>Ga0100398_1004417_pt1 | contig 11398 bp, 11 predicted proteins | sample CryGeymeta201522_FD_81568 | JGI IMG/M metagenome (GOLD analysis project Ga0100398, IMG submission 81568) | Groundwater microbial communities from Crystal Geyser aquifers in Utah, USA - Crystal Geyser metaG 2015-22 | ecosystem: Environmental > Aquatic > Deep subsurface > Groundwater | place: USA... | reverse complement strand
TTTTCATAAAAAGACTCGCCAGCGGTAATATCAAACTTAACATCCAATACTTTATAGAGACGGTTGAAATCTTTAAGAGATTCACGCCTAAACCACTCCCAAAGTTTTTTGTTCTCTTTATTTCCTCTTTCAAGTTTCTGGAATTCTTCCTGTCCTTTTTTCTCTAAACTTGGGTTTTTCTTGGCTTCCTCGTGGAATCGAATATAAAGCTTAAGCATCGTTTCAATCGGATTTGTCTCTAGTTCTTTTTTGTTGCCCCACATTTTATAGGCGGCAGTGAGCTTACCGAACTGCGTTCCCCAGTCACCAATATAATTCCAGCGGATAACCTTATAACCTAAAAACTCGTAGATGTTGGCTAAGGCGTCGCCGATGATAGTTGAACGCAAATGCCCCACGTGCATCGGCTTGGCAACGTTCGGAGAAGAATATTCAACTATAACCAGTTCTTTCTTCAAGACTTTTGGCCTGCCCCATTTAGTTTTAGCTCCAACTATTTCTTGAAACTCTTTAGCCACTGATTTTCTGGAAATCCAAAAATTAACAAACCCTGGCTGGGCAACTTCCACTTTTTCGAAAAGCTTATTGTCTCTAAGCTTGCTCTTCAACTCCTCGGCTGCGGTCAATGGGCTGACTCCTCTTTTTTTAGCCAAAAGAAAGGCGACGTTAGTCGCAAAATTGCCCCGGCCCTTAACTTCAGGCTCTCCCAAACTAAAGTTTGTTTCTCCAGTTTTTTCCTCAATGAGTTTTCTTAATGAAGATAAAAGCATACCAGGTAGTAGAAATTCGACTTTATAATTTATTTGCTACCAAGTAGCAGTCGAATTTTCCCTGCCTGCCGGCAGGCAGGACTACCTGGTATAATTTAATTCTACTTACTTAACAGTTAAGAAACAAATGATTTGTTTGAATAATAGTTACCAAGTATACTATAATACTGATCAGTATTATAGTATACTAACAATGAATCCCATGCCGAGTGCCTGCCTGCCGGCAGGCAGGGCTGCGTGGGTTTCAGGTGAGGTAGTCTTTTGTCCTCCCGGAAGCTATTATTTACATTATGGAATTTGCGAGGAATAAGCGGGCTTACTTTGACTACGAAATCTTAGACAAATTTGAAGCCGGCATACAACTTAAGGGTTTTGAGGTGAAAGCCATTAAAAGCGGCCGGCTTAACCTTGCCGGTTCACATGTGATTGTACGTGATAATGGTGTTCAACTCTTAAATGCCGACATTCCGCCCTATCAACCGATGAACACCCCCGAAGGCTACGATTCCAAAAGAACCCGCCGGCTTCTATTAAATAAAGACGAGATTAAAAGTTTGGTAGGCAAAGCCCACGAAGCCGGCTTGACATTAGTGCCTCTGCGAGTCTACTCTAAGCGTGACCTTATCAAGGTTGAAATCGGCTTGGCTAAAAGCCGCAAGGCAAAGGACAAGCGCGAGCTCTTAAAAAAGAGGGCAACCCTTAGAGAAATAAGGGATGCCAAAAATAAGTAATGGGGACGAAAGGCTTCGACAAGAACCGTTTCCTAGATTTGCGAGCCGACTGTGAAGTCGTTAATCTCACAAACCAATTATAACTGCCAACAGAAATGTTGCGGTTCCCGCTTTCGCTTTAGCTTAAGCGGGCATCAGTTGAGTCCGGGCCTCTTGGATTTAAAACTGGTGTAATACAAGGAGGCTCGTTCCGCAAAAATCGCTCCGCAGTATGCGGAACAAAAACAGAGCGGAGCATGTACGCTCGGTCTCACCGAGACATGCTCGTAGACGGTTTAGGCAAATAATTTTTGGACGTGGCTTCAATGCCACCGTCTCCACTGCTTCGCTCGCGGTTTCGCCACGAGCTTCGCAGTGCAAACACACTGCAACAATTGACCACCATAAAGGTGGTTTTTTGTTAGCAGCGAAGCAGTGGCCCTGCGTAGCTTTCTTGTTCTGCGAAGCTTTAGCGTAGCAGAAAGCGAAGCGGGGCTATGTTATAATCGCCTCTATGTACTACGTATATGTAATTAAAAGTGAGCGGGATGGTAGTTATTATAAAGGCGTTACAGAAAACCTTAAACAAAGATTCCAAGATCACAATACAGGTTCTACTAGGTATTCTTCGAGTAAGCGACCGTATAAATTAGTTTGGTTCTGTGCCTTCCCCAATAAAACTAAAGCTCTAAAATTTGAAAAATATTTAAAGCATGGGTCTGGCCACGCTTTTACAAAGAAACACCTACTATAACAGCAGCGAAATTCCCCCGTCTCCACCCCAACAAAGCTCCTACAGCTATTAGGTTTACATAACTGTGGATAAGTACAAGCAATTTTCTAAATAACCCTATAAATACTAGGCTTTATGCAATTAGGGTATCATTGTTTGACAAATATACCCTAATCCTGTATAATTTAGGGCATGGATATAAAAATCAAGATAGAAGGCGGAGGACTGTCATTCGAAGGAGAGACGGATATAGTTAAAGCCGCTCAAGTTATAGCCTTTATTAAATCCGATAGCATACCCAATCCAACTAAACCTGCTGCACTGTTAACGGGTGTCACTAACACTCAAACAACTCCTAGACAGGCACTAGTAGATTCTAACGCTAAAACTAACCCAGAAAAGATTACCGTTTTGGGAAAATACTTGATGGACAGAGATAACCAGACAAATTTTTCTGGAAGAGAAGTTCAAGAAATCATGAAGAAAACGGGTGAAAAGATGCCAAAAAATTTCAGTAGAGACTTACAGGTTGCAATAGACGATCTCGGTTATATCTTTGAGGACGATGTTCAAAAGGGTCAATACTCTGTAACTGATGGAGGAGCTCAAGCAATTTTAAACGGCTTCTCTCTTAATAACCAAAATCGCAACAGTAGACGCAAGAGTAAAACCAATAAAAGTGGTGGTAAGAAAGCTATTAGGGAGGAGGTAAACAAATTGGATATTTCTGGAGAAAAAGAAGGATTGCCAAATTACTGGCAAATCGATAGTAAGGGCCACCGGATACTGTGGTTAATCAATTACGCCGAATCAAATAAAATAGATGGACTTTCTCCAGTTGAAATAGAGTCATTAGCAACAAAACTTAGAGATGATATAGAATCAAAAAACGTTAGAGCCCTAACTACTAAATCGGCTAAAAATAATTTTATTAAAGTAGATCCTTCGGGTAAATATAAGATCCTACAGAACGGGATTAAGTTCTTAAAAAAATCCGATTTTGAAAAAGATGCAAAAAAACAAAGTTAGAATGATTAAAACAATAAACTCTAAACCCCAACTTCCCATGAAGTTACCACCAAAACCTAAGGCAGGATTATATATTGACGATTCCAATTTATATAATAGGGGTAAAGCGGCTGGGTGGATGACCGACTATAAAAAGCTCTATAAGTAGGTCGCTAAAATAAATACTATAGTTTATGCAAGAATTTACAAAGGCCGACCTAGGTATGAACCAGCTAAATCTATCAGCGAAGCTGTAGAAAGGTATTTCACTAAGATAGGCTATACGGTCACAGCAAAAGATCTAAAGAAAATAAAAGACTCCAACTCTCCGTCAGGATTTAGAAATAAATGCAACTTCGACGTTGAAATGCATGATGAAATAATGAACGATCTTCATGATTTAGATATCGTATATATTGCTAGTGGAGATAGCGACTTTATAAGAACGAAGAAAAATATTTTAAAAGCCCAGAAAAGAGTCAAATTCATCGCTTATGAAAACAATTGTGCTTGGGAGATAAAATACGGTTCTTGGTTTGTGAGTTTAGATTCTATAAAGTCTGAGATCGAACGAGCCATTAACCTACCAACAACTCTATAAAATAAAGACGAAAAGGCCGGGCACTAGGCCCGGCGAAGTAACTTAATTTGAGTATAAACCTAAACCTACAAGCAGTCAATGCTCTGTGGATAACCAATTCAGACTATATTCTTACCAAAATTAAAGCTTAATAATAAGCCCATACTACCCCACCCCAAAGACCCCTCACGCCTAATACAAAAATAATCCCGCAGTTCTGCGGGATTATTTTATATTCGTTGCGGAGTGCTGTGAATTTATAGACTTTCGATAAGCGACTTAAGTTCCTGCACTTGGCGCAGTAGATTGTTAAGCGCGTTTTCGATCTGGGCTACTTGGGCTTTCAACTTGGCAATGATTTCCGGTGAAGGAGGCATGGTGCCGGTAACGGCAAACGGATTGTCGCTTGTATCACTTGCCGAGTATATGGGATAAGCGGCAGAGAGCGGGCACGGGTAAGGCATAATACTTGTATCGGTCTTTCCTTCCATGCGGTAAACGCAAGGAGTATCTCCGCCGGTTGAAATGCGCACTCTATAGTCGCTTGCTTCTTGAATATTACCGGGGATTTTCCATGGGTACTGCGACTGATACAAGCTTACAGTAGTAATATGATAGCGATACGAAGCGTCAGAATCTTTTATTAAATCAATGGAAGCCCGCGGGAAAAACGGGGCTATCGAAGACGCCACCGCGCCAGCGCTTGTACCGCCGGATGCCGCTCCCGACGTCACGGGCCCAATAGTCGATTTCCATAAAATATTATGAACGTCCTTCTTATCCCAACTCTCTCCGCCGTTAGGAGTTACCACGTTTATCTCTACGGTGTTAGGAAAAATAATTTGCTGTGTCGTGTCGTCAACCACCCCGGTTTCCGGCAATCCGTATTTCTTCTGCAACTTCTTTACTGCTTCCTCTGTAAGCTTGCCGAAATAACCGGTAACCAATCCTTCCGGATAGATCGAGGTGTCGCTTTTAAGGATATTTTGGAGGTCACTTACAAAATCTCCGGTCGATCCGGATTTAAGAGTTGAGGGAAAAACTTTCCCGCTTGCCACGGGTGATGATTCGACCGCTTGTACCGGCAAAGCCAAGCTTGCGACCAAAAGAGCCATAAAAACTAATAGGTATTTCTTCATATTTTCATTATAACACAAGCCGAAAGGGGTTGCGCTTTATGGATGGTTACGCTATGATAGTCGCATCCAAGAATTCAGAACAAACAACCAAATAACTGCTCCGGAACTTAGAGTAGTCGATGAAAATGGCGGCAACTTGGGCGTTATGCCTCTCAAAGAAGCATTGGCCGCGGCAATTGCCAAAGGACTGGATTTAATTCTAATCGTTCCCAACACTTCTCCACCAGTCGCCAAAATCACAAGATTCGATAAATTCCGCTACGAGAAAGAGAAGGAATGGAAGAAGCGGAGACAAGCCCAGAAAGCCCTGGAAATGAAGCAGATTCAAATAAGCGTCCGGGAAGCGAAGAATGATCTTTCAACCAAAATCAGAAAATTAGAAAAATTTTTGGGGGCCGGGCACAAGGTAGAGATAGTTATGACGCTGCGCGGCAGGGAAAAAGGTATGAAAGATTTCGCTAAAATAAAGTTGGAGGAATTTTTAAAAATGATTACCGTCGATCACAACATCGCCCAGGAAATAAAACCTGGCGGCAGGGGGCTCGCGGTACAAGTAATTAAAAAGTAATGGCTAAAAAAAGCGTTGTAAAAAGAATAAGAATAACCAAAACCGGCAAACTTATACGCCCGCGAATGGCGCAAGACCACTTCAGAGCCGGGAAATCAGGTAAAGAAATCCGCAGGAAGCGAGACGCCTTGCGCGTTAGTGAATCTGACAAAAGAAGAATAGTTCAATATTTATCAAGGTAAAATGCCGAGAGTTAAAAGGGGTAAGATCGCCCACAAAAAAAGAGAGAAAATATTACGCTATACCAAGGGTTTCAAGTGGGGCAGGAAATCGAAAGAAAGAGCCGCTAAAGAAGCCTTACTTCACGCTTGGAGTCATTCCTTTAGGGGCAGAAAAGAAAAGAAGCGCAATTTCCGCAGTCTCTGGCAAGTTAAAATTAACGCCGCTTCAAGAGCAAACGGCTTAACTTACGGCAAATTAATTGCGCTCCTCAAAAAAGAGAACATTAAACTAGACCGCAAAATTTTGGCTAATATCGCCGAAAATCATCCCGAAATGTTTAAAAAGTTAGTTGCTGAAATCAAAGGTTCTTAGCGCGAATGAATTCGCGGGCTTTCTTCAACACTGACTCGCTGTCATAATAGGATTTTAAGAGCCTTCTCGCGTCCCTGTAGAGAAACCAGCCAAATCCTTCGTGCTCTTCTGAAATGCGGATTTCTCTTTTCCTTGTCTCCGCCAAGTAGAATGTAACGATTTTAAATATTCTGTTTTTCCCCTTAAAAAAGAAGTATTTTTCGTAATCCTTAAACCTATTCTTAAAACGCATGTCTTCCGCAGTCAAGCCGGTTTCTTCCATTGTTTCACGAATGGCGGCGGCAAAACTTTTTTCTTCTGCTTTTATCTTTCCTTTAGGAAAATTCCAATATTGTCCGCCGTGGTAAAGTAAGAGAAACCTAGGACCTTCATTAGTCCTGCGATAAATAATGACGCCAGCGGATATTTCTCTCGTTGAATCTTTGATCATGCCAATGTTGTTAACCGAGCACACAACTAATGGTGTGACGGTTAGTGATAATGAATTATATGTTGTGTGCTCGGTTACCACAACATTGAGCACCGAGCACTCAAGTCATTGTACAATGTTTTGAGTGCTCGGTGAAGATTTTCTAATAAAAATCTCTCGCTACCGCTCGGAATTTTTGAGAAAGCTCTTCATTTTCTCTAACGGCCGTGTATTTATTATATCTTCCCGTGTTGCCCACCCACGCCTGGCTTGAGCAATGCCGTATTCTAAGTAAGCAAAGTGGGTTGCAGAGTGAGCGTCAGAGTCGATGGCCAACTTAACCCCCTTGGCGACACATTTCCTTACATGCTCATCTTTCAAATCTAACCTATCTGGCAAAGCGTCTATCTCAAGAATTGTGCCGGTCAAGGCCGCTACATTTATAATCTCATCCATATCAACCTCATAGGCCTGCCTCTTATTAATGATGCGGCCCGTAGGATGAAAAAGTATGTCAACATGCGGATTTTTCACCGCCCGCACGAGACGCTCCGTTTGTTCCTCTTTTGGAAGATTAAAATAAGAGTGAACTGAAGCGCCGACAACGTCAAGTTGGGATAGCACTTTATCATCTATATCCAGACTGCCGTCCTTCAAAATATCACACTCTGTTCCCTTTAATATCTTGAATTTTGAATTTTGAATTTTGAATTTTGAATTAATTTTATCTATCTTTGCCATCTGCCTTCGAAGCTTTTTTTCGTCCAAGCCGTGAGTCATAGCCAATCTCTTTGTGTGGTCAGTTATGGCAATGTACTCCAAACCAGCTTTAAGAGCCGCTTGGGCCAATTCCTCAATTGAGTTAGCGCCATCGGTCCAGTTGGATTGTGTTTGTAAATCGCCTTTCAAATCATCGTAGCCGATAAGTTTGGGAAGTTTATGCTTGTAGGCGGCCTCTATCTCGCCGGTCATCTCGCGCAATTCCGGTTCAATATAGTCTAAGCCCAATGCCTTATACAAGTCTTCTTCTGTCTTCCCCGCAATTTGAATTTCTAATTTTTTTATTTTTGATTTGTCATTTTGATTTTTGATTTTTGCATTTTTAATTTTATATAAGCCGTACTCATTCAACTTATATCCTTTCTCCATGGCCTTTCTTCTTAAGGATACATTGTGATCCTTGCTGCCGGTAAAATAATTCAAAGCCGCGCCAAACGATTCTTCGGGAACAACTCTTAAATCGACGTCCAAACCATTTTTAATCTTAATGGCTGACTTAGTATCGCCTTTGGCATAAACGTTTATCACTTCCGGCATGGAGGTAAAGTAATCCATAACCGGCTTGGGCTTCATAGAAACTATGAGGATATCTACGTCTCCTATGGTTTCCTTTTTTCTTCTTATAGACCCCGCGACAACAACCTTCTTAACCTCTTTGAGACGGCGCAGTCGTTCTTCTATTTCTTTAACGGCAGGCATGGCAAACCCCAGAATAAATCTCCCGCCTGACTTGCGCAGAAATTCAATTCCTTGCAAAATATTTTCTTCGGACTTCAAGCCGAATCCTTCTAAGCTTCCAATCTTGTGAACCTTTGCCGCTTTTTCTAAGTCGTCTAAATCTTTAATTCCCAGTTTTTCATAAAGCTTCTTGATTTTTTTGGGGCCCAAGCCCTCAACCTGGGTCAATGTTGATAAATCAACTGGGGTTTTCTTTTTAAGCTCTTCGTAGTACTTTATGCGCCCGGTCTTCAAGTACTCTTCAATCTTCTCGGCAATTGACACCCCAACTCCCGGTATTTCTTCAAGGGCTTTGAGCCCGCCGCGTTCGTATATTTGCTCTACATCTTCTTCTAATCCATCAATAACGCCGGCGACTTTCTCGTAAGCTCTAGGCTTAAAGGCTATGCTCTGCATATCCAGATACTCTCCTATCTCCAACAAGATTTTAGCGACTTCGTGATTCTTCATTCTTAAAATACTTAACTACCTTATTAACGCCGCTATTTTTATTCCTCCGTCCTTCAATGAAATGATTACTTCTCCACCGCGACTAATTTCTCCTTTTAAAATCATCTCCGAAAGAGGAGATTTAATATGATTCGAAATAACTCCGCGCAATGGCCTTGCGCCATATGCCGGTGAAAATCCCAGCTCGGCGATTTTTCTTAAAGCGCCATCTTCAACTTTCATCTTAATGCCTTGCTTAGCGAGAGTTTGACCCAGATCGTTCATAAGAAGCCCTGTAATTTTAATAATATCTTCCATACTCAAATTCTTGAAAACTATCGTCTGCATGCGGTTTAAGAGTTCCGGCTTGAAATAGTGAATCAATCTTTTTTTAAGTTCTTCGGCAACGCTTTCCATAATTCTCCCCTTGTCTATCTCCTCTTTAATAAAATTTGATTCGGCGTTAGAGGTGGCTATAATAATCGTATTCTTAAAATCTGCCATCCTCCCCAAGTTGTCGGTTAGCCGCCCATCGTCAAAAACTTGAAGAAATAGATTCAAAACGTCAGGATGGGCTTTCTCAAATTCATCAAGTAATATTAGGGCGTAAGGTTTCTGCAGTACCACATCAGTGAGCGCCCCCGTGACCTCGCCGTCAGGCGAACCGATAAACCTGTAGAAACTCGCCTTATCTTGATATTCCGACATATCAAACCTAACCATCATATCTTCCGACCCGAATTGAATTTTGGCTAAAATTTTAGAGAGCTCCGTTTTACCAACGCCCGTAGGCCCGACGAAAAGAAAGCTGCCAATTGGTCCCTTGCCGCTCGCCAAACCGCTGCGATACTCGCGCAGAATTTTGGAAACGGCCGAAACCGCCGCTTCTTGATCAATTAATCTCTCGTGGATTAACTCTTCCAAGTGAAGAAGTTTCTCCCGTTCTTTATAACCAGCCTCCTTTAGCGGCACATTAGTCCTTTTTTCAGCAATAGCAATGATATCATCGGCAGACAAAGCTTTATCGCCGCAGTGAGCCGCTTCGGCCAAGGCTTCCTTCAAAAGATCATCAGCGGAAGACGGCAAGAGTCTCTGCCTAAAATATTTATAAGCTACCTCAACCGCTTTCTTAATAGCGCCGTAGGTAATTTTAACTTTGTACTGCTCCTCAAGTATCAGGCTATCGTAAGTGAGCACGAGTTCCGCTTCGCTCGGAGTAATTTCATCAACCTGAATAAATTGGAAGGCTTGAGCGAAAGAACTCTGACTCTCTATAAACTGTTTAGACTCTTTGGGATACGTCGAGCCAATCGTAGGAAAGTCATTAGAAAGAATGAAGGGTATAATTGTGTTTATAATATTTAACTCGTATCGGCCAGCGGTACGCGAAAGATTGTGTATATCCGGTATATAGAGAATAATATTCCCGGCCCTGTTTATTTCCTCAAAAATCTTTTTTATTCTTGCTTGTTGTTCTGGAACATCCGCCCCCGCTAAAAGAGAATTAAGATCCAGCGTCACCAATCTTTTATCAAAAAGCTGCGGGGGCACTTTATCATGAATAATCTCGTAAGCTAAGTGCCCAACAAGGGCTTCTTTGCCGGCGCCAGCCTCGCCAATCAAGAGCGCGTTAGGTTGGTTAGGGCGGGAAAGGATGTCCAAAATCCTGTCATATTCTTTTTCATGCCCGACCAAGAAACCGGCCATGCTGGCGCGCGCCATGTCGGTGAAATCAACGCCGAAGAGATCTAACATGGGAGTTGGCCTCGCCGTCCAAGCACGATTCATAATTCTGTGTCTCAGCTTGTAAGGCTGATTTACGAAACCGCCCAAACTAGTCGGCAATCTGTGCCAGAAAAAACGACGGCGGAATCTGCCAAAAATTAACGCTCTTTCTAAATTATCCGAATCAATCTGAAAAAGATTGAATATCTTCTCCACGGATTCTTCTTTTAAGTCGCCTATGGCGGCAAATAAATCGGAACCGTCCACATACTTGCCCCCTCCTTTAAGACTTAGGTTTATGGCGGATAGGGCTAAATTTCTAATTTTTAAAATAATGTCATTGTGGCTCTGTTTTGTTTCGGATACGCTCTTCTTTAAATGCTCGCCAAGTTTTTCTCTAAACTCATCGTAATTGACATCTAGTCTCAAAAGAGCCTCGCGCACCTCTTTAGATTGAGACAATTCACTTATAAGATGCAGAGAAAAATCTCCTCCGAAAAGTAAAGACCTATCAGAGGCAAGGGTAATTGCTTTAACGGACTGCCTGTTTAAATAATCGGCGGTATTAATTTTCCCCGATAAAGGAACTTTAGAAAGGAGCAGTTTAGCATCATTAAAGTGAAACAATCTGTGTGTAAGATATAACGATATAAGCAAACCTGGCCAGAAAAGTTTTGCTGTCCCGGATAAGAGAAACGTAGCCGCTGCGGCAACTAAAATTACCGACCAGACGGCAGTTATAAAACTAATTGCTTTCCGGGAGACCATTGGCATTTCCAGTAACGGCTCTTTGAAGTAAAATTCTTTTACAGGTTCCATAGTGAGATTGTATTAATAAGATTAAAGGCGGCTGCCGTCCGATAAAGCGCGTAAGGCAAGAGTATTGACCAAGCAAAGTAGATGATTGTGAAAACGGCCAACACGACGACGTATATCACAAGAGCCAAAAGAATGCGTACGCTTCTAAATATAAATCCTAATATGTGCCCCAGTACGGTCCTGTCCTGATAAAGTGGCTCAAAAATGTATCGCAAGGTAACCTGTAGCGCGAAAGTCCTGTCAAGCTGTTCTAAAAGTGAAACCGCTTGACGGCTTATCGCCATAAAACCGCCCACGTACCAGTGTTTCATAAACTCTTGAAACCTATAAACGAATCTTATAGTAAGATAAATAGGTATACCAGGTAGTAGAAATTTGACTGAATTATACTGATTATTTTGGTTTTTATTCCCCTCCATTGTTTTGTTTCCAGATAGATTTATTTATAATTACTCT
>Ga0100398_1004416_pt1 | contig 11399 bp, 6 predicted proteins | sample CryGeymeta201522_FD_81568 | JGI IMG/M metagenome (GOLD analysis project Ga0100398, IMG submission 81568) | Groundwater microbial communities from Crystal Geyser aquifers in Utah, USA - Crystal Geyser metaG 2015-22 | ecosystem: Environmental > Aquatic > Deep subsurface > Groundwater | place: USA... | reverse complement strand
TTTTCCCGCCAGTCACCGGTCATGGGATCTTCCAGGAGGATATTGGCTTCTTCTTTCTTGTCATTCAATACGCGCATCGCCTGATCCTGTCCAATGCGGTCGATTAGCTGCTGAACAAACAGGCTTCCGGGTTCAACCGGTGCATCCGGGCTTTCGATATGGCCGCTGCCCATCAGCGCGTATCCATAAAACTTACCTTCCTGAGGTGTGCCCCAGTAGCCCGAACGAGTGTTGGCATACTTGATTGCACTGGGATCAAAGCCTTCTTTTTTATTACCTGTGTAGCCGATTGCGAAGTTATTTTCTCCCTCAGTTTCGGGGTCGAAGACTACGATACCTTGCGCACTGCAATTCCAAATCATAGTATTGGCGGCAGACCAGCCGTGGCCGGTGCCGGAATCCCCACGATTGATTGCAGCAATACTTCCGTCTTCCGTCGTGATGTTATCGTAGAGAAAGCCGGTGCCCCAGCGGTGGTGCGGCTCGGATTGTTCGCCACGGACCGCGGTGGAATTCACGAAGGCAAAAGGACCCATTGTCCGTGCCCCCCCCGCAAAATCGTGGCGTGCATCCTCCGAATAACAGTTGTAAACCAGATGGCCGGTACCACCTCCGATATTGTAAGCATACCGAAAGCCTCCGCGTTTTGGACCCACGGGTTCGAGGTATTTGCAGTCACGAACGGTTATTTGACGCGAATCATCTCCGACAGACACAGCAGCAAATTGAAAATGCTTCACGGTCACATTCCGCACCCAACTGTCCATGATATTGCTGACAGAGATCGCAGTTCTGAAATTCAGAAAATTAGCAACTTTGCCCGTATCTTCCACCGTGGTGTCATAGTTGGAGACCAGACGAAGTAACTCCACTCCGGAATGGGTCGCCACAGAACCTACATCCGCTTTGAACACTTCTCCGCCGCCATGTTCTTTTGCGATCGACTGCGGCATCATCACGTCAAGCGTGATCGTGTTACCGTTCACCTTTTCGATTAGTCGAAGGTGCATAAATTGGTAGGAATCAGACTGCCAGGGATTTTTCTTCAACCCTTCTTTGCCGCCACGAATGTGCTGGAGACGCTCTCCCATGCCAAGGTCATCGATCCATTTTTTATTGACGGTCTTTTTAATAAAAACGAAGTCGCCCGGCTTAAACGAACCTGCATCCGTTACCGAAACTTCATAGCTGCCGGAAGGCACATAGTTGTCAGTAATTCTGACGGTACTTTCCCTGAGTTCTACGATTCCACCCTCGCCAAATTCGATCGCATTCCCGCCGCCTGTGGCGCTCCGCAAAATGAGTGTGGTACCTTTTTCATCGTTACCTTCACCGCGAAGTACCACTCCAGATGGAATATGTAAATTTCCGTTGACATAGTAGGTGCCGGCTTTGAGCAGAACTGCACCTTTGACGCCGTCGCCGTCAGGTGTCATGCCCGCAACTTTGTTCAAGGCTGCCTGAATCACACCGTGACTGTCAGGGCCTTTTGGATAGGCCATATTGCCGTCCCGGCTGGTTTCGCCCGGGAGCGGCCGAAGGATTTCCCTGACGGGCACATCGGGAATAGGAACATTGCTCTGTTTGTATCCTGTTTGAGACCAGTCGAGGACACGGTCACCCTTATCGCTATAGGGCTTGTAAACAAGCCTTCCGTCCGGGCCCATTGAGACCAATGGTTTGAGCGGGCCTGGCCCGAAAGTATGGGTGGGCATCTCTTTAGGCTCGGGGTTCACCCAAGACTCAGGAAGATCAGCATTCTTTCCCGAAAGTTTGTTAACCGGGCATCTCGAGCAAAGTTCGAGTCCCTGAGCACGGGCCTCTGCCAACGTCATTTCTTTCATCGATGCCTTCTGTTCGGGTCTAAGACTCTGATACCTGATGCAATCCGCAACATGAACGCGCTTCGCTCCTCCCCAGTAAACGGTGGTGTCGTTGTATTGCCCAACTATGGTTGCCTGTAGTCCGAAGACGCTAAGCAGAATGAACAGGGCAGGGAGGGTTAAGTTCCTGATGATGAATCGTGAGGTTGTTTTCATTGGTTTCATATTTGTCGTTACTTAAGGTTGTTTACGAAAACCTGGTTCATTAATATGTTTTAAATGTACAATTGTATTTTTCAACTCTATTTGGCAGTAAATTTGTTTTTTGCCAGCGTACTTCCCGCTGAACTCAAATCAATGGGTTCAATGCCCAAACCTGGTGCCGGCGAGCCCGGTTTAAAACGGAAGATCCGCTGTTTCATCGCCTGTTCGTCAAACAGCGGATCGTCAAACAACATGCCCACATCGGCGACTCCTCTCCTATTCGGAGCAATCACGTCCTGCCCCAATTTGATTTCATTTGGTGGATCTTCCACAAAAATCAGGGAATTGGAAACCCTGTCAAAAAATTCATAGATCATTTTCACATCCGGGAACCTTTCATATTGGTTAAAATGCCCTTTGCCCTGAGGTGTATTATACAATATAAAATTGTCTATTTCTGTCGGGCACCACCTTCGTGCGATAATTAGCTCGGTGTCTATAGCAAAATTATTACGGATTTCTCCCGGACCTTTAATTTGCATCATTCTGGAGCCCCGCACCCCGACATTATGAGTGATAATTGTATAACCCGAAACGTCATCCAGACGAATGTAACCATTGGAATTGTAAATATCATGAAGATAGTTTCTTACGGCCCGGTTATTCTTTCCCATCGCAGAAAAATAGATGCCGTTTCCATCGTACAATTCCAGCATAACCCGGTATATTTCATTATACTCAATGAGGTTTTCACGGGAATGTAAAAGTGGCTCGATTTTACTAACATCAAATTCCAGCCAGTTACGCAGCATTTCAGGAGTTATGTGTTTAATTAAAGGACCAATTTCATCGAGGCGGATACTGCTCACCCATTCGCGCCGGTTTTGGAGCGGCTTTGCCAATACCAATTCATGAGGCCGGCAACCACTGATTATCATTCCGTTGTAGGCAAGGTCATGGATGGTGTTGTGGCTAATAAGGTTATGACCGCTTTGGGCAATAAAGATACCGGGAGAGTGTTTGTAAATAGTTCCAACGTGGTGGATATAATTATTGGTAACGGTATTAAATTTATTCTCATCCTTTAAGCCGGGGCCGTAGCCACTCAGTAAAATGCCCGTACCTCCGAGATGTGCAAAAACACAGTCGGCCACTTTGTTGCGTTGTGCGTGCAAATCCAAACGCACTCCGCTCCCGCTGCTTGCTTCGAAGGTACATTTAGTTACCGAACAGTCTTCGGCATGCCGGAAACGGATTACTGCATTTCCTTTGTCGTACATTTCCCAGTCGTGCTGGAGTCCTTTGTCTCCCGGTTTCCAGGTATCGCGCAGACCATGCCGGAAAGTTAGTCCTTCAAAATGCAGGAATTGCACGGGGATGCTGTCTTCAATGCCTTCGACACGAATAAATTCCTGCAGAAAGGGTGCACGAATATCCGCTTTATCAAGAGAAGTTTCAGGCCAAATATAAATCCGGCCTTCCATGCTGTCGAAAATCCATTCTCCCGGCTCATCGAGATATTCAATCGCATTTTCCACATAATAATCGTTTCCCGGACGAATTCCATACGTAGGATCTACTGCAAAGAAAGCGGTTTTGCTTTTTGTATCGATTCGTTCGAGCGGCAACATATTGATAAGCCACCCATGTTTGGGGCTCAGAAAAATTTCGATATCAGAGGGCGTTGCCCATGCTTTTAAATCATCGCCGTTATAACGAAATTCGCGTCTGAAAACCAAAGGCTCAGCATCCCAATCCACTCCCCTGACATCCTTGGGTTGGGCATTATATAGATCGAGTACTTGTTTCTCCGAAGCTTTAAACTTTTCAGAACGTGAACGGGTTAATAGTTTTTTTCCATCGTAGAGGGTGGTTATTTGCCATACACCTTTTTTATCTTCAGGTATTTCATAATACCAAAGATTGCCTTTGGTTTTATCGGAAATACCCGGAGGATCTACGGTGCATTTTCCCCAGTTGTGCAATTTCTTTCCACCGATAATAACGGGAGTTTCTTCTGGATAAGCTCGATAATAAACGGGGAATTCCTTTGTTCCGGAATCCTCCGGTCCGAAAATGATGGTTGAATCAAGTACATATTCGCCACCACGAATCCAGACTGTCATTGGACCGGGAAGACCACCGGAAATGTATTCACGTACTTTGACGCGTGCTGCATTCAATGTGGCAAGCGGACCGTCGCTTTTATCAGAATTTGGCTTCGAAAGTCTTCCTGTCCATTCATCGTTACCATTGGAAGCAACATACAACTCTATTGATTCATTAAAGGTTCGAAGCATAAATTTTTCCAATTCCGTCTGTCGTGTCTCCGCGCTTTGTATTTCAAATGTACAATCAACACCGATGGAGTCAGCAGCCCCTTTAAGTATGCGGCCAAATTCAGCATGATGAATGCCATTCCTCGTGATCGGTTTTGGGCTATCGTCACTATAGGTCAAATAGACTGGAGGATCGTCTTTACTAAGATGGGTGAGGGGCGAACATTCCAAAGCCAGATCCTTGTAATTTTCCCAATTGGCAAGCAGGTCTTCCTGGCTCGTCGCACCGACAGACTTCCAGATCATACCATGGCTGGTAGCTGAGGTTCCTATTCGGTTTTGTATCAACATGGCGTCTATGGTGGTTTGTGCCGAAATCACCGCGGCAGCCAGGAGGCGCGTAGATTCCCTCTCAATGGGATCTTCACTCTTCGGATTGGCCAGATCATCGTGGCAGGCCAACCACAAACTGGAACAACCTCCGGCAGACCCTCCGGTGGCGATTATCCGATCCGGATCGATATTCCATTCCGCCGCCTTGCTCCGAACAAATTGAAGCGCTCTCGCCGCATCAATAAGGCTGCATGGCAACTTGTTCGCACCTCGGGCCAGACGATAATTGATGCTTACATAAGAAACGCCTTCTTTCAGTAAATTGAGATAGGGACCACTGTTCTCTTCCTTGCTGCCAGCGCCCCAGCCTCCACCATGAATATATAAAACCAGAGGCGTTGGGGTTTTCGATTCAGCTTTCCAGAAATCCAATTTGTTCCGTTCATAGGGCCCGTATGCTACATCCCGTACTGTCGTCTCAAAATTCTTCTTATGGATTTTTACCCACCTGCCCTCTAACATAATTGAATCCTGGGAAGACTGCGCCTTCGCATTGAAGAATAATCCAATTAACAGGCAAAGGGATATTATTCCTGCCATCCGGTCTTTTAATATAGATAGAATTATTTCTTTACTTACTTTTATCATGATGCTGATTATTGGTTATGTTGTATTAAATTCTTTAACATTCTATTTATACATTTACATGATTTGATTTTGATACTATTTCGACCTATATAAACATGGTATCTAATTTAGATTTATCACCTAACCCTTACATATTTTTGCAATTTGCGGGGACCCGGTTCCCCTCCAAAAATATTACCATATTTATCTACGGCCACAAATTCAGCCCCGTTGGTTCTTGTGATACGTGGATCTCCTGTTTGTAATTTGACGAAATAATGTACCCATCCCATATGTGCTTCACCAATACGTATTCCCATTTCCCAGCCTGGATTTGCTATGTTATCGGATTCCGAATCTGCAACATAAATGTTATCACGTTCATCAAAGCATAATCCGCTTGGCATTCCAAACTGTGTCCATTGGGCAACAAAATTCCCCTCCTGGTCGAAAATCTGTAAACGGTTATTCCCTCTGTCGGCAACAAAAAGTCGACCTCTCTTGTCAATATCAAGTGCATGTAAACTTTTAAATTCGCCAGGGCCATAACCGGTTTTTCCCCACGATTTTATAAAAGTGCCATCACTGGAATATTTCATTACCCGGTTGTTGGTGTTCTGCGAATGACCATCGGCAATAAAAATATCCCCGTTTTCTGCTATCGCAACATCTGAAGGAGCATTAAACTCATATTCTCCTGTGCCAGGTTCACCGGGTTTTCCCAATGTCATTAGTACTTCTCCTTCGGGACTAAATTTAAAAACTTGATGTCCCCGTTTGTCGCCCTCTGGGATACGACTATCGGAAACTGATTCTGTCACCCACACATTTCCATCATTGTCCACATCAAGTCCATGAGGCCATATAAACATACCAGCTCCAAAACTTTGTACAACATTGCCTTCCTGATCAAACTTAATAATAGGATCCAGGTCAGAGTCAAGGCACTCATTGCCAAACCTGTCCGGCTCGGTAGCATCACACCGAATAATTGCCCAAATATGTTCTCCATCGCGATCTACGGTTACTTTGCCAACAGCACCCATTATTCTTCCATCGGGTAACTTGGCCCAATTTTCTACCAATTGATAGGGATTTGGATAGGGCTGACTAAATGTCTGAAATCCGGAAAAGAAAAAAATAAGTATTGTTACTTTTTGCAATGATTTTTTAATTGAATCTTTCATAGTTGAATTTTTTATAATTTTTATTAATGGGATAAGGAATGTTTTTCATCTTTTTTGGTGGTCAACAAGAAAACATCATTGTTGAGATCTGCAATAATTGTCTTAACATCTGAAACAAAGTATTCTTCGGAATACTGCGCCTTCACATTGCAGAATAATCCAATTAACAGGCAAAGGGATATTATTCCTGCCATCCGGTTTTTCAATTTATATAGAATCATTTCTTTAGTTACTTTAATCATGATGCTGATTATTGGTTAAGTTGAATTCAATACAATTCTTACAATAAGTTTATAGTGGTTGCAATTCAATCTCCAGTGGCTTCATAACTTCACCTTTTGGTTGCGATTCAGGTTTTATTATTATGGTATATTTGCCAGGCATAAGTTCCAAATGGCCAATGCTTACTTTAGCACAAGGCTCAGAACTACTTGTCATATGTATAACCGGATTGATATTTTTAAGAACGGGCTTCCCGTCAAGACTCACTGAAACAGATCCGGTAATACTATCTCTATAGTAATGAAGAATCAGGTCATATACCGCCGGTTCATTTACCCGTACATTCCAACTAAACCATTGCTCTTTATCTGTCCAATTAGTTATATAAAAACGATTGGCTTTCCCATCCGCATACCCTAATTTATCCGCATTCCTGCCTTCAAGTTTTGCGTCAAAAAAGAGCAGTCTGTTCATATTGTTTACTTCAAGCAGTCTCGACGAATCCACTTCAATCGGTTTGTTCATTTCCAATACAACTACGCTGTTATTTTTATCGGGGGCTTTGTTGCCAACGTCCAAAACGATGTCCAATTTATTTTCCTTTTTGAAATCAAGTTTTTGGTTTGACTGATCCAGGATATAAGCTTTTGCAGGAACCGATTTCAATCCACCTGCCACGAGTTTACCATCCTTTGGCCAGTCGAATACATGAAGAAATAGTTTGTTGCTTTTTTGGGTAGTCACTCCCCAATTTTGAATAGGCAGGGCACTATTACTTGTGCCGTAAATGCTTTCTCCATATTTGTTCATCCATTTCCCTATATCCTCAAGTATGACAACATCAGCGCTGTCAAAAGTTCCATCCGCCTTTGGACCAATATTCATTAATAAATTACCATTTCTGGATGCTGCTTTTGCAATGAGTTGAATAAAGAACTGAGGTTTTTTGTGGTTTTTATCGACTTTGCTGTAGCCATAAGATTCGTTGGTTGTAGGAATGCCTTCCCAGTCCCCATCTTTGCTGGAGAACTCTGCCGCGCGGTCTCCCGTGTTGATGTAATCCCCGTAATTCTGCCCCACACTGCGCGCAAGTCGTCCGTTTACAACAACTTTATTACTTAGTTTCCTTATTTCTTCAAGCATTCGCAGGTTCTCCCAAAATGGAAGTTTATGAGATGTATCAAACCATAGAATATCGGGGTCATATTTTCTAATGAGTTCTTTAATCTGCGGGATGGCTTTTACATTCGTGTATTTTTCCTGAATTTCTTTATATAGATCTGGTCTTTCTATATACCATTTCCTGTCGTTGTACAATTTTTTATCCCCTCCCGGACGATTGAATTCCCAATCGTTGCCGGCACCGTGTTTTTCTCCCCAGTCGAACGCCTGAGAATAATAAAAGCCGAATTTTATCCCATATTTTGTACATGCCTTTTTTAGCTCCATCATGGGGTCTCTCTTAAAAGGGGTCTGGTCAATAATATTATAATCGCTAACATCCGAGTCATACATAGCAAAGCCATCATGGTGCTTTGCAGTAATGATAAAATATTTCATTCCTGCTTCCTTTATCTTCTGTATCCATTGGTCAGCATCGAAATTAACCGGATTAAATTCTTGTATTACATCATTCAGGTAAGCTTCCTGATCGATCCGGAAATATCTTTGACTGTGCTCAGCATAACCGGCGTATTCTGTTCCTTTCCATACACCGGCAATATTGGCATAAACTCCCCAATGAACGAAGCAGCCGAACCGGGCATCCCGCCACCATTGAATTCGTTCATCATGATTCTCCATACTCGCTTTCCACCAGCCATTCTCAGCCTCAGCGATGGCATCTTCTTCTATCTTTTCCCAGTCGTATTGCAGGTTGTCTTTAATGGGCTGGCTAAAGGAATGGAATCCCAAGGACAGCATGAGAAGCAACAGTATTATTCGTTTCATTTTTACGTGTATTATTATATCTCTTTTTATGCATTTTCTATTATTTAACTTTAACATTTTAAATTGTTTCATTTGAGCCTGCCTTTCAAAATGTAATAATATATTCACCTGATTTTATGGTACTGAATTCGATAATATTTTCGCCCTTTATGTTATAAGATATTCTTTTACCTGTACTATCTTCTATTTGAGCACCTTCAATATTACTGTGTTTAATACTGCATTTTCCTCCGCTTTTTGAGATGACTTTTAAAGCGGAAATTTTACGCTTTTCCCAATTTAGTGATATTTCAAAATTGCCTCTGGCCACTAATCCATCAAACGAACCTGTTTCCCAGGCTTTGGGCAAAGCTGGTAAAAGCTCAATATAGCCTTCATGGCTTTGCAGCAGCATTTCTGCCACACCTGCCATGGTTCCCAAGTTACCATCTATTTGGAAAGGGGGATGAACGGTCCATAAATTAGGAAGGGTGCGTTCTCTTAAAAATTTAGAATACACTTCATGTGCTTCTTCTGCCTCGTTAGTTCTGGCACGTACGTTCATTCGATGTGCCATTGCCCAACCTGTAGTATTGTTTCCTCTATAGTCAAGTGTCTGACTTGCGGCTTTTACCCAATCCGGCTTGCCTGAGTTAATCAGTGTGCCAGGATATATTGCACACAGATGAGAGATATGGCGATGTTTTGGATCTCCTATATCCCCGTATTTTTCTTCTTCACGGTATTCTTTTATCTGTCCTGATTCGCCTATTAATATTGGATCCAATTTGTTGATTTGATCACTGACTGTTTCTAAAAATGGATCGTTAATTTTCAATATTTTTGCGCTTTTTAATAAGTCGTTGTATGTCTCCCAAACAAACCCCTGGTCAAAGGTAGTTCCCTGGGTCATGTAATGCACTCCATCGTGCCGCTGCTCCGGAGATGCGGAACGATCTACCAGCAATACTCCATCCTTTGAAGGCACTAATGTCCTGGATAAAAAAGTACTCATTCCTAATAAGGCCGGATATGCCGTTTCCCGCAGGAACGTAGTGTCCTGGGTAAATTCAAATCTATCCCAGAGTAGTTTTGTCGTAAAACCTCCGGTTCCGGGACCTGAATGGCCACCCGGGCTGCCAATAGAATAAGCATTCGCACCTGTCCCAATGCACCAGCCATTACCCTTGTCTTTATTACTCAGCACATCCGGGTGCCATTTCTTTATATACTCACGGCCGTTCTCGTATGCTTTGGGTAAATATGCATTAAAATATTCCTCGTAAGCCACAAATGTTTCGGACAGATTTGCATTAAATGCACCCCAGTAATTCATTTGTACATTGATGTTGTGCCAATAACCACCAGACCAAGGAGTAACATGATACTGGCTCCATACCCCCTGTAATCCGGATGGTAATGTTCCTTCTCTGGAGCTTGCGATTAACAGGTATCTTCCAAAGTGGAACATCAATTCTTCCAGGTAAACATCAGAGGCATCTTGCTTGTAGTTTTCAACCAATGTTTTAGTCGGAACATGTGGAACAGCAGGGGACAATTCCAACTTAACTCTGGAAAATAAATTTTGGTAATCTGTCAGATGCGATTCTTTCAACTTTTCATACCCCAAATTGCTTGCATTTTCAATTGTTTTCGTCACCTCTTTATGAGGAAATACATCTGGATTTAACTTTTGTTGTGTGCTATCGGTTAAGAAGATCGCATCACTTAGTTTGTAATTGGTTCCTGTGGCAATTAGAATAATTGCTGAGTTCGCATCAATGATTCTAATCTCTTTAGAACCATTCTCATTATTCGCGATAAGTTTTCCACCTTCATTGATTATCTTGATTTGACCTTCATAATTGAGACTAAAAGACGGCACAGTACCAGAAAAAATGATTGAATTTTCATGAGCCCTGGTAGTAGCATACTTTGCAAGCTTGATTCTTTCACTATACGCGTTATCACTTCTTAAATAAGGAACAACGGCACTAAGTGTAAAGGATATCTTTGCTTTTTCACTTGCACTGAGCTTTATCGCTATAACGTTATTTGGATAGCTTGCAAAATACTCCCTGGTATATCTTACCCCCTTATGCTCATAGTTCACGCGGGAAATACCTTCATTAAGGTTAAGTGATCGCTTGTAATTATTGACCGTATAATGGTCGAATTCCAAAAAAACTTCAGCAAAGTTGGTCATCCCACCTGATCCGTAAGGTGCACCGTTGGTTAATGTTTTATCTGTAATTTGAACTCGTTCAACATCCGTTCTCCCAAAAATATTGGCACCCATATAGCCATTACCAATGGGATAAGAGTGAGCTTCCCAATCCGGATCTGCAGGGTAGCCCCTGGCTTGAATCCTTGAATAATCTTTCCCTCTGTTTGGGGCAGGCTGGTCATCCCAAACCTCGTAAATACGATTCTCTGATCCTCCATGGGCTAAAATTGTCGAACATAAAAACACAAAAAACATAAAAGCGCTCAGTTTTTTCATTTCAATTTGTATTTAAATAAATTCACCTATGCTCTATTAAAGGCAACAATCTCTCTTATCATACTATTTCGGAATCAATCATTCAAACCACCGGCTTCCCTTTATCCAGCCGTTTTGCCCTGATGAGCGCTTCCAGAAAATAATAATCACTGTAAATCAGCGGCACATCAACTTCTTTATTTGATGGCGCGGAACCGGTGCTGTGCAATAATATAAAACCTTTGGCGCCGTTTTTTTCCGAAAGATAACCGTTTGCCAGGCTCCTGAAGATGGTTTCTGCTTTTTCTTTGTA
>Ga0100398_1004412_pt1 | contig 11409 bp, 9 predicted proteins | sample CryGeymeta201522_FD_81568 | JGI IMG/M metagenome (GOLD analysis project Ga0100398, IMG submission 81568) | Groundwater microbial communities from Crystal Geyser aquifers in Utah, USA - Crystal Geyser metaG 2015-22 | ecosystem: Environmental > Aquatic > Deep subsurface > Groundwater | place: USA... | reverse complement strand
TTCAACAAGGCGCTCCAGATGAAGCGACTGCGCCAGGCTCGGGCCGGCGGCAGCAAACTGCTGCTGACCGCCTGCCCCAAATGCCAGATTCACCTGAGCTGCGCCATGCAGGACCCGTTTGAGGGGAAAGACGTGGAACTGGAAATGATGGATCTCACCACCGCCATCGCCCGGACCATCGAATGGGCCTGAATCCGCACCAACCAGACGAGGCTGGTGCACCGGAACCCGTGGCAGCCTCCAACCCCACCGGTGCAATCAAACCACCGGTGCAATCAAATCACCGGTGGGAGCGGCTTTCCAGCCGCGATCAGCGCATTGCAGCAGGCAACTCATCCATTTCACTCAAACCGGACTCCAAGGATATGAGCAACTCCCATGAGCACAGCAACTGAGCACGGCAACGGCCCGCGGATCGGCGTTTACGTCTGCCACTGTGGCCTCAATATCGGCCGCACGGTGGATTGCCGCAAGGTGGCGGAAACGGCGGCCGGCCTCGACGGGGTCGTGATCGCCCGGGATGTGGCCTACGCCTGCTCCGAACCGGGGCAGCAGGAAATCAAGCAGGACCTGCTGGAGCTGGGGCTGGATCGGGTGGTGGTGGCATCGTGTTCACCGCGGCTGCACGAACCCACTTTCCGGCAACTGGTGCAGTCGGCGGGGATCAATCCCTATCTGATGGAAATGGCCAACCTGCGGGAACAGTGCAGTTGGGTCCATCAGCACGATCCGGAAGCGGCCACGGCCAAGGCCATCGATCTCACCCGCGGCGCCGTGGCCCGGGTGCGCCTGTTGCAACCGCTGAAACCGGAAGTGCTGCCGCTCACCCAACGCACCCTGGTGATCGGCGGCGGGGTGGCCGGGATCCAGGCGGCGCTGGACCTGGCAGACAGCGGCTACGACGTGGTGCTGGTGGAAAAGAACCCGTCCATCGGCGGCACCATGGCTCAGATCGACAAGACCTTCCCCACCATGGATTGCTCCATCTGAATTCTCGGTCCGAAGATGACGGATGTCGGTCGACATCCGCGGATCAAGCTCCTCACCTTGAGCGAGGTGATGGAGGTCAAGGGCTATGTGGGCAATTTCCAGGTGCGGATCCGCAAGCGCGCCCGCTATGTGGATGAAAACCAGTGCACCGCCTGCGGCGAATGCGCCCGGGTATGCCCGGTGGTGCGCCCGGACGAATTCAACCTCGGGCTGTCGTCGCGAAAAGCCATCTATTCGCCGTTTCCCCAGGCGGTGCCGGCGGCTTACGTGGTGAACGCCGGCGAATGCCTGGGCCACAATCCGGCGGTCTGTGCCAGGTGCGTGGAGGCCTGCGATAAGCACTGCATCAACTTCCACATGTCCGATCAGGAAGTGGTGGAAGAGGTGGGCAGTATCGTGGTGGCCACCGGCCTGGAAACCTACGATCCCACCGAAATGGACGAATACGGCTACAGCCGCTTTGAAGACGTGCTCACCAGCCTGGAATTCGAACGTCTGATCAATGCCGGCGGCCCCACCGGCGGCGAACTGATCCGCCCCAGCGACCGCCGCAAGCCCCGTTCGGTGGGCTTTGTCCAATGCGTCGGTTCGCGTTCGGCGCGCAAGGGCAAGAGCTATTGTTCCGCCATCTGCTGCATGAACACGGTGAAGAGCACCCTGAGCCTGAAGGAGCACGATCCCGACCTGGATATCAAGGTCTTCTATATCGATATCCGCGCCTTCGGTAAGGGCTTCGAGGATTTGTATCAGCGCAGCCGCCGGCTGGGAGTGAAATACCTGCGCGGGCTTCCCGGTAAGGTGGAACCCACCGCCGACGGCCGCCTGCGGGTGGCGGTGGAAAACTCGGCCGGCGGCAAGGTGGAATTTCATGATCTGGACCTGCTGGTCCTGGCGGTAGGCATTCAGCCCGCCGGCGGCACCCACCGGCTCCAGAAAATGCTCGGGCTCCAGCTCACCAGCGACGGCTTTTTCCTGGAAGCCCACCCCAAGCTCCAACCGGTGGATGCGGCCACCCGCGGGGTGTTCTACGCCGGTTGCGCGGAAGGCCCCAAGGACATCAAGGACAGCGTGACCCAGGCTTCGGCCGCGGCGGTGCGGGCGATTCGCCTGATGCACCAGGGTCACATCCTGACCGAACCGATCACCTCCGAAGTCATCACCGAACACTGCAAGGCCTGCGGCCGCTGCGCCGAGGTCTGCCCGTACCATGCCATCACCGTGGATCCCAAGAAGAAGCTGCCGGCGGTGGTGAACACGGCGGCCTGCGCCGGTTGCGGCACCTGTGCGGCGGAATGCCCGTTCGGGGCGATCACCATGAACCATTTCACCGACCGCCAGATTCTCGATCAGATCGATGCGCTGCTTGCCGAGCACAGCGCGGAAAAGGTCCTGGCCTTCGCTTGCAACTGGTGTTCCTATGCCGGCGCCGACAACGCCGGGGTGTCGCGCGTGCAATACCCGGCCAATGTCCGGCTGATCCGCACCATGTGTTCGGGACGAGTCGATGAAGAGTTCATCTGGCACGCCTTCGCCCGCGGCGCTCCGGTGGTGCTGGTGAGCGGCTGCCATATCGGCGACTGCCATTACATCAACGCCAACCACTGGACCGAAAAACGGGTGGAGCGGGTGCGCAAGAAGATGGCGAAGCGGGGCATCCGCCCGGAACGCCTGCAATTGGCCTGGATCAGCGCCGCCGAAGGAGCGCGTTTTGCCCGCGTGATGCAGGACATGGAAGACCTGAGGCGGGAAGTGAGCGCCGAAGAAATCGCCGCCACCGTCGACCTGCTCGCCGGCAACAAGGCGGCGGCCGGCACCGACCCCGGCAAGGCCGAGCCATGATGAGCCGAGCCTTACCCTGGAGCGCGGGCATCTTGCCCGCAACCGCCCCACCCACGATTCTCCCTCCGCACTTCGGTATCGGTATCGCTATCGGTATCGCTATCGGTATCGCAATTCCCTCCCCGCTTGCCGCTGACGGAAATGACACTGGCAACCGCTATCCAAAACAGGGTATCCTTGGATCATGTTGAAAGATCTCATCCGACACCGGTATACCAACGCTTCGGCCCAAGCGGGTGGGATGATTCCGTGAACACGGTGCCCGCTCATGAGCCTGCTCTTTCGGGCGCCCTACCAGCGCAGTGACCCAAACGGGTGGACCTGCAGCTGATCCATAACCGCGGTCGAGTGTGTTCGGAGTCGAGGAATTGATGGCGTTACCCATTATTGCAGTCGTTTTTGGTCTGGCTCTGCTGGTCTGGAGCGGCGACCAATTTGTTGATGGTTCGGCCGCAACCGCCCGTCATTTCGGCGCGCCACCGCTGTTGATCGGTATGGTGATCGTCGGCTTTGGGACCTCGGCCCCGGAACTGGTGGTTTCCGCTTTCGCTGCCTTAAGCGGCAATCCCGGCATCGCGCTCGGCAACGCCTACGGTTCGAACATCGCCAACATCGCCCTCATTCTCGGGCTGACCGCTCTGATCAGCCCCATCGCCGTGAAGTCCGGGGTGCTCCGCCGGGAACTTCCCGTGCTCGTCGCGATCACCGCGCTGGCCGCCTGGCAGGTCCGGGACGGGGCGATTACGCGCACCGACGCTCTGATCTTGCTGGGCGTGTTTGCCCTGTTGGTGGGTTGGAGCATCCGCCAGGGGCTGAAGGTATCGGCCGATTCGCTGGCCCGAGAACAGGCAGGGGAACCGGGAACTCAAAGTCCCCCGATTCGTTGGGCACTGGTCCAACTGGTGGGGGGGCTGGTGCTGCTGGTGACGAGTTCCCGCATCCTGGTCTGGGGCGCGGTGGCCATCGCCCACGGCCTCGGGGTGAGCGATCTGATCATCGGACTCACCATCGTCGCCGTCGGCACGTCACTACCGGAACTGGCATCGTCAATGAGCGCTATCCGCAGGGGAGAAGACGACATCGCCCTGGGCAACGTGATCGGTTCCAATTTCTTCAACACCCTGGCCGTGGTCGGGCTGGCGGGAGCGATCCACCCGATGACGGTGGAGCCGGAGGTTTTCACCCGGGACATACCGGTGATGGCGGCCCTGACCCTGTCCATTTTCATCACCGGCTTCCGGTTCCGGGGACAAACCGGTCGCATCAACCGCATCGAAGGCGCAGCCCTGCTTGCCTGCTACATCGGCTACAACGCACTGCTGGTGCGGAGCGTCCTGGGCCTCTGAAAGGCCTCCTTCCGGCGCCGCCACCAATTAGCCGCCCCTGGCTTACGATGCGCCCGCTTTTTCCGGAATCCGAGCCGCCTGTAAGATAAGTCGAAGTGCCTTGTTGACGGCTTCATCGGTGGGAAATACTCGCGCCAGATCTGGTTCTAACACGATAACATTACTACCGATACGTCGCTCCGGAGCATAGCGTCCCTTGGGCATGATAGGCATTTGCGACAAATCATATTCATCTTGTAATTCGTAATCTTCATTCGGCTTCTTCATAAAATCTTTGCTCATTTCTTTTCGCCTTTCTGGCGCTGATGATCCGAGAGGCTGAAACCTGCCTGGTGTCGGATCGAATAACCAACCTGGAAATCCAGGCTACCGGCGCCAGTACTCGGGAACCAGCAGGACGATCACGGTATAGATTTCCAGCCGCCCCAGGAGCATGCAAAAGGTCAGGATCGCCTTGGCAACCATAGGCAGGTGGGCGTAGTTGTCGGTCGGCCCCACGGCGCCGAGTCCGGGCCCGATATTACCGATTGCGGCGGCCACCGCACTGAACGCGGTCACCACATCGACCCCAACGGCCGCGAGCAACAACGATGAAATGGTGAACAGGCCCAGATAGAGCACGAAAAAGCCCCAGACACCGCTCATGACCTCATTGGAAACCAGGTTAACGCCGAAGCGCACCCGGGTCACCGCATGCGGATGGATCAGTCGATACAATTCCTGATGGGAATGTTTGAGCAGCAGCATGATCCGCAGGCATTTCATGCCGCCCCCGGTGGAACCGGCCGAAGCTCCAATAAACATGCAAAACAGGAGGATGGCCTGGGGCAGCGGCGCCCACAGTTCGTAGTCGGCGGTGGCGAAGCCGGTGGTGGTGATGATCGATGCCACCTGAAACGCGCTGAAGCGCAGCGCCTGGAGAAAACTCGGGTAGCGCTCGCCGTAAACGCTGACGCTGCACAGCAGGGTGAAGATCACCACCAACCCAGCGAAGAAACGCCATTCCGGGTCGCGCCAGAGCGCCGACGGGCGGCCCGTGAGCGCCAGGTAATGGAGGGTGAAATTGACCCCGGCGATCAACATGAACACAGTGATCACGACATCGATATAGGCGCTTTGATAATACGCAACCGACAGGTTCTTGGTGGAAAAGCCCCCAGTCGCCATGGTGCCGAAGGTGTGGCAGAGAGCGTCGAAAAGATCCATCCCGCCAAACAACAGCAGCACGGTTTCGATCCCCGAAAACATCACATACACCTTCCACAGGATCATGGCGGTGTCGCGGATTCGAGGCTTGAGCTTGTCCGGCATGGGGCTGGGGACTTCGGCCTTGTACAACTGCATGCCGCCCACGCCCAAAAACGGCAGAATGGCCAGCGACAGCACAATGATGCCCATGCCGCCGAGCCAGTGGGTGAGGCTGCGCCACATGAGAAGCCCCGGCGGCACGCTTTCGATATCGGTCAGCACGGAAGCGCCGGTGGTGGTGAATCCGGAAATGGATTCGAACACACAATCGCCGAAAGAAGTGAAGGTGCCGCCGAAATAAAAGGGCAACGCCCCCAGCAGGCCGACCCCGACCCAGCCCAGGGTGACGATGGCCATGCCTTCGCGATGGCCGATGAATTCCGTTCTGGCCGGCTTGCTCAGGGCCAACAGGCCACCCACCAGCACCACGATGGCGAGCGACAGCAGCAGCGCCGGCTGACTACCGTCGTGATAATAGAAGGCAAACCCCAGCGGCAACAGCATGGTGCACCCGGTGCACAGCATCAGCACACCGATCGCCCGCAAAATGTAGGCCCACTTCATTCAGCTCACCTCCAGCTTGACGCTCAAATCGCGTTCAAGCTGAGCGATGTTGGCGCGCACCGACAGCACGATGATCCGATCACCGGCTTCAATGCGGGTGGTTCCAGAAGGAATCACCGTGTGCTCTTGAGTAACCACCGCCAGGACCAGGGTCCCTTTAGGAAAATCGAGTTCGTTTAATGTCTTGCCAACCAGCTGCGATTCCCCCATGACCACCGCCTCCAGTACCTCGGCTTCCTCACCCCGCAGCGATACCGTGGAAATGATCGTGCCCTTGCGCACCTGGTGAAGAATGCTGTTGATGGCGGACAGCCTTGGGCTCACCATGAAATTCAGCCCGACCCCGGTGACGATGGGCATGTAGGCGAACTTGTTGATCCGGGTGATGGTGCGATGCGCCCCCAGACGTTTGGCCAGAAGCGAGATCAGCACATTGTTTTCTTCGTCCCCGGTAACGGTGATCACCACATCCATGCCGCGGATGTCTTCTTCTTCCAGCAGCCCCTGATCGGTGCCGTCACCGTGTAGGATGATGGCGCGTTTCAGCTGTTCGGCCAGGTATTCGCAACGGGTCAGATCCTTTTCCACCAAACGGACGTGATAAGGTTTTGATTCCAGTTGCCGCGCCAGGCGCAGCCCGATGTTGCCGCCGCCGATCACCATCACGCGGTGCACGGGCTCCGGGCGGCAGCCGAACAACGCCAGAACTTTGGTCATCTGTTCGGTTTCGCAGGCGATATAGATCAGATCACCGTTTTCCACCGTGTCGGTACCAGACGGGATGATCAATTGGTTTTCTCTCGAGATGGCGGCGATCAGGAACCTGGCCGGACCCACCTGGCGGCGCAATTCGATCAGCGTCGAACCGGCGAAGCTGTAATGTTTCTGGCGAATTCCGATGAGCTTGATGCGGCCGCCCGCGAAATCGCTGATTTCCTCGGCAGCCGGCACGGCCAGCAGTTGCTCGATGGTATGGACGACTTCCACTTCGGGGTTGATGATCTTGTCGATCTTGAGCGTGCGCTTCAGCAATTCCGGGTTGAAGCGGCTATAATCGTCGTCGCGGATCCGCGCCAGCTTGGTGATGCCGGGAGCCAGCGCATCGGCAAAAAAGCAGGCAACCAGATTGACTTCATCGCTGTCGGTAACGGCCAGGAACAAATCCGTGGAATCGATTCCGACCTCTTCAAGAATTCGCGGACTGCTGCCCGAACCCAGCACGGTCTGCACATCCAGTTGCTCCCCCACGCGTTTGAGCGACGCCGCATGGTTGTCGATCACCACGACTTCCTTGCCCTCCGAAGCCAGCCGTTGTGCGATATGAAAACCGACTTCGCCGGCCCCCGCCACAATCACCCTCAACGCTTGTCCTTTCCGGCCAGGCGGCCGACTCGACCGGATCGTCGAGCCCTTCCCATGATCACCGTCAACCACCGAGAGCAGCGCCCACGGCAGAGCCACTGCCACGACAGCGCTTGGTGTGGGAAGCGTCGCTAGACGCTTAGCCATCTTAGAATACGCTCACTCGGGGCGGCCAAACAAGTCGGAAACGATTCACGCCCCCCGACCTATTCCTCGAAAAGCGGGGCGGAGGACCGCGGTCGCCGGCACGGCTTGCATTCACCCAACTCACCCAGCTATACTGAAACAGCGATGGCAATGGCTCGGAATAACTTTTCAACGGAGGAGCAGGCAATGGCGGAAGCGGAATTCATCACGACCGGTGAAGTCCTGCTGAAAAGCGACCGGAATCAGGGCAACATGGTGGTGCTCAAGGAATCGGAAGATTCCAAGCGGTACTTTCTGATGTTCATCGGCGAAAGTGAAATGACCGCCATCGCCAAGGAAAAGGGCTTCGTGGATCCCAAAAGGCCCCTGACCCACGACATGTATCTGTCCATCCTGGAGCGGGCCGGCGTCACCATCGATCGGATCGAAATCAACGACATGATCGAAAACACTTACTATGCCAGGATCTACGCCCAAATCGACGGCGAACTGGTGGACTTCGACAGCCGCCCAAGCGATGCGGTGGCCCTGGCGCTCCACGTCAAATGCCCGATCAGGATCAGTGAAAAGCTGATGCGCCGCGAACTGACCCCGGAACAAGTGAAGGAATACAAATCGATCGTGAAAACGGTCAAGTTCTAGCCGAAGACCAGGGCAAGACGAATATCAAGCCAAGCAGATGAATGAGGCTGGATGTGAACAAAGACACGCCGCCCGCAACCATACCGCGAACGGCTAAGAATTGAACTTTCCAGTCTCGCATCCAGGGGGAGAAATCCCTTGAACACAAATGGTTGTGCTGGATCGAAATATTCCAGATCTAACTTGCGCGCAGTATACCTAATGCGGGCAAGATGCCCGCGCTCCCGGGAAAAAGCCCACAAGAAGTGAAGGATTGCATCCTCAACGGGTACAATACCAATGCAGTCAACCCTCATGATGAGTATTCCATGAACCGACCGGCACATATTCTCCTCGTTGAAGACAACCGCATGGACGTCGAACTCACTCTCGACGCCTTTCGCGAGGCGCGCCTCGGCAACTCCGTTCAAGTCGCCCGGAACGGGCAGGAAGCTCTTGCATATCTTCAGGGAGCGGGCACGTACGCGGACCGTAACCAATTTCCTCTTCCGGACATCATCCTGCTCGATCTCAAAATGCCGGGTATCGACGGCTTTGAGGTGCTGCGCCGGGCCAAGGCCATGCCGGGGATCAAGCGCATCCCGGTGATCATCTTGACTTCCTCCAAGGATGAAGGCGACCGGGCGCTTTCCTACGATTGCGGGGCCAACAGTTACCTGGTTAAGCCGGTTTCCTTCGAAGGATTCCTCAAGGTGGTGAAGGAGGTCCAGGACTATTGGGTGGTTCTCAACGTCGGGCCGCCAAAGGAGGAGCCGTCGTGAAACAACCGCTGCAAGTGTTATACGTTGACGATTACCCTCTAGACCGGGAACTGGTGAGAGATTCCCTCGAGAAAGAGCACGCGGGCTTCGCTGTAACGCAAGCCGCCTCGCGCAAGGAGTTCGTGGCCTGTTTGGCCGAAAGGACCTACGATGTGGTCCTGAGCGACTTCAACATCCTCGGATTCGATGGCTTGCAAGTGCTGGGCGCCATCAGGGAGAAAGATCCGGACGTGCCGGTGATCATCGTGACCGGCACGGGATCGGAGGAGGTGGCGGTCGAGGCGATGAAGCGGGGGGCCGCCGACTACGTGATCAAATCGCCGAGCCATATCCGGCGGCTCCCGGTGACCATTCACGGGGCCATTGCAAAGCGGCGCGCAATGGAAGAACACCGCCGGGCGGAGGAGAGCCTGGCCTGGGAGTTCCAGGTCAAAGACGCCATTGCCGGGCTTTCCAGCGCCATCATCGACCCGGCCACCCAGCGGGACGTATCAGCCATGGTCCTTCGCCAGGCCATGCGCCTCACCGGCAGCAAACTGGGCTGCGTCGGCCAGGTGGATCCGGGCACCGGTCATAGGATCGTCGCGTCAATCGACGGCGAAGCGACGGAGCGTTGTGCGATGGGGAGCGGTCAGGAGACCTGCAAGAAGTTCGGCGGTTTTTTGGGCTGAGTGATCGAAAACCGCAAGCCGCTTCTCACCAACGATGCTGCTCACGATCCACGAGCGGGCGGTGTTCCGCCCGGCCATGTTGCCATCGAACGCTTCCTGTCCGCTCCGGCCCTTGTGGGAGACACCCTGGTGGGTCAGGTTGCCGTTGCCAACGCGGAGCGCGACTATACCGACCGGGACCTGGAGGCCCTCGACCGTCTGGCGGGCCTCTACGCCATTGCCGTGCAGCACCGGCGCGACGAAGATGCGTTGCGGAAAAGCGAGGAGCAATACCGGGTCCTCGTGCAAAGCGCCAACAGCATCATTCTGCGGTTGGATACCGGGGGGCGCCTCACTTTCATCAACGAATTCGGTCAGAAGTTTTTTGGCTTCTCCGAAGAGGAGGTCATCGGCAAACCCGTGGTCGGCACCATCGTCCCGGAAAAAGAGAGTTCCGGAAGGGACCTTGGGGCCATGTTCGAAGAGGTCCTGCGAAATCCGGACAAGTACGCGAACAACGAAAACGAGAACATCCGGAAAAATGGCGAACGGGCATGGATTGTATGGACGAATCGGGGCATCGTCGACGAAACCGGCCAACTGATCGAGATCCTTTGCATCGGCAATGACATCACCGACCGCAAGCGGGCGGAAGTTGAGCGGGAGCGGCTGGAGCGGCAACTTCGGCAGGCCCAGAAGATGGAGGCGTTGGGGACCCTGGCCGGCGGGATCGCCCACGACTTCAACAACATCCTCTCGGCGATCATGGGATTCGCGGAGCTGGCGCTGCTGGATGTCGAAAAGCCATCCCCCTTGCGGGAGAATCTTCAGCAGGTGTTCAAATCTTCCCATCGCGCCCGAGACCTGGTCCGGCAGATCCTGACCTTCAGCCGCCAGAGCGAGCAGGAGCGCAAGCCCTTTGAAGTGGGTCTGATTGTGAAGGAAGCCCTCAAACTGCTGCGGGCCTCGCTCCCCTCCACGATCGAGGTGAGACAGAAGGTAGCCTCTTCGGGGCTCATGGAGGGCGATCCCACCCAGATCCATCAGGTGCTGATGAACCTGTGCACCAACGCGGCCCACGCCATGAGGGATAAGGGCGGAGTGCTCGAAGTGAGCCTGACCGAGGTCGATCTCGATCACGACGCTAGAGGGGAGCTTTCCGGCCTCACTCCGGGGCACTACCTGAGGCTCACCGTCGGGGACACGGGGCACGGCATCGAGCCGGGGATTCTCGACCAGGTTTTCGATCCATTTTTCAGCACCAAGGGCCCGGGGGAAGGCACCGGCCTGGGACTCTCGGTGGTGCACGGGATTGTGCGAAGCTGCGGAGGGACGGTCAAGGTCTACAGCGAGGTTGGAAAGGGCACGGTGTTTCACGTGCTGCTGCCGCTCATCGAAACGGCCGAACCGGTCCAACCGCCGCGCGAAAGTCCCGTTCCTCGGGGCAGCGAACGAATCCTGCTGGTGGATGACGAACCGACCCTGGTTCAACTGGGCAAGCAGATGCTCGAGTATTTGGGATACAGAGTGATGACCCAGACGAGCAGTCTCGAAGCCCTGGAGGTTTTCAGGAACCTCCATGCCGGAGAAGAGTTCGACCTGGTGGTAACCGACCTCACCATACCCCACCTGACCGGCATCCAACTGGCCCTGGAACTCCATCGCCTGCGCCCCCTGATGCCGGTCATCTTGTGTACCGGCTTCAGCGATCTTGGGATAGCTGAAAAAGCCAGGCATGCCGGGATTTGCGGGATCCTCATGAAACCCGTGGTGATGCGGAAAATGGGTGAACTGGTGCGGAAGGTTCTGGACGAGGCGTTGGAAAAGAGGCGGCTCCGGAACCGGGAAACGGTGTGAGGC
>Ga0100398_1004408_pt1 | contig 11416 bp, 19 predicted proteins | sample CryGeymeta201522_FD_81568 | JGI IMG/M metagenome (GOLD analysis project Ga0100398, IMG submission 81568) | Groundwater microbial communities from Crystal Geyser aquifers in Utah, USA - Crystal Geyser metaG 2015-22 | ecosystem: Environmental > Aquatic > Deep subsurface > Groundwater | place: USA... | reverse complement strand
TATCAAGAAAACCCCCGCTATCGTGCGTCTTTCTTTTTCCTGGAAGCCTCCGATGGGATTTGAACCCACGACTTTGTGCTTACCATGCACACACTCTACCAATCTGAGTTACGGAGGCGCTTGCCTATATGGTTCGCCGGAAGGGCAATAAAACCATTTTCGTTTTGTACCCAACAGCACTCTTTTATATTGCGCGCCTCGTTAAAATTGGTTGTAATCACCCGCGTTTAATGAGTAGTGATTCGTCATGGGCAAGTTTCCGGTCGCAGACAAGGCGTTCACCAACGTCTTGATTTGTTTGAAGTGCAAGACGCGCAACCCAAAGGGTGCAAAGAAGTGCCGCAAGTGCGATTACACGCGGTTACGGTCCAAGCGCGCGAGGAAGAAGAAGGCCTGAGCAGGGGTGGCCGAGCCTGGTCAAAGGCGCAGGACTTAAGGAAACTCTTTTTCCCGAAAAAGACTTTCATGAGAAAAAGGGTTTTAGTAAGGGAAATCCTGTCTCTTAGGAGTTCGAGGGTTCAAATCCCTCCCCCTGCATTGAAAGGAAACGCAGGAGGGAAGATAGTAAAGAAAGAAACCGCAGGCATCTTTCTTGTTTGAAGCAGTCCCCTTCGCATTCCACAGGAAAAAAAGAGTGAAAGAAAATGATTCCGAATTCGTGGGAAGGGGTGATGGCGGTCTCGTTCGCGTTCTCAGTTGTTTCGTGGCTGGTGAACACGAGGTTCGGGGACCGCAAGAAACTCAAGAAAATCAACAAAGAGATACAGGCCTTTCAAAAGGAGTTGAGCGAGGCAACCAAGTCAGGTGACAAGAAGAAGTTGAAGGAGTTGGGGAAGCGGGACTCCGAGGTGATGGACAAGACGCGCGAGATGATGATGCTCTCCTTCAAGCCGTTAATCGTGGTCCTGCCGTTGTTCTGGGTGGCTTACGCCTTCGTGTTGCCCGCGTTCTTCCCGGACTTCATCGTGGACAACCTCTCGTTTTACCTGCCGTCCAGCATCATGTTCTGGGAGCCGTGGAAGAATTATCTGGGGGCGCGCGGCCTCTTCATTTACGCGTTGCTGGTATTCGGTTTGTCGTTCCAGTTGATTGAAAAAATATTTGAAAAGGTGAAGAAGAATGGTTGAACCCCGTTTCAGGACGGCGAAGAGGAGAAAGAAGAAGAGCCCTACGGGCTTGATTGTCCGCATTTACAAGCGCGACAAGGAAGCCGCCCGCAAGTGCACCTTGTGCGACGCGAAGTTGCACGGCGTGCCGCGAGACAAGAGGAAACTTTCCAAGACCGAGAAGCGCCCCGAACGCGTTTTCGGCGGCGTGTTGTGCGCGAAGTGCGTGCAAACCATAATCAAGGACAAGACGCGGCTGGAGAACGGGTACATGGAGGAAAAAGACGTTCCCGTGAAACGCTTGAAATTCTTGAAGCAGTTGAAATGAGAATAGCCATCAGTGGGTCCAGCGGTTGCGGCAACACCACGGTAAGCGGCCTAGTCGCCGAACGCTTGGGCTTGAAGAAAATCAATTACACGTTGCGGGACGTGGCCGAGGAACGCGGGGTCCCCTTCAAGGACTTCCACGGCCTCGCCGACGAACGCTTCCCGGAATTGGACTACGGGTTGGACCGCAAACTCGTGGAACTCGCCTCGAAGGACAACTGCGTTGTCGGGACGCGGCTCGCCGTGTGGCTGGACGCGGACAAAGTATTGAAAAAGCTGGGCCTGCAAAAGAAGTACGCGTTCGACCACAAGTTCTGGTTGGACGCTCCCCTCAAGGTGCGCGCGCAACGCATAGCCGAACGCGAGGGCAAGCCGTTTCAGCAAGCCCTTGAAGAGACGGGGACGCGCGACAAAGCCAACGAGTCGCGTTATTCGCGTGCTTACGGCATCAAGTGGGGCAGGCCCGCGGACGCGGAAACGATTGACACGACGGCGTTGAACGCGGAACAGGTAGCGGAAAGGATTGTGAGTGAAGTAAAGTGAATTACCCGGAACTCAACGAAATAGTGATTGCGACCGTCAAGAAGATTCTGCCTTACGGCGCCATCCTAATGCTTGACGAGTACGGCGGCGTGGAGGCCTTCCTCCACATCTCCGAGGTTTCCAGCGGCTGGACCAAAAGCGTGGGCGAACACTTGAAGCAAGGCCAGAAAACCGTGGTCAAAGTCGTGCGCCTGGACAAGGATAAGCGCCAAATCGACGTGAGCCGCAAGCGCGTGAACGAAGGCGAAAGGAAGCGCAAGATGCAGGAGCACAAGACGGCGACGCGCGCCGCAAAACTGTTGGACCGCGTGGCGCACCAGTTGAAGAAGAAGCCGGAGGAAGCGTGGAAGGAAGCCGGAGACAAGCTGGTGGAGGAGTACGGCGACCTGTATTCCGCGTTCGAGGACTTGTCCAAGGGCGGCAAGCCGAAAAGCAGGATTGCGAAGAAGTGGCTGGACGCCTTGACGGAAACCGCGCAAAAAGAGATCAAGCCCAAGAAGGTGGAAGTCAAGGCCGCCCTCAAAATAAGCGTTTTCGGTTCAAACGGCGTTGAGGAATTGAAGACCGTCTTGAAGAAACTAGACTCCAAGAAGGCGTCCATACACTACCTGGGGGCGCCCAACTATCTGGTGCGCGTGACGGCCGGGGACTACAAATCCGCGGAAAAAGAGTTGGCGACCATGAAAAAGGTCCTCGAAAAAACGGGTTCCAAGGTTTCCTGGTCCCTTGAAAAAGTGAAGTAACGTGAAACTCATGAAGTGCGGTAAATGCGGCAAATACTCGTTGCGCGATGAGTGCTGCGAGCCAACTCAAAACCCGCACCCGCCCAAGTATTCGCCGGCGGACAAGTACGCCAAATACAGGAGAAAGGAAAAATACGGTGATGTGAAGTGAAGATATTGGTTGATGAAAAAGACGAGTTGCAGGTCGCATTCGAGAACGCCGACCTCGGGATAGTCAACATGGTTGCACGAAAACTCGTTGACGACAAGGACGTGGACTATGCTGCCTGCGATTACACGCACCCACTGGAAAAAACGGTGGTGTTGTCCTTGAAGTGCAATTCGCCCAAGAAAAAACTGATCAAGGCGGTTGACTCGCTTGAAGCGACCATGGAAGAATTGAAGGCGGCGGTACAGGCAACGCAATGAAAAAAGAGACCGAGAAAAGTATTTCCATTGCCCTGACCGCGGGGCTTGGGTTAAGCGTCGCGCTCTACGTTGCCTTCGTATCCGAGTTTTTCGCCTTAACCGGGTTCCTGTGCCTTGCCGGCCTCATAATACTCGACTTCTGGCGGCCCTCCTCAAAGGAGAACTCCGTCAAACTCCAGGTAAAGGAAACAATCATTTCGCTTGCAATTGCAATCACCGCCTGGTACGCATTGTGCTTCGTTTTGAGCACTGGCTCTCCCCTGAACGTGGTGACCTCGTGCAGCATGGTTCCCGTACTCGAACGCGGCGACTTCATCGTCCTGCAAGGCGGGAAATATGCGGCGCAGGAAACCGGCGTCAACTATTCGCTGGGAAACGCCGAATACTCTGAGAAAACCTATCGCGTCGGAGACGAGTACTACCGCTTCACGGACGCGTACGTGGACGGCGAAAAGGTTTTCACGTTCGGCTTCGGGAAGTGCCTTGAAACCAAGCGGGGCAACGCGCCAACAGAGAAGCCGTGCGCCTCCTTCATTGAAGTCAACGGAGAAAAGTTTTACGACCTGCAGGACGGCGACGTGGTGGTCTACCTGGCCGAACCCGCCGAATACGGATTGATAATCCACCGCACCCTGCTCAAAATCAACGCCGCCGACGGAGTATACTACGTCACGAAGGGCGACAACAACCGGTTCGCCGACCAGCAGGCCGGCATCCGCCTCGTCCCCGAGGAGCGCATCCAGGGCAAAATCCTGGCGCGCGTGCCCCTCATAGGATACGCCAAGTTGTTCCTGTTCCTTCAGTTCGCGGAGCCCGCGGGCTGCGACACGTCAATAACCCGTGAAACCGGGTAACGGCCGTAACCGTGAACGAAATCAAATCCCGAGCCGAAGCACCAAGCGGAGGCAAGGGATTTGATTGGGTTCATACAAAAACTCTTTTAACTCCAACCCCCAAAAATATTGGTTGGTGGGTGAATACTTATGGAATTGGTCATTGAGGACGCAAAATTTTTCAAGCAATGCGTTGATGCAATCGTCAACCTGGTCGACGAAGGCAGTTTCGAGGCATCCAAGGACGGCCTCAAACTGCGCACCATGGACCCCTCGCAAATAGCGATGGTGGACTTCTCGCTCGAGTCGGGCGCCTTCAAGAAATTCGATTGCGGGGAAACGCGAAGCCTCACCGTCAACCTCGCGGACTTCAACAAGGTTTTGGCGCGCACACGCCCCGACGAAAAACTCACCCTGACCCTCGACGAAAAGAATTCGCGCCTCGCACTCAAATTCAAGGGCGCGAGCACCCGCAACTTCAAGCTGCCCCTCCTTGAGTCCTCGGCTGCCTTCCCCCGCGAACCCAAAATCGCTTTTGAGGCGACCATTAAATTGAACGGCGGCGAGTTCAAGAGCATGCTCCGCGACGCCGGCCTGCTCTCGTCCCACGTCACGCTCAAGGTTTCCGGCGACTCCTTCTTCGTGGAAGCGCACGGCGACTCCGGCGACCTGGAAGTGGAATCCAAGAAAGGCAAGACCATCATTGAAATCAAGGGCGAGGCAAGCGCCATGTACCCATACGAATACTTGGACGACGTCACGCGCGCGTGCCCCGACGACGCGGAAATCACGCTGGAAATGAAGACGGACGCACCCATCCGCACCTCCTACGAAATCGGGAAGGCGAAACTCGCCTACTTCCTCGCCCCCCGCGTTGAAAGCTAGACTATTTCGAATCCCGCTTTTTCTCCTTGGCTGTCGTAAGCCGCAACGTCTTCAACGCGGTAAGGATAACGCGCTATGAAGTGCCAGCGCTGGGTCTTGCCGAAGTGCAGCAGGTCGCCGCGCGACGGCTTGTTGGAGGCGGAGGGATGCGAGTGAAACGAGGCGAGACCCGTGCTCGTAGCCGGCAGAAACCACGGCACGTATGAAGCGGAACGCCCCGTGCTCTGCGCGAGCGGCGGAATAACCAAGTCAGTTAACATTGTTTCGCCGTTGTTTTCCTCGCCGTCGAATAACGCGATGAACTCGCGGGGATGCGTTTCGCGCGCGCCCTGCAGGGCGCTCAACAACGCGCGTTTCCTGATTCGGATTACCATAGGTTCACCTTGGTGGCGTGCGACCACGCCAACAAGACGACTGCGGAGTCAACGAACCACAACGCCATATGCGTCGCGTTGAAGAGGGATGGAAACTGGACTCCCGCGTAAAGCGTGACGTATAGCCGGAACAAATTGAATACAATCAATAACGGCGAATACAGCAGTAAAGCGCGCCACGACGGCTTGGTGGCATACAACAAGGCGGCGAAGAGGATTACCATGACGAGGCCCGAGCAATCCGTTATGATCCGGTAATGTGCTTCAACCCCCCCGCGAACCGTCAAAAGCGTTCCATCCAACTCTGTTTCAAATCCGGTTGCCTCAAAGAAGGCGTTTTGGGTGACGGCAACCGCCTGGTTCAAGGGCGCAAGTGGAAGCAAGTGAATCAAGAGGTAGGGAATGAAGAAGGCGGGCAGGAACCGCACCAGGAATCTTTTTTCTTTCTTGTGCATCTCTCGTCACCAGGGAACGCTTTTGAGTTTGAGGCGGTGGGCCAATGCATTGAAGAACACGTGTAACGCGTAAGTCAAGGCGAGGATGAATGCCAGCCCGGTCCAGCCTATCTCGGCCCACAAGGGAGGCGAGTAGGCAACGCACAAGCCGAGCGCGGTTGCCACGAAGACGAGTTTGTCCATGACAAGCGAGGGCCGGCCTTCCTTGAACCCCCTCCTCCGCTTGATGAAGCTTCCCAATAGGTCGCCGAGCATCGCGCCCAGCGAAAGAAGGAAGGCGAGGTAAAGCTTTTCGTAAACAGAATAACCCGCCAGATAAAACTCGTTGAAGAAGGCGACGATTACGGCTCCCGAAGCAAACCCGAACGCCATTCCGCTGTACAGGCCGCGCCACGTCTTGCTCTTTCCGAACACCGGCTGGCCGTCCCAGAATTTCTTGCCCCAATCAATTCTATTCCCCCCGCCGAAAACCACGGGAACTGCGTTGGCCAGCCAGGCCGGGAAAACGAAGACAACGAGTTGAGCCAAGTCCATACCGTTAATAAAAGTCCGCAAGTAATTAAAGGCATGAAGTTCAGCCAGCCCGTAATCGTTCTCGCCGCAATATTCCTGTTCACCGTCCTCGTGCTGACCGCGTTCAGTGGCAGCGGCTTCTCGCTGGGGGGGTGCGTTGCAAGCGTGCGCGTGGACGACTTCATTGATTACGGCTCGCCCCACGGCGTACAGGAAACCATTGAATTATTGCGCGAAGCCGACGCAGACCAGCAAGTCAAGGCAATACTGCTTGAAGTGAACAGCGGGGGCGGGAGTGCGGCCGCAACCAAGGAATTGTTCGACGCGCTGGCCGGCCTCGAAAAACCGTGCGTGGCCTACGTGGAAGACGCGGCGGCGTCCGGCGGATACTACGCCGCGAGCGCATGCCGGGAAATAGTTGCAAACCCCAACGCGTTGCTTGGAAGCATCGGCGCGCGGATGACGATTCTGAATTACGAGGAACTCTTTGAAAAAATCGGTTTAAGCGAGGAAAGCATTCAGACGGGCGAAATGAAGGACGTCGGCTCGCCCACCCGAAACATGACTCCCGGGGAAAGGGAGTTGTTACAGCAAATAATCGACGAATCCTTTCAAAACTTCAAAACGGATTTGGAGGAAGCCCGCAAAGGCAAACTCACCCCCGCTTATTACGAGGTTCTGGACGGCCGCGTGTTGAGCCCGAAAATGGCGCTTAACGCCGGGTTGATAGACGCCATTGAAACGCGGGACTACGCCGAGGACCTGGCCGGAGAACTCGGAGGCCTTGGCCCGGCGCCCGAAATACGCGCGTTTGAACCCGAATCCACGTGGGCGGATTACTTGAGCGTGTTCGCATCATCCATCACGAAAACCGTTTTAAGCCCGGGCGGCCAAAAGTTGCGTTACTCATGACCGTTGTGGGAAACGACATAGTCCTCAACTGCAAGAAGTGCTGGTGTGAATCCGGTTTTTCCCTCAAACTCGTGGAAAAAGGCGGCTGCTACGCCTGCCCGCACTGTTCAACGAGGTACAAGGTGAGGAACGGCTTCATTTACGAGGTGACGACGCTTGTTTGAAAAACTGTTCGGAAAAAAGAAGGAAGGCGAAGACCTGGACGCCTTGATAGACGAAGGCGTCAAACGCGGAGGCGTCTACGCCGTATTCCACTTCGATGCACACGGCAAGGATGAAGAATCAATTCGCAACTCGCTGGTGGACTTCGTTTCGCGCTTGACCAAGGAAGAAGGAGTCGTGTTCGGCGAAGGCCGCGTGGAAGAAGCACTCAAAAAAGAGGATGAAAGCCTTTACTCTGCCATAGCTGAGGTCACCCTCTTTGCGAAGAACTTCCGCTCCCTCCTCATGCTCGCCCTGAAATACGGCCCCGTAGCCGTGGAAGTAATCAAACCCGAAAAAATGACCCTTGAAAACGAGGACCTGCAGGGACTCCTCGTCGACGCCTCCCTAGCAAGCCAGCAATTCTCAACGCACATACTTGAAAAGACGATGAAACCCGAAGACCTCGAGGAATTCAAGAAAAAAATGGAGGCGCGCGCCGAACTCGGAAGGAAGGCCCGCGAGAAAGCCGCCAGGAAAAAGAAGTGAAAACGTTTTAACCCGCGCCGAACCAAATAACAAGGCGGAAAGGGGGCCGTGGGGTAGCCTGGTATCCTGCCAGCTTCGGGGCACTTCTTTTCTTTCGTGAAAGAAAAGACCTGCGCTAGAAAAGAAAAAAGTGCGGAAAAGTTGGCGACCTGAGTTCGAATCTCAGCGGCCCCATTGAGCGTCTCGGGGAAAACTACGTTTCCCCCTGAAACCCTCGGGTTCACCCCCCTTCCTTAACCAAACGGTTTTTCTTCATCAAAGTTCTTTTACAAAAAGAAGTTTGGTTACAAATCTCAGCGGCCCCATTGAGCGTCTTAGGGGGCTCCGGGTAGCAAAACCGCGGGTTTTGCACCTGCCCAAAACGCGCAAGCATTTTGGTGCATCCCCTGATACCCTTGGAATCATACCCCCGAATTACTTCGGCGAATTAATTTGCCAACCCCTTCCTGCTTTGTTGAATGTTAACTGGTTTTTTTAAGTTGTTGTGCGTAAGTGTATGGTCATGGAAACAAGGTATAGGGCGTTGAGCGCCGCGGCATCGTTCATCGGCGTGTGGTCCATCGGGGGAGTCGTATACCACGCATTGGAGGGGTGGTCGTGGCTGGACTCGTTTTACTTCGCGGGAACCACGATTACCACGGTTGGTTACGGCGACTTGGTGCCGGTCACGGAAGCCGGAAAACTGTTCACCATGGGTTACCTCTTCATAGGCATAGCCATCGCGCTGTACGCCCTCACCATCGTGGGCGGGTACTACGTTGAAAAACAGTACGAACAACAGATATTCAAGCACTTGAACAAGAGGAGCCCTCACCACAACATCATGAACCACTTGAAGAGGAAGAGGAATGCTTAGGACCCACTACGTTGGAGACGCGTCCGGCGGAGAGGTAACGCTGGCCGGCTGGGTGCACGAAATACGCGACCTCGGCAAGCTCGCCTTCGTCATCCTGCGCGACAGGACTGGCCTAATTCAAATCACCGTGAAAAAAAACGATTGCCCCGCGGAAATGGTGGAAACCGTTGAAGGACTTGTCAAGGAAACCGCAATCGCCGTGACGGGCACGGTCAAAAAATCCGAGATAGCCGGCCTGGGAAAGGAATTGTTTCCCGAAAAAATCGTTGTAATCGGGAAAATCCACAAAAAGGTTCCGTTTGAAGTAACCGGCAAGGTGCCCGCGGACTTGGACGTGCGCTTGGACAACCGCTTCATTGACTTGAGGCGCCGCGAAACCAACGCGGTTTTCCGCGTGCGCGCCGAAGCGCAGCGCGCCTTCCGCGAGAAATGCCTTGAACTGGGCTGCCAGGAAATCAACCCGCCGTGCATTGTTGAAACCAGCACTGAGGGCGGCACCGACCTGTTCAAAGTGAAATACTTTGAGAAGGACGCCTTCCTCGCCCAGTCCCCGCAACTCTACAAGCAGCTGGCCGTAGTCGGCGGGTTGGACAAGGTGTTCATGACGGTTCCCGTGTTCCGCGCCGAAAAACACAACACCACGCAGCACCTCAACGAAGTCACGCAGATGGACGTGGAAATCGGGTTCGCCGACGACGAGGACGCCTTGAATTACTTGGAGGATGTGTTCCTCCACATACTGAAAAGCGTGAAAAAGAATTGCGGCCCCGAACTCGGCTTGCTCGGTGTTAAAGTAAGCGAATACGAGGGGATACCGCGTTACACTTACGACGACGTGTTGGAAGCCCTGAAAAAAAAGGGCGTGAAAGTTGCGTGGGGGGACGACTTCTCAAAAGAACAGGAAGCCCGCATCCCCGAAGCGCTCGGCACGGATTTGTTCTTCGTCACGCGCTGGCCCACGAAATGCCGCGCGTTTTACAGCATGCCCCTGCAAGAAAACCCGGAGGTTTGCAAGGCGTACGACCTAGTGTTCAAGGGCATGGAGGTGGCGAGCGGCGCCCAGCGAATCCACCTGCCCGAACTCTTAATCAAACAATTGAAGGCGAAGGGATTGGACCCTGACAACTTTGAGTCGTACGTGGACGCGTTCCGTTACGGCGCGATTCCGCACGCGGGCTGGAGCATCGGCGCTGAACGCCTAACCATGCAGTTGTGCGGCCTGGAAAACATCCGCGAAGCCGCGTTGTTCCCGCGCGACCGCCACCGCCTAACGCCTTAATTGAGTTCCTTCAAGCGCTTGTCAATCAAGTTGCGCTGCTCTTCCAGGAACGCTTTCTCGTCCTGGGGAGCCGGCTCGTATTGGAAGCGCCTTCCAAAACCCCCGCCGAAGCCGCGGCCAAAACCGCGCGCATTCTTGTCCTGCGCGGGTTGGCAGCCACCGCGACCGCGGTTCAACCCGCGCCCCATGCCGGAGCCGTCCCTTTTGGGTATTCCTTTTTCCATAATCTCACCTCTTTAATCGCGGTTTCAACCGCGACTCTCTATACCGTGAACGGAATCAAACTCCCGAGCCGAAGCACCAAGCGAAGGCAAGGGATTTGATTGGGTTCAAAGAATATATATTCATAACAAGTATTTAATAGTTTCGGATACTTATTCAAAACCATGCCGAGGCCCTTCAAGCACAGACGCGTTTCGGGCAAGCCGAGAAGCAATTACTTCAAGCCCGCGGGCATTCCCCTGCGCGCGCTGGAGGAAGTCGTGTTGACGGCGGCGGAAGTGGAGGCGTTGAAGCTGCGCGGGAGGGGACTTGACCAGACGGAAATAGCCGTGAAGATGGGGGTTTCCCAGCCCACTGCTCACCGCATAATTTCGTCCGCAATCCAGAAGGTTGGGGACGCGCTAGCCAACGGGAAGGCCATCCGCATTACCTAGACGTGGTTCTTCCAATAATATTTTTTGCCGGGTCCCAGGAAGTAGTACGCCGCCCCGATAATCACGATGACTATCAGGATCAGGGTCCAGTCAAACCCGCCGGAAGCCGGCGGCGAAACCAGCCCTTTAAGAATTTCCTCCGCCTGCAACGCATATTCCTCGGCCTGGGCGTAATCCCCTGCAGCCATTGCCTGGGACGCCAAGTCCAACAAGTAGGTGGCTTCGGAGGAGTCAACTTGTCCAAGCAGGTCTTGCGCCCTCGCAATCGCTTCTTCTGCCTCCGCGCGGGTTACCACCGCGGGCGTTGCTGTTGGCTTCGCGGTCGGGCTTGCTTTAGGCGTTTCAGTCGGGGTTGGGCTCGCCTTTTGTTCTGGCGGCTTGGTTGGCGTAGCGCTGGGTTTGATGGTTGGAGCCGCGGTGGGCTCCGCCTCTTCGCAGTCCGGGTCGGTCAAACCCAACTCGGAGGCACAAACGCGGCAAATTCCGTCAAGCAAATAATCGCATTTCACACATGACCCAGCCGAACAATAATAACCGCTTGAGCAGTCTGAGTTCGAGGTGCAGCTGGGGCTGCCCGATCCACCTCCTGCTGAAACGGCGGCGAACGAGAAGTTAGACGAAGCATTGGCGGTTTGACCGTGATTATCCGAGCATTCGAGATTCCAGTACCAAGTAGTCGCCTCGTTTGGGATCGTGAAGGACGCTGAAAACATAGTGTCGTTGGTTATGGCGGAAGTGTTCGCGTAATTCGCGTAGTCCGCGCCCGTTGAACGGTACACCCAGAACCTTCCCCCGGTGAGCGTTGCGTTGCTTTGGCAGCTTCCAATGAGCGATAT
>Ga0100398_1004406_pt1 | contig 11418 bp, 7 predicted proteins | sample CryGeymeta201522_FD_81568 | JGI IMG/M metagenome (GOLD analysis project Ga0100398, IMG submission 81568) | Groundwater microbial communities from Crystal Geyser aquifers in Utah, USA - Crystal Geyser metaG 2015-22 | ecosystem: Environmental > Aquatic > Deep subsurface > Groundwater | place: USA... | reverse complement strand
CGCTCAAAAAAAGCGCGGGGTGTTGGAATTGCGGACCAAAAAAGGAAAGGCCAACATTGCTGTTGGCCTTATTTTATATGGCTCCCCGACCTGGACTCGAACCAGGGACCTGCGGATTAACAGGGCGAGCTAGCATTATATAGGTTTATTTATAATCAGTCACTTGTGATGCTTGCCAACCTTCAAAACCTATCTAAAACAACCTAACTAATGGTATTTCCGATAGTGTCATGGCACAAATATGGCACAGTCAATTGTGCGTTGCACAATGTTGCGTTGCTGAAAGGCAACTCATCGGCCATTGCGGTCAGGCGTCGCCACCAGTTTGAACTTCCGCTATCCTGTTAAGAGTGGTCATCGCCATCCAGCTCCTCACCATATTCGAGTTTGCGTAGAGCAATCGACGCTTCGGCTGATCGGGTCTCTGCCGCGATCTGCCGATCAAGCTCGCGGATCTGCTCGGTAGCGAATGCCTTTACCACCTCACTTGGGTCTGCAAGCCAGGCTTCGAGTAATGCCTTGCGCTCGGCGTGGAGCTCTGCAAAGCCGAACTCACCAGTTACAACCCCCGTCTCTTGCAGCACAGATCGTGCCACACGAAGCAATTGGCTCTCGGGATTCAGGACGGCCACAATCGCGCGTACGAGTTCATAGATATTGGGATTCCCCTGGTAGGCGGAAAGGACACCAAGTACGAATGCCAGATCCTGTTCGTTGCCAGCCGCGACCAGCGCTGCCAGCCGGGACTCAAGCCCTTTCGACAGGTCTGGAAACACGGAGGCGAGCAGTCTTCCTCCATCATAGTTGAAGTGCAACGGGTCGGCGTCGAACCAGGTACGCGCGCCGTTCAGCATGATGTCAGGTGCCGCGGCGAGCGGTGGCTGGAGCTGGTGCACTTCGAAAGGCACGGCATCGTATCGCGATGGTGCGGCATCTGTTCTGGCAAACGCCTGGCGCGCCCCGATGAAGGCAACAACGCTACCGGGCCACCGCTCGGCGATGGCGGCCGCAATATACTCGGCGTCATAATCGAGGTCGGGATAAGGGACCATCGCATTGAGCACGATTCTCGCCTGTTCTTCGTCTAGCGCCCGGATGATTGGGCTGCCGAGCCACGAGAACCAGTGCATCCTTACCCAGCTAAAGTTTCCAGCATCTACGAGGAAACAGAGCGCCGGAAGAAATATTTCCGCAACAAGCGTTCCGGGATGGGCGGAAAATTGACTGACGGCCGCGATCAGCACATTGCGAACCGCATTCTCGTCGCTATGCCGGATCGCGCTGTCTAAAGCGCGACGAAGCAGGGCTTCGTCGAATGGATCCGCAAAACGGAGATACCAGGCTATTTGCCCAATATGCACCCCATCACGGATCCATTCGTCGATTCGTGCGAGTGCTTGCGTGTGTTCAGTACTGCGCATGAGTCCGGCGAGCATGCGGGGAAAAAAGTTTGTAAGCTGACCTTCAAGTCTGTCTAAATATCTGAAGACGATATCCGGCTGCATCTCCGCCATCCGTTCGAGGAAATCACCAAACACCGGAAAGGTGGCAGCGTCATCTGATTCGGTCTGCGAATAGCGACTAATTCTGTCGAACCAAATATCTTCGCTGCTCTTATCTACCGTTGCGAGCAGCACGCCGACCTGTTCTGCCCTGTATGCCTCTGCTTGTGCGTAATGGAAATCCTTGTCCAACCATGCTGGCGGAAACACCGAGTTGAACCCAACTAGGGTTTTGTAGATAACGAAGTCGGGATCTACGTTGACGTTGTCGCGGAACCTGAGCGCAGCAGCTTGAACGCCTGCGCGAGCTTCGACAAGTTCCGGTTCATCGCGCATGGTCTCAGGCAGGTCTGCATACATCCAATAGTAGCGATGGACTTGATCCTCAGTTGCTTGCCTAAGCCCGAGGCTAAGCATTGGCGCAATCTCGGTCTGGAATTCTATGACGGCGCGCGTATCGTCCATCACCAGTATCGCAAGTGCGTTGCTGTAATTGCCGCTATAGGATTGGCGCGTCGCAGCTTGAAGCGCCAGTAGTACGGCGCGATGCTGTTTGTCAGTATCGGCTAGTGCAAACTGGCGCTTCAGCAAATCAATAGCTTTTGTCCGGACGGTGCGAAGCGCATCGGACGCAACCACCGCCCCTCGGTGTAAAGTCACAGCGTTAGAACTGTTTGTAGTGCCGCTGACTTCCGCCCCCAGCATCTCACCGAGCATCGCGATCAACAGCGGCCCCAAACCGCAGCGCTCGTCCTCGCCAAGCACTTCGAACCGTTCGACCAAGATCGCCTGGACGGCTGCGCCGTGCTGGCGCCAGACTTGCATTTGGTGCTTGGCAAGAGCCTTGCCCAGCTCCAGCAGCGGCTTTCGTTCGTCCTCGCTCTCGGCCCAGCCATAGAGTGATTGAATCGCGGTGAGCGTGGCATCGATGTCGAGATAGCGATAACGGGTAAGAATGTCCGCGATGGCCTTGACAATGTCGCCGTAAGTCTTCGCCGGTAGCGCGCCATAGGGTGTCTCAATCGCAGTCGGCGGTGTTGTCCGGGCACGATCTGCGGCAACGATCAGCCGCGCGACAATCTCGGGATAGACCGCTTGTGGATCGTCGTAGAGCGGAAGGACGTTCTCCGCGAATGTTTCAAGCGCTTCGGCGCGAACATTGTTGTTCGCCGCCTCAACAATCGCTTCCAGGGCATCGCCATCAAAGAGTGCCTTGCCTTCAATAAGCCGTTGGAAGTCGCCGGCAATCTTTTGGAATTCATAGCCGGCAGGCATAAGATATTTGCGTGCTACTTTCCGCATCCGACTCTTGATGCCGTCAAAAGCCCTGCCACCGAAGGCGCCAAGCGCCGGGGTCTTGTAGATGGTGTCGTGCGCCATTTCCGCCCAAGCATGATTGAGAATGGTCTGAATCTGGATTTCGCACCGCATGTCGGCAAACCGTGCATATTCGGGCAAGGCTATGCGCTCTGCTCGAAGTCTGACGAGATAGTGATTGGAAATGTAGAGGTCGGCCGAATCTTCTGCCTCGTGCTGGGGATGGTGGAGCTTGACTTCAAGCACGTCGAAATTCTGTTGGATGATGCCGGAGTTGATGAGCCGGGTAACGTCACCGTTGGTATAGAAGATAACGCGGCAACCAGCGAGATCCTTAATGTCGTTCTCAAGCGTCACTGTTGCAGTAAGACCACGTTCATCAAGCTTCTTCAGCAACGAGGATGGTAGTTTTGCACGATCCTTTACCTGCTGAAGCCGATAACCTTCCTCAGTACTGATTGCGGCAGTCAGGATTGAAGCAACTGTCTTAGCAAACGAAGCGTACTTCGCTCGACCTTCGCGCTCGTATTCTTCAAAGTCCATTAGCTGCAGCCTTTAGGAAAATGCTCAATAAGGATTTTAGCGGCATTCGAGGGGAGCGTCGCAATTTAGCTGGAGTGGCGTTCAAAACAGTAGTAGGGATGGGCTTTGAATTGTGGAAGACAAAATGATTTGCGTCGACAGACCGCCACGGAAGATTTATTACGGACGGCGCGCGAACGTCGGCTTTTCAGCGCATAGCGGTAGTGTCAGGGTGTTCGGATTACGGCAGTTATGGCCGAATTTCTGTCCGTCACATCCTCGGCCTCAGCCGCCTGTCGACATCCCTTCTTAGAATGGCCGCTAACTAGCAGATTGCAGTCATCTTCTTGCACAACCATTTACAATAGCATCCGCAAAAACACATCAGCCACTGAACCTCAGTCGGCAACGAGCTGGACAAATTACACAGACAAGACGCCCCATGAATGCAGTAGAAATCGAAGAAGCCATATCGGACCTGGCCCTTCAGCCCTTCGACGCGGCTGAGTTCCCGTTTGCGTTTCTGGCCGCCTTTGGCAATAAGGACACGGCGCTCAAGCGCCTGCGTACCGGCAACAACAATGCTTCGGATGTGCCTGGTGGCGTACTCCAGCGCAACAACATCCATATCGCCGTGTGCGAAGCTGGCACAGTGGGCGAAGCCCTCAAGGCGTTGCGCGCCAGCCCCGCCACTAGAAAAGGCAAGGCCAAGTTCATCCTCGCCACCGATGGGCAGTCCCTTGAGGCCGAAGAACTGGCTGGTGGAGAAACCATCGCCTGCGCCTATCCAGACTTCCCCAACCATTTCGGCTTCTTCCTGCCGCTGGCCGGCATCTCCACGATCAAGGAGATCAAGGACAACCCTGTCGACGTGCGTGCCACCGGGCGGCTGAACAAGCTATACGTCGAACTGCTGCGCGAGAACCCGGACTGGACGAAGGACGCGCGCCGCGCCGACATGAACCACTTCATGGCGCGGCTGGTGTTTTGTTTCTTTGCCGAAGACACCGACATCTTCAACGGCGATGGTCTGTTCACCCACACCATCGAGCAGATGGGCGAGCGCGACGGCACCAACACCCATGAAGTGATGGAAACCATCTTCCGCGCCATGAACATCAAGAGTAGCGAACGCGCCAATGCCGAGCCCCGTTTGCCGAACTGGGCCAATGGCTTCCCCTATGTGAATGGCGGCCTGTTCTCCGGCAGCACCGAAGTGCCACGCTTCACCCGCATGGCGCGCACCTACCTGATACACGCAGGCAACCTGAACTGGCAACAAATCAATCCGGACATCTTCGGCAGCATGATCCAGGCCGTGGCCGATGACGAGGAGCGCGGCGCATTGGGCATGCACTACACCAGCGTGCCCAACATCCTCAAGGTGTTGAACCCCCTGTTCCTGGATAATTTGCGCGCGCAGTTGGCAGAGGCGGACGATAACAAAATCAAGCTGCTGAATTTGCGCAAGCGCATGGCGCGCATTCGCGTGTTCGACCCGGCCTGCGGTTCCGGCAATTTCCTGGTCATCGCCTACAAACAGATGCGCGAGATTGAGGCGGAAATCAACCGCCGCCGGGGCGAGTTGCACTTGCGCAGCGAAATCCCGCTGACCAACTTCCGGGCATTGAACTGCGCGACTTCCCGGCGGAGATCGCCCGCCTGGCGCTCATCATTGCCGAGTTTCAGTGCGATGTGCTGTATCGCGGGCAGAAGGATGCGCTGGCGGAATTTCTGCCGCTGGATGCGCAGAACTGGATTGTTTGTCACAACGCTTTGCGGCTGGATTGGTTGAGCGTTTGCCCCCCCACAGGTACGGGCGTGAAGATGGTCGGTGATGACTTGTTCAATACGCCGCTGGATCAGGCGGAAATCGACTTTAAGAATGAAGGCGGTGAGACGTATATCTGCGGCAATCCGCCATATAAGGGCAGCAAGTGGCAAACCGACGAGCAGAAGAGCGACATGTTGAATGCATGGCTGAAACATACGAAGCTCGCGAAGACAACGGATTACGTCACAGGGTGGTTCGCCAAATTTTTGGACTACGTTGATGCCGAGCCGAAAGCTGTTGGTGCATTTGTGGCAACCAACAGCGTTTGTCAGGGGCAGCAGGCGATTGATGTGTGGCCAGCGGCATTTCAGCGTGGGTGCGAAATCCGCTTTGCCCACACCTCCTTCAAGTGGGCCAATCTTGCCAGCCATAACGCGGGCGTTACCGTGGTGATTGTCGGTTTGTCCAAAAAATCAGCCGTGCCAAAGACGCTGTACCAAGATGATTTGGTAAAGCAATGCTCCGCGATTAGTCCGTATCTGGTGCCTAACAGCTTGGCCTATGTGCGTAAAGCCAATGAACCCATTGGTGTGCAGTCTCCTATGCTGTTCGGCAACATGCCGCGTGATGGCGGGCATCTATTCCTGGATAGTGACTTGGCTGCAAAGGTCATGGCTGAAAATGCAGCAGCGCGGCCTTTTATTAAGCGGTTCGTCGGATCGGATGAATTGATTAACGGCAAGCAGCGGTATTGCCTGTGGATTGAAGATGACGAAACGGAGGCCGCGAAGAAAAGCGATTTCATCGCACAGCGACTGAAGCTGGTAGCAGAGAATCGCAGCAAGTCTGAGGCTGAATCTACTCGCCAATTTGCTAGGCAGCCGCATCGCTTTGTCCAGATCGCAGGCTCTGCAAAACACACGGTCATCGTCGTGCCGCGTGTTTCGTCCGAAAATCGGCCATATTTGCCCGTCGATTATTTGACATCCAACTATGTGGTTGGCGACCGAAACTTCGCCCTCTACGATGCCCCCCTATGGAACATGGCGCTCATCGCCTCGCGCCTGCACTGGGTCTGGATTGGCACTGTCTGTGTGCGACTTGAAATGCGTTTTTCGTACTCCAACACCCTCGGCTGGAATACTTTCCCCGTGCCCTTACTCACCGAGCAAAACAAAGCCGACCTGACCGCCTGCGCCGAAGCCATTCTGCTGGCACGAGAAGCGCATTTCCCCGCCACCATCGCCGACCTGTACGACCCGGATAACATGCCGGAAAATCTGCGCCACGCCCACGAGCGCAACGACGAAGTGCTGGAGCGCATCTACATCGGCCGCCGTTTCAAGAACGACACCGAGCGGCTGGAAAAACTGTTTGAGCTTTATACCAAGATGACGGCGAAGGTATCGATATGACGAATTCTAGCCCGCCTGAGAACCTTCATGCTGCCCACGGAGATGCAGGACTAAAACAGAGCCGTGAACTTGCAGACAAGATAGATCACTGGCTAGAGCTGTTTAATGCGGAACTATCGCAACAGGAGTTGCCTCTCTCTCAGCGTCCATTTCAGGCGCTCATGATGCTGTTTCGTGAAGGTGCTATCGAGGTCAAGGCGGGTGAAGAGCGAGTCGATCAACCAACAAACATCGCAAAAAACTGGGAAGAGCCCTGGTTTCGGGTTCTGTTTGACGCCGTAGAATATTGGTATTTTGATAAATACGGCTCACCCGCCATGAAGGCTAAAGGGACGCCCCCTCTTATTGGTGCGGTGATGATTCGAGACATGCCATTCATCATCGCTGCTCCTGCTAATAGGACGAGAGTTGAAGAGGAAGGCGAACTTGCCTGGATGTATTTCGAGGAAGGGCTTGGGGAAGGCGAAGAAGCAACTTCTTGGATCGTTGATGGCCCGGATCTTTCAAAACTCAATGATGAAGCCCATGCGTTAGTTGCTGCCGAAGCGAGGCGGACGGTCGAAGTTTTGCGATACCTTGAGTTCAGGCGTGTGACTTTTTGCTACGACGGCGATCATGAGGTACAAAAGCTGATTCAATCGACGCTGACCTATTTGAAGCAAGCAGCAGAGCGCTTGGTTTCCTTTCAGACTCCTGAGATAGGCCCGGCTTGGTTTGATTTACAAATGGCCAACGAGGCCGCCCTTAAGGCAGTGATTCGCAAAGAAACCGGATCGCAACCGATGATTCATCCGCTTGTTGAATTGCTAGCACTTGCAGGCAAGCACGGTGTGACTTTCGATGCCGCCAAGCTTTCCACGTGGCCTTCCTTCAAGGACATTAGTAATTGGAGGTACGGACAAGGAAGTCCACTTGGAATCACGGAATTGTACTTTGCTTATCGGCTGACACTTGAGTTGGTTCAAGCCGGTATGAATCAGATTGCTCCGTCGATAAAGCCCGGGTTTGGCCTCTTGCTCAGGTATTCACCTTGGAGAACGAAGGATGCGGCTGGAAGATTTAGAGAATAAAGATGGTGCCTATTCTTGAATCGCTCAAACACGAGCGCAACGACGAAGTGCTGGAGCGCATCTACATCGGGCGACGCTTCAAGAACGACACCGAGCGGCTGGAAAAACTGTTTGAGCTTTATACGAAGATGACGGCAGCGGCTAAGTCCAAACCTGCAATGAAAGCAATAAGGGGGTAAGAAAGCATGAGCGAGCAAACCAGCAACCCGACTAACGCCTACACCGTGCCGTCGGTGTCCATCACCACGGCGCACACCGGCGCATCCAGCAAAGCCAACGCGCTGGGGATGCGCGCCATGCAGGAGCGCGCCTATGCCAAGCGCGGCGAGCAATATCTGCTGATCAAATCGCCACCGGCATCGGGCAAATCTCGCGCGCTGATGTTCATTGCGCTGGACAAGCTCAACAACCAGAGCTTGCAACAGGCCATCATCGTGGTGCCGGAGCGTTCCATTGGTGGCAGCTTTGCCGATGAACCCCTGAGCCAGTACGGCTTCTATTGGGATTGGCAGGTCGCCCCGCAATGGAACCTGTGCAACGCCCCCGGCGTGGACGAGCCGCGCGTGGCCAAGTCCAAGGTGGATGCAGTGCGCAAGTTCCTTGAAAGCACCGACAAGCTGCTGGTCTGCACCCATGCCACCTTCCGCTTTGCTGTGGAAGAGCTGGGCGTCCAGGCATTTGACAACCGCCTGATCGCCATCGACGAGTTCCACCACGTTTCCAGCAACCCGGACAACAAGCTGGGCAGTCAGTTGGGCGCGTTCATCACACGCGACAAGGTGCATCTGGTGGCGATGACCGGCTCCTACTTCCGTGGCGACAGCGAGGCGGTGTTGGGGCCGGCGGATGAAGCCAAATTCGAGACGATCACCTACACCTACTACGAGCAGCTCAACGGCTACCAGTGGCTCAAATCGCTGGACATCGGCTATTTCTTCTACACAGGCGCTTACGTTGATGCCGTCACCAAGGTGTTGGACCCGGCGTTGAAAACCATCGTCCATATTCCCAATGTGAATGCCCGCGAAAGCCTCAAAGATAAGGAGCGCGAGGTGAACGAAATCATGCACGGCTTGGGCGAATGGAAGGGTATCGACCCGGCCACCGGCTTCCATCTGGTGCTGGCCAGTGATGGCCGTATTCTGAAAGTGGCGGACTTGGTGGATGACAGCGATCTAGTGATGCGTTCCAAAGTGCTTACTGCCTTGAAAGACCCAGCGCAGAAGAATAACCGCGACCATGTGGATATCATCATTGCGCTGGGCATGGCGAAGGAAGGCTTCGATTGGATATGGTGCGAACATGCACTGACCATTGGCTACCGCAGCAGCCTGACCGAAATCGTGCAGATCATTGGCCGCGCCACCCGTGATGCCGAAGGCAAGGAACGTGCGCGCTTCACCAACCTGATCGCCGAACCGGCAGCAGAACAGGCCGCTGTGGCCGAGGCGGTGAACGATATGCTCAAGGCCATTTCCGCCAGCCTGCTGATGGAACAGGTGCTGGCCCCGCGCTATGAGTTCACCCCCAAGAACAACGGCCCGAAGGACGGCTTTGATTACGGTGAGGAAGGCTACAAGGACGGCGGCCACAACATCGGGGTGAACACGGACACCGGCCAGATTCATGTGGAAATCAACGGGCTGACAACACCGCAAAGCCCTGAGGCTACGCGCATCTGCAAGGAGGACTTGAACGAAGTCGTCACCAGTTTTTTGCAGGAAAAAACCGTGCTGGAACGCGGCTTGTTCGACAAAGAAAATACGCTTCCAGAAGAATTGACCCAGTTGCACATGGGCAAGATCGTGCGTGAGCGCTACCCGGACTTGAGCGATACTGACCAAGAGGCCATTCGACAGCACGCAATTGCCGCCATGAATATCACCCAGCAGGCCAAGTTGGCCTTGGCACAGGCAGATGCAAATGGCGGCATGGCGCAAGGTAGCACGGCATTACTGGATGGGGTGCGCAAGTTTATCAATGTGCGCGACTTGGACATTGACCTGATTGACCGCATTAACCCCTTCGATGCGGCCTATGCGGTGCTGGCGAAAGCAATGGATGAGAAATCGCTGCGTCAAGTGCAGGCCACCATTGCCGCCAAGAAGGTCAGCATTTCGCGTGACGACGCGGTTGACCTTGCCGCACGCGCCAGAACTTTCATGAGGGAACGAGGCCGCCTGCCAGACATCAATTCTTCCGATGCTTGGGAAAAACGCATGGCCGAAGGCGTGGCCGCTTTCAAGCGTTACAAGGATCAGGAGTTGGCGGCCAAGCAGAGCGAGGCAAACAATGGCTGAAATTGACGAAGACGAGCTGCTGGCTGATCTTGGCCTTGAAGTCACCCCGCTCAAGGTCTCCAGCCGAACCCCGCGCGAGGAACGCATCATCGCGGGCTTTGAAGACATCCTGCGCTTCCATCAAGCGCATGGTCGTGTCCCGCTGCATGGCGAGGGTCGTGACATCTTCGAGCGCCTGTATGCCGTGCGCTTGGATCAGCTTCGCAAGTTGCCAGACGCGCAAACCCTGCTGGCTGAGTTGGATGGCCCAGGTCTGCTGTCTGGGGCGGCAGCGGCTCCGGCCAATGTGGATGAGTTGGACGAAGACGCTCTGCTGGCCGAGTTGGGTATTGGCGATGAACCTGCCGGTCAGAGCGACATCACCGTGCTGCGCCATGTGCGACCCTACGTCGAAATTAAGGCGGCTGAAGAAATTGCCAACCGCACGCCCTGCACGGATTTTGATCACTTCAAGCCTTTGTTCGAGGAAGCTGGAGCTGGTCTCAAAGCTGGTACCTGGATGACCAAGCCCTTCGTTAAGAACGCCAGTATTGAGCTGGGGGATTTCTTTATTATTGGTGGACAGATAGCTTACGTTGCCGAAATGTGTGAGGGCACTAAGACCAAGGATGGGCGCGACAACCCACGACTGCGAGTCATTTTTGACAACCAAACCGAGAGCAACCTGTTGCTGCGCTCACTTTCGCGTTCGCTATATCCTGACGGAAACACACCCGTGGGGCGCCGCCTTATCCGCAAGGACGACGGCCCGCTGTTTGGTAACGCGGCGGAGCCTGACGACATCGAAACCGGAACCATCTACGTGCTGCGCAGCCTGTCCAGCCATCCATTCGTCGCCGAGCACCGCGAGTTGATCCATAAAATTGGCGTAACCGGCGGCAAGGTAGAGACACGCATCGCAAACGCAGAAAAGGATGCCACCTATCTATTGGCCGACGTGGAGGTGGTCGCCACCTACAAGCTCCACAACTTGAATCGCACCAAGCTGGAAAACATCTTCCACCGCTTGTTCGGCGCAGCTCAACTCGATTTGACCATTGAGGACCGCTTTGGAAATCCGGTGAAGCCGAGGGAATGGTTTCTGGTCCCGCTCCAAGTGATTGACGAAGCGGTTCAGCGCATCCGGGATGGGTCAATTACCGCAGTTGTCTACGACCCGAAGACGGCTCAGTTGGTAGGCTGAGCGTGTGCAGAATTCTGTGGCATTTCTTTGACAGCTCCGCATTCCAATGCTGACGATCCTCGGGCTGACCTTCCGGCAGCTTTAGCTAAGATAAGGCAGTCAGGTTATGCGTCATAGCGTTGGATAGACAATCTTTTCATTTGATTGACTGAAATCATCAGCCCAAAGCAATTTGATCGCATGCTTTCTTTTTGTCCCCATATGAACGGCGGCAGTTAGTGCAACATTGTTTCTGTAAATTCGAATTCATCCGACCTGGCGCACGCGCAGAACGGCTCGCCAAAGTCAGCGAGGATCGCAGGCGGGTTCTTCGGGGTTATATTACCAGCAACCTT
>Ga0100398_1004403_pt1 | contig 11424 bp, 10 predicted proteins | sample CryGeymeta201522_FD_81568 | JGI IMG/M metagenome (GOLD analysis project Ga0100398, IMG submission 81568) | Groundwater microbial communities from Crystal Geyser aquifers in Utah, USA - Crystal Geyser metaG 2015-22 | ecosystem: Environmental > Aquatic > Deep subsurface > Groundwater | place: USA... | reverse complement strand
GGATCCATCCCCATGGAGATTGTGGAGCCTGTTCCGAGCGCAAGCGAGGAATCCCTGCTCCCAGTTTGCTTCGGCTACGCCTCGCAATGACAAGGGGAGAGATCAAGTGTCACTAATCATATGAACGAGTACACTCGAACTACCAGAAACCCCCGAGACAGCTTGGTCAACCTCATTTGTGGGCTGTCTGGAGGAAATAGCATCCACTCATTTCCTCGCCCTACTGCTTAATGAGTGGAAAGAAGGTGAAATAGGCATAGGCAAGGCTACAAACTAATCTCCGAGATACACGGTATTAAAGATGAGCAAATTGTGCTAAATGTGAGCGCACCTATCACTACGAGCTGAAAAACATTTATGTAGATAAGCGTGGCAAGCCTATCATCGAGGATATAATCCAGTGCAAAGGTTGCGGGAGCATCGAAAGGCTAAAGACTCTCGACCAAGGACTAATAAGGGACGAGTTGGGGTTATTAGACAAGGACTCCCCTTTCAAGTTTTTATTCGTACTTTACTTCTAACCCATCAGTTTTACTAAGCTTGAAAAAGGAAATAAAGCGCTTCATAGAGTCATCCTCTACTTCAACCTTTTTGCCCAATTTCTTATGCTTTCTGAGGAGATATCCTTTGAGATTAGGGGCAAAGACGAACGATATGCCTGAAGTCATAAAGTCTCAATAGCATTTTTGCCCTCCACCTTATATTCATTGACGGCAAAATCCATAAAGACATTGGTCTCATCCATACTGTCAAATATCAAAGTATTCCCTCTGGCAATTCCGAGTAATTTAGCTGATTCCATCATGGCATCGCGCTCAAGGCAAGATTCCATAATCTTGTGATTTAACTCCTTGTTTGCCTTTCTATGCATTTTGTACCTTTCTACAAAGTTCGTATTACCCTTTTGCAACCCTGAATCAAGTTCAGGGCATAGTACGCTCCTCTTTGAAGGCTCTCAAAAATACCTCTGGTATTTCTGGTAGATAGCGTATTGAAATTTCAATCTCCTTTCTCATCACCGAATTTGCGAGATAGCTCGCCGTATTTGACCCAGCCGCCGCTGTTCAGTGCGTAGGTCATCGCTGACGAAACAGCTCGTTAGCTGATTTACCTCCCCGATCCGGCTGAGGCGTTGTGTTCCAGATGTTCGTAGCCAGAGCAAGCCACTTATTTGCCTCCTGTATGGACTTGAACTTCCCCGTTCGCTTGTAAATCTCTTCCACGAATCCATCGAAATCGTTGCTCATCATATGCGATAAGACGATAGCTTTCCATTCTTCTGGTGATATAATCAGTTTCACTTTGCCTTCCTTTTGGGCTGCTTCAGACATACGGGCTACCGCTGCTTCAAGGGTATCATCATGAGGATGCTCAATTTTCTTTAATTCCTCCGGCACTTTTACTCTTCCTTGGAGAAATCTCTCCACTTCTATAGGGCTAGGTTGGAAAACACTTTTCAAGCGTGAGCGCATCCCTGGCCCTGGCAGAATCGGCCATGCCAACCAACCTGGACCGACTAGCCAACAGTTTCGTGTAGTGGGCAAGATATGGGCGGATACAGCCTGCCCTCTATGCAGGATATGGCTTAATACCGGACCATTTATAGTAAACTGCTCATCTTCTGACTCCATATAGAAACCCCGACCAGATATGATCCCAGTGGCTACGCCGGTGACATATCTTGTCTTTTGGATGGCGTTAAGAACTGAACTAAGTCTTGGCTGTTTTAACAGGGCATTGGCTGCCAGCTCAGCGGGGTGTCTACCATTAGGTAGTTTAAAGTTAAAGGCAAACCAGCCCAGAAACCGCCGCTCGCGGCTGTTAATATCGCCAGTATCAGCCATGTAGTTAACTGGGTCTGGTTCAAAATACCCAAAAAACTCACCTCGAGCACTTGCCCGAATATCAGCAATAGCTTCACTTCCAGCACACCATCCAACTAATTGCTCTACTCTACTAGAAGTTATCGCCATAGCTCACTCACTGGATAAGCTTACACCTATATCTTCAAGCCACTCCAAAGCCCCTTCCTTCATCTTATCATTCTTAAAGCAAGACCACCTTTCCCTTTCTTCAGGATAGCGAGCCATTACATCCTTGAATCGGCAGAAGGCACCTTTACCATTTATTGCCACCTCAAACAATTCTCTAAGGTGCTCATCCTCTACAGTGGCAATGAAATCTTCCATATCTTCGTGGCCTTCGTGCGATTCCGCCTTTGGTATCGGCTCGTTACATTTCACAGGTTAGCTTATATTATAACCCAAGCGGCTAGCAAAGGTAGAGGGCCACCCTTCCCCCCTATTCCTTTCTACCGGCGGGAGGGAGTTAGAGGGAGGGGAAAATTCACCCTCACGTCCCTCTGTAAATCCTAAATTCTAAGCTCTAGATTCTAAACAAATTCAAAATACTAAATGCAAAATCCAAGGAACTAACTGGTTTTGAATTTTGGTTATTAGTGCTTTGATATTGTTTAGCATTTGATATTTAGTGCTTAGGATTTTCCTCTGTGTTCTCCCTTCAAGGGAGAGGGATTTGTGCGAAGATTTTTGCAACATACTATAATTTGACTGGCTTGCTGATAGAACGCTAAGGGTCAGTACTAACAATTGAACTGGTGATGACTCGCTCCAGATCGATGCTATCCCACATTGCGGTGAATTGGTAAATAACCTCGCTATCCTTCTAAAGGTGATGGTAATTATCTTATGGCTTACATTCGCGTTTATAATTTTCCCTGTGCGGCTATTTGAGATATAATTCTTTGTTGTCGTTTCCTTTATCATGAAGAAGATTCGGAATTTACTAGATAGGCTGATTCTTAATTGGTTGAGCATCATACCGAAAAGCATCCGTAAGGCTCGTAGCAGCGAGGAAGCAGGCAAACATACAGGGACCCCTAAGAAGCAGACCTATTTCGTCTTTGCTATTGTTGCTCTGGCGCTTCTGATGTCGGGGATAGACTTCACGATTGTAGCTGTAAGCTTGCCAACCTTTCTCACTGACCTCCGAGCAAATTTAGCCTTGGTAGGCTGGACCATTACCGGCTATCAATTCTCGCAGAGCATAATCATGCCAATAGCTGGTAAGCTGAGCGATGAGTGGGGACGGAAACGGGTGTTCTTGGTTGCTGTGATTGTTTTTACAGTTAGCTCAATGGCCGCTGGCTTAGCGCCGAATATATTCTGGCTTATTGTGTTTCGGGTTATTCAGGGTATGGGTGGAGGTGCTTTTCTACCTTCGGCAACAGGCATTGTCAGCGACGCCTTTGGCGAACGGAGAGCGCCAGCAATCGGCCTCTTTGGCAGCATCTTCGCTATTGGTGGCATTCTATGACCAAATATGGGTGGCTTTATCATAGATAACTTTTCCTGGCGCTGGATATTTTTCGTTAATGTTCCCATTGGCGTGATACTCCTGTTGTTCGGAACGAAAGTGTTGCCAAGAAGCAGTGCAACCAATAATTTTCCCAATCGTCAAATAGATATTGCCGGGGTAGGATTATTTATTGGAGCAGTCCTGGCAGTGCTTTTTGCCATAACCAACTGGGCAAATGATCCGGCGGGAGTTGGAGTAGTGACCTGGGTCTTATTTGCTATAGGCGGGACCCTTTTTGTCCTTTTTATAAGGCACGAAGATAAAACCGCTCAGCCAATGATAGAAACAAAATTGCTGCGATGGCGTCCCTTCCTGGCGGTCAATATTTACAATTTCATCTTTGGAGCAGTGGCCTTTGGCTTGCTTTCATTTATTCCTTATTATGCTACTGTTGCTTATGGAATGACAGCCGGGCAGAATGGTCTCCTGCTAACTCCCCGCTCGGTGGCAATGATGGTAGTAACCGCCGTAACCAGCGTATTTATAATCCGCTTTCGGTACCGGATACCTATGATCATTGGTCTAGTTCTTATATCATTGAGTCTCTTTTTGTTGAGCCGCGGCTACCACGATGTAGCCGTCCTCGGGCTAGGTTTCCATAATTTGTTGCTATTAGCATTGCTAGTGATGCTTTCTGGGATAGGCATGGGGATAGCTAACCCCGCCGCCAATAATGCCGCTCTTGACCTTATCCCGGAGAAGGTCGCCGCAGTAGCCGGAATTCGTGGCATGGCCCGGGTTATTGGTGGCGTGGTAGGCACAGCAACAGTGACACTGGTTCTCAGTTACTTTTCTGATCAGGCACTGGGCATGCAGGATATCTACACTGGATTTGCATTCTTGCTGTTACTTTTAATCCCGATCGTTTTCCTGATTCCCGATTCAGCACGCCAGCGACGGAAACACCTTGGTTCTATGCCCGAATAGAAATCTCAGGAGCCCTTCGAACCTTAAAATGTATTTAAGCTACAATTGGCTATACTGGCAAAACGCTTTATATCATGGATTGCCCGCACCCGCTGCAGGAGAGGTGGGTGCGAGTAGTTCAGAAAAACGTAGAATGCGTGTGGCGTCAGGTTTGATAGGTTTGTGGCAGAAAGTTTCTTTAACGCATTGATTAGACTAACTGGCTCATCTATGGTCTCGGCCGCAAAGCAATCAGCTTCGTACTCATTCCTTCGGGAAATCATTTGCATTAATACCGAGAACACTAATTCTATCGGAGTGTATAGCAAACCAAGGAACAGCAGGCCGGCATAGGTAGATAGCTGTGTCATGTAAAAGGCTTGGTACAAACCTGGGCTACCTAGCAATAGCGACAGTAAAAAGAATATTAGTCCCGTATGCAAAATACCGATTATGACTCCCTGCAGAACATGTTTTTTCTTGTAGTGCCCGATTTCATGCGCGAGCACGGCCACCATTTCCGCAACGTTGTGTTTCCCTATCAACGTGTCAAACAGAGCAATGCGCTTGTTACGACCAAACCCAGTGAAGAAGGCGTTTGATTTGCTGGATCGCTTGGAACCATCTATCACAAAAACATTTTTGATAGGGAAATTGACCGAATGAGCATATCTGAGAATGGCCTCTTTCAACTCTCCCGACGCCAGCGGCGTGAACTTATTAAACAGTGGCATAATCCATGTTGGAGCTACATACTGCATGACTAACGAGAATATAGCGACTGCGGCCCAGCAATAAAGCCAGGCATAATGACCAGCATACTCAAATAATGCCAGGATAGCTGCCAGAAGCGGTATGCCCAACAGCAGAGCCATGCCAAGTCCTTTCACTCTATCCAGGAAGAACATGCGTGGGGTCGTCCTGTTAAAGCCAAAGCGCTCTTCAATAACGAAAGTGCCATAAATGCTAAACGGTAACATAAGGAGACCATAAGCTAAGAAGAGAATGCCGATGTAGAGCAGCCCACTGACAACGGGCACAAAGCTCCAGGCTCTGATAACTTGGTCGAAATAATTAAAGCCTCCGGCAAACCAGAAAGCCAGTAGAATAAACAATGTGAAGGCACTGCTTACCAAACCAAAACGTGTGGTTGCACGAATGTATTCTTGAGATTTGCGGTAGTCTTCAGCCTTATAGATCCCTTCCAGTGTAGGAGGCAATTCGAGCTTCAGGGCCTTCAGATTAAGCAGGTTAGCAACCAGCTCGAGGACAAACTTCAACAGAAGGGCAACAAGTACTATTATGGAAAATACGTTCATGATTGTGTGTCAATTACGCGCTATCACTGGTCACTCTCTAGCATAAGCATTCTGTCTGGGATAAGCAAGTATTATGCCGTCAGATTACACATTATGACGGATTGTGCACTAAGCGCGCGGCAGGCTCAGTCCCTCATAATGAAAAAGCATAGTATCATTGTGTAGGGTGGTTTTAAAGAGCCCATCACCCTTTTCATTACAGTCTATTTATCCTGAATCAAGTTCAGGACATGTTTCAAGCACCCCCAAAGCTTAGCGGACAACCTAAGTCTTGTCTAACCTTTATTTCTCCCGAATAGCAATCCATCGAATACCCAATCATGTCGGCAGCTATCAAGGCGGAACCGTCTCCTGTCCTATTTTACCATCTTGAATCGATTGGTTGAAGGTCTCCTGCTGAACAAACCGCTAGTCTGTGCAAGCTAGGGCAGGATGCAAGAGTGAGACATATGCCGATGCACGTTCTATCTATGTCGCTGGTAATTTGCAGCATCTTGGTAGCTCATTTATAATAATGGGCGAGTGAGATGACAAATGTAGCAGGACATGATCTGAAAGAACTTCTTGGACTTCTCAGAGACAGAAGTGCCTATTGTGACGATTAATATGAATTGATGAAACCGAATAGATCCGGCGAGGCTGGACTACAAATGAGAATGGATAGAGGAGAGGTTTTGCTAAACATATGAATTATCGCAGTGACATAAGAAATATAGCTATTATCGCCCACGTTGACCATGGTAAGACTACTCTGGTAGACGCCATGCTTAAGCAAAGCAGGGTCTTTCGGGATAACCAGAAAGTGGGCGAGTTAATAATGGACCAGGGCGACCTGGAGCGAGAAAAAGGCATTACTATCATGGCTAAAAATACAGCCGTAGTTTACCGGGGAGTCAAAATCAATATCATCGATACTCCAGGCCATGCCGATTTCAGCGGAGAGGTGGAGCGGGTCATAAGTATGGCGGATGGTTGCCTGCTTCTAGTGGACTCTATAGAAGGTCCCATGCCCCAGACTAAGTTTGTGCTTCGCAAAGCTCTGGAAAAGAGTCTAAGACCCATTGTGGTTATTAACAAAATAGACAGACAAAATTCGCGGATAGCAGAGGTGCTTAAGCTCACCGAGGACCTATTCCTGGAATTAGCTACCAGCGCCGACCAGCTTGATTTCCCGGTAGTATATACCAGTGCCACGGAAGGTACAGCCGTAAGCGAACCAGGTATGAAAGGCAAAGACATCACTCCTCTCTTCGAACGCATCTTAGAAAAAGTACCACCACCGCAAATTGAAAGCGGGCCATTTCAAATGCTGGTTTCTAACCTAGACTATGAAAGCCACAAAGGTAAAATAGCTATTGGTAGAATCTGGAGAGGCAAAGTTGCCCCCCACGACCAAGTAGTTAATATGAGTGCTGATGGGAGCATAACTCTTTATGCGATTGGTGAAGTACTCACGTATCTCGGTCTCAAGCGCTTGGAGGTAGCAGAAGCCGAGGCGGGTGACATAGTAGCTGTGACCGGCATCGAAAAAGTCAGCATTGGAGATACCATTGCCAGCCCGGAGCGGCCTGAAGCTCTACCGCGCATAGAAGTTGGCGAACCAACGGTAGAGATGGCCTTCGGAGTAAACACCTCACCGTTCGCCGGTCGCGAGGCGTACTTTAGCACCACGCGCCAGTTACGGGCACGACTCTACAAGGAACTGGAGACCAATCTCAGTCTCAGGGTACAAGATACAGATAGCCCGGACACCTTCCTGGTAAAAGGGAGAGGAGAACTGCATCTGGCTATTCTGATTGAGACCATGCGCCGGGAGAGCTACGAATTTGAGGTCTCCAGGCCAGAAGCCATTACCAAGGTAGTTGACGGCAAGCTTATGGAACCCGTGGAGACTCTTACCATTGATACCAGAGATGAATATATTGGAGCTTTGACCGAGATGCTGGGCAAGCGGCAAGCTCAGCTTACTGATATGCGCAACGATGGTCATGATAATGTACATTTAGAATTCCATATACCTACAAAAGGACTCATTGGTTTCCGTGGTGCTTTTCTTACTGCCACCCGTGGTGAAGGCATAATGAATACCGCTTTTCTTGGCTATGAGGCATGGCATGGAGATATAGCTTCGACTCGTAATGGAGCACTGGTAGCATCAGAACAAGGTATAGCTGTTGCCTATGGTCTAAATAATGCCCAGGGGCGGGGCCTCACATTCATTGAACCCAGTACACCAGTCTATGAAGGTATGATGGTGGGGCTGAATTCACGGTCACAGGACATAGCCATCAACGTATGCAAAGAAAAGAAGAAGACTAATGTACGCTCGTCAACATCCGACATTGCCATAAAGCTGACTCCTCCTGTGCATCTGAGTTTGGAGCAAGCTATTGATTTTATCAATAAGGATGAACTGGTTGAGGTAACTCCTGAGAATATCAGATTGAGGAAGAAGTTACTCACCCAGGCACAACGGTTGAGGGACATCTCCTCTGCCCGGCGCAGCATAAAAGCATAGACTATTGATCTCGTTCAGATAGATGGGTGACACTTTATATGCTTGTGAAATTGGGTAATAATCCCCATGTCATTGCGAGCCGAAGGCGTGGCAATCTCATCTCAGAATGGCATCGTGAGAGCAGTGGATAGTCTCATCCCCATAGAGATTGCTTCGTCGCATACGCTCCTCGCAATGACAAAGGGAGGTCAAGTGTCACTAATCACATGAACGAGTACATCTATTGCCAGTTTGTGCTAATATCCAATGAAAGAAGAATGGCAGATATTATCGAGGGTAGAAATCCTGTAATTGAGGCACTGAAGACTGGCCGTCCCATAAACAAAGTATTGCTCGCCCGCAATATTGGGCTTCATTCGGCAGTTGCCGAAATATTGCACCTTTCCAAATCTAGAAGGATCCCCGTTGAATACGTGGAAAGACGGTATATTGACAAGTTAAGCGCAACTTCCTCTCACCAAGGGGTTATTGCTTACGCCTCAATCAAGGAATATGTTGCCTTGGAAGATTTACTCACCATCTCTAGCGAAAAAAACGAATCGCCCTTTTATTGTATCCTGGATGGTATTGAAGACCCGCAGAATCTAGGAGCAATTATAAGAACTGCCGAAGCGAGCGGTACTCATGGTGTGATTATCCGCTCAAGAAGAGCTGTGGGACTTACCGCGACGGTGGCTAAGGTATCGGCTGGCGCTGTGGAGTATGTGCCGGTGGCACGGGTATCCAACATCTCCCAGGCCATGGTGGCATTGAAAAGAAGCGGTGTCTGGGTTGTTGGCATAGACCAGACTGGCGAAATCCTATACACCCAGGTGGATTTCAAATTGTCGACAGCGATTGTAATAGGTAGCGAGGGCAAGGGACTGTCAGATTTAGTCAAGAAAAGGTGCGATTCTCTGGCGTCTATCCCGATGCTAGGGAGAATTACCTCACTTAATGCCTCTGTCGCAGCAGCGTTAGTGATGTACGAAGCTTTCAAACAAAGAAGCTGCTAGTTTTTCATTCCTCCGTCCACAGCTATTAGCATTGGCAGACAGCAATAAGCCATTTTGTGATTTTGGTGAAATCATTAGGGTTTGATACAATGACTACTTAGCTTTGGAGTGGACTATGGAGGTGACTCAGACAATTAGACAGAAGGTGTTGATTCGGAATCTTGTGCTCGCGACCAGTATCTTTTTTGTTACTCTTGTATTAGGTACGCTTGTTGCTCAGGATACCGCTGCGGAGCTTATGAGACAGTTCGGCGAGTTACTTAAGCCCTTGGGACTGGCGGGTAACCTGTCTGTCCTATTGCTCTTAATAATATTCATCAACAATGCGATTAAAGCTCTCGGGGTAGTTTTCTTCGGTATCCTACTGGGACTACCACCTCTACTTTTCATAGGCCTAAACGGGTTTATCATTGGAGGCTTCGGCTCCGCGCTTAAATCAGTCAAGGGATTGGGATATGTTGTAGCTAGCCTAGTACCGCATGGTGTGATCGAGATTCCAATGATCTTGCTAGCCACTGCTTTGGGCCTCACAGTAGGTATGGAATCACTTAAGTGGCTAGTGCGAAGAGAGAGCCGAGTCAAATTACAGTTGTTGGACTGCCTTAAAGTCTACCTAAAATGGGTTCTTCCTGGGCTTGCTGTTGCAGCCATCATAGAGGTCTTTGTTACCCCCTTGCTAGTCGGACTGGTTGACGTTGGTTAGCTAGGCTTTTGTGAATCTTCCCGTGTTCCAACCAGGGAACAACAAAACAGGCTTTTGTGCAGGATTACGCTGATCTTGCTTTACTAAGGTCTTAATTTCTGATGAGAATCTGTTAGAGCGGCTTGCAAATTATCTCGTGAATATGTAGGTCGGGTAGTTTGCTACTAGGCGCGGCGGTAGCGACTATAGCCGTATCAGCTCCGGCTCCAGTGCCGGCCACTGCGATGATCTTCTCGCCCTGCTCAACTAGCCCGCCGTCACAAGCCATCAAGATGATCTCGACACAGACCTTGATTCCCTGACAGAAAATCCGCAGAAGAGTTGCCATGAGCTGTGGCGCCCTTACGCTGTATAAATCATCGGTACGAAACAGCATTGTGCTGAAGTGGACGCGGTGGCCCTTTTTCTCAAGCTCGCTGACCAGTTCTTGCGGAAACCTCTGTCGCTCTCCAAAGCCAAATTGGTGGGGAATCACTACTAAGCGAAGAACCGACCTATCAAAAGCCTCCGCAGCCATTCGGGCCGTATCTCCTCGTGTGGACGCCAAGATAATTTTAGTAATTCCTCTTGCCTCCGCCCTTTCTTTGACCAGCGTCAGAACCTCATGTGTGTTCTCCTTACCTGTCGTCTCAAAGTAGATGACTTTTTCTTCCATTCTTCAGACCTCTCTTGAAACCTACTACTCCCATTATATCTTCTCCCAGTTAAGGCGACAACTCGTCAACCTGCCTCTGATTCCAGCTAGCCGATTGAACAAAATGGACGAAAGTGACCTACTGAACAAAGACGCGATTGTCATGCCTGGGTATCAGCACTATTTAAATCCCGTTGTGAGTACGTTTATTTCTTCTTTTGTTCTGCGTTCTGTGCTTTCTTTTCTGATACTTGCTTCTTGGATTTCTTCACATTTTTTCTTCCTTTAGTACCCACGTCTATACCTCCGTCCTTAATCTCTTCTCAGGGATTGACTGCTCATTTTCCTCAACATCCGCTTCAAGTTAGATTATAGTGTTTTCACCATTGATGTCAATGGTGTCAGGTGTTTCAGGGTTTCTCTGCTCCACCAGACGCAGTGGATTGCACATAACGCCCTTTTGTTCAGTTCACACACTTAAAACCTGTCCTGACATTAATGAACTCGGTAGAGGAGGATAAGGTTCGATAATTCTCTGGTAGGGCTGTATCTTGAACTATTGAGGCAAGTAATAAACAAGTGTTACGCATGTGCTAAAATTGAATAGAGCACAAGTTCCTACTTTAACACTAGGGTAAGAATGGCTGAATTTGCAACAGAGCTAATGGAATTAGGATATTTTATACGCAGGTTGACGGGTAAAGAGCGCCTTTCAAAGGATCTTTCCTTGCTATGGACTTTGACCAGCCGGACTACGAGGGAAACCATTATGCTTGAGAAAGAATGGAAAAAGTTAAAAAAACAACCAGCCATAGTGCGCAAGAGGTTAATACGACGCGATTTGGATTCCTTAATACGCAGGCTTGGCGCAGATATGCCGAATAATGAGGACGTGGTCAAATGGGGGATAAGAACCACACAAGAGGCTCTTGAGATTCTCCCCCTGCACCTGCCTTACCTAAGAGAGGTTG
>Ga0100398_1004390_pt1 | contig 11447 bp, 11 predicted proteins | sample CryGeymeta201522_FD_81568 | JGI IMG/M metagenome (GOLD analysis project Ga0100398, IMG submission 81568) | Groundwater microbial communities from Crystal Geyser aquifers in Utah, USA - Crystal Geyser metaG 2015-22 | ecosystem: Environmental > Aquatic > Deep subsurface > Groundwater | place: USA... | reverse complement strand
TGGTTGATGGTGGGTGGATAGCTAAATAATTTTCTGAGCATAAATCAATAAGAAAGAAAAAGAATTTGCCACCAAACCGAGCGAAGCTCGGAGCGGGCTAATGCCCGCGAAAAACTTGAAATTATCAAAGATCGCGGCGAAGCCGCTCAAATTTTGGAGGGCTTGCCGTTCTCGTCGCCTGCGGCGGCGAGGAAAACCCCCCACGAATCCGGAAAATGCGGCGGCTTGTACTGAGCGAAGTCGAAGTGAGCCGCACCGCTCAAAACCGCCAAAGAACCCGTTAAAAACACCGACTCGAACCATATTTTGGATTTGGGGGAAAGAAAATTTTTTAATCCTATGGAACAAATAAAATGCTTGTTTTGTGATATTTTTTCCAAAAAGGAAGGTATTCTCCTTGAATCGGAGTATTTTTTTACTAGAGCAGACGAACACCCGGTTAACAAAGGCCACACTCTCATAATTCCAAAAAGACATCAAACAGACATTTTTGCTCTTAACGCCGAGGAGTGGAATGATTTGTTTGCGGTAATTCAGAATACTAAAGAACGACTTGATAAAGAGTTTGAGCCTGACGGATATAACCTCGGCGTTAATTGCGGTGAAGCCGCAGGCCAAACAGTTTTTCATTTGCATATCCATGTAATTCCTCGTTATAAAGGTGATGTTGAAAAACCGCGCGGTGGAATCCGCAATTTTAAAAAACCATCGGTGGAGTATTAAGAAAAACTGTTTATGGCAAACGAAACTACGAAAAAAGCATACGCGATTTACCATGTTGGCTTGAAAGTTCTTCTCAAAAAAGGAGACGAATTTTTGTTTTTGACGGACGCTGTCGGCAAACATTTTGATTTGCCCGGTGGTCGCATAGACGATGTTGAACACACTACTCCACTCACCGAAGTTATCGCGCGAGAAGTAGGAGAAGAACTTGGCGAAGAAGTAAAATATAAACTTGGTAAACCTGTTTTCCAATTTCGCCGACATTTTGAAAGCAAGGGTTTGCATATTTTTCTCACAGTCTACGAGGCAGACTATTTGTCCGGCGAAATTAAGTTGTCTGCCGAACACAGCAATCTTCAATGGATCAATCCAAGAAAAATTGATTTGAAAGAGGAAGACTTCTTCCACAAGGAAGAATTTCTTGCTTTCAAAAAGTATTTTGAAAATTTTGTTTGATTGCATATAATTAAATGCCGCCAAAGAAAAACTTGAAATTGTCAGCGGTGCAGCTCCGCCGCCTTTCCGAATTTTCGCGGGGGGATTTCATCGCCGCCTGCGGCGGCGAAATGCGTTCGGACTAATTCAAGAATACTGCACCATCCTTCACTAAAGTTTCGGAATGGTAAACAGCCCACTATTCTAGTATAAATAATATTCGTTTGGTTTTCCGTAGCTTCAGCGAAGGAGACCTGCCCAGCGCACCATTCACTTATCCACACCCCACCCTATAGACGGGTTTTTTGTTTGGGGCGATAATTAAAGCGATGGATAAATTGGTTGATAGCAATTTTTGAGACCCGAATCTCTTTTCCAGGAGGGAAACGGGTTTTTGTTTTTAAATAATCCGCGAAGGGCAACAAATTTTAGACAAATGGCAACGAATCATTTGTCGGTATTCGTTTTTTTATTCGTCGCAATTTGTGGGCTATAGGAAAGGGGGTGAGATAAGATGGTATTACAATCTTGGACCGAAGTGACCGTGAGGGCCTTCCAATCAATCTGGGAAGGATTTTTGGGGTTTTTGCCAAACTTCCTGGGCGCCTTGATAATCTTTTTGATTGGCTGGGCGATTGCGGTTGGCTTGCAAAAGTTATTTACCCAAATTTTGCGCGCTATGCGATTAGACCCGTCTCTGGAAAAGCTCGGGGCCGGCCGGTTTTTTGAAAAAGCGGGCTTAAAGATGGATTTTGCCAATTGGATTGGCCTGTTTGTGAAGTGGTTTCTAATATTCGTGTTTTTATTGGCGGCGGCCGATATCTTAAAGTTGCAAGGCGTAACGGTGTTTTTGACGCAAATCTTAGGTTATATCCCGAATATCATCGTAGCGGTGCTGATTTTGGTGGTGACTTTCTGGCTGGCCAATGTGTTGCGCAAACTCGTTCAAGCCAGCGTGTCGGCCTCCAACATTAAAACGGCGGCTTTTACCAGCACGGTGGTTTATTGGTCAATTTTGATTTTCGGTTTGTTCGCGGCTTTAATTCAGCTGGGCGTCGCTTTTGCGTTGCTGCAGACGCTGGTTACTGGTTTGATCGCTATGATAGCCATTGCCGGAGGTCTGGCTTTTGGTTTGGGCGGTAAGGATTTGGCGGCCAGTTTCTTAAATCGTCTGCGTAAGGAAATTTCCGAATAATGGTTTGCTTTCTGACGTCAGAATGCAAAATCCCTCCCGTTTTAGCGGGGGGGATTTTTTGAATTCACCGATTAAAAATGTTTGGGGTTAGTCAGCGACCGCTTATCAACCTCCAATATTTTTATGTTAGGATTTGTCCAATAATTTTTTTATGGCCGCGCAGAAAGTCCTGGGCGGATAGCGGCTTGCCGCCTTCAAGCTGGAGCTTTTTGATAATCAGATATCCTTGTCCGGCTTGGACCGACAGCTCATTATTTTTGTCTAAAAAAATTTCACCTAGTTGCCTATTTGAATCATCTTTTTTGGCATCAGCTTTTATAATTCTTAAACCCTTAATTCCTGATTCATTCCCCTCGACTTTGCTCGGGGTAAAATTCATAATTCCAGTAGAGGCGCCCGGCCAAGGGGAATAAGCGCGTATTTGCCGCTCAGTTTCTTGAGCCGATTTTTGCCAATCAATCTGCCCGTCCTCTTTTTTGATTTGCGGCGCGTAAGTGGCTTGCGAATTATCTTGCGGTATTGGCGTAATTTTGCCGACAACCCAGTCGGGGAAGATTTTAATAAGTAAGCCGGCGCCAAGGATGGATAGCTTGTCGGACAGTTCGGGACTCGTATATCTTTTAGTGATAAGTGATAAGTGTTCAGCGATAAGAATGGGTCCGTGGTCGATTTGTTCGTCCATTTTAAAAATTGTTACGCCGGTTTTCGTGTCGCCGTTTAAAATTGCCGCTTGAATTGGCGAGGCGCCGCGGTATTTGGGCAAAAGAGAGGGATGGATATTTAGACAGCCGAATTTTGGCATATCTAAAATTTCTTTGGGAAAGATAATCCTGTAAGCGGCACAGATTATTAGGTCTGGATTTAAACTTGAAACTTGAAACTTGAAACTGGAAACATTTTCTGGTTGACAGATGGGGATATTATATTTTTGTGCCAGAGTTTTAACCGGCGGGGGAGTCATAACTTGCCGGCGGCCAACGGGTTTATCCGGCGCGCAAAAAACCGCGGCTGGTTTATGCTCACTTGACGCCAGTTTTTCCAAAATCGGCACGGCAAATTCAGGCGTGCCCAGAAAAGCGACTTTTAAACCGCTATCATTGACATTGACATTTTGTTGTGGTATGCTGTTAAGCATAGAATATGTCCTTTAAAAAACACCTGCGCTTGCTATCTGTTTAGTATAGCGCAAAAAACAGATAATTCAATTTCAGAAAAGGAGGGTAATAAAGATGAAAAAAGAAAGAGAGGATAGAATTATAGGGGTCATAACTTTGTTTGTGACCCTGGTTTTTACGATGGTGGGGGTGTATATCATCCTCATCTCGAGATCATGGGCGGGATGGACGGTAGGCGCTTGGGTCGGGGGCATCTTTTTGTTTTTTCTTCCCAGGGCCAGCCTATTTCTGGACAACGCCTATCGTCATTGTCCGGACAAACGGAGGGTACTCGGTACGTTTATTGTGTTCTCCGGAGCCATCGTTGCGATCATCGCTTCCGGGATGGAGATGGAAGTGGTGATTTCTCCCATCAGGATGACTCTATGTTGTTGGGGCGTCTGTTGGGGAGTTTCCGGTGCATATCTTTTATTGCATCGGGAAACATATTTTTTTGGAGATTGAATTGTTTTTATTACGAGGACCTTGCAGATTTGTAAGAAAACAAATTTGCAAGGTTTTTTCTTTTACAATAAATCGCTTGGGTCAACGTCAATTTCCCAACCCTGCGGCACGTATTGGAGCAGGGAATTTCGGTGGCGGAGGAAGTCAGAAGTGGTAAAAATCCCCCCCAGCCCCTCTTTACGAAAGAGGGGAGAAGAAAAAGGAAATTTGAGAATAATATTCCAAACATATTTGTCTCGTTCGCGCGGGATAAAAGCGGGGAGAGCGTCGGAGATTTCAATGTTATAGTTGTTCGTCATCCCGCGCTTGACGCGGGATCCAGATTTTGGATTCCGGCTTTCGCCGGAATGACAAATAATAGAGCTTGTATGTTTCAGTTTGGCCGCCAAAATTTTGGCTTCTTGTCCGGCCCTTTGGCCGTCGCGGTGACGGAAGGTTAATTTAACAATTTGCGAATAGGGCGGATAATTTAACGCTTGGCGGGTTTCTTGTTCTTCTTTGATAAAACCGGCCCAGTCGTTTTTGGCTAGATACTTCATTACGGAATTGTCGGGGTTGTAGGTTTGGACAAGAAATGTTTTTTGTTTGTCATCCCGAGGAGCATAGCGACGAGGGATCTCCCGCGAATGCGGGCCGACATTCGTCGGAGATTCCTCGCTGCGCTCGGAATGACGCAATAGGTTTTCAAGAGTCATTATTGTTTGCCAAGTCCGTTCACCCGAACGAAAATCCGGCAGATGCAATAAAGTGTCGGCTGATAAAACCGCGACCACATTTGGCGCGGCTTTTTTTGTTTCTTCCAGCCAGGAAAAAATTATTTGGGTGGTGATTAAAATGTCTATTTCTTTTTTGACAAAAGCGTCAATTATTTTTTGTTGGTCTTTGGGTTGGGGAGCTATGTCGCTGTCCAGGCGGGCGAGACCGGCGTCGGGGTAAAGTTTTTTGGCTTCCATTTCAACTTTTTGAGTGCCTGTGCCCATGGTTTTAACGCGCGAGCCATGGCACTTGGGACAAAGCGATGGCGCTGTGTCTTTGGCGCCGCAGTGGTGGCAGAGCAGTGTCGGCTGGCTATTTATTAAATGATGAGCCAGCGGCGCGTCGCATTGCTGGCATTTAGCCACGTAGCCGCAGTCGCGGCATAGAATAAAATTGGCGGCGCCGCGGCGATTAATAAATAAAACAACTTGTTGGTTCTGCGCCAACGTGTCTTTTATGGCTGATTGCAGCGCTCGGCTGAAAATGGAAAAATTGCCGTCTTTAAGCTCGGCGCGCATATCAATAATCAATATTTTGTTATCGCTAGGAGCGGAGCGTAGCGAAGCGACATGGCGATCCCGTTCTTTTTTAATTGTTTGCCACTGGATTGCTTCGTCGTCCAGCCAAGGCGGGCCTCCTCGCAATGACATCTCTGCTTTAAAAATTTCCGCCAACTTTTTTGCGGCCGCTTGAACGCCGTAGTGCGGCCACGTATCCCAGGATTTATGGCTGGAATTGGATTCATCTTCAATGATTATTTTTTTGAGGTTGGTAAAGGGTAAAAAAACAGCCGAGCGAGTGCCGACAATAGTTTGCGCTTGGCCGTTTTTTACCTGCCACCAAACTTCGTTAAGCTGTTTGGACTTTAAACCGCTGTGCCACAAAGTTGCGTCTTTGTGGCCGGTTGTTATTTTTTCCGCTTGTGCTACGGTCGGCGCCAGAATAAGCTTTTGTTTTATTTTATTGTTCGAGCGAGGCGTCGTAGGCGCGGAGTCGAGAACTTCTCGACGCACCCCGCTGGAGCGGGGTTTGCTCGAAGAATAATATGGCGGTAAAGACATTTTTACAAACAGCCCCGGCGAACAAAAATAATATTGGCCGAGCCACAGCGCTAGGGAAATTTGTTGCTTGGTTAAAATGGGTTTGGCGGAAACTATTTGGCTGATATTGCGCAATTCAAAGTTCGTCCGCTTAAGTTCCATTTTATAGTCGGCGATTTTGTGGGCGTCAAAAACAATGCCTAATTCTTTTCGCTTGCCCAGCGGAATTTGCACTAAAGCGCCCGGCGGCAATTTTTGGCCGGAAAAATAACTAAAAACCTGTTGTTGGGTGTGGGGGATTTTGGTGGTGGGAATAATGTCTAAGAGATACATAAGTTGGTTTGATTTTAGCATTCTGCGTGATATGATGTAAATAAGAATCCCGTTAGAGAAAAACAAAATGTGGTACACCTATATTTTACAAAGCAAAAAGAATAAACATTGGTACACTGGCTGTGCTGGCGATTTACGGAAGCTCTTTAAAGAACATAATAAAGGTTTAGTTTTTTATACAAAAGGCCGCGGTCCATTTAGTCTAATTTATTATGAGGCGTGTATTAATAAAAATGATGCTTTTACCCGCGAAAGATATTTAAAGTCGGGCATGGGCAAAAGATATTTAAAAAATCGTTTAAAGCGCTTCCTTTCTCTAACGGGATGAAACATCGCGTTTTTATCGCCATAAATTTACCGGAGGGTCTGAAAAAACGATTAAAGCAATATCGGGAAAAATTTGAATACTTGCCCCGTGCGACGCCGACAGGCGAAGTTTTACGGGGGCTACCGGTTCGTTGGACCAAAGCGCCGAGCTTGCATTTGACGCTGGTTTTTATCGGTTATGTTTCCGATGAACAAATGCTGGAGATTTGTCGGGTAACAAAAGAGGCGGCGGCTAAATTTGAGCCATTTTTTATTAATTTTAGACGCATAGTTTTGGGTCCTCCGGGTAAAGCTCCTCGCATGATTTGGCTGGAAGGAGAAGCTAGTCAAGAATTGACCGAATTTAAAAAAGAACTGGAGGCGGCGCTGATTGATTGCGATTCGGGTTTTTATCGGGCAGAAAATCGGCCCTTCAAGCCCCATATCACTCTGGCGCGCGTTAAGGCCGGGCGGTGGCGGGAAGCCAATATTAATCAAGCCGATATTGAGCAAAATCTTGACGCGCAGGTTGAGGTGGGCGGCATAGATGTAATGGAAAGCGATTTAAAATCTGACGGTGCCGAATACGCGGTGCTGAAAGCGTGTCCGCTTAAAATGTAGTATTGTCTTATTCGTACGAATAGGTAAATGGAAAACTAAAAGATATATGGTTCAGTTGCTGGGCGTAAAAATAAACAAGGTCTCGCTGGCCGTGGCATGGGATAAGATTAAAGGTTTTTTGGTTGACGGCCAACAGCATTATGTGGTTACGGTCAACGCCGATTTTTTAGTTCGGGCGCAGAACGACAAAGTGTTTCGGGAGATTTTAAATCAGGCGGATTTGAGCGTGGCGGACGGCTCGGGAGTGGTGCTGGCCGCTAAATTATTGAGCCAATCCCTGGAGGAAAGAATCAGCGGAGTTGATTTGATGAGCAGTATTTTAAATCAGGACTCGGGCATCAGGGAAAATGTCTTTTTGCTGGGTGGCCGGCACGGCGTGGCTGCTAAAATCGCCGGGCGATATGAAAATGTAATTGGATTTACTGAAAATCTTGATGAGGCGGTTAATTTAATCAATCGTTGTCAGCCGCGGATTTTGTTTGTGGCGTTGGGCTCACCCAAACAGGAGCAGTGGATTGCGCAAAATTTGTCCAAAGTCCCATCGGTTAAATTGGCTATGGGCGTGGGCGGCGCATTTAATTTTTTAGCCGGCCGAGTTCGGCGCGCACCCAAGTTTTTACGGAGTTTGGGGCTGGAATGGCTATGGCGGACCTTGCGCGAGCCCTGGAGGTGGCGGCAGGTCTGGCGCTCTTTGGTATTTTTTCCTATTATAGAAATAAAGCAAAAATTATTAATGTATAATTCGTACGAATAGGTAAATGGAAAATAAAAAACAGAAGATTCATTTTATCGGCATTGGAGGAATTGGCTTCTCTGCCTTGGCTAGATATTATTGGGCACAGGAAGCAGAAGTGAGCGGGTCGGACGCAACGGAGAACGAGATAATAGAAGATTTGCGTAAAGTAGGCGCAAAAATCCCCCCCAGCCCCCCTTTTATAAAGGGGGGAGGAATACCGGATTTAGTGATTTATAGCGCGGCGGTGCGAAAAGATAATCCGGAATTAGTTGAGGCACGCAGGCGAGGCATAAAATGTCAAAAATATGCCGAGGCGCTGGGTGAGTTAACTAAACAAAAATATACCATTGCGGTTTCGGGCATACACGGCAAAAGCACCACCACGGCGATGATTGGTTTGATGATGGAACGGGCGGGACTAGACCCAACGGTAATTGTGGGGACGAAAGTACGCGAGTGGGGAGATAGCAATTGTCGAGTAGGGAAAAGTCGGCACTTGGTGATTGAGGCGGACGAATACGACCGGTCCTTTTTAAATTATTGGCCAAAAATTTTGGTGCTGTTGAATATTGAAGAAGAGCACTTGGACACTTATACGGGTGGTTTGCCGGATATTATGAAGACCTTTGGCAAATATGTTTCGCGTTTGCCGGAAGATGGAACGTTGATTGTAAATGAAGAAGACATAAATATAGCAAAAATCAAAAATCAAAAATCAAAACCACAATTAAAAATTCAAAATTATAATTCAAAAGCCGTAGACGGATTAAATCTAAAAATTACCGGCCAGCACAATGTTTCTAATGCCAACGCGGCGTTGGCGGTGGCGCGGGTCTTGGGCATAGATGAAAAAATCGCCATTGAGGCGTTAAATAATTTTTCCGGCACTTGGCGCCGAATGGAATATCGGGGCTTGGTCAACGGCGCGAAAATTTACGATGACTACGGCCATCACCCAACTGAAATAAAAGCTACTTTGGCCGGAGCGCGAGAATTAGTTGAAGGGAAAGGGAAGCTGTGGTGTGTCTTTCAGCCGCATCAGTACCAGCGCACTTATAAATTATTTGATAGATTTGTTGCTGCGTTTGATGAGGCCGATAAATTAATTTTGTTGCCGATTTACAGCGTTGAGGGTCGGGAAGACAAAGAAATCAAGAAAAAGGTGAGTTCGGAGAAATTGGCAGAAGCAATAAAAACAGCAAACAGCGAACAGTTAACAGTTAGCAACAATAAAGAAATATTATATATGAAAGATTTTAACGAAACAGCGGCGCATTTGCGGAAAAATTTGGGAGCGGGCGATGTTTGCGTAATTATGGGAGCAGGGGATATAAATCAGTTGACCGGCCAGTTGATAAAAAAGCATTTGACATGTTTTTCCGCCGCAGTATAATTAAGGCAAAGGAAAAAGTTTTCTAAAAATTAATTTCAAAACTATGTCAACGACGATGTGGGTTTATGTTATCGTGGCGGTGTTGATTGTTGGGGGGCTGGCTTGGTGGCTGTGGTTGCTTGGGCGGCCTCGACCGATTTCGTGGCCAACAGCGACATCACGGTGGCGGGCGTCACCTTTGGTTCCGACACGGCTAATTTGTTGATTATGAGCGGCTCCAAGGCCGCCAGCTGGACTTTCAGCAGCGGCGCTTTCACCGTGACCGATCCTGACGCGACCGCCGGTTTTAAGGTCGGTTCGGCCAACGCTAACGTGAAAACTTTCAAGGTGACCAAGGCCGACGGTTCAGGTTCAGTTTGCGCGGAAAACGGCACGGCCGGTACCAGTTACGTGGAATTATCAACCACGGCCGATACCTACACGATCACCCCGTCAGCCCTTAGTCAATGCACCAGTCACTGCTCTTCAGTAAACGGCGCGGCGACTTACAACGCTTATCCTGGTTGTGGCGCGGCAACCTGTAACGCTGGTTATCGTTTAAGCGGTTCTGGCGCTGACGGGGTTTGTTTGATTACCGGCGGCGGCGGCGTTTCTGGCGGCGGCGGCGGTGGATATTCAACTCTTGGTTTAGCCACTCCTAGTCCCACCCCTAGCGTTTCGCCGGCGGCTTCGGTCTCGCCCAGCCCTACGCCCACCCCAACGGTATCGGGCCTCAAAGACGGCGACTTGATAAAAACCGCGGACAGCCCTAAGGTCTATATCGTGAAGGGTTCCTATGTCCGCTGGATTCAAAATCCCAAGATATTTAACCTTTACGGCCACTTTAAGTGGAACGCAATAAAAACTATTTCCAGCGCCGACCTGGCCAAATATACCGGTGCCTGGCTGGTGCGGGCCTCGGGCAATCCCAAGGTCTACGAAATTAACGGCGACGGCTCCAAACACTGGCTCGATATGACAGCCGAGGCCTTTACCAAATCCGGCCGCGACTGGAACATGGTCTACATCATCAATAACGCGGAACTTAAACTTTATACGGCCGGCGCTAATGTGATGAAGTAAGTTAATTAAAAATCTCGCCAAGACCAAACAAACCCCGCTAACGCGGGGTTTGTTTTTTATTTTTGAAAATAATTAATTTCATGATATGATGTAGAAGAAATAAATATGAAGTCAATAACCAAAAAATCTATTTGGGGGTTTATGATTGGGTCGGTTATTCTGACCGGGGTTAATTTTGTTCGACCCTATCAGATTCAAGCGCAAAATGAAGCGCTAGTTTGGGGCGACTCGGACGTGCCGCAAATTTTGCCCCGTTCCACCTGGGATAACACGCCAACGCTGAATGCTTTAATGACCTGGGTGCCGGATAAAAATGCTTCGCCTTCCGACTGGCAGCCGGTGGAGCGTATTATTATTCATGATACGGGTTGCGACCTGGCCAACGCTACTTGTAATAATAATCAAAATCCCGTGGCCACCATTCAGGGTATTTACCGGTATCACGCCGTTACGCGCGGCTGGGGCGATATTGGATATAACTACATCATTGACCAGCAAGGCCGGGTTTACGAAGGGCGTTATGGCGGCAACGGGTCGCGCGCGGCTCACGTTTTTGTTGACCGCACGCGCGACAATTTTAACTTTGGCACTATTGGTATTGTGGTGATGGGGAACTATGCCAACGCGCCGCCGTCCGAAGTTGTTTATCAGAGTTTAGCGCGACTGATTGGGTGGCTGGCTCAAGTCAATAATCTTGACCCACAGGGTACCAGGTCCTCCAGCATTTGGAATTTATTAACCAGCGAGTTTTCCAGTTTGTACAATGGTCCGATTGTGGTTGGGCACAAGGACGTGGAAAAGGGCAATCCGGACCCCAAGACATTTGATTTTGTCAGAATTAGGAGTGAGGCCGCGGCGCTGGCGCAAAAATACAAAAATTATGTTTATCAGGCCGACGGCTGGCCTAAGGTCTATAAACTTGCTATTGGCACGCGCCAAATCTACGAAAACATCCAAGCGTATGTGGCGGCGGGCGGAACTTATGATAAGCTCATATCAATTTCTCAAAGCCAATTAGATTTATTTTCTGAAAGTCGGTTTTTGAAATATCCGGATAACTCGCTGCTGCAAATTTTTGGCAACCCGACGGTTTATTTAATTCAAGACGGCAAAAAACGGAATTTGAGCGTGAGTGCCAAGCAATTTATGGCGCTGGGTTTTGATTTTGCCAGAGTGAGGAGCGTAAGCGCGGAAGAATTAGCCGGTTACGGCGAAGGTAATCCAGTTA
>Ga0100398_1004386_pt1 | contig 11450 bp, 7 predicted proteins | sample CryGeymeta201522_FD_81568 | JGI IMG/M metagenome (GOLD analysis project Ga0100398, IMG submission 81568) | Groundwater microbial communities from Crystal Geyser aquifers in Utah, USA - Crystal Geyser metaG 2015-22 | ecosystem: Environmental > Aquatic > Deep subsurface > Groundwater | place: USA... | reverse complement strand
GCTAGCCTTGTTGCTGCTCAATTTCAGAAACAGCAAGCAGATCGAAAACGCCGAGAAGAGGGAGGCTTTACGACCAAGAATATGCGTGAATTAGAAAAATTGAAAAAGCAGAAGGTCTACACCCACACTCAACTAGCGTTACGATTTGCGGATGGTACCGTTTTGCAGGGAAAATTTTTGCCCAAAGAAACCATTGCTACGGTCCTGGAGGCATTGCAAGATTGTCTTCTGGAAACTATTTCTACAGAAAATATTCACTTGTATATTGCACCACCGAAGCAGGTGCTCAAACCAACGGATACCTTGGAATCGCAGGGACTCGTACCTGCCGCCAAAGTTTCTGTTAGTCTGACATTGCCCAAGAACCGGCCGTTTCTGAAACCCCATTTGTTTGCTAACAATGCACAATCAGCCTTTCCCTCGGCTCAACCTGTCGTCGCTGGAGGGGCACCAGCAGCAGGTAAGGACGCAGCAGAAGCAAAACCAGCCGCCGCACCCAAACCACCCATGACAGCTGAAGAAAAAGAAGCTGCCATGATGCAACGGATGCTAGGAGGGGGAAGACGACTGGGTGCTACCGGAGGAAGTAGTAGCAGCGGCGATGCCAAGAAATCCAAAGGCGGCGTTTTCAAGAAGCCCAGTTGGATGAAGTAAGGGTAAAATCACAAACGTTCGTCACTCATAATTTGTAATGCCCCCGTTTTAAGTCAAATACGATAGACTCCATAATGAATAATATTGAAAGAATAAATGAAAATCTTGTAGTTCTAACTGGAGTATGAATGACTGCGTCATTGAAATTCTATTTTGTTCGCCTCAGGGCAATGTAGGACGCCACACGAAAGGCAATCTGTAAGGCTGTAAGAATTCCGACACAAAACCAAAAGTTACTGGACACGCCCTCAATGCCCAGACTCAAAAGCACGTCTTCACCGGGAACCGGACAGGTTCCGGTTTCGCCAATCGAAACCGACACATCCTCTCCCTCGTCACTGGCACAGGGAATATCTCGGCCAATGTACTCGTTCACAAGCATTCCAGAATATCCATATCTCGCAAAACTTAGCCAAGAAAGCCATCGGACACCTGGATGCATCGAATCAAAGGGGATATAAAATCCTCCCATAATCATAAAAAAGAGAGTAATGGGCGGTGCCAGGATCAACGCAATTTCCATACTGGGAATAAGGATACTCAAAAACAGTCCCATACTTTGAGCAGCTGACATTGTCAAATAGAAAACGAGCATGAACTGGAGGAAATGAACAAAGTCAGGCCTAAATCCGGCCGCCCAATAGGAAATCGCACCGTAGACGCACGGCAATAGCACATTATTGGTCATATCGGAGGTAGTCTTGGCAATAAAGAATGGCAAGACACCGTACAGTTTCTTGGCTCGTTCTCGACTGAGAAGGGCCCGTTCTCTCTGAAAAATGGAAATACTGGTTGTTACAATCCCGTTGGATTGAGCAATAATCATAAAGAACAAGAGCGAATTGCGTTCATAGATGCGTCCCGTGTGAAATGGCAGTTGCCACCAAAAGAGGCAGGTGAAAAACGTATAACAAAACATCAACAGAATGGCTGTTTTAGTCAGCTTCTCTCCGCGCATTTGTTTGAGCGTCCTCTGCGTCAAGAGTTTCAGCTGGACTCGAAATGGTGTAGCGTAATTGGGGCTTTCGTGCAATTCCTGTAGCGAACTCATATGACGACCCTTCGCCAACCAGGTTGATCCTTGTCTTTTATCGTCTGGGGATTGCAGTAGCTCTGTTGTGGTGGATTCTTCTGTAATACTTGACAGCCGGAGTTCCGTTTGTCTTTGGCTCCAATGTGAGGCTAGGATGGATTTTGATTCTCCGTTACTTGATTTGTTTGATTTATCACCAGATTTGACACTACGAGTATCTTCGTCATCTGCTTTGACAATATCCATCAACCAATCAGCAATTCCCGTTTCTGGTGGAAGGGGTGTCACGGATGGAACGCTTTCCAGATATGTGCGAGCTTGTTTGGGAGGACCATTATACACCATTTTTCCATGATTCAACAATAACAGATGATCAAACATATTGAAAATCTCTGTACGAGGTTGATGAATGACCACAGCGATAGCGTGTCCACCATTGTATGCTAATTGTTGTAGTGTCGATATCAGTGACCACGCTGTTGTGGCGTCCAGGCCACTCGTCGGTTCGTCCAGCAGTAACAGTGAGGGTCGAACCACCAATTCGGCAGCCACCGCCACTCGTTTCCGTTCTCCACCTGATATACCTCTTCTACCACCCGTGCTAGATCCGATCAAGGAGTGTCGTACGTGCAACAGACCCAACTGTTCCATCGTCGCTTCGACTAACGATTGAACTTTTTCGTTGGAAACATTACAGGGAGTTTTTAATCGGGCTGAAAAGTAAATGGTCTCTTCTACTGTCAAGTTGGACAAGAGCAAGTCGTCTTGCCAGACGACACCTACCAATCGTTTGGGCAAATTGCCTTCGTCGCCATTGATTTTGATCGTACCAGAAGTAACATCCGACTTTTCACAAAGATTGGCCACCACACTTATGAGAGATGTCTTACCGGAACCGGAGGGTCCCACTATATAGCGACAGTGGGGGAAGGAATCACACAAAGACACGCACGCATATCATACAATGTGTAAGTAAAGCGAACACTCATTTCACAAACAATTTAGATACATCGCACAAAACACAAAACACAACACACAACATTTACATTCACATGAAGAAAAAAGAGATCCAAGACGTACTAAAGGCAGTTAACTGATAGGGAGAAATGGATGTAGTAATATTGGACAAAACTGTGGTCCGAGAAGATTCACCCTTGTTGGTTGAGTTTGTTACGGGAGCATAGGTAATATTCATGAGATCCAATCGTACGAGAGGAATTTCGGGCATCATCTTTCTTGTGTAATGATCAGTGTTTTCTTCTTGGTCAGCAGTAGCAACATCAACATCATAATCATCATCATCATCGTCCCCCGTTTCATCAGCGGTAATTCCTTGATCGTTTGTGGTGGAAACATCCATAGTTTCTGGACGCTCTTTTGGTTGCGGCGTCATGATGATGCTCAATTTGATAGGAAACAATCCGTTTATTTTATTATGAAAGAAATTGTGGAAAAATTGTAATAGAAAGTTTCATTGTAGTTTTCTTTACCAGGTAGTAGAAGCGTAGACTAGTAGCTAGTAGAGTCATCATCAAGGACGATCGATGCTTTTCTCGTCACAAAGGAACGGTTTCGGAGATGATGTGCGGCGAGGTGTGCGTCAGCTCAAATCGAAGCTTCGAGTGGCTTCTTCCAAATAGACAACCACCCGGAAACTTAATACTGTAAAAGTATTTGAGAATCCAAAATCCAAAATCGACGAATGAAGGAAGCACACTGTTCCCTGCCTGTAAGAAATTTTTCAATAGTAGAAGTAGTCTAATACTACTAGTAGTACGGTAGACTAGCTAGTCCAGTCAAGTCGCTTTGACAACCAAATACTATTCAATTGTGGCTAGATACTCTTTTATTTTCGAACGCATAAGCGACAACAACAAGCAAGTAAGCATGGACATTTCAACGACACCTCGCAAGATTGTTACCTACCCAATTGGATCGGTTCCAAAGGCTGGTGCTGTTTTCCTTTTTGGCAAAACAGAAGCTCCTCGTTTAGTTCTCATGTGTGCTGGATATCCAGATGATCACACGAATTTTTTACCGTTTGCTTCACGTCTCGCTGTGGAAGCAGACTGTTTGGTAGGAGTTACGTGTCTTCCAGGATACGACGATCGCGATGATCATCGCTACACCGATAATCCTGTTGATGGATATTCCTTTCAAGACATGGTCACGGCGATACGAGAAGCTGTTTATATATTGCGAGCGGAATCTACTGTCGACAGTGCCAAATTGATTGGAATATTCCACGATTGGGGTGTACTATCGGGAAGCATGCACACCAATCACATGTTGGAAGTTGCCGACAATCAATTTTTGACACCTGATAGAATTGTGCTGTTGGATGTACTGGGACCACCTCATCCAGATACGGAAAAACAAAACACGATACCCATCGACGCCCGTCGCGACACAATGTACGAAACTGTTGTGACGTTGTCGTACCGTATTGTTCTTGCCAAAGCCTTTGCCATTCGTCGGTACATATCCAAAACATTGGCTCAGATATATGCTGGATTCGCCTTTACGGCTCTTGGATTACTGCGAATGTCACCCACCATGGACATTGACGCCCAGGCATTGAAGCAACAACGCAAGGTCCCACTGTCATTGGACCGCATGTTGTATATGGCGTATCCCTATTTTAACGCGTTCAAAGCCACACTGAAAGGAACTATTCAACAAGAATTCCGTGGAATGCATCTGCCCAAGGACCTATGTAAGACTCCTGTCTTGTACATGTACGGAACGGAAAAACGCATCATGTTTCATGATCGACGGGCCCTAAAAATGTTGGAGGAAGAGCAAGAAAAGGGTCGAAGTAAGAGCAAAGCTGTAAAAGTAGAAGGAGCAGGTCACTGGTTGTACCTTCAACAACAGGATCTTTGTTTGAAGGAGGTGAAACAGTTTGTCATGGATGCCTAATTTTAATGATCGCGTTGCACAAAAAATGAAGGTATTTTTTCGAGTATTAATTACTACCAGGGTATTATTTTACTGTACAATGCAGAGGGGATCTTTGTGAAGGGTGATACACAAGTTTTACGCGGCTTGCTTACTCACGTTTACACAAAAGCCGGTTTTGCTGGTACGCGACAATTGCGAGCGTCTTGCATACCGTCCAAGGACAACAAGAAGCAAGTATGCGGGGAGGAGAAAAGGGAACGGAAGAAGTATGGAGAAGACCATACCAGCTGTTACATGCCCAAAGAGGTGCTGAGTCACCGTCACGACGCCTCGATGATTCGCACATGTCCACTCATTATCCACAAGCTTGGTGAGCTCTCGCTGTCGTTGAAAGTCTTCCAATCCCAGCGAGCTTCCTGGAGTCGACGCTCTCCCAGAAAGTTGATCCATGCTCCACTTGGCACTCAACAAAGGAGGCGAGTCGACATCCTCCCCTAGAACTCTCATCGATACCATCTGCTTATCCCAGTCGAACTCCAACTCGCCAAAATTCTTTTCCAGGGAATACTGTAAGCCCGTCGTCGCACCTTCAGCGCCGCCATTTTCCAAAGAAATATCGTCGGGAGAGGCATCGCTGATCATAAGTTCCGTCCAGGGACACACCATGTGGAGTAGATGCATCAATGAACCAGCCAAGAAACGTTCAAACTGTTGGTACAATGTCGGGATCGCGTGCAGATCGTCCAAGGGCGGGCTTGATGAGCCCCACGAGTGAGTCATGCCTGAGGTGGTGATCTCTACCAGACTCCTAGTACCTCCTGTTTTATGATTATGGCACTCCTTACGGGAGAGCTGGGACATGTGAACATCCCCGCTAATCAACAGGGGCGCTTCGACGCCGTTTTGAAGCATGGCTTCGTACAACCGCTGCTGAGCTAGCGGGTATTTTCCCCATGCTTCTGCTAAGTTACCATCAGGAAAGCGGTCTCCGTGAACTTGTAATCCATTCAACACCACATTAACAGAAGCTCTTGAACGGCTCAGCGCCGTCTCGAGCCAGCGCCATTGTCGTTCGCCAAGAAAATCACCTTCATAGTCCGGCTGGAATGCACTGGGTCCTGTCTTCCATGGAGTCTTGTGCGTTCGACAGTCTAAGACAAAGACCGCAACTGTTCTGTTTGATAAGGAAGACGAAGGCTGCCATTCAACATCAGGATCAAGCGCTGCTTCGTGATCAGGAACAAGTTGATGTCCATCCGGACGGCTAAAGTCAAACAGCTTGACTCCATACACCCCATGACCGTCACGCGCTCGTCGAGACATGGGCGATTCACCTTCTTCACCAATAAAGTCAACAAAGGCTTCAGCACTCTCTTGCTTGTAGGCATAGGTGCGATCCGCATTGTTGCACCCATAGTCGTGGTCTTATATACACAAGTGGGTCAAAACGGTTGAGATTTGCGATTCGCTTTCGTGTAAATGCAAATTATTGTATTCTGTAGCACACTTCTTCTTACCATCATATGTACCGAAAATAGTGAGATTCGATCGGATAAGGTCTTTGTAGCCTGGATTGGATCGCTGCTTTCTGTATAGCTTGCGAAGTCGACCGGGAGTGGCACATTTCAGTGCGTGCTTTGGAGGAAATGTGGTGAAATCTAAAGGAAGCTCCACATCTGAATTCGGAAAAAAGAATGTTCACTGTGAGGGCACACATGCACACATTATTTAACCTCATTTTCTCGGTCGTGACGATACCTTCCCTTAATTTAGCTATACGTACCAGCGTAAATAGAATCACCTCCCCAAACGAAAGCCGTTGGTCTTCTCGCAAGTATTTGCGGCCAGAGGTTGTTCTGTTGGTTTTGATCATTACAAGAGCCGAATGCAATTCGAGACGGGCTTTGGACATCGGTCTCAATAAAGCGGTCGGCGACGAATCCAGCCTCGGCTGTTTGTGCCGTCAACATGAGAGACTCTAGCATTGTATTTTCACTGAAATTCATCCTGTCCATTTGTAACAACAGCATGAGAATGTCCCAATGCAATTATTTACTTTGTAAACGTACTCCAAAACACTGAACTTGTGTGTGCAAATTCAAGATTTAGATTCACATACGCCGACCGAAGAAGAATCTCCTTGCGCCGATTCGATGTCTCTGAATCTTTGTCTTTCCAAGACACATTAGGGTTCGAGGCATTTCGGTATTCGTTGATGTCATTGAAAAAAGATACCTTTTATTACAAAAGCAATCAAAGAAGCGCATGGATCCATATTACTCCAGTAGATACTAGACTAGTGTCTTATGATTGACGCTGATCGCTGATGTTCAGCTTCATCAGCCTGATGATGTTCATCTTTGGCCAAATTCTCTACTTATATTACCCAAAAACTCATTTTCTCTCCACATTGCTCCTTACTATCGCTGTCGTTTAACCAAGATATGTCGCCCTTGTCCCGTCTTCTAACTTTGCGCTCCGTCGCAAAATTCAGAATGGCAAAAAGGTACATGTCCTCGGGATCTGTTCGCAATATTCTTCCCACTCTCGATCTCCCAAGCAAGTTTGGCCTTTTCATAAACGGTGAATTCGTCGAACCGTCCAAGGGTGGGTACTTTGACAACGTAACACCGATCGATGGTGAAACATTCATCCAAGCAGCCAAAGGTACTGCTGAAGACATCGACAAGGCCGTTAGCGCCGCCCACCAGGCCTTTAATTCCAGCTGGTCCAAAACTTCTGTCACTGAGCGCTCCAATATGTTGCTCAAGATTGCCGACATTGTGGAGGCGAATGCCGACCGCCTCGCTAAGATTGAAACGATTGACAATGGAAAAGCCCTCCGTGAGAGCATGGCAGCGGACATTCCTCTGGTCATCGACCATTTTCGCTACTTCGCTGGTGTCATTCGGGCAGAAGAGGGGTCAGCCTCGGAGCTCGGTGGTAATACTCTGTCGCTCTGCATACAGGAACCACTAGGCGTTGTTGGTCAGATCATTCCCTGGAATTTCCCCCTCCTCATGGCAACCTGGAAGATTGCGCCTGCTCTTGCTGCCGGAAATTGCGTTGTTCTTAAACCCGCAGAACAGACCCCAACCTCCATTATGGTTCTCATGGAGCTCATCCAAGAAATTCTTCCTCCTGGTGTATTGAACGTCGTTACTGGCTTTGGGAATGAGGCTGGCGTCGCCCTCGCCAGTAACAAGAACATTGCCAAGATTGCTTTCACTGGATCCACACAAACAGGTGCTGCCATCCTCACTGCAGCCGCCGACAACCTCATCCCAGCTACTATGGAGCTTGGCGGGAAAAGCCCTAACATCTTCTTTTCTTCTGTAATGGACCTGGACGACGAGTTCCTCGACAAGTGTGTGGAGGGAGCGGTTCTCTTTGCACTCAACCAAGGCGAGATCTGCACTTGCAATTCTCGCCTGCTGGTGCAGGAGGATATTTACGATGAATTCATGGATAAGGTCGTTCAGCGAACGGAGGCGATCATTACGGGTGATCCAATGGACCCCAAAACCATGATGGGAGCGCAGGTCTCTCTGGCACAGCATGACCGCATTCTGAGTTATCTCGACATTGGCGTGTCGGAAGGGGCCAAAATCCTTACTGGTGGATCAGCCAACGATGAATTGGGTGGAGGTTACTACATTAAGCCCACCATCCTGTCGGGAACTAATGATATGCGCGTCTTCCAGGAGGAAATCTTTGGTCCTGTTACCAGTGCAACGACGTTCAAGACGGCGGAGGAAGCCATTATTATTGCCAATCATACTGAATATGGACTTGGTGCCGGCGTTTGGACCAGGGATACTCACGAAGCCTACCAGGTGCCGCGGGCCATTCAAGCCGGACGTGTGTGGGTAAACTGTTATCATGCCTATCCCGCTCACGCACCCTTTGGTGGATACAAAAAGTCAGGATTTGGACGCGAGACTCACAAGATGATGTTGAACCATTACAGGCAGACAAAGAACATGCTTATTTCCTATGATAAGAACAAGCTAGGATTTTTCTAAGATGTCAGCTCATAAAGAGTACCATGATACAACAGCGGCTGGCTAGTAAAAAAGAATTTAGCCATCCTACTTCCTTGTCGTCGCGTTCGCCATACTTAGAATCAGTTTTTGCGGTGGCGCCCAAATGAAAGAAAATTAGCGCGACTTTTTAGTGTATTATTGGCACCTTCTATTGGAATAACCCCCAAAACAAGTAAGTAGTACGTGCGCTTCGCTTAGTGGTGTGTAAGTTTTTTTGTCAGTTCATCAGCTTTTTGAAACGATAATGGCGAGATGGATGATTCTTTATAATCACGATGGCCATGAAGCCGGACTAAGGAGGATCCTACAGCTGTGCATGTAGGAGCCTTGTATGAAATGCTCGTCTACGAAACTAAGAGGGCTTCTCGCGCCATGTGTAAAATGAATTTTTATAAATTCAGGTTTATCAATTGGAGACCACGCATCCTGCACATTCAATATAGCTTAGATTGGATTTTTCAATATGCAATGGCATAACATGTATGCATCGCAACCTACTATATATCCAAATCCAATCCACATACGAACTGCTTGTTTGTTTAGTGGTGTCCAAAAGCCTCAGGGTCTGGAATGTGAAGCATCTTGAAGAAAAGTCCAGTGTGAGGGATGTAGTACGTGTTGTCGTCGTTGTGGATAGTGAACCACATCATGGAGTGAGATTGTGGTTCCAAGTATCCTACAACACGGCTGGATCGTCGCGAGGGGATCAAAATTGGCGATGCGTAGGTTCCGGTTCCCTCGGGTGGAACCAAACCCAAATCGTTGTACCCATCGACATTGGCTTCTTCAAGTTCGTCCAAATCATCAATGGTGTCCAGGCCGAGTTCGTCCATATCCTTCTTGACTTCGGGCGTCAAGAAATCGGGAAGTTCTCCCTTGTGCGATCTGCGTTCACGGTCGGTGGGAATCAAGTTGTCCGGTTCTCCAACACCAAAAATCTTGCCCAAACCAAAAGGCATTTCCTTCTCGTCCTTCTTATCACTTGCCATTGTTCGTACTGCTACGGCCTGGTGTGAGCGAGCAGCAGCAGCTCTACTGGCTCTTACAGCTCTGTTGTTGCAAGTTAAAAGAAAAAGGGTAAGAAAGTGTGAGAAACAATACAGCCGATGCCAGCGATTGTGATGTTGTAGTTGAAAAAGCACCAGTGTGCGTCGCCAAACACTGGGATAACAGTCCTAGGTCTGCCAATGCACAATTTCAACTCTTATTATCAGGGCTTCGGAATGAATGATAATCAGATATTAATGCCTAGGCTGAATTCCATCTACGATGGTCTACGGTAGACTCTTCATCGTTCATCGGTAGTTAATGCGTTGATGCGTAACCCTTCGTAGAACCACTACCAGAGGATACTGAGACTGATCCCGAAAATGTCGAACTGCCGAAATCCTCTAGAAAGACAAAAGTCCCAATGCAAGTTAACAAGTCAAGAGTGCTAAAATTTCTGTATTAACTTACGTTCGGGCAGCGGTAGACAACATGATTCTTTTTTCTCAGTTACCAGGTTTTGATAAATAGTTAAGAGTAGACAAATAATTATATCATCCTTTTACGTAGCTTGCTGTCGGTGTTTTTTTTCAAGATCAACCCATTATTGAACCTACTACTAGACTACTTCTACTACTACTACTACTACGAGCGCTGAAATACGGACGAAGGGCATACGTCAATGAGAATTCTTAAACATTATTAGGGATTGAGATAACTGGCTATCCACCGGAAAGTCGCACACTGAATCTCAACATGGAAAGAAACAAGTCAAGTAATTTAAGTTTATGAGGAGGTGCGACTGTCTCATGTCCGTATCAACCATCGTACTACAGTGGAGTAGTCTACTAGAAGTCTAATACTAGACCTGCTAGTAGACTACTAAAAGCAATCTAGCAGAGAAGGCTAGACTACTGTACCGTAGTCCTTTTAGTAGCTACTCCTACTAGCTACTGTAATACTCAAGCACTTGTCATTCAAATAAAATTGTCTTTGTACCAATAGCCCCTCTCTGGCTAATAAAAGCAATCACTGCTAGAGACTTGTAGTAGACAAAAAGCTCAGTTTTACTACCGTACTTGCAGATGTACTCATACGCACCTCCTGTAAAACGAAAATGTACTCGAGTAGTCTAGCTGACTAGGATTATTTTGAGAAGAATAGTACACTTTTTCTTATCGTCATCGAAACCCTACAAAATTCACAGAACAAAACACCAATAGAGCTGTTGCACATTTTGTCCGTCTCTTTGCGAATGACAAAAAATATTACTATAGTACAAATTATTTTGCTGATCATTCATTATAGTAATGGTTTACATATAGCATGTAGTCTTCCCTGCTCATTCCCCTTTTCAGCAACGGAATATTTTTTATCAACAATCGACGATCGTGCAGAATTTATTTAAAAAAAAACATTTTCTGGACGGAACCGCTTCGTCAATATCAGCAGAGCATTCTCCACCAGTTTAGTTACCAGGAGGCTTGTACGTTTCAACGTTCTTCCCTTCTTTTATGTTGGGGGTGACTGCCTTATCCGAGACCATATCTTTGGCATTTTTGTCGAGAAATTCTTTGGTGTCTTGCTTGGCAGCACGGTCAGGCTGTTCACGACGGGTGGTGGACATGGATGGCATGATGGCGAAAGTTTGTTTTTGAGTTTATTTTTATTATTTGATTTCGATGAAATGTGTCACGTTAAAATTTGTCTGGGTGGAGATTATTAATTTTGTGATATCTTCCTAGATTTAATTCCTTCGGTGAAAAAAAGTTGAAGCATCCTGCGGAACATATTTCGAAAGACACGAAAACACTTAGGATATCTTT
>Ga0100398_1004384_pt1 | contig 11451 bp, 10 predicted proteins | sample CryGeymeta201522_FD_81568 | JGI IMG/M metagenome (GOLD analysis project Ga0100398, IMG submission 81568) | Groundwater microbial communities from Crystal Geyser aquifers in Utah, USA - Crystal Geyser metaG 2015-22 | ecosystem: Environmental > Aquatic > Deep subsurface > Groundwater | place: USA... | reverse complement strand
GATCTTCTTTTCCCGGGTTTCCGAATTGGTGATGACCGAGGCGCGCCCCACCTCGGACCCGGTGCCTGCGGTTGTCGGCACGGCAACAATCGGCGCGATGGCCGCCGCATCGGCGCGCGTCCACCAATCTGAGATATCCTCGAAATCCCACAATGGACGGGTCTGCCCCGCCAGGAATGCAACCAGTTTGCCCAGGTCAAGACCCGAACCGCCGCCGAAGGCCACCACGCCGTCATGGCCGCCGTCTCGAAACGCGGTCACGGCCGCGGCCGCGTTCTTCTCGTTCGGGTTCGGGTCCACCTCCGAGAACATCGCGCGCCCAAGGCCCGCGTCCTCCAGCAGGTCCAGCGTGCGGGCGGTGATGTCCATGCCAGCCAACCCGCGATCGGTGACCAGAAGCGGCTTGCGGATGCTGGCTGCGGCGCAGGCTTCGGCGATCTCCGCGATGCGGCCCGCGCCAAAGCGGATGGAAGTGGGGTAGGACCAGTTTGCGTGCAGGCTCATGGGGTCAGGCTTTCTTGAGGTGGTAGGATTTGGGCCGCGTCAGGTTGTGGTAGCCGATGACGGACAAGCCCCCGCCCCGACCAGTGTCCTTGCAGCCGGTCCAGCACAAGCCCGGATCGAGGTAGTCGGCGCGATTCATGAAGACGGTTCCGGTGTCGATCCGATCCGCGACCGCCTCGGCCCTGGTCGCGTCCTGCGTCCACACGGAGGCGGTCAGACCATAGTCGCTGTCGTTCATCAGCGCGATCGCCTCGGCGTCATCGGTGACGGACATGATACCCACCACGGGGCCGAAGCTTTCCTCGCGCATCACGGCCATGTCGTGGGTCACGTTGGTCAGGATCTGCGGCATCAGGTAGGCGCCGCCATCCTTGGGGAATCGCGCGGGGTCGATATGGGCCGTGGCCCCCGCTGCAATGGCATCGGCAGTCTGGCGACGGACATGGTCGGCAAAGCGCACATGGGCCATCGGCCCGAGTGTGGTCTCGGGGTCCAGCGGATTGCCCAGCTTGTAGCCGTTCACGATCGCTACCGCCGCCTCGACGAAGGCGTCGAACAGGCTCTCGTGGACATATATCCGCTCGATCCCGCAGCAGCACTGACCCGAATTGAACATGGCCGCGTCGATCAGGGTCTCCACGGCGGCGTCCGGATCGGCGTCTTCCATGACATATCCCGGATCCTTGCCGCCAAGTTCCAGCCCGAGGCCGGTGAAGGTGCCCGCCGCCGCCGCCTCCATCGCCCGGCCTCCGGCGACCGAGCCGGTGAAGTTCACGAAGCCGAAGGCGCGTGCGGCGATCAGCCCGGAGGTGGTGTCATGGTCGAGGAAGACGTTCTGGAACACGTCTTCGGGAATGCCCGCGCCGTGAAAGGCCCGCGCCATCCGTTCGCCCACCAGCGGCGTCTGGGAGGCATGTTTCAACAACACCGCATTGCCCGCGATCAGCGCGGGCGCGACCGTGTTGATCGCTGTCATGTAGGGGTAATTCCATGGTGCGACGACCAGAACGACCCCGTGGGGCAGGCGCTTGATGAGGCGGCGAAAGGCGGCGCTGTCCTCGACCACCATGGGCGCCAATGCGCCTTCGGCGATCCCGGCCATGTAGGTGGCACGTTCCTCGAAGCCGCGAAACTCGCCGCCATGGCGCACCGGGCGTCCCATCTGCCAGGCAAGCTCCGGCACGATGTCCGCGTTCATCGCGCCCACGGCGGCAACCCCGGCTTGCACCAGCGCAATGCGTTGGGCCAGAGGCCGCGCCGCCCAATCGGCCTGCGCCGCGCGGGCGCGCGCGACAGCGACGTCGGCCTGCGCGCGGGTCAGCGTCTCGCGCGTGGCGAAGACCGAACCGTCGATGGGTGAAATGCACTCGATGGCCATGGATCCTACGCCTTCTCGAAGCCGCGCGCGATTTCCCAATCGGTCACGGTCAGGTCGAATTCTTCCTGCTCCCACTCCGCCGCGCGGGTATAATGGTCCACGACGTCATCGCCCATCGCCTCGCGCAGCAGGGCGGAGCCGCGCAGGGTCTCGGTCGCGGCGCGCAGGGTGCGGGGGATGAGGGTCGCGCCGCTGTCCTCGTAGATGTCGCCCCGCGTGGCCGGCGGGAGATCCAGTTCATCCTCGATCCCCTTGATCCCCGCGGCCAGCATCGCGGCCTGTGCAAGGTAGGGGTTCAAGTCCGATCCGCCGATGCGGCATTCCACGCGCACGCCCTTCGTGCCTTCGCCGCACAACCTGAAACCCGCCGTGCGGTTATCGACCGACCACGCGGTGCGGGTCGGCGCGAAGGTGCCCCGCGCAAAGCGCTTGTAGCTGTTGACATAGGGCGCGAGGAAATAGGTGTAGTCGGGCGCATGGCGGATCAGGCCCGCCATGTAATGCGCCATCAGCTTCGACATGCCGTGCGGCGCGTCGGGATCGGCGAAGGCAGGATCGCCGCCCCGCCAGAGCGATTGGTGCACATGGCTGGACGAGCCGACGCGGTCCTTGTGCCATTTGGGAAGGAAGGTCGCGGACCGGCCGTTCTGCCAGGCGATCTCCTTGATCGCATGTTTCGCGATGCTGTGGTGATCGGCGCAATCGAGCGCCGGAGCGTAACGGATGTTCAGCTCCTCCTGGCCCGTCTCGGCCTCGCCCTTGGTGTTTTCCACCGGCAGACCGGCAGCGAAAAGATGGTTTCGGATCGGGCGCATCACGCCCTCTTCCTTGGTGGTCTGGAAGATGTGGTAATCCTCGTTGTAGCCGCTGATTGGCTCAAGGTCGCGATAGCCGGATTTGCGGATCTCCGACAGCGGCTTGGCGAACAGGAAGAACTCCAACTCGGTCGCCATCATCGCGGTGAGGCCCATCGCGTCAAGCCGTGCGATCTGGCGCTTCAGGATCGCGCGGGGCGAATGCGGCACCGGTTGGTGGTGGTGGTCGAGCACGTCGCACAGCACCATCGCCGTCCCCTCCAGCCATGGCATGGGGCGGATCGTCGACAGATCGGGCTTCATCACGTAGTCGCCATAGCCCGCCTGCCACGAGGTCGCGGCATAGCCGTCGGGCGTCGCCATCTCCAGATCAGTGGCCAGCAGGTAGTTGCAGCAATGGGTTTCCGCGTGCGAGGTCTCCACGAAGTTCACCCCGTGGAACCGCTTGCCCATCAGGCGGCCCTGCATGTCCACGAAACACACGATGACGGTATCGATCGATCCGTCCTCGACGCGGGTTTTCAGGTGCTCGAAGGTCCAGGGGGCTTGCATGGTCTACTCTCTTGGTTGTGGTCTCGGGAGCCGCGCAAGCGCAGCCCCCGAAGCGGCGACGGCTCAGGTGTAGCGATACGGGCGCCCGGCGGCGACCATGTCGGCGTTGTATTGGCGGAAGATATCCACCACGCGGCGCTTGACCGCGGATTCCGCGGCGATCTCCTCCCAGAATTCCTGAGCGGCACCTTCGACGGTGGCCCATTCCGCGTCGGGGATGGTCGTCAGCTCCAACTTCTCTCCCTGGACGCGCAACCGCGCCTCGCCGCCCCAATACCACCACTGGCGATAGTAGTGCGACTGCTCGCAGCAGACCCGGAACAGCGTTTGCAGATCCTCCGGCACGTCGTTCCAGCGCTCCATGTTGGCGAAGAAATGCCCGATCCATGCGCCCGAGATGTTGTTGGTGAGGAAGTAGTTGGTCACGTCGGCCCAGCCCACGGTGTAATCCTCGGTGATGCCGGACCAGGCGATGCCGTCCAGTTCGCCGGTCTGCATGGCGACCTCGATGTCTTCCCACGGCAGGTTGACGGGCACCACGCCGAAGCGGGTCAGGAAGCGACCGGCGGTGGGGAAGGTGAAGATGCGTTTGCCCTCAAGATCCGCAAGGCTGCGGATCGGGTCACGGGTGGCGAAATGGCACGGATCCCATGCGCCCGCCGAGATGTGCTTGACGCCGACGGCGGAATATTCCTCGTCCCAGATCTCGTTCAGACCGTATTGGTTGAACAGCACCGGCACGTCGAGCGAGTAGCGCGAACCGAACGGGAAGTAGCCGCCGAAGACGGTGACTTCGGTGGGCGAGGCCATGCTGTCGTCATCGGATTGCACCGCGTCGATGGTGCCACGCTGAAGGGCCTGGAACAGCTCGCCCGTGGGGACCAGCTGGTCGGCGTAGAACAGTTCGATCTGCATCCGGTCGCCCGCGATCTGGTTGAACATGGCGATGGCGGGGTCGATCACCTCGGCCGCAAGCGCGGCACCGGCATAGGTCTGCATCCGCCAGCGGATCGTGCTCTGCGCCAAGGCGGGTGTCGCCAGCGCGGCGGCGGCCGGGACCACGGCGGCCCCCTGGATGAACTTGCGTCTTGAAGTCATGTCTTCTCTCCTTGGTTGGGGTCGGATGAAGGCCGCCTGTCGCGGCTCTTGTCAGGGTTGGTTAAGCACCACGTCGGGAAGCCAAAGGGCGATCCCCGGAAACATCATCACAAGGGCAAGCGCGATCACCATGATCCCCACGAAGGGGGTGATGGAGGCGTAGATGTCGCGCAGACCGATTTCGGGCGGCGCCATCGCGCGCATCAGGAACAGGTTGTAGCCAAAGGGCGGCGTCATGTAGGCGATCTGGGTCGTTATGGTGTAAAGGATGCCGTACCAGATCAGGTTGAAGCCCAGTTCATCCACCAGCGGGACGTAAAGCGGCGCGACGATCACCAGCATGGCGGTGTCGTCAAGGAACGTGCCCATCAGGATGAAACTGAGTTGCATCAGGATCAGGATCGTCCACGGGCCGAGGTTCAGACGCTCGGTGAAGACCCCCTCGATCGCGTTCACCGCGCCGAGACCGTCGAACACCGCGCCGAAGGCCAGCGCAGCAAGGATGATCCACATGAACATGCAGGTGATGCCCAACGTGTTGCGGACGGAGTTCTCGAACACCGCCCGCGTCATGCGGCCCTTGAGGACGGCGGCGGTGAAGGCCGCCAGCGCGCCGATGGCCGAGGATTCCACAAGCGATGTCCAGCCCTTGAGGAACGGCACCATCATGGACGCGAAAATGAGGACCGGAAGCAGCCCGGCCCAGAGCAGGCGCAGTTTCTCTGCGCGCGGGATGTCGCGCGATGCCGGATCGAGGATCGGCCCAAGCGTCGGATTCAACCGACAGCGCACCACGATATAGAGGATGAAGAGCGAGGCCATCATCAGCCCCGGCAGCACGCCCGCGACCCAAAGCTGGCTGACCGGCTGGCGCGCGATCATGGCATAGAGCACCAGCACGACGGATGGCGGAACGAGTATCCCAAGGCTCGATCCAGCCTGGATCACGCCCGTCACCATGCGCTTGTCGTAGCCGCGTTTCAGCAACTCGGGCAGGGCGATGGTGGACCCGATCGCCATGCCCGCGACCGACAGCCCGTTCATCGCCGAGATCAGCACCATCAGCCCGATCGTGCCCACCGCCAGACCGCCGCGAAGCCCGCCCATCCAGACATGGAACATCCGGTAGAGGTCGTCCGCAATCCTGCTCTCGGATAGAACGTAGCCCATGAAGATGAACATCGGCAGCGTCAGCAGCGGATACCACGACATCAGCCCCATGGACGCCGAGAACGCGATGTCGAACCCGCCCCGATCGCCCCACAGGAACAGGGCCGCGATCACCGCGACGAAGCCGATGGCGCCGAACACGCGCTGCCCGGTCAGCAGCATCAGCATCATGGACGAGAACATCAGCGTTGCGATCAACTCGTAGGACATCAGATCTCTTCGCCCCGGATGCGCAGCACGTCCTTGAACAACTCCGACACGCATTGCAGCAGCATCAGCAACATGCCGATCGTCATCATCGCCTTGATCGGCCACATGTAGGGACGCCAGGCGGACGACGAGACCTCCAGCCGCCCGACCTCTTCCGCGCCGGTCACGAGACCCGCGAAGAACGAGAACGGCGCGCGTCCCCAGTAGCCCAGGGAATAGGCGGTGGAGGCGACGGCGCCATAGAACAGCACGCCCAGATAGAAGATCAGGAACAACACGGTGAAGAGATCGAACCACGCCTTCTTTCGCGGCGACCAGGTGCCGTAAAGCAGATCCATCCGGACATTGGAGCCCAACTGGATCGAATACGGACCGCCGATGATGTAGTAGGTGACCATGACGAACTGCGCCATCTCCAGCGTCCAGAGCGACGGCACGAAGACGGCCTTGCTGACAGTGGACCACAGCAAGATGCCCATCAGCACGAAGATGCCATACATGATCACGCGTCCGATGCGGAAATTCACCGCGTCCACGGCGCGGATATAGCCCTGCATCAGCCCCGACATTGCACGCGCCCCGCAAAGCCGAGGGTCGCGCAGGCCTCCGCCAGCCATTTCGACAGCGTCAGCGCCATGGCGTCCTGCTGCGCCACCGTCGCCAGCAAGTCGTTGCGCACCTCGATCATGACATTCGGCAGACCGGCTTCGACGGCATGCAGCTTGAGCGTGTGGGTCACGCCATCGTTTGGACCATAGGGCTGGTTGCGGGCGACGATGGAGCGGGTATGGCGCGCCGCCGCGTCCAGCATCGCATCCGCAAGGCGGGTGTCGCGGTCATGCAGGATACCGATCTCTACCGCGCGGGCCTTGCCGTGATAGGTGGGCGTGAAGCTGTGGATCGTGACGAGGATGGGGTCCGCGACCCGCTCCACCGCGCGTCCGACCGCGGCGTGGAACGGATGGTAATAGGCCTGCACACGGGCGCCGCGCGCGGCTGCGGTCAGCGCGGCGTTTCCCGGTATCGTGATGATTTCGCTGCGCATGGGCATGGCATCCGCTGCCTCGGGCGGGCGGTTGCAATCGATCACAAGGCGCGAGACGCGCGCGGCAACCAGACAGGCACCGAGGCGCCGGGCCATTCCCTGCGCCACCGCCAGCGCCCCCGGATCCCAGGCCGCGTGGCTGACCCGGTCCGCGTCCGACAGGCCGAGACCCTGGAACTGCGCCGGAATATGGTTGGAGGCATGCTCGCACACCAGCACGACGGCGGACGATCCGGCCGCGTCCAGCGCCCGGTCAAGGTCTTCCATTCCATCGAAATGCGTCTGTGTCATCGACCCCCGCCAGAAGCCTCAGCCTGCTTCCCGTCCCGCTTGCCTGTCAACGTCTTTTTGACAATGATTTATCAGCGGAAAGGTTTCTGTTATAAATTCGATCAAACAGGGAGCAGGGCCGATGACCGATGCCACACTCACCATCTCGGATCGTATTCACAACAAGCTCGACGACCTGACCCGCGCCGAAAGCCAGCTCGCGCTGTCCATCCTCGAGAATTATCCGGCCTCTGGCCTCGGGCCGCTCAGCGCGCTGGCCAAGGATGCCGGTGTTTCGGTTCCGACCGTCGCGCGCATGGTGCAGAAACTGGGCTTCAGCGGCTATCCGGAATTCCAGACCGAACTGCGCGAGGAATTGAAGGCGAAGGCCAAGAACCCCATCGCCAAGCACGATACCTGGGCCGAAGGCGCTCCGTCCGAACATATCCTGAACCGCCTGACCGACGCGGTGATCGACAATATCGGCAACACGCTGGCGCAGATCGATCCGGCCGATTTCGATACGGCCTGTGCCTTGGCCGCCGACAAGCGGCGCCACCTCCATATCGTCGGCGGGCGCCTGACCCATACCCTCGCGGAATACCTGTTCCTGCAGCTGCAGGTCCTGCGCCCCGGTGTCACGCATATCGAATCCACCTCGAACGCCTGGCCGCACTATCTTCTGGATGTCCGCAAGGGCGATGTCTTCATCGTCTTCGACATGCGCCGATACGAGAACAACACCCTGCGGCTGGCGGAAATGGCCCATGCGAAGGGCGCCAAGCTGATCCTGTTCACCGATCAATGGCGCTCGCCCGTGCACCAGCTTGCGGGCGTCAGCTTCAGTTGCCGGATCGTCGTGCCCTCGGCCTGGGATTCCGCCGTCACGCCGCTCTTGCTTCTGGAAGCGATGGTCTCGACGGTGCAGAACCTGACATGGGCGGATGCGAAGGACCGGATGGAGGCGCTGGAAGACATGTTCGACAAGACACGGCTGTTTCGGAAGTTCACGTGACGCAGACAGGACCGGGAGCGCCGGGGATAGGCGCATTGGACAATCCGTTCCGGGGCAAGGGCCTGCCGGGGCTGGCGCGGAAGGCGGGGGCGGATGCAGTCCCCGTGGCCGCGTTGCTTGGCCAGTGTCCGGTCCATCGGGAGACGCCGTTGACGGAATGCCCCGCACTCGCGGCGCGGGCGGGTGTGGCCCGGCTGACCCTGAAGGACGAACGCGACCGCATGGGCCTGGGCAGCTTCAAGGCGCTCGGTGCGGCCTATGCCATCGCGCGGGAGGCCGCCGCGTCGGGCGGCGATCTGTCCCGGGCCCTGACCGGCCGGACCTACGTGACGGCCAGCGCCGGCAACCACGGCCTGTCGGTGGCCGCCGGCGCAAGGATCTTCGGGGCTCGCGCTGTCGTCGTGCTGTCCCAGGCCGTCCCCGACAGTTTTGCCGCCCGGCTTGAAGGGAAGGGTGCGAAGGTGATCCGCGCGGGCGCGGATTACGCGGCCAGCATGGCCGCCGCCCGCGACGCTGCCACGGCAAATGGCTGGACCTTGCTGTCGGATGGCTCCTGGCCGGGTTATGTCGATCTGCCGTTCCGGGTGATGGAAGGCTATCGCCAGATCGCCACCGAGATCGTCGCGCAGATCGACGCGGTGCCGACCCATGTGCTGTTGCAGGCCGGTGTCGGGGGCCTTGCCGCAGCCTTGGCCGCCGAACTCCGCCGCGCCTGGGGGGATGCGCCGATGATCATCGTCGTGGAACCTGACGCGGCGCCTGCCCTGATCGACAGTATCGCCGCGGGCCGCGTGGTCGACACCGGCGGCCCCGTCTCGGTCATGGGGCGGCTCGACTGCAAGACGCCCTCCATGCTGGCGCTGGCCGATCTTGCCGTTGAGGCCGACCGCTTCGTGACCATAACCGAAGCCGAGGCGGGGCAGGGAACTGCGGCAGCGGCGGCGGCCGGATGGCCCTCGACCCCCTCGGGCACGGCGGGGATCGCGGCCCTTCTCGCCGGGCTGAAGGGCGTGGGGCGCAATGCCCATGTCCTGTGCGTCGTCACCGAGGGGCCAGATCATGCCTGAACGGTCGCTGATCTTCCCGGCGGCGGAATTCCGGCGCCGCACCCACGCGCTGCAACGCGAAATGGCGGCGCACGACCTCGACGCGCTGCTGCTGAGCGTCGCTGCGGATGTCTTCTACACCACCGGCTTCCTGACGCGCTTCTGGGAAAGCCCGACACGGCCCTGGTTCGTCATCGTTCCTTCAAGCGGCGATCCGGTCGCGGTCATTCCCTCCATCGGCGCAGCCCTGATGGGGCGCTGCTGGATCAGCGATATCCGCACCTGGGATGCGCCGGACCCTGTCGATGACGGCGTCAGCCTTCTGGGCGATGCGCTGGCCGACATCGTGCCCGGGACGGGCCGGATCGGCACGCCGATGGCGCTGGAAACCCACCTGCGGATGCCGGTCGCGGATTTCCTCCGCCTGCAGGATCGCCTCGCGCCGCGCCGGATGGTGGATGGAACCGGCGCGATCCACCGCGTGCGGGAAATCAAATCCGAGACCGAGATCGCGAAAATCCGTGCCACTTGCGCAACCGCCGGTGCCGCCTTCGCCCGCGTGCCGGAATTCGCGGGCGCGGGCGTGCCGGTGTCGCAGGTCTTCCGCGACTTCCAAGTGGCGCTGCTTCAGGCGGGTGCCGATTGGGTCAGCTACGTGGCCGGCGGTGCCGGGCAGGGCGGCTATGGCGATGTCATCTCGCCCGCGGATGACCGCCCGTTGCGCCGGGGCGACGTGCTGATGCTCGATACCGGTGCGGTGCGCGACGGGTATTCTTGCGATTTCGACCGGAATTTCGCGATCGGGCCTGCATCGGACAGCGTGCGGCGCGCCCATGACGCCCTGGTCAAGGCCACCGACACGGCGCTGGCCACCCTGCGTCCCGGCATGTTGGCCCGCGACCTGCACCGCATCCTGTCCGACAGCCTGCACGCGCAGGGTGCCACGCCGGGCGCCGGCCGGTTCGGCCACGGGCTGGGGATCAATCTGACGGAATGGCCCTCACTCACCCCGCGCGATACCACCGAGTTGCGCGCGGGTATGGTTCTCACGCTGGAGCCCGGGGTCGAGCTCGCTCCCGGTCGCGTCCTCGTGCACGAGGAGAACATCGTCCTGCGCTCCGACGGTCCGGACCTTCTGTCCCCTCGCGCGCCCGCCGACCTGCCGGAGATCCCGGCATGAAACGTGTCGGCTACGACCTGACCGGACCGATCGGGACCAAGGCCACGCTCGGTCTGATCGTGCTGCAAGCCGACGAAACGCTGGAGCAGGATTTCCGCAGGCTCTTCACCGACCCCGGGGTCGCCATCCATGTCAGCCGCGTCCCCTCGGGCGAGGTGTTATCGGCCGCGACGATCGCGGCGATGGAACTGGACCTGGCGCACAGCGCCAGCCTGTTGCCGCGCGCGGCGCGCTTCGATGCGGTCGGATACGGATGCACCTCGGGCACCACGCTTATCGGCGCCGACGCGGTGGCCGCCCTGATCCGCAAGGCTGTGGCGACGCCTGCGGTCACCGATCCACTGACCGCGGCCCTTGCGGCCCTGCGCGCGCTGGGAGCGTCGCGGATCGGCCTCGTGACGCCCTATGTCGACAGCATCGCCGCCCCGGTGCGCGATGCCTTCATCGCGGCCGGGCATACCGTCCCCGAGACCCTGACCTTCGGCGAAGAGATGGAGGCGCGCGTGGCCCGTATCGCGCCCGGCGCCATCATGGACGCCGCGCGGCAGGCCGCCGACGGCGCGCAGGCCGTATTCATCTCCTGCACCAACCTGCGCACCCTCGATATCCTCGCGCCGCTGGAGGCAGAACTTGGCCTTCCGGTCCTGAGCAGCAACCAGGTCCTCGCCTGGCACCTTGCGCAGCTGACCGATGCGCCGCTGGCAGCGGGCGCCACCGGGCGACTGGCGTCCATTGCCCTGCCGCGAGAGCGCATTGGCGGTCCGGGTGTCCGGCCGTGACGGGCTGCTTGCGCTGGACGTGGCGCAAGCGATCCGGACCGCGGCCATGATCGACGGCCCGACGGCCCGACGGCCCGACGACCCGAAACGCGCTGCGCGCGAGCCTGCCGGCGGTCCGTGCGGCAACCTTCTTGGCGCCCTGATCGCGCGCGCCGCGGTTCGGGTCATTGCCGATTTTCTCGGGCGTGTCGGGATCGGCGGTGGCGGATAGGTCGGGGATCGGCCAGATCATCATCGCGATGACGATGACGATGACGATGACGATGACGATGACGATGACTATGACGATGACGATGACGATGACGATGACGATGCCGGGCGGGCGGTTTCCGTGCGGCCAGGCGGCGGCGAACACGACCGTCACGACCACCTTCGCCCCGATCATACCG
>Ga0100398_1004365_pt1 | contig 11478 bp, 9 predicted proteins | sample CryGeymeta201522_FD_81568 | JGI IMG/M metagenome (GOLD analysis project Ga0100398, IMG submission 81568) | Groundwater microbial communities from Crystal Geyser aquifers in Utah, USA - Crystal Geyser metaG 2015-22 | ecosystem: Environmental > Aquatic > Deep subsurface > Groundwater | place: USA... | reverse complement strand
TGATTGCGCGTTCAGCGGTTTACTCGGCAATCTGGCCTATCATTATGACCAATCGGTACTTTCAGCACCTGAATATGTAGACTTGACCGACGATATACGTGAGGCTATTATCCTCGCCTTTCCGTCGTATCCGATCTGCGATCCGGCGTGCAAGGGGTTGTGCCCGCAATGCGGTGCGAACTGGAATGAGACGACGTGTGAATGCAAGCCGCCCGCAGATAATCGCTGGGCGGCTTTAGGCGGTTTATAGAAAAAGGAGAGTGCGTTATGGCAGTGCCAAAAAGAAAATCGTCCAAGCGGAAGTGCCGGGCCCGCAAGGCTTCGCATGCATCGGTCATACGGGTAGGTCAGGCGTGTCCCGAGTGCAGCGCCCCGAAGCAGCCGCACCGGGTGTGCCCGTCCTGCGGTCAGTATCGCGGTGTGCAGGTGCTCACCGTTGAATCGGACTAATCCGGGTTGATGATGCGAATAGCTGTTGATGCCATGGGTGGCGATTACGCGCCGCGCGAGGTCGTTGCCGGTGCCGTACTGGCTGCGGCGCTTGATAGCGTCCGGACGCTTTACCTTGTCGGTAACGAGTCGGCGATACGCGCGGAGCTGGCCAATCTCGGCCCGATTTCCCCGAAAATCCAGATCCGCCACGCTTCCGAAGCGGTGGAGATGGGGGAGGCCCCGGCGTTGGCGGTCCGGCGCAAGAAGGACTCCTCGATTGGCCGTGCCATGGAAATGGTCAAGGCCGGTGAGGCGGATGCCGTCATGTCGGCGGGTAATACGGGGGCGGCGGTTGCCGCCAGCACATTGAAGCTGCGCACGCTTACCGGTGTTGACCGGCCGGCGATTGCAACGGTGATGCCGACGCAGAAGCACCCGGTGGTGCTCGTGGATGCCGGCGCGAATCTCGATTGCACGCCGCAACAACTGGTTCAGTTCGCCATGATGGGCAGCGTTTACTCGCGGGCCATCCTCGGGCGGGAGCGGCCGGTGGTCGGATTGCTGAGCATCGGTGGCGAGGATACCAAGGGTAACGATGTGACCAAGAAAACGTTTGCCGCCTTGCAGAAGTCGCCGCTGAACTTCCGCGGGAACGTCGAGGGCCGCGATATTTTCGAGGGAGACACGGACGTGGTTGTGTGCGATGGCTTCGTCGGTAATATCGTCCTGAAGACATCCGAGAGCACGGCCACGGCGGTGACTTCCTGGCTCAAGCGCGAGCTGACGGCGAACTGGATCCGCAAGAGTGCCTGCCTGCTGTTGCGCGGGGCGTTTAAATCCTTGAAACAGCAGTTGGATCCGGAATCCTACGGCGGGGCACCGCTGCTGGGTGTCAACGGGGTTTGCATCATCGCGCACGGGCGCTCGTCGCGGCATGCGGTCTATCACGCGATCCGCGTGGCGGCCGAGTCTGTGCAGTGCCACGTCAACGAGGATATTGTAAATGGGATCGCGAGTCTGGAGAGCATAACATGATTGACGACCGAGAAAAGACACCGATGGTGATGATTGCCGGTACGGGTGCGTACCTGCCCGAGCGTATTCTGACGAATGCCGAACTGGAAAAGATGGTCGATACCAGCGACGAGTGGATCGTGACCCGCACGGGTGTGCGTGAGCGTCATATCGCCCGCCCGGATGAGGCGACGTCAGACATGTCGATCCCCGCCGCGAAGCAGGCACTTGAGGACGCGGGTGTGGCGTCGGCTGACGTGGACCTGATCATTGTCGGGACCGTGACGCCGGATATGATTTTCCCCAACACCGCCTGTCTGGTGCAGCGTGCCATTGGCGCGACCAAGGCGCTGTGTTTTGATCTTTCCGCCGCCTGCTCCGGTTTTCTCTACAGCCTGGAAACCGCGCGCGGTCTGCTGCTCAGCGGCCTGTATGAGACGGCCCTGGTGATCGGTGCCGACAAGATGAGCGCGGTGACCGACTGGGAGGACCGCGGCACCTGCATCCTCTTCGGCGATGGTGCCGGTGCGGTGGTGCTGAAGAAGACCTTCACGCATCGCGGTATCATGGCGACCTCCACCGGTGCCGATGGCTCGCTGGGCGACCTGCTGACGATTCCGGCTGGCGGCAGCCGCTGCCCCGCCAGCCAGGAGTCGGTGGCGCAGCACCAGCATGTTGTCAAGATGGCAGGCAACAATGTTTTCAAGCATGCCGTGCGCTGCATGACCGAAGCCGGGCGCGAGGCGCTGGAAAAGGCGGGCCTGACGATTGACGATATCGACTGGGTGATCCCGCATCAGGCCAACATGCGCATCGTGCAGGCCATCTCGGACCGGGTGGGCATCCCGATGGAACGTTTTATTGTGAATCTGGACCGTCTCGGCAACACGACAGCGGCGACCGTGCCGCTGGCACTGGACGAGGGCGTCCGTGACGGGCGCATCAAGCGCGGTGACGTGCTGCTGGCCATTGTGTTCGGCGGCGGGTTCACCTGGGGCGCGACGGTGTTGGAATATTAAGTGTGTGCATTTAAGTGCGAAAGCAACGTAGGACAGGCGCCTCGCCTGTCCAGCCGAGCATAAGCGCCGTTGGCAGCCGGGCGACTTATGCTCGGCGGTCGGGCAAGGTGCCACGACCTACATGCTGATGCTCGGGAACAGGCGCGGAGAGAGCGTTGGAAGCGGGTCGGTTAAGGGTATACGGGTAAGGGTGCGTGTATTATGAGTAAGACGGCGATTGTTTTTGCCGGGCAGGGTGCCCAGTTTGCGGGGATGGGGAAGGATCTGGCCGAGGCGTTCCCGGTGTGTCGCGACCTGTATGTGCAGGCCGACGAGGTGCTGGGCTACAGTCTCTCGACGCTCTGCTTCGAGGGTCCGATCGAGGAATTGACGAAGTCGAACCATTGCCAGCCGGCGATTTTCGTAACCAGTGTGGCCTGTTACCGAGCGCTACAGTCGCTGGTGCCGGGGCTGGATGTGGCGATGATGGCGGGCCTGAGCCTGGGTGAGTGGTCGGCGCTGCACGCGGCCGGTGCCATGTCGTTCGAGGATACGCTGCGCGTGCTGCAGGTGCGTGGCGCGGCGATGCAGGCGGCCTGCGATGAGCGCGAAGGCGGCATGCTGAGCGTGATCGGGCTGGCGGCGGATGCGTTGCAGCAGATTTGCGAGAAGACCGGCGTCGAGATGGCTAATCTGAACTCCGCGGAGCAGACCGTGCTTTCCGGACCGCGCGAGGGGATCGCGCAGGCAGAAGGGCTGGCGAAGGAACTGGGTGCCAAGCGGGCGATCGTGCTGGGGGTGGCCGGTGCGTTTCATTCGTCGCTGATGGCGTCGGCCACGCCGAAGCTGGAGGCTGTGCTGGCGGATGCGCAGATCCAGCCGTTGCAGGTGCCGGTCGTGGCCAATGTAACCGGCAAGCCGCACGGGACGCCGGACGAGATCCGCCGTGCGATGCTGGCCCAGGTGACCGGTTCGGTCCATTGGTACGAAGGCATCGATGCGATGACGGCGGCCGGTGTGACGCGCTTTATCGAGTGTGGCCCGGGCAAGGTACTCAGCGGCCTGATCAAGCGCATTGCCGGCGATGCGCAACTTTGCAATGTGCAGGACAAGACGACGCTCGAGGCGGCGGTTGCCGCTTGTGCTTCCAATTAGTCGGGGCCTCGGGATTGAGCAATATGCAGGAGTGAAACTTGTTGTAGCTACGCTCGCCAGAGCGTGGACGGAATGCGCGAGCGGCTTGGGTGGGCCATCCGCGTTCTGGCGAATGCAGCTACAAGGCATGAAGTTACAGGTGGAATAAATATTGGAGATGAGATCATGAGTGAATTGACAGGAAAGACAGCGATGGTGACCGGGGCGGCCCGGGGGATTGGCCGGGTCATTGCCGAGGAACTGGCGCGCCACGGCGCGAATGTGGCGTTGTGCGATCTGAAAGCCGAATGGCTGGCCGAAACGGCCGCGGCCGTCGAGGCGCTGGGGACGAAGGCGCTCTGCCTGGCGGTCAACGTCAGCAGCGGCGATGAGGTAAACCAGGCGGTTGATGCGGCCGTGGCGGCCTTCGGCGGGGTCGATATCCTGGTCAACAATGCGGGCATCACGAAGGATGGCCTGCTGATACGCATGACCGAGGAGGACTGGGACGCGGTCCTGGACGTGAACCTGAAGGGTACGTTCCTCTTCACCAAGGCGGTGGCGCGTCCGATGATGAAAAGCCGGCAGGGCGTGATCGTCAACATTGCCTCGATTATTGGCTTGATTGGCAATGCCGGCCAGTGTAATTATGCCGCTTCGAAGGCCGGGGTGATCGCGCTGACCAAGTCGTCCGCGCGCGAACTGGCGGCGCGGAATATCCGGGTCAATGCCATTGCGCCCGGGTTTATCGAATCGAAGATGACGGAGATTCTGCCTGAGGAAGTCAAGCAGAAGATGCTGGACCAGATACCGATGAAACGGTTTGGCGGGCCGGCAGATGTGGCGAAGGCCGTTTTGTTCCTGGCAACCGATGCGTCCGCGTATATCACGGGGCAGGTGCTGTCGGTGAACGGCGGGATGTTTATGTAGTGGTGAACCTTCCCGGTCGGAAGGTTCGAAAGGAAAACGAAGAAGGAGAGAGACATGGCACTGGAAGACAAAGTCAAGGATATCATCGTGGAGCAGCTCGGCGTGAACGCGGATCAGGTAACATCGACCGCCTCGTTCATCGAGGATCTGGGCGCGGACTCGCTGGATACGGTCGAGCTGGTCATGGCGTTCGAAGAGGAATTCGGCGCGGACATCCCGGACGAGGACGCCGAGAAGCTGACCACGGTCGGTGCGGTTGTCAGCTACATGAAGGAAAAAGGAATCGAGGGGTAATCACCTTGGTTCGAGCCTTGCAAACCGGAGGGAATACATTCCCTCCGGTTTATGGGTAAGACGCCCCTCGGGGCTCCGCGCGAAAACGCGGGTGGTAACGGTTCCGGAGGATGCAGATGTGAGTTGTAGCCCTGTCGCGCCGCGACTGAGGCAGCGGGGACGCGCGCGGTTACGCAAATCACCGTGCTTTCGCCAACCAACCATTCGGTTGCAACGCGTAAGCCGCACTCGCGGCGCGAGTGGGCTACAGATGGACAGATCGGTGAATCGAGGAGATTAAGGCGAAGGAATAGGGCGAAAGATTAGGGGCGGGATGCATTTTACCTAATCTTTAGCCCTAATCTGGATTGAGCATAGAGTGAAAATAAATTGAAGTCATAGGCGAAACAGGAGCAGGCAATGCAGAAGAGAAGAGTAGTCGTAACAGGAATCGGCGTGATCAGTCCCATCGGATCCACGCTCGATGCATTCCAGGATGGCCTGCGCAACGGGCGCTGCGGAATCCGGCGTATTCAGGGTTTTGACCCCGCCGCGTTCGACGCGCAGATCGCCGGCGAGGTCACGGATTTTGATATAGATGCGTTTATTCCCAAGAAGGAACAGCGCCGCATGGACCGGTTCTGTCATTTCGGTCTGGGCGCCGCCAAGATGGCGATGGCTGACGCTGCGTTTGACCGCGACAAGGAAGATCCGACCCTGATGGGCTGCATTGTCGGCTCCGGCATCGGCGGGCTGGGCACACTGGAAGTCCAGCACTCGATCCTGCTGGAAAAAGGGCCGGGCCGCTGCTCGCCGTTCATGATTCCCCAGATGATCGTCAATATGGCTTCGGGGCTGATTGCGATTGATCACAACCTCAAGGGCCCCAATTTCTGTGTGGTGTCTGCCTGTGCGACAGCCGCGCATGCGATGGGAGATGCGCTGCATGTGATCGAGCGCGGCGAGGCGGATGTGATGCTTGCTGGCGGGGCTGAGGCTGCCGTGACGCCGCTGGGTATTGCGGGCTTTGCCGCCATGAGGGCACTGAGCACCCGTAATGACGATCCGGCGACGGCCAGCCGTCCGTTCGACAAGGAGCGCGACGGGTTCGTGATGGGCGAGGGTGCGGCCGTACTGGTGATGGAGGAGTATGAGCACGCCAAGGCGCGCGGGGCGAACATCTATTGCGAGGTTGCGGGCTTCGGCCAGACCTGTGATGCCCACCACATGACCGCGCCGATGGAAACCGGCGAGGGCGCGACCCGGGCCATGTTGATGGCACTGAAGACCGCCGGACGTCGAGCCGACGAGGTTAACTACATCAATGCGCATGGCACAAGTACGCCGCTGAACGACAAGATCGAGACGCGTGCCATCAAGGGGGCGCTTGGCGACCATGCCGCCAAGGTCATGATCAGTTCGACTAAGGGGATGACCGGGCATCTGCTCGGCGCGGCGGCGGGTGTCGAGGCGGCGGTCTGCGCACTGGCGATCAAGTACGGCTTCGTGCCGCCGACCATCAACCAGATCAATCCCGATCCGGAGTGCGATCTGGATTATGTGGCCAACACGGCGCGCGAGGCGGTGGTGGATGTAGCGCTGAATAATTCACTTGGCTTCGGTGGCCACAACGCCTGCGTCTGCATGACGCGGGTGTAGTGCCGCTGGTGAGAGTAGAATCTGATAAACGCCGCCTTCCGCGCAAACGGATGGCGGCGTTTTTTTCGGAGGACGCGGAGCGTGAGCAAAACGTAGGACAGGCGCCCTCGCCTGTCCAGCCGAGCATAAGTGCTGTTGGCAACAGGGCGACTTATGCTCTGCAGGTCGGGCGAGGCACCACGACCTACATGCTGATGCACGGAATCTGGAGGGGTGTATTGAACGCAAACGTGAAACGCGGCCGACGGTGGATAAGCCGGTGGAGGGGTGGCCTTGCCGTGGTGCTGATTGCGCTCGGCGCGTTGGTCGTCAGTCTGGCAACCATTCCCCTGCTGCGCGCGACCGAGGAGTCCACGGTGGATATCCGCATGCGCTGGCGGTTGCGGCTTTTGCCTGCCGCCCTGCGCGAGGATACGCGTGAGCTCGTGCTGCTGGCGATCGACGAGAAGACCGAGGCGCAGGCCGGCCGTTTCGGGGCGGGGCGCTGGCTCTCGCGCCAGCCCTTTCTTGATCAGCTCCGCTTTCTGCAGACCTACTGCCGCCCGAGTGTGCTGGCCTACGACATCATCCTCAAGGAAATGGCTGGCGATAGCGCGGCTCCAGCCGGTGTGCCGCAATCCTTGACGTCCGCGATCGAATCCTTGACCGCCTTGATGACCACCGGCGGACGCGAGGGGCTGCCATCAACCGTCCTTCAGTCCCTCAGCATACTGGTGCTGCAGCAGGCCAACCGGATGCTGACCCACATGCTCGCCGAGATTCAGGAGAATGGGGTATTCCAGGTGTTGCTGGGCTGCAACCTGCGCGGCGGCTGGGCTGACCCGCAAACCGTGCGCATACCCTATTGGTCGGAAAGCGACCCAGCGCCGCCGGGCCCGTTCGACTACATGATGTTCCTGGCGATTCCTGATGGCGACATCCATTTCCCGGATCCCGAGGCGCGCGAGGCCTACGGCTATGCGCCCAATGGCGGCCTGCCGACACGCGACTTCCTTGACTACTCCCTGCCGGGGGTGCTGAACATCCCGCGTGATGCTGATGGTGTCGTGCGCCGCGCCCCGCTGGTCTTGGGAATTGAAGACCGTGCGTCGATCCACGCGCCGCCGCGCCGTTGTTTTGTGCCCACCTTCGCCCTGCTTTCCGTGCTTCTGCACTATGGCGTGGAGCAGTTTCCGCTGCCGCCCGGTACACTGACGGTTGAATTCGGCAAGGCGATCACCATGCGTCTGCCGGATCGCGTTGTGCGCATCCCGATCGATGCGCTTGGCCAGATGCGCCTGAACTATCGTTGGGATTTTGATGATTTTGCCGCCCTGAGCTTCAGCGAGACGGCTCCGGCCTACGAGGGAACCACACCGGAGATGCGCCTAGCACTGGCGCGAGAGGTTGCCCCGCCGATCCGGGGACGTCTGGCCGTTGTTGGTGTCACCACCACCGGGGTCGACGTTGGTCCGACCCCTGTGGCGCCGAACATCCCGCTGGTGTACGCCCAGCTCACCGCGATGAATACCATCCTGAACCGGGCCTTCCTGCAGACGCTTACCCCCTGGCAGATGACGGTGCTGATGGCGCTGTGCGTCAGCGCATTCATCGCGCTCGCGCTGGCGGTGCGCACCGTGCGTGTGGCCGGGGCGCTGCTGCTGACCCTGCTGGGCTACTGGATCGCCACCTATGGCGCGATCCATTACGATCTGGCGATCCTGCCCGTGGTGCCGCCGACCGTCTTTTTCCTGGGGGGCTCCTTCGGACTGCTGACCTTCCGTTACCTTACCGAGTCGCGCGAACGCCGCAAGATCCGCGGTATGTTCTCAACCATGGTTTCCGACCGGGTACTTGAATGGCTCGAGGACCATCCTGAAAGCTTTTCCCTCGCTGGTCATACCACCCCGGCCACAGTCATGTTCTCCGACATCGCCGATTTTACCGCGCTGAGCGAACATCTTGAGCCCGAACGCCTGATCCGGCTGCTGAATCTGTATCTCACGCCGGTTACCGACGTTATTCTAGCCGATCGCGGTTATCTCGATAAATACGTCGGCGATAGCGTCATGGCTGTCTGGGGGGCCCCGTACTACGATGACCAGCATGCCTACCGGGCCTGCCGGTCCGCGCTGGCGCAGCAGCACCTGCTCAATCGCCTGAACGATCGTATCGAATCCGAATTCGGCATTCGGTTGCGGGTGCGCATGGGCATCAATTCCGGCGAGGTCACGGCCGGTAACATGGGGTCCGAGCGCAAATTCCAGTACACGGTCATCGGCGATGCCGTCAACCTTGCCTCCCGGATCGAGCCGATCAATCGCGACGTCGACAGCCGGATCCTGATCGGCGAGGTCACTCAGGCGCTGATCGCGGATCGGCTGGTGACACGCGAACTGGGACGTTTCGTGGTGGCTGGCCGTGAACAGGCCGTCACGGTCTACGAGCTCATCGGCGAGCCGGATGAGATCGATTCTGAAAGTCGGGCGCGTTACCGGCAATACGAGGATGCCCTGGCGGCCTTCTGCCGGCGGGAATGGGAAGACGCCCGGCAAACGCTCGAAAGCATACTGGCGGGGGTTGAAGACGGGCCTTCGCGTTGGCTGCTCGGGCGGGTGAATGAATACCAGGCCACCCCGCCCCCGCCCGACTGGGACGGTGCCTACTGGCGCACTGCGAAAGGTTGACCCTTCAGGCCCCCTAATGGAAACCCTTAGGAAAAAAATGTTGACTTGCTGTTTCCGTCTGTGCGATACTACTGACAGCGTGAGAAAGAAGTAGATAGCATCAGCGAGTCTACCCGGTTTGTTACAGGGAAATGGTAAGGTTCACGTAGTTGAGTTTCAAAGGTATTCAATCGATGAAACACGAAAGACGAGGTGACGCAATGAGAGTAGTCAAGACAGTGGTCATGCTGGTGGGATTGACGGGTTGGGCCTTATCGGGGTATGCCGCCACGAATTTGCCGTTTTCGGCCGATTTTGATACCTTGACGGTAGGCCAGGCCCTTCCGAATGATGCTGCCTGGGATTACGGGATCGCACCAACCGGGGTGAGCGGGACTCCCGACGGTTCGACCCGCGCCATTTATGCGGCGGATGGGGTAACGTTGAGCATTGCAAATGGGGGGCCGGCGAACTCGAACGTCTGGTGGAGCGGGTATGCCAAAGTAAGGGCGCACGCGACGCCACCGACCGGTACTGAAACGGCCGCTGCTGCCTTTTACGTCAGTACGGCTGGCGAGCTGTGGGCCTTCTCCAGCAATGCCTATGAACGGGTTGTCGCTTCAGGCGTTCCCACCAGCGGTTGGATCGGCTTTTCCGTTCATCTCGATTATATTAACGAATTATGGGATCTGTACACCACTTACACGCCGGGCGACCCGCTGGTGAAAAGAAATGGAAACCCACTCCTGTTCAATACGACATTTGTGAACTCGGGCGAAATCAGTTCGGCCGATGTCAGTGGCGAGACCTATCTCGACGCGATCGCCGTGTCACGGTCGAGCCAGGCGATTGCCGATGCGACCGAATCACCGGCTAATGTTCAGGTCAGCAGCTCAGTTGAACTTACGCTGGATGATGTTTACAGCGGATTGCTCCTACAATACTTTGGTGGAACCGGAACGCTAAATGGTCCATTTGGCGAGGCTCTGGCAGGGCTGCTTCTCCGAGACGATGAGGTTGGTATCTTTGATCCTACGCAAAATCCACCTTGGGTCATGGCTTCGTACGAAGGTGCTTACCAATGGAGTACAAACATTACGTTTACGAACACCACGGCAATTTATATCAAGCTGAATCCCGCCAATACGGCAGAACGACCGAATTCATTCGTAGCCAATTACGGTACGCCAACTTCGCATGCAACCGGTGTGCCCACAACCATATACGGCACGAACTCGACCGGAGGCGCCGGGTGGAACCTGGTTGCGGTACCAGGGACAGCGCAAGCCGTGACTATTAGCGACTTGACTCCGGTTGGTGCGCAGACCGGCGATCGGATTTATATCCGCACTGGCGGACGCTGGAGCACACCGTTTTATTACAGTGGCACGGGCTGGATTACGATGAGCGGGCGCGCGGCCGATAACACGCTGGTTCCGAGAAGTCCCTTCTGGTATCGGCGAAATGCGGCTGGTACGACTACTTGGAACAGCGACGATCTACCTTAGAGCTGAAAAAAAACGGGAGAAAGACAATGAACACGAAAAATGATAAATCGCGTCAGTTCCCCAGGTTTATGATCACGGTGTTTGCTGCGCTGGCGACTGCCAGTGTCATGGCAGCAGATTCCCCGCTGGCAGATAGCTGGGAGGTTAACGAGAGCAGCACGCCCGCTAGCGTTACGGTCACTCAAGATGGTGCGCGCGCGGTCACCATTGAGTTTCCCGTACCAAACCCCCTTAATGGCGATCTGAGGTGCGATCTGTTGGTCGGTGGGGCTGACCCTTCGAGTCTGTTTAATGGCGACTTGTCGGAATACAGCGGGATTCAGTTCAGGTACACCGGCGATGTTGCGTTCAGCGGCCAGATTGAGTTGTATATCTACCAACGGTTTTCATTTTTCAATCGCAAATGGACGCACGCGAAAATAGCCACCTTGGGCGTGCCATTTGAATGGACGGTTCGAAAAATTCCATTCGATATCGACAAGGGGTGGATCAAAACGGGATACGCTGCGGATCCCTTGGTTGCTTGGAACAGTGATATCAGTGATGTACATGCCCTGTTTCTCAGGATTGTCCCCACGGGCGCGACGCAAGCGCAGACGTTCAGCATCAGCGATTTGCAATTGATCGGGAAGGGCGATGGGTCGATTAGCGAACCGGCCTCTCTCTCCCCCTTGCAGGCTTATTTTGGTGTAAGCAGTGCAGAGGAACTGACTGCGGATATGCTCAAGCAGGATAGTGATAGGGATGGCATGAGCGATTACCATGAACTGCTGGCCGGTCTCAATCCGTACGATGCGTCGTCTGTACTCGCCGCACAAGTTGCAAAAGCGGCTACCGCGAATACGATCTCGTGGCAAGGTGTTCTCGGTGGTAAATACGGGGTTA
>Ga0100398_1004360_pt1 | contig 11485 bp, 11 predicted proteins | sample CryGeymeta201522_FD_81568 | JGI IMG/M metagenome (GOLD analysis project Ga0100398, IMG submission 81568) | Groundwater microbial communities from Crystal Geyser aquifers in Utah, USA - Crystal Geyser metaG 2015-22 | ecosystem: Environmental > Aquatic > Deep subsurface > Groundwater | place: USA... | reverse complement strand
CCGGAATCAGACGCGCCCGCTGTTGCAGAGAAGCTCTGATGCTGACGATATCTCTACCTTGCCTGGGGCATCCTCAATGCGAAACAAGAAAGTTAATGAAAATATACGGCCGATGAATTCGGCTAATATCTTGAGAAATATTCTGCAGCAAGCCTTGGACCTTCTGGACAGTGAAGATCTATTTGAAACAACTCAGTAAATTGCCACCATTTCCATCTTACAGTTTTGAACTATGTTTCTCAGAGTTCAGAGTATATACTTACAACTAACAGCATGGTTTTACCAAAATAAATATCAAAGATTAAATATCCTATACTCTTCATGTTGTTGTAGCCATTTAGCTGCGATTGTGAAACCACCACCAAGCTATCCAAGGGAACCATCCGAAGCTTCCCTCGTAAGCTCGTAAGCCACGTCAATTTTTCAATGGATTAGTAAATGGAAGCCTGGTTTGAATCGGTTTGGGTGAGGGTATGTTATGGGTAAACGCTCCAACAGGAAATAGAATTATGACGAGAGTCACATCCGACTTTCCGTCATTATTTTGAAGCGAGAATTACTTTAAATATGTAAATATTCAACCAGTCGACAAGGATACGACTGCAATTGTTCATATTAGAGGTCAACTAGACACACTACAAAGGCTCATGTCTCGCACCAAAAATGTGACCCGAATTGAGGGCACGCTATAGATTGCGTCTACATGAATGGCTTCGTGACTGGAAAGCGATTATCGTAAGTATTGTAGCTGGAAATGGCATCTTCGGCGGACCCGTGGAATACTTTATGGCCTTCAACTGTCACAATGGTCGCGTTTTTATCCAAACGCCTGCCGAGTGTTCCCGATGACGGCTTCTAGACAAACCTTTCGCCGACATGCAACGAACAACATGAAATGGCTGTTGAGATCGATTCTGGATATTCGATAATCCACTTGTCCTATGAAGGATCACCAGTCAGCAAAGCGAGACAATCGTGTTGGTCGGTGTTTATTGCCGATTAGATAACAGCTATATTCTAGGCTACATCCTTTGGGGTGCCAATGGTTGCCTTCGGGTAACCTTGGCGCCCTGCGGGCGCCATAGTTGTGATCCCTGTAATTAGACATTCAATTTTTTTAATATTCTAGGCTACATCCTGAATTGGAAATCACATAACAAGTAGTAAACGGCAGGTGGCTCATGACTTCTACTAAACCCACCAACTAAAAGATTATATATATATAGTAGTTGGTATGCGAGACAGTAACGTCAGTAGAAAACGAGACTGCAAAAACTATCTTTGTATTTTATGAGATGGAGCGTGAAAGAAAGGCCGGGTATATCGCGCTACAGCTATGGCGATCAACGAATTCGCTTGCACAGGAACCATCCCACCTTTTTAAAGTCGGTTTTAATTTCACGGGTTACTGTTTTGAAAATCTTGATTTTCACAGGAAAGACGTTGCAAATTAAGCCCAGGTGGACTATGGCAGTTTACCTTGTCTCCTATTAGGCGATATGATGGGACTCAGGAGTTAGGTCATAGAGTACTCTATTAGGTCGTGTTGCCTAGCCTGCTCTATACACAGGACCACTAGTTTATCCATAATATTCACTATAATATCTATATGTCTCCACACTAGCTTTTTACGGTTGTCAATCGATTGAAGTTTACAGCAGCACAGAAAACGCCGCGGCTTCTTCTTTACAGTTAGCAGCAGTAGTTCATGCACGCACTAAGGCATGCTTTCAGCAAAGAACTTTCTCAAGACATACGGTGTTGTGGGTGTCTACGTGTACGGTGGTGTCACTACGTTGTCGATTGGTTCCATGTATCTTGCCCTGCGAACAGGAAAGGCAGATACTATGATTATTACCCCTTTAGAACAAGTACTAGGCGCCGATTCGGAGATGGTGCAAACCATCAAACAGAAGCTCGGTGACGCGAATAAGCAATCCTCATCATCTGCTTTAGATTCGGTTATGGATGAACGAGCAAATGCCAGCAGCAGACATTTTAATGGTGTTCGTGAGGGAGCTTATTTTGGCATTGCAACTCTGGTGGACTCTCTCCTATTGCCAATCAAATTGGCAGTTTGCCTTCCTGTTGCTAAGGCCATTTTGAAACGAAGGGGCATATAGATAGCCGGATGATACTTTTTAATTGGATTTTAGTCTGTGTATAGATAATATGATTTTAGCATTAGTCTTCGTTACGTATCAAAATCTATCATCAGACATGCATCTGATAAGTGAATTACATTTATTTTTTCATTTTATTTTTTGGGTCCCTTTTTGGCAGGCGGCGGGCTAGCAGATCGAGAAGCAGATCGACTGCGTTTTTTGCCACTTCGTTTAGGAGATGGAGACCGGCTGCGACTGCTGCTTCTCGAAGAAGAACTGTTACTGCGCGAGGACACCGATCGACTGCGCGAAGAAGACCTAGACGGACTCCTGGCATGCTTTTTTCGGCCTTTCTTTTTCTTTTCGCTCGTCTTGTCTTTATCTTCATTATCTTCCTTAGATAATGATCTATCATCTTCCTTGTTGGATCCAGAATCGCCTTTTGGGTGTGCTTGACTGCCGGAATCGTTTTTGTTCTTTCGTGGAGAAGATGATAGGTCAGTTTTCCTTTTGCGGTCCGATTCTGCATTGGGGTTGCTATCGTTTGTCTTTTGGGGATTCTTGTTATCTTGACGATCCGTCTTGTCTCGACGGTTGGACTTCTTGTCATCATTGCGCCGATCATTATCATTATCTACTGACGCACTGCGACTGCGACTCCTCGAGGAGCTGCGACATGATCGCTTTCGATTGTTGTTGTGACTGCGTCGAGATGATCGCCCCATTCTCCTCTTCTTCTTCTTATCGCCATCATCACTGCGGCTGCTGTAACTCGAGTATGAAGACCGACTGTCCACCGAGTAACTGCGACTGCTGCCAGATGAAGATGAAGATGAATACGACGACGACGACGACGACGAGTAACTTCTACTGCTGCGCGAACTACCACTGCTGCTGCTGCTGCTACTGCTACTTCTTCCTCGTCTCTTTTTGGAAGAGGAAGATTTTCGTTCCAATTTCTTGGTTTCTCTCGAGGCCTTCTTGGTATCTCGTTTCGCCGCGCGAGCTCGCTTCCGTTCGGATTTTTCCAGCTGCTTTTGTACCTTTTCTTTTTCCGCTAACCGTTCTTGTTTTTTGCGCTCTTGTAGTTCCCGATCAAACGCCTGACCCTCCACGTGCGCTTCCTTACGAATGGAAAAGGCATTGCGAACACGTTCGTTTTCGCGTTCCTTCATGGCAGCTTCCATTTGTTTATTTTTAGGTCGCTGTGGTTGGTATTGATCACGTCCGTACTCGCCACGCTGCTGATTGTTGTCATGATTCCATCCACGACCCCGTCCAGGAGGAGGTCCCCTTTCATAATCCGGTGGACGCTGCTTATTATTATTATTATTGTTGCCCTGCTGCTGTTTCTCCTCTTCTTTTTGCTGTTGCTTTAATTTTTGCAATTGTCGTTCCCGTTCTGTTTGGATTCGTTCTTCCATTTGCTCTTCGGTAAAGCTGCCATTTTCTTCTAAATCATCACGCAGCAACAGGAGCTGATTTTCAATTTGACGCAGTCGTTCGTGTTCTTGGATTTCCTTGTTGCCCTGTTCACGCGCTGTTGCTGACACAGGATTGAATTTGGGACCTTGTGCGTTGGCATTCCGTTCAATCTGTCGACGACGACGAGACGCTCTTACGTGCCCTTGATTGGCCTGTACATGGCCCGATGTAGCACTTCCACGGACCGATGACAGTCCAATGCCGTTGTAAGACATGATAATATGTTGTGTACTCTATACAACAGGAGATTTGCCTAACAAAACGCTAACGACCTACTGGTTCGCCGACAATTGGTTGTTGCTGGAGTCTGTCCTGAAACTGGAGGAACACAATGAGATAGTATCAGTAAGTACTAGAGTGCTAGTAGTAGTGGTAGTGATTCAATCAACAACAACAACAAGACCACAAAAATACGGTTTCCTTGGTGTTGACTTGATTGGGTCATGAGCTATCAGCAGCTGTATATCCCTAGTTCTATCGTATGATATCTTTCAGTTGAATTCGCATCGGGATTACATACAACGTGCCAACTCATTATTTCACAACTCACAACTCACAATACACAATAACAAATAACATCCAACTTCACAATGCATACATACTACACACTACATAACGAGTAAATCACTTCCAGCTATAAGCTGTTGTAGTCCTACTAGCTTGTAATCTTTCATAAAGCAATATTTTGACGATGTTATTACTGAACAATCTTCTCAAACTTTTACCACTTCTGGTAATATTCCTTTGCCAGCAAAAATGCATTTCGCTCAGCGCCAATACCAACACAAGAAATAATGCACAAACCAACTCCAAAATGTCAGATATCAGCAGCGCTTTTGCGGTGAATCTCAAATTTACCGTCAAAGATGATCGACGAGACGATTTTTTGACGTTGATTCGAAATAATCAACGAAAAACGTTGGATCTGGAACCCAAGTCATTGCAGTACGTGGTAGGAGAAGATATCGAAAACAAAAATACTTTTTATTTGCACGAACAGTTTACGTCATCCGAAGCATTTATAGAACATCGATCCATGGCACATGCTGCCGATTGGGTGGCCTTTAAAGCAACCGATCCTTTCGTGGGAGACATTGAAATGGATTCCTATCTTTTGCAGCACGACACAAAACCTTGTGAGCCCCGCAAAGCTTTTGGTGTCCAAGTGGTCTTGTGCGTGAAACCACAAGTCCGGGATTTTTTTTTTGAATGCATTGCCGCTAATCGAGCCGGATCGATGCAAGAACCTCTCTGTTATCAGTATGCATATGGAGAAAGCGAATCCACACCTAACCGCTTTATTTTTCACGAAGAATATGAAGGGAAAGAAGGATTCGAAGCCCATCAGAAAACACCACATTTTGAAGATTGGAAAACGTTTGCGGCTACAGATCCTTTTACAGAACCTCCTGTTGTGAACCTGTTTGAGTCTTTGCAACTATAGCCAGTGGAATTTTTGAGTATAGTGTTTAATTACGATGTATTCATGGCAGCATTGATTATGAATGCGGAATGAGTGAAACGCGATTGAGAGTAAACGTGCGTCTAACTGTGGGTAGAAGCGAAACTGGTTGCTTCGTCCATGGGATTGAGAACACTACTTGCGCGAACTTTAATAAGGATAGCAACAAAAAGAGAACCGACAGCAGATATCAACAAATCATAGACAATTCTGCTGACATGCTGATTCGTTTCCATCTGCTGTCTAATCCTAATGGAGAGAAAAGGAGCCCCATCTACCAGATATACTCCTTGGTTCGCACAAACAACTGAGCTCTTCAAAACAAACTCTGATTATTGATTTCACCTTGTCTTCAATTTAAACCGATCAAAACTATTCTAGCAATGAAGTATCTAATCTGCGCATTAATTTGTTTCTTTTTGGTCTCTACAATCGACGCTTTTTTTCTTCCCACAACAGTTTCTATGAGAAGAGGAGACGTCGCGACGAGAAAAATGAGCCAAACAAATACCGACTATCCTCACAAAAACTTCCATCGTGCTGTGGATTGCGCATCGGAGCCTGGATTGTGTGATGTCGATGAGCTACTCGAACTCGCTGATAAGTTGGAAGAATATGACGGTTGCTTCTTTGAAGACGACAGTGACAAGGCGGCTTGTATGAAGGAAAAGGACGACAGGCTGGATGTAGCAGATTTACTCCGACTGGAAGCAGAATTGTTGCTGAGAGAAGACTACCTGGAAAATGCCAATCTCTTCAAAGCAGATGTTGATAAGGCTCGCCTCCAAGAATGGGACGAGCACTGCCAAGAATTGGACATGTACTCGAACTATTGAACTACAGTGGCTACGTAGATCAGCTGCACACAAAATCGACCGCTGGACAAAGGCGAACCAGCACAAATTAATTTTTACTCATACTTGGAAATGCTTGCGAGCTACTTTGTTAGTTCTAGTACTAGTAGGTCTAGTAGGTCTAGTAGGTTAGGCTATTGCTATGGAGCTGGGTTTCTATCTTCTATCGAGAAGCTTTTCAAAAAATTGACACGGACGAGGGACAGATCGCGAGCAAATAAAAAGCAAAAATACAAAGTTCGTTTTCGTCTCGTGATCTTTTCCAGAACCCATCACATCGTATCTTTTACTCTATTATTTTTTAGTCTCTCACACCGTTTCCTCCAACACATCCACATAATCCTTTGATTTGTTGTCCAATGTTTCGTTTCTCTACCATTTTGTGCCTGCTGGCTACAGGTGTCCATGGCTTTCATATTGCAAGGGTTTCCTTCAACCACAATTTCGTGTTCCAGAAACCAACCACTGCCTTCTACGGAATGATCAACAGCAACGACGAAAATGATCAAAAGCAAAAAATGTGGGCGTATCCACCTGGATTCCACCGAGCTGTCGAATGTGCAAAAAATGACGGTCTTTGCGATGTAGAGGAACTTTTAGCTCTCGCAAACGAACTCGAACAGTACGATGAAAACTGTCTACAAGTCGATAGCAATGCGTCCTCTTCTATTACCGAAGATTATGACGATGAAATTATGGATCGAATGGACGTTGCTGATCTTCTGCGCAGTGAAATTGATGTATTGCAGCGCCGTGAAACTTTAATTGAATTTTCCAATTCGTTTAGAGAGAAAGTCGAGCAAGAAGAAGAAGAAGAAGAAGCGGAAACTACAACTCTACCTCGAGAAGTCATTGACGCGTACAAGGGATTTTACGAGAATGTGTACTCCAAAATTCGCGGTCTATAAGATTTATTTACTTTCCTGCACTGCGATACGTTCAGTAGGCGATTGCATAGGGCAAACATTTGAAACACTTAGAGACAGGTCGAGCATCGCCATTCTTCTTGCGGCAAATGCGTAATATTTGTTTTGATAACAGGCGAATGGAGGATACTTCAACAGTAACTGCTAAATATAATTGATATAAATTGTGAAGAGGTTGGGCGAAACACATGGAGCAAGACTTGTGGAGAATTTCTTGTTTAGTGCCTATGGGAGCATCACACAACATAACCACATAGCCAAGGCCTACCATTATAGAAAGGTTTTTGAGGCAAGCAGCCTTCCAGGAGCAACCAATGCAACGATGACGGACTATTAGAAACGTTCAACTATGCTTTGAGCGTGATACAAAGGCTGATAGGTAAACTCTAACGAATCACTTTATTTCACTTTGCAGAGTGCCATCATGGAAAATTCGATACTGCCTGGTTCCACTTCCATGTATTGAGTGCGAATAATATGTGCCACCGCGCGCAAAAAGGAATGCTTTCCAGCATCCTTTTCGTCGTCTTCGTCCTCTCTTAATTCCAAAATAGATGCAATCGATCCATGATCTACCGGTTTGACTTTGGTACCATCCAATTCCACTACATGCATGTGTTCATCATCGTCAATTGTTCCCATACCATCCGAAATGGGCGAAAATGTCACAAAATGGTGATCTAAGTCGGGACCATGACGATCCGGAAGGGCGGTTTGAGCCGATTCATGGCCGGCCGATTCGTCTGAGGAATTCCTTAAGTCAGAGGTTGACAGGAGTGCTCGTCCTCGTTCCATAGCACTCATATTAGCGCCACTGTCTCGGAATTTATGCAAGGGACTGCTGTGGTCCTGGTTGTAGATTGTCGCTCCATTAATCAAGGCATGTACCGAGGCAATCGTACCGCTGTCGGATGTGGGACAAGAAAAAGAAAAAATTGAGAAATGTATAAGGAAATGTTCATGGTACGGCGCAATACAGAAAAAAATGCGCCTTTCCCTGCAACGTACCAGGCATTGCCAAATTCGGCGATTTGCTGCACGTGATACGCGGCCGTTTGAGCTGGGCTGTCCGGATTCTGTAATAAGAGTTGTTTCTGCCGCGCCCTGAGTTTATATATATTGTCGGTACAGGGAAACAGCAGAATCACACCTGCACACGGCTTGGGGACCATAATCAGTAACTCCTTGTCGATCCCTAGAATATCTACCCATGCCCACTCTTTGGGCAAACCTCCCGATCTATGTCCAAAGTCCGTAAAGATTTCCTGTGTTGAAACGACAGCTTTTATAGTTGAGATTTTGCAGATTTGGATTCAAGACCTTCTCAGACCTTAACATGATGATAATGCAATCAAAATCAAGGTTCCCGAGTAGAAGGCAGACCGATGAAAATATATTAATAGACATGGATGTCAAACAATCTTTTCCCCAACACTAGTACTTCTCCTCCTCCTCCTCACTCACTCACCGGATTGGATTCCAACGGTAACCATGGTCCGGCGTCTTCACCAGGAACATCAGCTTCACGGAGCTCAGCGTTGATCGCTGCCAGGGGGTCTATTTCATCGTCGTCAGCTGCCATGATGGAGAAAGGAAATGGAAAGTGAACACTGTGCTGTAATTGAGTACTAGTATGTGAAAATGAAAGACTTCTAGAGTAGTGCTTCACAAGGAACTAGACTGGAATTCGAAAGACGGAATATTAGTGATTTATTAGTAGGAAGACGCACAGCGCTTCTCGTAAAAGTCCAAGAACTCCAGCTGTGGACGCATACTGTCTCAACACTTTAGAGCAAAAAATGCGAATGAGCGCACAAAATCGTTGCAGTAGAAATCTACGTTTGATTCTTGAGTTTGGCTCTGATTTTTGAAAAGACTATCGACCTCGAAGTCTAGAACTCTGTAGTTGTTCACTTGTTTACTTGGTACCTGGTACTCGAGTAGTTATTAGATTATTCTAAAGAATTGAGAAGGACAGTGATATCACTACTACTGATACTTGCCGTACTCGAGTACAGCACTACTTGATATCACTACTAGTAGTCTACTACTCCGCGGTAGTAGTACTTCTAGTAGAGTAATAGTAGTCTAGTCTAGTAGTGGTGGTGCTCCTTTTCCTGGCGTACTATGGCCATATCCCACTAGGGTTCAGGCTAGTATGGTTCGCCTACACTGATCACTTAAGAATACTTTAGGCTTTAAAGCACTTGCAGCTCGGATTTTACTAGAAAGAAAGAACAGTGCAAATTTTAACGTAGGCAGGTTATCTCTCGAGCCGTCCTTCTGCCATTTCTGTGACCTTCCAGTGAAGATGCTGAGCAGCGCCTTCCTCGTGAACCGCCACATCCCTACGGGATAGTACCAGGTACCTGCTACCACTCACTCTCAATCTTTGAAAGCATGTTTGGTTTTCACCCTTTTACTTCGATTCATTTCAACCTCTCAGCCCACAAGAGGACGAATCTTTTTATGATTTACGAGATTCGTCTGATTTCCGACGGCTGCTTGACAGACGAGAGCAGGTTAAAATCTTGCCAGTAGAGTAGGATTTAAAAAAAAATGACGCATTTTATTGTGTCATTATTATTCATTACCGGTTTGCTGTTTTCCGAAAAATCAAGGGATAGATTCAAAGACTTATTATTTATTCATCGTCTTTGGAGTGACAAAACGAAAACCTTGATTATAATAATTAATAGACTCAAAAAAAAAACAGAGCAAATAGAAAATAATGGTTCGAAATGCGGAGGATATGATGCTGGATTCAGAGGTGGCGCCCTTTACCAACCTATTACTGGGGCAAATTTCAAAGCTCGATCAAGCCGGTGCCTGGACGTGGGATCTCCGCTTTGTGTCATTTCTGTGGTTCATGGGATTTTGGGCAGTTCGGCTTACCTTTGGCAAGCGAGGGGGCGTCGATTGGTATGCGTTGACACATGCTATCGTAACAGGAGTCGGAGGCAGTGTTTGTGCCTATCTGTCTTTTGTTTCGGCCGAACAAATGACTGGAATTCCAGGTAGGTGGCCAAGGTTTGCCGATGAATTCTATATTCTATTGCTACCATTAATTCAAAAAGATTCCAAAATATGAAATGTTCCTCACAGTCGCCGATTTCTTAATCAGAACCTCTCGGAACTGTCTTGTGTGGGGGACCTCTGACAAGTCTACACCGGATCCTCCCAACCGCAGCACTGGGATATTCCATCTTTGATCTCATTGACGGGTTTACACTTGGCTCAGATTTTTTATTGCATGGCCTTGTTATGTTCGCTTTTGCCTTGTACATGTGCGAAACCGACAAGAATGAGGTTTTTGCCGTCATGCTGACACTCGAGGTATGAAAGAAAAACCATCGGAGGAAGAGTGCATGTCTATCTTCGCAGTAATAGCGCCTTTTATTGGATTTTCTCACCCAAAATTACCCTACGCTCTACGCACACATATTGCGACAATGTCAGGTTTCCACCATTTTTCTGAATTTCGTTCGAGCAAAATTTATGTCTCCGACTCTGTCAATGGTGAACATGTTTGCTTTTGCTGTATCCTTTTTTTTGTCAAGGATTCTTTTTGGACCGTACAGTTGGTACCGGCACGTGTATTACTTCTATACTGTTGGCCAAGATAGCACTTGCTTTTCGTCGTCGTTCAAACACGTGATATTTGTCACGGGGCTATTTTTTCACATTTTGAATGCATACTGGTTTTATAAAATTATCCTGAAAGTCCGAAGAAAATTTATTACACAAGAGGAAGCACTCGACGCTAAGAACGAACTCAACAGTCACCATGGTACCAACGCAAAGAAATCGAACTGAACAAGTGATTGGGCGAAGCTACTGGTCTATTTTATTATGATAGAAAATCATCATAGGGGGAATCTAGTAGCTTAACATTGGAACATTTGTTACAAAGTAAGTTTTTGATGATTGTTGCAACCTACCAACGAGAACAATTACCCTTTTTCATTCCGATTCATCGGAATTTCTTTTAGATTTGTCAGCCACCATCTATTGTCTACTAACTTCCCAACCTTCTTTTTTGATTTTTCAGAGTTCACCCAAACATTTATACCTACAATCAATCCCTTTTATTCCTACTACTACTACCTACCTACCTACTTGTAAGCACTTCTTCGTTTTCACGAGATGTGCAAGCTATTCGCGCACAAATAAATTTTATATAAAGGCTGGACGGAGTGCGCAAAATTCGTTCCCCAACCCATGAGGGCCACAAAAATTCACCTCGGACAAGAAGTATTCGCAACCGATCAAAAGATAAAAAAAGGTTTAATCAAATTCGACCGAGCCCTGTCTGAGGATGTACAGGTTCGCTTCAACACGTGAATCCTGTTCTCTGCGAGGCGCAACAGAATTGCAACGCCAATTTTGCCTAAATAGATCATCTGCATTGAGTACAATGACAAGCACAACAACGTGCACCAATTTTTTTAGGTAAAAGGAGGGAAACACGGAAATTTGATCGCTGGAGAACCAAACCTTGACCAAAAAGGAAAACTAATAATATTAGTACGTAGAGTATCCTAGCAGTACTACTGGCTTCTAGTAGTACCAATCGTCTTGGCTAGTACCTGGTAGTTTAGTACTACTAGTAATTATTACTCCTACCACGACTAGACTACTACTAGCTACCTG
>Ga0100398_1004359_pt1 | contig 11487 bp, 12 predicted proteins | sample CryGeymeta201522_FD_81568 | JGI IMG/M metagenome (GOLD analysis project Ga0100398, IMG submission 81568) | Groundwater microbial communities from Crystal Geyser aquifers in Utah, USA - Crystal Geyser metaG 2015-22 | ecosystem: Environmental > Aquatic > Deep subsurface > Groundwater | place: USA... | reverse complement strand
TGGGGGCGTTCCTTCTTTTGTGGATTCGCCTTCGCTGCAAAATTGGTTGGAGGATTAAGTGTGAGAGAAGATAAAGTAAGTTAAGCCATTAGCCAGTAGCCATGAGCGAATTAAAACTCTACAACACCCTAGCGAGGAAGAAAGAAATTTTCAAGCCTCAAGACCCGAGTCGGGCGACGATGTATACCTGCGGCCCAACGGTTTATGGCCCATCCCACTTAGGTCATGCCCGCACCTACGTCAGCTTTGATCTTTTAAAGCGCGCCTTAGAGTTCAGCGGTTATCAGGTAGCCCACGTTCTAAACATCACTGATGTTCATGACTCGATGATTGCGCAAGCTAGGGAAGAAAAGACTTCGATCCGCCAGTTGGCAAACCGCTACCTTAAGCTCTTCCACCACGATCTCACATTACTTAACATCGAACCGCCCGATGTCTTTCCCCGGGTCACTGAGCATATAAAGGAGATTATCGAAATGATCAAAATTTTAGTGGAGAAGGGTTACGCTTATGAAAAAGACGGCTCAATCTATTATGACGTTTCTAAGTTTAAGAATTACGGCAAACTTTCTGGCATTAAATTGGGAAAACAGAAGGTAGGGACGCGGGTGGCGGCAGATAAGTACGAAAAAGAGGAGGCTCAGGATTTTGCTCTCTGGAAGAAAGCTGAGAAAGGAGAGGAGAAGGTCGGGGCGGTTTGGGATTCACCTTGGGGACGAGGGCGGCCGGGATGGCATATCGAGTGTTCGGTGATGGCTAAGGTTCATCTTGGAGAAACGCTTGATATCCACGGTGGAGCGCGGGATCTTCGATTTCCTCATCATGAGAATGAGATCGCCCAAAGTGAGGCTGCTAACGGGAAAAAATTTGTCAACTACTGGGTTCATGGTGGCCTTTTAGTCGTTGAGGGGCAGAAGATGAGTAAATCTTTGGGGAACTATATTGAGTTTCAGGAGATCGAGAGGAAGGGCTTCAACCCCCTTGCCTTCCGCTATCTCTGCTTAACCGCTCACTACCGAAGTGAGATGAACTTTACTTGGGCGGCACTTGATGCCGCGCAGCGAACACTTGATCGGCTCTATTCTGAGGTTTCCACTTGGGACCCGCCGGAGGTGGGGTGTGGGCAGTACGATCAAGGGTTTCTTAAAGCGATCAACGATGATCTTGATCTTCCCAAAGTGCTCACCCTTGTTTGGCGTCTTGTAAAAGATAAGCAATTTCCCACCTCTGCCAAACATCGAACCCTTCTTGAGATGGATAAAGTTTTGGGTTTGGCGGTTGATCAGGTAGAGCATCTAGAAATTCCTGACGAAGTAAAAAGACTGGTTGCAGAGCGGGAGCAGCTTCGCAGTGATGATAACTGGCTTGAGGCCGATGAGATTCGCGATCAGCTGGAGCAGAAAGGATATCTTTTAGAAGATACGCCCGAGGGAACAATTGTTAAGAAGAGTCATTAGCCAGGAGTCGGTAGTCAGCAGTGAGTGTGCTAATAACTAACGTCTAATGGCTACTGGCTAAATTGGTATGTTAAGATAGCTGAAGTCATGGCACGGTATGGGTTGATTTTGGGGTTGAAGCCGAATCTTTCTGCTGATCGCCAAAAGAAGGTTCTTGCGAAGGTTGAAGATTTAGTGGTTGGTGCTGGTGGGGGGGTAGAGGAGATCAAAAGTAAGGGATCAACCAGCCTTGCCTACCCCGTATCCGGTTTTACTGAGCTTATCTTTGTTACTATTTCTCTTTCTATTCCAGAGGAAAAAGCGGAGTCCTTGCAAAAGGAGCTTCGATTGATAAAGGAGATCTTGCGGATGATGTTTTTACGGGAGGAGGTGAAAAACCGCTAAAGCGGAATTACCAATTATCAATTTCCAATTAGCAATTAATTGGAAACTGGCAACTGGAAACTGGTAATTCTGCGAAGTAGCAATGGCGCGATCAGTCAACAAAGCGATTATCGTTGGTAACCTCACTCGTGATCCAGAGATGCGTTACACTCCCAACGGGCAAGCAGTGACCAACTTTGGGGTGGCTACCAACCGTCGGTGGACAACTAATGGGGAACAGCGGGAAGAGACCGAGTTTCACAACGTTGTTGCTTGGGGAAGGTTAGCGGAGATCTGCAGTGAGCTTCTCAAAAAAGGCCGTCGGGTTTACATCGAGGGGCGTTTGCGAACAAGAAGCTGGGAGGGAAAGGATGGAGTGACACGACAGCGAACCGAGATTGTGGCAGGGGATATGGTTGTTCTTGAGCGAAAACCAACTGAAGGTGAGGCTGCGGTCGGGACGGAGTACGTTGCTCCCGAGGAGACGCCTACTGAACCAGAAAGGACAACTCCGCCAGAGGAAGCGTCGATAAAGGAGACAAAAAGTGAGAAGGCAACGAAGAAGGCTGAGACAAAAAAGACGGAGAATGTGAATCCAGAGGAGATCCCGTTCTAAAATAAACCGATGCGAAAAACGAAGAAAAACACAGAGAAAATATCTGTACCTTATCGCCGGAGGGTAAGGGCGACTGTTCCTCAACGCTGCTTCTTTTGTGAGCGGAAGACGGAGCCTTTGGCGATGGAATTTAAGATTCTTGAACCCTTTTTAACCAGACGAGGAAAGATCAGAGGCCGCAAACGAAGTGGCCTTTGCGCAAAACACCAACGCTGGTTGGCAAGAGAGATTAAAGAGGCGAGAAACTTAGGGCTTTTGCCTTTTAGAATTTTAGGATGAGATGAGCAACAAAATCAGACACTTTCTAAAGAGTAACCTCTCCATTATTTTTCTTTTGTTAGCAGTTTTCTTGGCTGGTTGGACGTTGGGGATTGTGGGTTATGACCTGAATCTCAGGCTCAATCCCCCTTCCCTCACGATTGAGAACAAGACTCCTTCCTCCTCAACGATTGATTTTTCTCTTTTCTGGGATGTTCTTGACCAAATCAACAAAAACTTTCTTTTTAAACCGCTTGACGGTCAGAAGCTTCTTTACGGGGCGATCTCTGGGTTAGTAGAAGCTTTGGGTGACCCTTATACCTCGTTCTTGACACCGGTAGAGAACACCGAGTTCAGGCGAGACCTTGAAGGGAAATACGAGGGGATCGGGGCCGAGTTGGGGATCAGAAATGACCAGCTGATTGTTGTTGCTCCGTTGGAGGGTTCACCCGCCGAATCGGCGGGGGTCAGGGCGGGGGATAAGATCTTAGAGATCGAGGGGGCGAGTACGAAAGGGATCTCCGTATCCGAAGCGGTGACTAAGATTCGGGGTGCTGCTGGAACCGTTTCTACCTTGACCCTTCAGCGAGGGGAAGGGAAGCCCTTAATCGTCAAGATAACCCGGGTGGAGATTACCGTTGCCAGCGTGAGATATGAGGAGAAAGAAGGCGGGATCTTTTACCTTCGGGTTTCGCGTTTTGGGGAGGGGACAGTTGAGGAGTGGGATAAGGTTGTTGGTGAGATCAAAAATAAAGATGTTAAGGGATTGGTACTTGACTTGCGAAGCAACCCTGGAGGGCTCCTAAGCGGAGCAGTTTATCTTGCCTCGGAGTTTATCTCTTCAGGTGCCGTTGTGATCGAGGAGGGAGGGGATGGTTCCCGTCAGACGCTTAAAGCCACCTCGACCAAGAACGGGCGCGCCTTTGTGGGGATGAGAGTTGTGGTCTTAGTGGATGAGGGATCGGCTTCAGCCTCAGAGATCTTAGCCGCTGCTCTTCGGGAGAGGATTGGAGCAAAGCTCGTCGGAGAGACAACTTTCGGCAAAGGAACGGTTCAGGATGCCGCTGATCTCAGTGGTGGATCAGGGTTGCATCTTACGGTGGCGAAGTGGCTTACTCCTTCTGGGAAGTGGATCAATGAGACTGGACTGAAACCCGATTTTGAGGTAGTTTTAACTGAGGCGGACACTGATGCCGGTCGCGATCCTCAGTTGGATAAGGCGTTAGAGCTATTGCTCTAACAACCTTGTCCGCCTCGGGCGGATAAAAGCATTGGAGTTGTTGAAATAATTGGTAAGCAAAGATTGTATAACTTTAGATTGAGGGATCAAAATATGCAACTTCCGAGAATTACCAGAAAACAATTTGCTATTTTCATTGCTTTTGTAGCTTTCGTTATCTTTGCCACCTTGGTAGTTGTCTACCGTGAACCGATCGTCTCCTTCATCGCTGATCGCCTCGGAACTATCGAGATTAAGACTGTTCAGAAAGTAGTTACCCAGGAAGAGGTGGTAATCGCGGTGGTTAAAAAAGCCTCGCCGGCGGTGGTTTCGATCGTTGAGAAGCAGACGGTTCTTAATCCCTTCTCTGGGCCGATCACCCAACAACAGGGAATCGGAACAGGCTTTGTTATAAGAGGTGATGGGGTGATTCTCACTAATCGGCATGTCGTTTCCGATACGGATGCTAAATACACCGTAGTAACTAAGGATGGGAAAGAGTATGAGGTAAAAGAGATTCATCGCGACTTTGCTTATGATCTGGCGATCATCAAGGTTGCCGCCTCGGATCTGCCGATGCTGACGTTGGGCGATTCAGATACCATCCAAGTGGGACAGACGGTAGTGGCGATCGGCAATGCTTTGGGGAAGTTCACAAACACCGTTACCACTGGAGTCATCTCTGGTATCGGTCGTGGGATTGAAGCTAGCTCTGGGTTTGGTACGGCTTCAGAGTATCTTGAAGATGTGATCCAAACCGATGCTGCTTTAAACCCCGGAAACTCAGGAGGTCCTTTGCTTAACCTTTCCTCCGAGGTTGTGGGGATCAATGTTGCCATCGCCGTTGAAGGAGAGAATATTGGCTTCTCCATCCCGATTAATACCGCCAAGCCGGTGGTTGCCGATTTCGAAAAGTACGGGCGGATCATCAGGCCGTTTTTGGGGATCTCCTACTTTGTGATCACTGAGGATCTTGCCAGGTTGCGCGATCTTCCTCAAGGAGCTTATGTGCAGTCGGTGGTTGAGGGCTCAGGCGCAGATAAGGCGGGGGTGAGGGTGAGGGATGTGGTTACCGTGATTGATGGGGAAAAAATCACCAAACAAACAACATTGGCAAAGATCATTATCTCTCACAAGGTAGGAGATACGGTGACCTTGAGTATCAATCGCAACGGAAAAGAGTTAACCCTCAAAGCCACCCTTGGCGAAGCCCCATCCGATTAGCTTTTCGCCCGAAAGGCGTTAAGGATCGGGGAGAGATTTCCATCCAAAATTGACTCCAAATTTCCCCAGGACTTTTTAACTCTATGGTCGGTAACGTGATTCTGCGGAAAATTGGACGGTCTACGTTGTAGACCTATTAACTTTCCGAAGTAGTTTGCTAAGGTCCCCATCTAAGATCTCCTTTACACCCGTTACTTTTATATTAAGGCGGTGATCGGTCACTCTATTGTTCGGAAAGTTATAAGTTCTGATCTTCTCCACCCTCTCTGCCGTCCCGACTTGCTCGCGCCTAAGTTCATCCACTCGTGATTTTTGCTGCTCTTGCATCATCTGGTAGAGCTTAGCGCGAAGAATTTCTATCGCCCGCTCGCGGTTTTGCAGTTGTGAGCGCTCATCTTGGCAAGCAACGGTCACACCGGTTGAAAGATGAGTAACCCTTATTGCTGTTTCGACCTTTTGGACGTTTTGCCCTCCGTGACCGGAGGCACGGAAAGTATCAATTTTCAAATCTTGGGGATTGACTGCAACTTCCGTAGGGGAAACTTTAGGAAGGATTGCCACGGTGGCGGTTGAGGTGTGGATTCTTCCTCCACGCTCAGTCTTGGGTACTCTTTGTACTCGATGGACCCCAGATTCGAAGCGCAAAATGTCAAAAGTGTTCTCCCCAGTAATTCCTGCAGTAACGGATTTGATATTTCCGATTCCACCTTCGGTGCGGTCATGTTCAACAACCTTCCAACCTTGGCTTTCGAAAAAACGGGTGTACATCCGATAAAGATCGGCAGCAAAAAGACCGGCTTCATCCCCGCCAGTACCAGCGCGAATTTCAAGAATTGCTGTTTGTTCCACTTGTGGCGTCGTCCTGCTCAGCGGGACTCCTTGCTTTCGAGCTTCGCGCGAATGTGGTGAGCTTGTCGAATCCATTAACCTTTCTCCAAGAGCTCCTTGAGGTTTCGAGGACGTGTTTCTTGCTCTTTTTCTTTTACTTCTTCGGCTTTCTTCTTTTCTTCAGTTTTCTTTGTCCTGACCTCTGCCGCTTTCCTCTTCTTCTCAAATCTCTCAACCCGCCCTTCGGTATCAACTAGTTTTTCTTGCCCAGTAAAAAAGGGATGGCACTTATAGCAGATCTCTACTCTAAGCTCGGGTTGAGTTGAGCCAACAGTAAAGGTGTTCCCGCAGGCGCAGGTGACCTTTGCTTCTTTGTAGTAGGTAGGATGGATTCCTTCTCTCGCCATTTACAATTATCTTATCACCGATTTTTTAAGGACGCAATTCGAGGACGGGATTCGGTAAGGACGACACCAGTGGCGATCACAGCAGCTCCAAAGATAAAAGCGGGAGTAACCTTCTCTCCTAACCAAAGGTAAGCGAAGGGAGCGGCAAAGAGCGGCTGAAGGTAAAGGAAAAGCGCCGCCTTTGATGCTTCGATCTTTTCCACTCCCCAGGCGTAAGTGAAGTAAGCAACAACGGAAGAGAAAAGGGACATGTAAAGCACACCAAGACGTGCGGTTAATGGTAGATGGTAGATGGTAACCAGGAGATTTGGATTCTCCAGTAAAGCTAAGGGAAGGAAGGTGAAAAAACCAAAGATAAAGGAAGAGGCAGTGATCAGAAACGGGGTATACCTTCTAAAATCCTCTTTGGCAAAAAGAGTGAAGGCAGCCCAGGTAAAGTTTGAAGCGAAGACAAGAAGGTTTCCAAGAAGATTCCCTTTTGCAAAAATTCCTTGCTCCAGAAACGGTTGAAGAATTGTGATTCCCACACCAGCTAAAGCGATTGTCAGTCCAATCTTCTCCCATTGCGTGACCGTCTCTTTCAGGCAAACGACCCCTTTGATGCAAACCAAACTTCCACCGATCACAATAAAAAGAGGGGCGGTGGCGGAGATGAGGGTGGCATCAAGAGCGCTGGTGCGATCCATTCCAAGGAAAATCAAAGCAAGGGTAGAGGTTGTTCCAAGAAGAGTGAGGAAGAAAAGACGGGGGAGACTTGCCCACCGAAGCCTTGGCGTAGGTGGGTCAGGAGGTCGGGTCTTAAGATAGAGATAAAGGATAGGGGAGATGACGATCGTGTTGATGAAAAATCTTAGGGCTAAAAAGGTGAAAGGCTGGATATCCCTGAGGGTAACCTTAATTACCGGCCCAGCCACGCCCCAGATGGCAACGGTTAGGAGCATGGCAAGGTAAGCTAAAAGGCGATTTTTATCCATTGAATTAATTTTACTTCTTTTTATGGCCTGTGCGGGCTTTGCACCCACATACTAGTATGTGATAATAAACTTGGCACCGCTCATCGTTGAAGTTAGTCATAGGACACTTCTATAGAACTGTTCCTAACCTCTCCGGAGGAAAATGACCAAACGACCAAACCTTTAGGGTTTGGGAGATTTTGGGAGATTGTAGGTTGTCAAACAACTGTTAGGGAAAAGCTAGCGAGTTAAGATCTCCAGCAGCGCTTCTAATTTAAGGGTTTGTTGTTTCCGGCTCTTAAGATCCTTGACGGTTATTTCTTCGCTTTTGATCTCTTCTGGCCCGACAATCACCACATAAGGGATCCCCCTTTTATCGGCGTATTTGAGCTGTTTATCAAGGCGAGCCGTTGGGTCAAGGTAGATCTCGGCGTCGATTCCTTGGCTTTGAATGGCGGTTAAGGTTTTGATCGCTTGTTCGGTTAAATCTTCAGAAAAGATCGTCACCAAAACTTGGGGACGGAAGGGGATATCGGCAAATGTTTTTTCCGGAATTACTTCCATCAGCCGATCAAGCCCGAAGGAGCAGCCAACAGCGGGGATCTCCTCGTTGATGAAGATTCCAATCAGGTTGTCGTAGCGTCCGCCCCCAGCGACCGAACCTAGTTTTTCATACCCAGCTACCACCGTCTCAAAGATTACTCCGGTGTAATAATCAAGACCGCGGGCGAGGGTGGGGGAGAAAGCGAACTTTTCTTTTGAGATGCCAAAATCCTCAAGATAACAAAAGACCTTTTCTAGCCGCTTTGTCATCGGCCGTTTTTTAATCTCCGCAAGGAGCTTGGGATCAACTTTTCCTCCTTTATCGATCTTATCAAGAGCACGGATCTCCTCCAGTGTCAGACCCTCAAAAAGCGCGCGGTCGTTGATCTTAATGAGAAAGTTTTTGACACCTAAGATTTCAAGACAGGAGGCGGCAACAGCGATAGCCTCCGCATCGGAAAGGGCGGTATCCACCCCAACCGTATCCCAATCCACTTGGGTGAACTCGCGGTAGCGCCCTGCTTGAGGTTTATCGGCGCGAAAGGCGCTTTGGATCTGGTAGCGTTTAAAGGGAAAGACAAGCTTTCCGCGGTTTTCGGCAACGAAGCGCGCCAGAGGAACGGTCAAGTCGTAGCGCAAGGCGACCATCCGCCCGCCACGATCCTCAAATTTATAGATTAACTTTTCATCCTCCCCGTATTTGCCCTCAAGAAGCTCTGCGTACTCAAGAGCGGGGGTCTCAAGGGGGACAAAGCCATAGGACTTAAAGACGCTTTTGAGAAGTGTCAGCGCCCGCCCTCTTTTTAAGGCTTCCTCAGGAGTAATATCACGAAATCCTTTCAGGGTTTGAACTTTCTGCTTCGCAGAAAGCGAATTCGAGCATCGCGAGGATTGTACCTTTGCCATAACGTTCTGATAGTAACAACTTTCTCTTTGGTTTGTCGATCCTATTTGATTGTGGGGCTGTTTTTGTCTCAATGAATTAATTCATTAAATCAGAGCGGTTAGATTATTACCTTGTTCAAGGTAGATCTTTTTTTCTTTTGAGGGCAAGCAAGGCAAATTCTTATGTGTTATATTAATCACGATGGTTATTCGTTATCTTGGACACTCAAGTTTTCTTATTGAAGCAAAAGAGGCAACGGTTGTAATTGACCCTTTTGATCCTGATAAAGTAGGTCTTCGTTTCCCCAAAGTTTCGGCAAACATCGTCCTTTCCACCCACGATCATCTCGACCACAACAACGTTTCTGCCGTTTCCGGTGATCCTTTTGTGATCTTAGGTCCGGGGGAGTATGAGGTTTCCGGGGTTAAAGTTTGGGGCTTTCCCACTTTCCATGATAAAAAAGAAGGGGCGGAGCGGGGGAGAAACACGATCTATCTTTTTGAGGCCGAGGAGTTAACTCTCTGTCACTTGGGTGATTTGGGCCATCTTTTGGATGAGAAAACGGCGGAGGAGATTGGCAATCCCGATATTCTTTTTGTCCCAACCGGCGGAGTCTATACGATTGATCATGAGGAGGCGGCAAAGGTGGTGGCGCAGCTTGAGCCGCGGATTATTATCCCAATGCATTTCAAAGTTCCAGGGATGGGAGAGAGCTTTAAGGAGCTTTCGGAGGTTTCCGCCTTCCTTGAGGAGATGGGCCTGCCTGCCGGCAAGGCAGGGGGGACAGGAGTTGAAGCACAAGATAAACTTAAGGTAGCCAAAGTGACTCTGCCGGAGGAGCCGGAAGTCGTTGTGTTGAAGCACAGTTGACAGTGTACAGTTCACAGTTGACAGTATCTGTAAACTGTAGCGAAGCGTTCTGTGAACTAATAACTAGCAATGCCAGATCCTAAGATACCACCTCACAACTTAGACGCTGAACGTTCCCTCTTAGGAGCACTTCTTATTGACAAAGATGCGATCGTCAAGGTGGCGGAGTTTTTGCGTCCGGAGTATTTTTATCGCGATGCTCATCGGCAGATTTATGAGGCGATCTTGAAGCTTTATGAGGAGCATGAGCCAGCCGATCTGGTGACTGTCACCTCTGAACTGAAGCGTCGTAAATTACTGGATAAGGTGGGGGGTGCCTCTTATCTTACCGAGCTTACGGATTCTGTTCCCACGCCGGCGCATGTAGATTACTACGGTCGGATCGTGCGCGACACCGCGGTCAAGCGTGAATTGATCACCACTTCCTCTCAGATTGTGGAGCTAGGCTTTAAGGAGGAGCTTGCACTGGAGGATCTTCTGGATAAGGCGGAATGCTCCCTTTTTGCAATCTCCCAAGCGCAGGCAAGAGTTGGTTTCTTCCACCTTAAACCCACCCTTGAGGAAGCTTTTGATCGCCTTGATGAGCTCCAGAAGAACCCTGATGCTCCCCGGGGAGTCCCCACGGGCTTCAAGCAGCTTGATGAGCGGCTGGGAGGACTGCAGAACTCCAACATGATTGTCCTTGCCGCCCGTCCCTCCCTCGGTAAGACCTCTCTTGCCTTAAACATCGCCCAACATGCGGCGGTTGCTCACAAGATCCCGGTGGGGATCTTCTCTCTGGAAAGCTCCCGCGAGCAGCTAGTCCACCGACTGCTTTCTGCGCAGGCGGATGTTGATAGCTGGAAGTTACATACCGGTCGGTTAGAGGAGGAAGATTTTAAGAAGCTGGGGGAGGCGATGGGGGAGTTGGATGAGGCACCAATCTTTATTGATGACACCCCTGCTTTATCAGTGATGGAGATGAGGATGCGTGCCCGCCGACTGCAGATGGAGAAGAAGATCAGACTTTTTATCGTTGATTACATGCAGCTGGCGCGAAGCCGCAACTTGGAGAATCGGGTTCAGGAGGTTTCAGAGATCTCCCAGGCCTTAAAGAACTTGGCGCGGGAGCTGAATATTCCCGTTCTGGCTGTCTCCCAGCTTTCCCGGGCGGTTGAAGCCCGCGGTGCCCCTCGGCCGCAGCTTTCAGATCTTCGCGAATCAGGTTCGATTGAGCAGGATGCGGATGTGGTGATGTTTCTTTACCGGGAGGATGAGGATGATCGTAGCAATATGAAGCTTTTTATCGCTAAGCATCGAAACGGTCCCACTGGCGAGCTCCCCCTCTTCTTCCGCGGGGAGCGCACCCGCTTCTATGAGACGGAAACGGGGCGGTAAAGATCTTTCAGGCAATAAAAAAGCGACTTGGTCTGATCCAAACCGCTTATAAGCAAGCTTAAACGATCTCCTGTGGGGAGATTATCCTTGATCCATCTTGGGAAACAAGGCTTCCGCACATCCAACATCTTCGCAACTTTAAGGCGCAGTCATCGCAGTAATGAAAGCGCCCTTTATAAGGTTCCACAACCATCCGCCCGCAGTTTCGACAGCGGAACTCTGTTTTTCCCTCACCACCCCTATGCTCTTTTCGACATTCGTTACAACAGATGGTTTGCGGCATCCCCACCTCCTTATCCCTGGAAGATGGCTTTTAACTTTGACTAAGTAATCCCAAGATCTTTCGGACCCTTACGGCAACCTCCCGTAGAAGCTGATAATCTGGTGGATATCGGTAAGGATGAGGCAACGGCTTTTGTCTACCTTGGCAGCAATCTCATCCATCTTCCCGATCACCTCCCAGGTCTCAACCGGAATATAGATTCC
>Ga0100398_1004345_pt1 | contig 11506 bp, 13 predicted proteins | sample CryGeymeta201522_FD_81568 | JGI IMG/M metagenome (GOLD analysis project Ga0100398, IMG submission 81568) | Groundwater microbial communities from Crystal Geyser aquifers in Utah, USA - Crystal Geyser metaG 2015-22 | ecosystem: Environmental > Aquatic > Deep subsurface > Groundwater | place: USA... | reverse complement strand
TTAGGAGCTGACGTAAGTCTAATCAAAAAAGCAGGACTTTTGCACGATATCGGCAAATCAGTTGACCACGAAGTTGAAGGAACCCATGTTGATATTGGCAAGCGCATTTTAGAAAAATTTACTATCTCTCAAGAAATAATAGAAGCAATGCAATCGCATCACGAAGAATATCCGGCTTCTTCTTTGGAAGGCATAATTATCCAAGCGGCTGATGCTCTATCAGCTTCAAGACCCGGCGCGCGCAAAGATACGGTTGAAAATTATTTAAAAAGATTGGAAGAACTGGAAAAAATAGCTCTGAATTTTGAGGGAGTAAACAAAAGCTACGCCATTCAAGCTGGCCGAGAAGTTAGGGTTTTTGTTCAACCAGAAAAAATTGATGATTTAAGCGCTCAAAAATTAGCGCGCAATATTGCCAAGCGCATTGAACAGGAATTAGAATATCCAGGAGAAATAAAAGTAAATGTTATTCGCGAAACAAGAGCAATTGAATATGCTAAATAAAACAAATAAGAGAGGGGGTGAAAGAAATGACAAAAGATGAATTAATTGACGCAGTTTCCGGCTCAACTTGTTCTAAAAAAGAAGCAGCCGATTGTTTGGAGGCGATTTTAGATAATATCGCCAAAGCGCTGGCCAAGGGCGAAGAAGTTAAATTAACCGGCTTTGGCACTTTTTCAGTGAGCAAACGCAAGGCTCGCACTGGCAGAAATCCAAGAACCGGCGCAACAATACAAATCGCGGCAACTAAAACACCTAAATTTAAAGCAGGCAAGGTTTTTAAAGAAGCAGTCAAGTAAAGTAAAGTAAAGTAAAGTAAAGTAATAAAAAAACAGCCCCGCAATGAGGCTGTTTTTTTAATTTTTAATTCTAGTTATTTAGCTAATGCTTTTATTGCCTGAATTGCATCTTTCATCAGTTTTCTTGCTTCAGAAAAACTTTGCTTGGCGTTAATTAAAGCAGTTCGGCCTTCCAGTTTCAAAGTTCGAGCGCCTTCCACATCAGTAATGGTCATAGCGACAAACTTACTATTGGCCAAAGCTATTTGTTCTCCGGCAGTATTAAGATTTTGCCCTGCTGTCTGCACTAATTCACGAATAGCAGTTACATCTTTTCCCTGACCTTCAAGGTCAGTAGCTTTCTGGCCGATTTTATTATTTAAATCAGTTAATTTAATTTGGAATGCCAATAAGCGGTCAAGAGCGACAAACCCAGCTGATTGGGGCAGAAAGACCTGATAAACTCGATAATTATTAACAATAGACTTAAGATCCGCTTTTAATATTGCAATATCGGTTTCGCCTTGAATTTTGATTTTAAGAGCATCCAATTCACCGTTTACTCGACTTAATTCTCCGCGGACTTGAGTTAGAGTCGGTTCAGAAATATTTTTTGTTTGCAATAACAAATTATCATATTTGCTAATAGCGCTAACTCTTTTATCAATCATTTTTGCACCCAATTCTTGAAGTTTAGCCGGATCGCTGATGCCTTTAATGCTTTCTTTGGCAGAAACTGGCGTAATAATGAGGGACATTAATAATAGCGAAATAAGTGATATAAGTAATTTTTTCATATTTTTGTTATTAATTATTATTTAATTTTAAAAACTTAATTGGTCGTCAGACTCTTTGATGCTGTCAAAATCAGAGATTGCTTGATTAGCATTTTTTTCAGCGGCATCGGCTGAATTTAGCAAAGCATCTAAATCAGAAATATCAATAATAACGCCGCCTATCGTTTCATTGTCCAGCTCTAATTCGTCTTCTGATTCATTAATAGCATCTAATTCGTTAATCGCTTGATCACTTTGCAATTCTTCTTGTTCAAGTTGCTCAAGCGCGTTGTCTAATTCAGATTGAGACTTGCGATTCCGATTGATAATAATCAAACCCAAAACAAGAACAAGTACAATCGCAATAATAATATATTTTTTATTCATAATTTTTTTTTAATTATTATATTACTTAAATAATAAACCCTATTGTTTTTTTTGTCAAGCCCGCCAGCAACGCCTGAGCGTAGCGATGGCGGGTGTGGAGCGGGAGACGGGACTCGAACCCGCGATCTCTTCCTTGGCAAGGAAGCGTTCTACCACTGAACTACTCCCGCTTGTGTGCCTGAGGCGAGAATCGAACTCGCGACACCTGGTTTTTCAGACCAGTGCTCTAACCACTGAGCTACCCAGGCATGGCGGAGAGGGTGGGATTCGAACCCACGGTCCGCCTAAGGCGGACAACGGTTTAGCAAACCGCTCCTTTCAACCTCTCAGGCACCTCTCCAGATTCTTGTATTATACAATAATAATTAAACTATAAGCAAGTGTCAAACGCAAAATCACAAACTAATAACCCCCTCGCTTAGAGGGGGGTTATTAGTGGTGTCTTTACCAATTTCGTCTTTGGTTGCCACCGAAATCGCGTCCACCTGATCGCGGACGAGGTTCTTGAGGACGGGCTTCGTTAACAGTTATAGTTCGTCCATCAACTTCTTTGCCATTGAGCGCTTCAATCGCTGCCTGCGCTTCTTCATCAGTAGTCATTTCGACGAAGCCAAAGCCTTTTGAACGGCCGGACATTCTATCAGTAATAATAACTGCTGATGCTACGCTTCCTGCCTGGGCAAACAAGTCTTTTAAAGTGTCTTCAGTGGTGTCATATGACAACCCGCCGACATATAATTTCTTTGCCATGTTTTTCCCTACATAATTAATTAACAAGGAGTAAGTCGACCTGCTTTATTCAATATTTTAATCCTGCTACTTATTATGCGAGGAAAAAACGAATAAGCTACTTACTGCCGTAAATTATACCTTATTTTAAAGAAAAAGTCAAGGGCGTTCGGATTGGTAGCCTTGACGGGACTCGAACCCGTGTTACTAGGCTGAGAACCTAGTGTCCTAGGCCACTAGACGACAAGGCCAATTTTAATTAAGAATTTTAAATTAAAAATTAAAAATTTGCAAGATTATTTGTGAGGAGGAATTTGATAATAGTTTAATAAGAACTTGGCGATTTCGTGGAAAGTCGGCGGCAAAGTGATCGCTGACCAGCGAGCGCCGATTGGCTCATCAAGCTTTAACAAAACAATAAATTTGGCATCATCAGCCGGACCATAGCCAACTAAAGTATGAATTGACCTATCTCGGCTGTAGCCGCCTTTTTCAGGAATCTGGGCTGTGCCGGTTTTACCGGCTATTTCATAGCCCTCAACTCCAGCATTTTTCAGATTGCCTGATTGAAAAACACTTTTTAACATTTCAGTTAATTGCCAAGCAGTTTGCGGAGAAATAACCTGACGAATCATTTGCGCTTCTTGCGGAATAATATGCGGTTGCATTAATCTGCCATTATTAGCAATGGCTGCCAAAGCAGTAATAAGTTGGAGCGGAGTTGCTGAAATTCCCTGGCCATAAGAAGCAGTTGCATAATTAATATCGCTTTTAATCAATAAGTTTGAAATGTCGCCAGCCGCTTCTCCTGGCAGACCAATATCTGTTTTCAGGCCAAAGCCGAAATCGCGCATATACTGGAAAAACGGCTCTTTGCCGGCCTGCTCTTGAGCAAAAATTGCGCCAGTGTTTAAAGACTTCTCTAAAACTTGAGTCATTGTCTGTCGGCCATAAGCTTTGCCATCCCAATTATGAATTGTGTAATTGCCAATAACCCGTTCGCCTTGATCATAATAAACTGTTTCAGCCGTAACTTTTTGAGTATCTAAAGCAGCAGCCATGGTAATCGGCTTGAAAACTGAACCCGGCTCAAAAACATGGCTGATAATCGGATTCAAAAACAGGCTGATATCCTCTGTTTCAGAATAACAATTAAGATCAAAGCCGGGATAACTAGCCAAAGCAATTATTGCTCCTGTTTTAGGATTCATAACAATTGCGGAGCTACTTTGCGCCTGGAATTGTTCTTGTAAGGCCTTGATTTTTTCTTCAATAAAAAACTGGATTGTGTAATCAACGGTTAAAGTTAAATCTTTGCCAGCAGCTAACTCTTCTTCGTAATATTCTTCCAGGCCGTATTGACCGTTTTTCTGACTGACAAAACCAATTAATTGAGCAGCTATGGCTTCGCCCGGATAATAGCGCGTCCACTGATAGCTAATTTCAATGCCGGTTAAATCCAGTTCTTTAATTCGTTGAGCTGTCTCATCAGAAATTTTCTGCTTTAATGGCTCATAAGGATCGCTTGGCTTGTTAAGGCGTTTATAAATTACATCCTGATTCATTTCCAGCAAACCAGCTAATTGTTTGGCTGTTTCTTCGGGATTTTTAATTTTTTTAGGCACAGCATAAACCATTGGCCATTTTTTATTCATTGCTAAGACATAGTTATCCAGCGTTAATATTTCACCGCGATAGAGAACTTGAGAATCAGAAGACTGGCTTTGTTCGGCTGCCATTGCTTGATAAAAATCATGCTCTCCTATTTGAATACAAAAAAGACGCCAAGCAATTAGGCCGAACAATAAAACAATGCTTCCAAACAGATAATAAACCCTGGCTTTGCTACTTTTTAACAACGACTTCGCCGGCATTTAAAGACAAATAAACAATTGATGGCACTGATGACATGGCTGATTCTGAAGCGAAATTTTGAACTCGGGCAACCGACTGCAACGCGGCAACCTCAATCTTGAGCTGCTGGTTTTCTGTTATAAGTTTCTTAACTTCATTTTCAAGACTATGTCTTTGGTATTTTTGATTCATCAAATCAATAACCTGCCAAGCATAAAAACACATCAAGCTCAACACAATAAAACTCGTGCTTAAACCAAAAAGTTTTTTAATCAATTTGATTTTGTGTTTATTTTCTGCCATACTCTTAATTTAGCACAATGCTCTTGACTAAAAATATTTGTTTTAAAATAATTTTTAATAATTCTATCTTCTAAAGAATGAAAACTTATGGCTGCAACTTTTTCAGTCAAGCTCATTGCCTGGGGCAGAGCTTTTTCTAAGTTTTCTAGTTCTTTATTGACCGCGATTCTTAGGGCCTGGAAGATTCTAGCTTTGCTTTTCCAGGCATAAATTAATTTAGCCAAATCTTGAGTTGTTTCTAGCGGCCTGTTTGCAATAACATCGCGGCTAATGCTTTTGCTTTGTTTTTCTTCGCCATATAATCTAAAAATTTTTTCCAACTCTTGCTCTGGCCATTGATTTAAAATTTCTTGAGCAGTAACCCCTGTCCTGGCAAATCTCATGTCCAGCGGTTCATCTTTTTTAAAAGAAAAACCTCTACCGCTTTCTTCTAATTGCCAATTAGAAAAGCCCAAGTCAAACAAAACGCCTTCAATGTTTTTAAAATTATGCTTTTCAATGATCTGCTTTAAATTAGCAAAATTATCTTGAACAAGAATTAAACGCGGCTGTGGTTTAACCAAAATTTCAAAATCAATGCCTAATAATTTGCCATGCGGAGCAATGCGCTCTAATATGACTAAAGCATGACCGCCTTGACCTAAAGTACAATCAATAAAATTCTGGTTAGGTTGTGGGTTAAAAAATTTTAAGACCTGCTTTAAAAGAACTGGTTTTTTAATGTTCTTATCCACAGGTTTAATTATAATATCAACAGCTACTCCCTGTCAACCCACAGGTTATCCACAGGTTATTAAAACAAAGACTTGATTTCTAAAACAATTTTTTCAGCTGCGTTAGCCGGATTTAAGTCATAAGCATGTTCCCCCATTTTTTGAGCAGTAAGCGGCTCATCTAAAAGCTTAAAAATTTTATCGCGTAGAAGATAAGGTCCTAAATTTTCCTGTTCAATAACAATTGCCGCATTGTTTTTAGCAAAAACATAAGCGTTTTCTCTCTGATGTTCAAAAGAAGAACCAGGCAGCGGGATAAGAATGGCTGGTTTTTTCAAAGAGGCAATTTCAGCTAAACTGTTTGCTCCGGCTCGCGAAACAACAACATCAGCTGTTGCGTAAAAATCTTCAATATTCTCAATAAACTCATATTGTTCATAGTCAGGCAGGGTAATATTGCTCGTCTTGCCCGGACCACACTGGTGAACAACGCGCGCTCTTTTCAATAAATAAGGTAAAATCGCAGAAATAACTTCATTAATATATTGGGCTCCCTGACTGCCGCCTAAAACTAGAACAACTGGTTTGTCTTTTTGAAAAATTCTTCCTTGCAGAATCTGCCTGCGCACCGGGTTACCTGTAAAAACAACTTTTTTCTTTGGAAAACTCTTTTTAACTTGCTCGAAAGAGACACAGACTTTATTAGCAAAAAAAGCCAAAAAACGATTAGCAATACCCGGCACAGCATCAGACTCGTGAATAATAATTGGGATTTGATATAACCAACAAGCCAAAACTCCGGGTAGAGAAGCATAACCACCTTTACCAAAACAAACATCAGGCATAAACCAAAAGACATGCCAAAGAGCCTGGAGAATACCCAATGGACCCTTTAAAATATCAACAAAGTTTTTTAAAGAAAAATATCTTCGCCATTTACCAGCCAAGACATTTTTATATGGGAAAACAATATTCTTAATATTTGATCCCAAGATCAAAATTTCAAGATCTTTCGGTAATTTTTCAGCTACTGCCAATAAAGGCATTATATGCCCACCTGTACCGCCGCCAGTTAAAAGAATGCGCTTCATGTAGTTTATTATAATAAAATTCTCTTGCCAACGCAAGAGAATTAGAAAAATTAAAAATTTGAAAAACTAACAATAAACTTTGTGATAAGTAAAACGATAATTTTTTGTCTGTTGCTCTTTGAATTTCTTGAGGCAACTTTTTATAAAGCTTTTTGAAAACTTTACTATGGAATACTTCCATAATTAGCTTTTTAACGATTTAAGCAAATCTTTTGCATTATCAAAGGGTCCATAAACACGGCCTTTTTTAATGTCTTCATCAACCTCTTTTTTCACCCTTTTGCCATTCTTTTGTCCAAAACCAGGCTTGATCTGAATCAATAAGCTTTTTTGGCTTTAAAACAATAAATTTATTTTTAATTTCTGGCTCTAAATAATCACCATGTTTTAAACTTAAAAGACGGCGAATTTTGGCTGGTAAAGTTATTTGACCATTTCTTAAAATTTGAACTGTTTGCATAATGAATTAGTTAATTACATAATTACTATATTAGTATATTACTAAAGAAAATAAATGTCAAGTATATCTCGAAATATTCAACAATATTCCAGCGCCGAATAAACACATAATCATTGATGTGGAGCCATAGCTAATAAACGGAAGCGGGATGCCTGTTAAAGGAATCAAACCGGTTATAGCCATTATATTAACAAAAGCCTGTAAAACCAGCCAGCTGGTTATACCGACTGCCAAAAGCCGGGCAAATTGATCAGAGCTAATTATGGCAATCTTAAAACCGCGTAAAGCCAGAACAAAAAACAGGATTACTAAAATCATTGTCCCGGCAAAACCCAATTCTTCGCCCAAAACAGCAAAAATAGAATCAGTCACAACTGCCGGCAAAAAAACTCTTTGTTGGCTATATCCCCAGCCAAGACCCAAGAATCCACCCGAGCCCAATGCTATTAAAGCTTGATTAATTTGATAGCTAATCCCCTGCGGATCTAATTTTGAATACAAAAAAGTCCAAACACGGTTTAAACGATATGCGCTTAATTTAATTAAAACAAATAAAGCTGCTATCCCTGAAAAAAAACAAACGCCAATCTGCCAAAGTTTAGCTCCAGCTGTAAAATAAATAATCACCGCAATCAAAATAATTAAACTCATTGTGCCAATATCAGGCTGAAAAATAAAAAGCAGGACAATTAAACTAGTCCAAGCTAAAAATGGCACAAGTTTTGTCTTATTGGCAAGCAGGCTGGCTAAAAAAATAATAAAACTTAATTTAACAATCTCGCCCGGCTGAAAAATAAAACCGATCTGCAGCCAGCGCTTAGCTCCGCCATAACTAATGCCAATTTTTGGTATAAAAATTAAGCCTAATAAAATTAAGCTTAAAACTAAAAAAGGCAAAGCTAATTTTTGCCAAATTTTATAATTAATTTTATAAGCAACAAAAAAACCAACCGAGCCAATTAAAATGCCGTAAAGAATCTGATGTTTGATATAATACGGCTCTTCAGCACTGACGCTGATTAAAATAATAAGGCCGAACAAGACTAAAGCGATAATTACGGCTAATAAAATATAATCAGGTTTCTGCTTGGACATATTTTTTAAATTTCTCTCCCCTGTCAAACTCATGTTTAAAAAGCCCAAAACTGGCGCAGCCCGGTGAAAGCAAAACAACATCGCCTGGTTTAGCAATTTTTTTTGCCTGCAAAACCGCCTGCTCCATATTTTCTATCTTAATTGTTTTTTTACGAGTTTTAATTTTATTACTAGCTGTGCCAGGCAGTAAAATTAAGGCCTTAATTTTTTGATTAAGCACTTTATTTAATTTTGCAAAGTCCAAATTCTTATCAGTGCCGCCGGCAATTAAAACAACATTATTAAATTGGTTAAGGCCATAAATAACCGCTTCTGGGTGCGTCGCGCAAGTGTCATTATAATACTTAACGCTATTAATTTCTTTAACAAATTCCAATCTACCCTCGAGTCCGCGAAAGCCTTTAATTGTTTTTTCAATATCTTTTTCTGAAACTTCATAAATTTCGCCAATAATTCTAGCGGCTTCCTGGCTTGTGCCGTCAAATAATTTCAATTCTGGCTTAATATCTTTAGCTAGATTTCTTAATTTTTTATCAATTATTAAAATATCATTTTTGTTTTGAAACTTAAAAATATTTTTTTTGGCGCTGGTATACTCTTCAAAACTTTTATAGCGGTCTAAATGCTCTTTATAAATATTAGTAATAACAGCAATATGAGGACTTTTTTTGTGCTGCTTTAAACCTTCCAGCTGCCAGCTGGACAGCTCCAAAACCGCTAAACTGCTTTTTTTAATTTCCGGCAAAACATCAAACACTGAAACGCGAATGTTGCCAGCCAAAATTACACTGGTATACTTTTTCTTTAAAACTTCGGCGCAAAGGCTGGCTGTTGTTGATTTGCCTTTACTGCCTGTTATACCAATAATCTGAGCTGGGCATAATTCAAAAAAAATTCCTATATCAGTATCAATTGGAACTTTATTTTCTCGGGCTGTTTCAAGATGCCTGGAATTATCAGGCACAGCCGGATTTCTTATAATCAAATCAGTGTTCTTAAAATCTTCCATACGATGCTGGCCTAAAGCATATTCAATATTTTTAAATTCTTTCAGTTTTAAGATAGACTCTTTGAGTTCTTGTTCTTTTTTTAAATCAGTGACTAAAACTTTTGCTCCGGCTTGAGCAAAAAATCTGGCTGAACCAACCCCGCCGCCATGAAGCCCTAAACCCATAATGGTTATTTTTTTATCTTTGAAATCTTTAATTTGCATAATTATATAATCAACACTATAACTCCGCCAATAATAGCAAAAACAGTGGCAAAAATCCAGTAGCGCATAGTGATTTTATAATGGGGCCAGCCCATTTTTTCAAAATGAGCATGCAGAGGCGAGGCGTAAAAAAGTTTTTTCTTAAAAACCTGAACCCAAAAAATCTGCAATAAAATAGAGCTTGAAGTAATGCCAAGAGGCAGAGTGATAATCGGCAGAATCAAAACAGAATTCGTTAAAAAAGCTAAAACCGACAGACAAACAAGAAGCCCAATCATACCGGTTTCGCCCATGAAAAATCTGGCTGGCGGAATATTAAAATACAAAAAACCCAAAAGAGCGCCAACAACAATGCTTGAAAAGATTGCTAAATTAATTTGACCTTGAGCAAAAGCAATCGCGGCAAAAGCGCCAAACATTGGCGCCAAGACCCCGCCAGCCAAGCCGTCCAAACCGTCAATCGGCGCGCCGCCAAAAAGACCAAGCATAACAATTGGCACAAAAGCAATGTAAAAAAACGGCCAACCTAAATATTGATAAAAAAGCCAGCCAATAAACAGACCAATAATCAAAACAGCTATTGCTCGCCAGATGAATCGCAAGCCATAACGGGTTTTAACACTTAAAAAATCGTCAATTAAACCAACTAAAGAACCTAAGACAAGAGCTAAAAGCGGCAGCCAAGAAATATTCTTAATAAATAATAAACTTATAATCAGAACCGTTCCCCAAATAATAAGACCACCCATATGCGGAACTTTACGCAGAGCGTCTTTTTTCCAAAATTTATATTTATAAAGAAAATGAGTTAATAAAGGCGTCCAAGCCAAAGCAATAAAAAACGCCAAAGCACTTAAACCAAATATCTTAATAATATCATAAGCACAGTTAGGCATTGAAAATTTTTCTTTCTAGCCTTAGATTAATGCTATTTTTTTGTTCGTATTTTTTAATCGCTGATTCAACTAATTGAGTCAGAAGCTCAGTAAAAGATATTTTTGGCCAGAGGTAATAAGCTAAAGAGCCGGGAATTGAATTAATTTCATTAAGATAAATTTGATTTTTATCTTTGTCAATCATAAAATCAATGCGCCAGACGCCAGAGCCATCCAAGATTTTATAAATCTCTTTAGAATAATTTTGAATCTGTTCTTTCTGCTCTAGGGTAATGCTTTTTGGGTCAAGTACTCTTTGCATGCTGGCCATACCTTGAATAGATAATTTCTTGCCGGCTTTGAGATATTTTTGCTCAAAAGATAAAATATCAGCATCTTTTTGCGGTTCTTCAAGTTCAGATACTTCTCCATCAGAAATAGCGCAATTAATTTCTAGCAAGCTCTTAATTTGCGGCTCAACAATAACTTGATAATCGAAAATAAAAGCCCCGGCAATGGCCATTTGCAACTGATGTTCATTTTTAGCTGAAGAAACACCAATACTTGAACCAAGATTATTTGGTTTAACAAATACAGGGAAATCAAAAAAATTTTTAACTTCCCAATCGTTTTTATTTAATAGAATATAATCCAAAACCGGAATTTTATTAGCAATGCAGATTTGCTTTGTTGCTGATTTACTCATACTAATTGCCGCGGCTAAAATTCTCGGACCAACATATGGCTTATTTAAAATTTCAAAAAATCCTTGAATACAACCGTCTTCGCCATAAGTGCCGTGAAATGCTGGAAAAAAAACATCAATTTTCTGTTTTTTAAAATCAAAGTTTTTTAATTTTTTAAAATTTATATTTTTGTAAAAATCTTTATCCCAAAGCTTTTTACCAGTCCACCACTTATTATTTTTGCAAACATAAATCGGCACAACATTAAAACGCTCTTTGTCAAAGGCATGAATAATCTGCAGGCCGGTTAAAATAGAGACCTCGTGCTCAACGCTTCGGCCGCCAAATAAAACAGCGATTGTTTGTTTAGTCATAATTTGAGAATTGTATCTCTATTATAATAGCAAATCAACCCAATTATTAAAAGAGTTATCTTTAAATTCTTTGCTGGCTTTCTCAAAACAAACCCATCGTCCGCGATAATTCCGTTCGGTGTTAGCAACTATTCCGCCAAAACATTTTTTGCCTTTTTTGCTCTCGGCTTG
>Ga0100398_1004342_pt1 | contig 11513 bp, 8 predicted proteins | sample CryGeymeta201522_FD_81568 | JGI IMG/M metagenome (GOLD analysis project Ga0100398, IMG submission 81568) | Groundwater microbial communities from Crystal Geyser aquifers in Utah, USA - Crystal Geyser metaG 2015-22 | ecosystem: Environmental > Aquatic > Deep subsurface > Groundwater | place: USA... | reverse complement strand
GCGGAGACACTGAAGCGAATAGGTCATGGGCTGGAATTTTCGGTAGGACGCCGTTTCACAGATGGCGTTGAGCGCCTCCGCCGGCTCGATCTGATCCAGATTGAGCACCATATCGAAGGTGTACGGGTCGTCCTCGTCCAGGTGCAATTGATCGATCGCCAGGCGCCGGCGCCGTTTCGCGCTGCGCACCAGAAGTTTCTGCGCACGGGCCGGGGTCGCCCCGACCTCCTTGGCCAGTTCCTCGACCTGCAATTTCACATCACTCACCAGGCGGATCTTCACCACATGGGATACCCCACGCACGTACAGGTGGGCGCCCAGGCCGCAACATACCGCCCGGTCTTCCGGCAGGGCGCTCAAGGTTTGTTCCTGAACGTAGGCCAGATAGCGCGTACGCTGCCGGCGCGACAGGCCGAGCATGGAATAGTCATGAAACGCCTGCAACAATTGATCGGCTTTGAGTTTGTAGCGGGCTTCCGCGGCGTTCAGCAGGTCCCTTCCAAAACACTGATAGTTCAGCCGTTCGGCCGTCTGTCGGGCGATTTCAAACGCCGGCTGATAGCGGTCCGCTGCGATGATGATGATCGCCATGATCTACCTTCTCCTTTCCATCAAATGGCACTAGCTGCTAACCAGAAGAACGGCTACAGCGCGTGATCCGGGATCGGCCCGGCGGTCCTGATCTCGATATTGGCGAGGTCGGCCAGTTCCTCACGTGGCGAACTGATCGCTTTGCGAATCCGCTCCGCCTGCTTGTCGCCCCCCTTGGCGTAGATCAAAACATTGCCGAATTCACAGGTCACCGCAATATCGCCCACCTGGTCGAGCAGCCACGCCTTGACTTCACAGGCCTTGGCCAGGTCGTCCATTCGTTGCCGGGCCGCCTCGGTCACCTCGAATGCCGGGCTGGAAGCCGCCAGGCAGATCAGTTCCACCGCCTCGTTGGTGGTGAGTCGGTCGAGTCGGATCATGAGATCATACAGGCTGCTGTCCCGCGGGTCCACCCCATACAAGGCCTTGCTCCATTTGCGTCGCTCTTCGTCGTCCTTATTGATGACGGCCAGAGCTTCCCGTTCGCTGATCCGAGCCTGGGCCATTTTTGCCGCCACTCTCTGCTCCATGGATGCCAGAATCCGCACTCTCAGCACATGGGGGATTCGGGGCAGCAACAAATGCCCGGCAAAACCGTGATAAACCGCGCGGCCCGACCGCACCCGCTGGGCCAGGGCCCACTGGATGTAAGCGATGTAAGCCTGTTTGCCGAACTGGAAGCGCTGCAGAATGTTGGGTGAATCGTGAATCGCCTGGACCAGTTTCATTTCCGGAATGTGGAATCGTTCGCTGGCATCCAGCAGCACTTCCCGGCTGATGCATTGATAGCCGAGTCGCTCGGCGACCCGTTCGGCAACTTCCGCACCGTGACTGAAGGAACCCCTGGAAATCGTGATGATGGCCATGGACCTCTCCTTGCCTCGCGTCTGCTCTGCAACCGATCGCCTAGGACACGCCATAAAACAGCCAGATCATGCCGATGGTGACCACAATGAAAATGATACTGATCAGGATACCTGCCTTCATGAAGTCGACGCTGCGGTAATGCCCCGGGCCCATGTACAGAGCGTTCACCTGGTGGGTGGGGAGAATGAACGAGTTGCTGGTGGCCAGGCCCACCACCAATGCCGCCATCCGCGGGTCGGCATGGGCGGCGAGCGCCATGTTGACCACCAGGGGCACCAGCAGCACGGTGGCGCCGACATTGGAAATCACCAGGGTGAAGACGGTGGAAAGCAGCGCGATGATGGTGAGCAGAACAATCGGCGGCACCACCCCGGTGGCGTTCAGCACGGCATGGGCGATCCAGGCCGCGGTACCGGTCTTTTCCGTGGCGATGCCCAGGGGAATGAGGCCACCGAGGAGAAAAATGGTCCGCCAATCCACCGATTGATAGGCTTCGTCGATGGTGAGGACCCGGGTGATGATCATGCCGAGAGCCCCGGTCATCAGGCTGACCGACAGCTGAATATGGAACCCCATGACCATGGTCAGAGCCAGCACCAGCCAAAAGGCGGCGAGCAACGCTTTTTCCGGATGCATCCGTTCGACGTCGAGTGGGGTGGCAAACAGCAGGTAACGGCCTTCCGACAGGTACTGCATCCGCTCCAAGGGCCCTTGCAGCACCAGGCCGTCCCCCATCTTGAGCAGCACATCGCCGATTTCCGCCCGGTAGATGTCGCTTTCCCGGTAAATGGCCAAGGGCGTTACCCCGAATCGGCGAGAGAAATCCTGTTGTTTGAGGGTCTTTCCGATCAGCGGCGAACGCGGTGCCACTACCGCTTCCACCACCCCGGAAACGCTTTCCGTCACATCGTCACGGAACACTTGGGGCTCCGCCTTCAGTTCCAGTTCCAGTTCCGCCGCCAGTCGTTCCACTTCCGAATGGCGGCCGTAAACCAGCAGATCCACGTCGGAACGGATCACCGCCGCTGATGCCGGTGCCAGCACCTTGTAATCGGGCGGTTCGGTGAGACCCAGCACGTTCACCAGATATCTGCGGCGCAGCAGATCCACCGTCACCGGTTCCCGGTAATGGGTGAAGGTTTCCGGCGTATGCAGTTCGAACATTTCTCCGGTCACCCGCGGCGCTTCCGCCGCAGTGGTTTCCAGCGATTCGGTGACACTGCCGGCTCCCTCCCCCTGCGGCAGGATGAAGCGGCCCAGGAGGATGAAGCAGCCGATGCCGCTGGCCACCAGGGCGATCCCGATGGGGGTCACGTCGAACAGGCCGAACGGTTCCAGCTTGAAAGGAATGAGCAGGTCATTCAAGAGAATCAAGGGACTGGAGCCCACCAGGGTGACCGTGCCCCCCAGGATGGCGCTGAAACCTATCGGCATCAACAGCCGCTCGATCGGGATCTTGAGCGATTTGCTGATCCGTTGGATCGCCGGCAGAACCAGGGCCGCGGCCCCGATGTTCTGCATGAAGCTGGAGATGAAGGCGACCGTCAAGGAGATGAAGATGATGATGCGATTGGCGCTCTTACCGGCAAAACTGACGATTGGGGCGGTCAGGCGGTTGATCACCGCGGTCTTGTCCAAACCGGCGCCGATGATGATCACCGCGATGATCGAAACCACCGCGTTGCTGCTGAGCCCGATGAAGGCCTGGGTCGGGGTGACCAGACCCAGCAGGGGCAGGGTCACCATCATCAGGATCGCCACCACATCCACGCGGATCCATTCAACCACGAACAGGAAAACCGCCACCGCGATCATGATCATCACTAGAATCATGTCAAATGAGAGTTGCTCCGCCATCGCCTTGTCCTTTCTCAGAGTTGTTCCAGATCGCCTTTGGCCGTAACCTTGAGCACCGGGCATTCGAAGGTCGCGCTCAGCCGCCCGAGCCAGTGTCTCGGGGCCGGCAACCGGTCGCCCGATCCGCTATGACTGCCCCAGATCAGCGCCTGAAAGGGGGGGCGTTCGGCCAGGAACTTCAGTAGTTCCTTGGCCGGATCTCCCAGACGCCAATCCGTATCCACCTGGATTCCGTCGGCCAGATAGAGTCCCTTGAGTTGGTCCAGGCGCTGACCCACGCGCTCCTCCACCTGACGGATAGTGCGTCGTTTCGAGCTGAGCAGCAGGCGATCGCCGAAACTCATCGCGATCAGCATCAGTAACGTGACCGAGGCGCCCAGGCGCAGGGCCAGTTCGCGGGCCGATCTCAGGGCCGCCTGACTGACCAGTTCTTGTTCGAATAGGACCAGAATGCGCTGCTGCATAGTGGGCAGGGTTCAAGGCAATCTTGGTGCCAGCGGCGAAGGATTCCCTAATAGCTTGGATTTATGAGATTTCAGGAGGGATGGCTGGGATCTTGCGGACGGTCCGCCGTTGCGATTTACGGGGCAGGCGGGTGGCCGGCGGGCAGGCGCCCGGACGCAGCCGGTTTTCACCGATGTTGCAAGAACGCCGAGTTGTGTTGCGGAATGCAACGAATCTTGCGGCCGCCACCCGGGGCTTGCACCACGGAGGCACGGAGAACTCGGAGGTGACTATTTTTTTGCCCGGCCGGGAGACGAGGGCCTGGCAAAATCTCACCCCGAAGGGAGTGCTTTTTTGCAGATCGGCATCTCCCGATCTGCAAAAACAAATTCTACTCTGTGTCCTCCGGGCCTCCGTGGTAGAGCTTGTCTGAAATGGCCCTAAAGCGAATCCAGACTCATCATTCGATCCCGTACTTCTTCATCTTGCGCCACAGGGAACTGCGATCGATGCCCAGCATCTGCGCCGCTTCCGCGCGCATGCCGCCGGTCAATTGAAGCACATGGCGGATGTATTCTTCTTCCAATTCATCGAGCTTCAGCAGCGGCTGCTGGTTGCCGGAACCCAGCGGCAGCAACCGCAGGGTAGCCAGGTCCGACGGCAGGTGGGCGACCTGAATGGTGTTGCCCGAACAGAGGGCGGCGGCGCGTTCCAGAATGTTTTCCAACTCCCGCACGTTGCCGGGAAAGCTGTATTCCTGCAGCAGTTTGAGCGCGGCCGCGGAGATGTTTTCAATCCGCTTGCCGGTGCGCGCATTGGCCTTGCCGAGCATGTGGTAGGTCAGCAGCCCGATGTCTTCGCGGCGCTCCCGCAACGGCGGCAGTTTGATGTTGACCACGTTGATCCGGTAGTACAGGTCCTGCCGGAACGCGCCCTGCACCACGGCGGCGGTGAGGTCTCTGGCGGTGGCGGCAATGATGCGCAAATCCACCGGGACCGCCTGGGTGCCGCCGACCCGAAACAGTTCGCGTTCCTGCAGCACGCGCAGCAACTTGACTTGCATCGATTCGGCCATTTCGCCGATTTCATCGAGAAACAAGGTGCCGCCGTTGGCCGTTTCAATCAGCCCGATCTTGCGTGATCGGGCCCCGGTGAAGGCATCCTTTTCGTGGCCGAACAGTTCATTGGCTACCAGTTCCGGGTTGAGGCCGCCGCAATTGAGCGCCACGAAGGGCCCCGAGTGGCGGGCGCTGCGCGCGTGGATGCTTTTGGCCACCAGTTCCTTACCGGTACCCGATTCCCCGGTGATCAGCACATTGCATTCGGTGGGCGCGATCTGGCGGATCAAGGTATCGACCAGCGCCATCTTCGGGCATTTGCCGAGCAGCAGCGGGGCCGGCAGCGGTTCTCCGGCCGGCGCCGCGGCGACGTCCCAGCCGGCTTTGAGTTCGCTTACGGCCAGCGCTTGCTCCACCGTCGAACGCAACTGATCCGGGCTGAACGGCTTGGCCAGATAGTGATAGGCGCCGGATTTGACTGCTTCGACGGCTCCGTCCAGGCTCGGGTAGCCGGTGACCAGGATCACTTCCAGCAGCGGGCACTCCCGTTTGGCGGCCTGGAGCAGTTCCAGGCCGTCCATTTCCGCCATCCGTAGATCGGTCACCAGCAGGTCACAGCCCTGGGTCTTGAGCGAATTCAAGCCCTTGAGCGGACTGGTGTAGCCGCGCACCTGATGGCCCTCTTTCCCGAGAATGCGCCGCATCTGCTTGAGGGCGATGGGGTCGTCGTCGACCATCAGAATTCTGGCCATGGAGCTTCACGCCTTGCCCTGGAAGCCCGCGGCTGCTCGGGCGGGGAAGGTGGAGCGGGGCACCCTGAGTGGGTACAGCGCCCGTCAGGGCATTGCGCCAATGGAGCTGAGCGGCTGAGGAAAGGCCCTGCCCCCGCACCCGCCTCTGATCGGTTGCTCACACCCTGCGATGCAGCACATAGTCGGCGATCATTTGCAGGGTTTCCTTGCTCGGCTGATCCGGGAACACGCTCAGCGCCGCCTTGGCTTCCGTCAGATGATGCACGGCCTGCCGCCGGGTGTAATCGAGCCCGCCGCGGAGCTCGACGATCTGCCGCACGGTCCGGAAATCCTGCTCATCAATTCGATCGGCGCTGAACCGGGTGCGCAGGCGCACCCGATCGGCCTCGTCGGCGTTCGCCATGGCGTAAATCAGGGGCAGGGTGGCTTTGCCTTCCTGCAAGTCGTTGCCCACCGGTTTGCCGAGTTCCGTGGCGCTGCCGGTATAATCCAGCAGGTCGTCGATCAACTGGAAAGCGATCCCCAGATGGTGGCCGTAGCGATACAGGGCCTGTTCCCGGGAGCTGTCGGCGCCGCCGAAAATGGCTCCGATCCGACACGCCGCGCTGATCAACACCGCCGTCTTGCGGATGATCACCTCGAGATAGGCGGCTTCATCCAACTCCAGATCGTCGGCGTGGATCAGTTGCAGCACTTCGCCTTCGGCCATTTTGGTGGTGGTGTCGGTCAACACCTCGAGGATCCGCGGATTGCCATGGCCCACCGTCATCAGGATCGATTTGGAATAGAGAAAATCCCCCACCAGAACCGCCGCGGGATTGCCCCAGATGGTATTGGCCGCCGGCTGCTTGCGGCGCACTTCGGCGTTGTCCACCACATCGTCGTGAAGCAGACTGGCGGCGTGCAGGAATTCAAACACCACCGCCAGGGCGGCATCGCCTCGGCCCTGGTAACCACACATCCGGGCGCTCAAAATCATCAGCAGCGGGCGCAGGCGTTTACCGCCGCTACGGATGATGTGGCTGCCCACGACCCCGATGAGAGGCACGCTGGAATCGAGGTGCTGCTGAATTTCCGCTTCGATCCGCTCCAGGTCCGGCCGAATCCTGGCGGTGATGACCGCCTTGAGTCCGGAGGCGCTATAGACAGGGTCCATTTCTCGCTGGGTCGATGGGTTCACGGCAGGGCTTGGGGCTCCTTACGAGAAAGTGACCAACGCAGCAGCGGCGAGCCGGCGCGGTGGCGCTTCGATTGGCACAAAGTACCGGCCCGGGGGCAGGCGTAAACTTCCGGCAAAGTCTCTGGTTCATAACGAAAAACCGGGTCACTGTCAAAAGCTTTCGAGGAGCGCACCCGAACGGGGTCGAGCGCCATGCACCCATTTCGCCGCGATCGCGGTCTATCGGAAGCCGTCCGGATCAGGATCGGGTTCGAACGCGCCGGATTCGGTCGAGTGGCGATGATCATCGCTTCGGCCCCTTTATGGGAATGATTCACCACAGAGAGCACGGAGGTCACAGAGGAGACTTCGAAATGAAGAGGTTTTCTCACTGTTCTCTGTGAACTCCGTGGTTAATCTTCATTCAAATGGGCCAAAACGATGATAAGGGCCGGTCGAGGGATTGAGCACGGGGGTCCCTTCCAGGTCGTAGTCGTGAGCGGCCGTGATCCGCACCGGCGTGATCCGACCGATTTCCAGTTCGCCCTCGGTGATCAGCACCACCCCGTCCACTTCCGGCGCCTGAGTGGGCATGCGGCCCTGGACCAGCAGTTCGGTTTCCGGGTGCGGACCTTCCACCAGCACCGGTTGCACCGTGCCCGGATAACGCCGCAGCCGGTCCCGGGAAATGCGCTGCTGCAGGGCCATGAGTTCGGTTCGGCGGTGTTCGCCGACGGCGTTCGGCACCCGATCGGCAAGGCGGGCGGCCCGGCTCCCAGGTTCGGCGGAAAAAGCGAAGACCCCCAGGTGATCGAACTGAACTTCCTCAACGAAAGCCAGCAGGTGGTTAAAATCGTCGGCGGTTTCTCCAGGAAACCCCACCATCAACGAGGTGCGAATGGCCACTCCGGGAATCGCTTCACGGATCGTCGCCAGCAATCGCCGCGGGTCCGGGTGGGCGTCTTCGCGCAGCATGGCTCGAAGGACCTTGGGCACACAGTGCTGCAACGGGATGTCCAGATAGGGCACCACCTTGGCGGACGCGGCCAGGGTTTGGAGCAGGTCGTCGGTGACCTGCCGGGGATGGGTATAGAGGATCCGGACCCAGGCCAGGTCGCGAACCTGGTCCAGTCGCTCCAACAAGCGCGCGAGCGAACCGGGCCGGTCCCGGTCCAGGCCGAATCGGGAGGTGTCCTGGGCGACCAGGTTCACTTCGCGCACCCCGGCCGCGACCAGTTCCTCGACTTCACCGGCGATGTCGTCGATGGTGCGGCTCCGGTAGGGTCCGCGCAATTTGGGGATCATGCAAAAGGTGCACTGGTTGCTGCAGCCTTCCGCGATCTTCACGTAGGCCGAGTAGAAAGGGGTGGCCTGAATCCGATCGGGGCGGCGGTCGCTGTTCTGATTGGGCCGTGAGATCCAGACCCGGCGCGGGTCACCGTCGAGATGCGCGCGCAAAATGCGGCCGAACTGCTGGTAGAACGAGGTGCCGATGAACAGATCCACTTCCGGCAGCAGTTGCGGCAGTTTTTTGCCGTAGCGCTGGACCATGCAGCCCACCGCCACCAGCCGGCGGCAGGCCCCCGTCTGCTTGTGGCCGGCGGCTTCGAGCAGGGTGTCGATGGCTTCGCTCACGGCGCTTTCCAGAAACCCGCAGGTGTTGACCACCAGGACCTCGGCCTGCGCAGGTTCCGCGGTCAACTGAAAACCGGCCAGGGTGAGCTGGTGAAGCAGGACTTCACTGTCCACCAGATTCTTCACGCATCCCAGATTGATAACGGCGGCGAATGGCTGTGGCGATTGCTGTTGATGACTCATTGGGGCGGCTGGGTGAACCTCGCGGTGACGGAACGACGGCGTGTAATGTTCAACATTCAGAAGACGCTATGATAGGAGCGAACGGTGAACCGGTCAATCCCGGAAAAGGCGCCCAGGAAGGCCAGCAGCACCAGCACCCAAATCACCAGGGCCAGGCGGCGGCGGGTCGGGCGGCTCAATCGAGTGCGGGCCCGGTCGCGAAGCGCCTGGATCGTGCTCACCATGGCGAAGCATTCGAGCGCAAATGGGGGGAAGCCGAGAAACCCGGCCAGGGGCATTTCAAACAGCCGCGGCCGGTTGAACAAGGGCAGGGTGTAGACCCATTTGGATCCGGCCCAGTAGTTCCAGAATTCCCACAGCAAGCCGCACCAGAGCCCGGCCGCGAGCAGTTGATAGAGGCGGCCGGGTGCCCCGTTTGCCAGGTCCTGCAAGAGCGATGGCACCTTCATTCGGTAGTTCAGCGGTTCCAACAGCAAAATGAACCCGAGCCAGATCCAGGGGAAGGCGACTTGGGGCCAGATGAGCGGTGCCGCCAGGAACAGGCCGCCAAGTACCTGGAGGGTCGTCAGAATGCGGTCGCTGCAAACCAGCGGCGGGCAGTCGGCCGCGGTGAACCAGCCAAGGTGATTCAGCAGCCGCCGGGAAGCGAACAGGCCCGGCAGCACCGTCGCGAAAGCCAGGCTGTAGCCGAGCCAGCGTACCGGGGTAGAGTCGGGCAGGTTGAGGTAGTGCCAGTTGTGCAGCCGAAAATTGTACAGTTCAAAGATCAACCAGACCCCGATCGAAACCGGCAGCAGCTCGAACCAAGCCTTCGGCCGCCGCCAAAGCTCGGAGTTGCCGCCGCGGCGATGGAGCCAGGCTTCCACCAGTGCGATGTAAGACCACCAGGCGAAGCAGTAGTACCAGGTGACAAAGGGCTCGATACCGCGTGCCAGGCCCCAACTTGCGATCCCCATGAAAGCGGGAACAGCCGCCAGCAGGACCGCGGCAAGCGCCGCTTTGGAATTGGAGCCAAGCATTGCGAAATTTCCTCTGGAGCCGGTTCGAGCATGCTGTGATTGGGCATGGTTCAATTGAGGGTCCCACCGGATCGTCATTCCCTACATGCCGCGATCGATAATCCCTCCGCCCCTCGGTATCGGTATCGGTATCGGTATCGCAATCGCAATCGCAATCGCAATTCCCGCGGGCCGCTCATCCCGCCAACCGGAACGGCGCCGGCAACGGTTACCCACCCTGGGCATTACCGAACCAGTTCGGATTCCCGCATTAATCCTACGGGAATGACGGGGTGATGTCAGGCAAGAAATCCGGAACCACCCCCCGGCCTCCGCGGAATGGCTCTGCTGCGTCATCTAGCGATGCCGGCTTGGCGGTTTTCCAACCGTTAGTCCGGAATCCGAAGGATCGAAGAGGAAAAGCGAAGTTTGATGATGCTTAACGGACAATGCCAAGCGAGCAGCGTTCAAATCCTCCCATACGGCGGTTGCGTAACGGCGGCGATCACTGCTAATAAAGCACAGAACGCCCGATGGTGGGCGCATGCAGCGCACCCGAGAGGGTCCCAAAACGGCGGCTGACCGAGCAATCGAGGCGGGAAGCGGCCGCTTCCTGGAGAGGCCTAATGCTTCATTCGAGCTTCTCGGATGGGTCCAGGACGGCGCGCTGAGTATGGGTGACGATGACGATGAGCGTCGCAACAACCGCTACGGCCGAAATGACCAGGCGGGGGCCGAGTTTGCGCACCGGAACAGGCAGTTTGCCCAGGTGGCTGGGGACCTTGCCGATCTGGTTGGGGCTCCTGCTCTGGGTGGTGGGCCAGGCTGCACCGGTCCTCGCCAATTCCCGGGTGCCCGAGGAATTTCACCGGGTGGACGATCCAGGGTGGAGCGGAGCGCGGGGATTGCCCGCGCTGGATCCGACCAGGTCACTTCTCAGCCCCGACCGGGTGCCGATTACACCGCAGCCGACCGGTGCTTCGCCCGGCCTACGCCATTCTTCCATCAACATTCCTAATCATCCCGCGGTCTCCAAGTACATTGATCATTACCAGGGTAAGGGACGAAGGACTTTTGCCGAGGCCCTCAATCGTTCCCTCACTCACCTGCCGGAAATGATGGCCATCTTGGAGCAGCACGGAGTGCCACCGGAATTGGTCTATATCGCCCTGGTGGAAAGTCGGTTCCGGGTGAATGCCCGGTCCCAGCAGGGAGCGGCCGGCCCCTGGCAATTGATGGCGGGCACTGCTCGGTCGCTGGGGCTCAAGGTGGGAAACAAAGTGGACGAGCGCCTAGACCCGGTCAAATCGACCCGGGCCGCGGCCGAATATCTGAGCGATTTGTACCTGCGCTTCGGGTCCTGGCCCCTGGTGCTGGCCGCCTACAACGCCGGCGGCGAGGTGGTGGCCAAGGCCCTGGACCGGGTGGAGGTGGAAACCTACTGGGAACTCCATCAAATGCGGCGGTTGAGTGTGCAAACGTGGCAGTTTGTGCCCAAGGTCCTGGCGGCGATCCATGTGGCTCGGAACCTGGAGCGCTACGGGTTCGAGCGCAAAGGGCCGGTGCCGGAACCCTATGCGGTCTATCGCGGGATTCAGGATGCTCTGAGCCTGAAGCAGATTTCCAGATGGACCGGGGTGCCTGTTAGCGGCCTTCGCCAGCTCAATCCTGGGCTCGATGAAGATCACATCCCAGCCGGGCAGGGCTTCGATTTGCGGCTGCCGCTCTCGGCTTTTGACGACTTTTCAAGGGCCTACCAGCGCTACGCGCGATCCCGAAGCTGATTGGCGCGGGCGGCCACCGCAACAAGCTTTCACCACAGAGGCACGGAGACACAGAGAACACGGGGAAAAACCTCGGACTTTCCCTGTGTCCTCCGTGCCTCCGTGGGAGATCTTGTTTGAAATGGCCCTAACGATGATCAAGCCCCAGGTTTTTAGCCAGTGTGATTTTTTTTCACTCGCTCGAT
>Ga0100398_1004341_pt1 | contig 11514 bp, 6 predicted proteins | sample CryGeymeta201522_FD_81568 | JGI IMG/M metagenome (GOLD analysis project Ga0100398, IMG submission 81568) | Groundwater microbial communities from Crystal Geyser aquifers in Utah, USA - Crystal Geyser metaG 2015-22 | ecosystem: Environmental > Aquatic > Deep subsurface > Groundwater | place: USA... | reverse complement strand
TTCCGTGAATATTATTTTGTATTTATGCCACAAACAAAAATGCGTGCATGTGTTTGTGTGAGGATGAATCAATGCGTCGATCACAAAAAAAAAAAAAAAAACAGAAATCCAACATTGTGCAAGACAATTCAAAGACAACAAACATGCATGATGTACCGTCGTAGCTGCTCCCGTAATGATGTATTTATCCAACAGTTGAGATAAGTTCTGCAAGAGACCGTTTACGTAGGATTCGTTCTAGAGTAATAATTTTATAGTACAGTACAGAATGACGAAAACAATCTCAGTGTGAGCACGAAACTAGAAAACATTGCTGCCACGCTACTACACGCAACAACCAACAACAAACCTTATCAGAATCAATCACGTCCGTACTATCCGTGGAGGAATAAGCTGCTACATCTGTATTCGACGAGGATCCCGACGACGGCGACGACGACGACGAAGATGACGACGAAGATGACGACAACAGAGGTGATCGATGCCTGTCATCGATAATCGGTATTCGCGATGCGAGCACAGAATATCGGGGGCAAGTAAAGGAGGAACCGAGAAAGAGGAGGAGCTGACACAAAATAATAACCAGACAGAGACTCGTCCGAACTTGCTGCATTGTACTACTGGTACAACGTGGAGATACTGAACTGAACTGAACTGAACTGAACTGAACTGAACTGAACTGAACTGAACTGAACTGAACTGAACTGAACTGAACTGAACTGATTGGCTGGCTGGCTAGCTACTAGCTGGCTAAGAAAAATAAATGAGGTTGCTCAGCTCGTAGTAATAATGCAGAGTTTCAGAGTTTTGTGAGGCCACTTGTTCGACCGTATTGCAATGGTTATTAATCCTTCACTTTTGTTTCCATTTAATTTTTTCGTCTCCTGGCAGTTCCTCAGTCTTGTTTCTGTTTTTTAATCACGAACTTTGAATTAGGGTTAGTGCTTTTATCTATTGCTTGGTGTACGCACTAATTCAAACGTCAGTGAACCAGAGATACCACCACACACGGATTTTTGTGCACTCAAATTTTGCGTGTCTTCGGACAGAGTTGTTGGTTGCATCCTCCTGCTTTCTTGCTTCTTGATGATGATCACTACTCTAGTCTACCTGGTACCGGTACTGCAGCAGCAGATCTGCTCATCGAAACTCCTCTTCGATTCGTAAGATACGTACAGGGTACCCGGTAGAACCGAATACATACTAGTACATTACTTTACCAGTAGTAACAATAATTATTGTACAACATATTTTGAGCAGCAGTGGTTGTTGGATAAGATCTCAACCAAGGCAGTGCAAGCAATACTAGACCTACTATCTTCATCAAACGGCTGTGCAGCACTGGTATCTGTGATTATTGATTCCTGCCGCTAATAATAACAGACTTTTTGCCCATTCATTGCAGAATCCAAACGACAAACCAACAAAGCTACAATACGTACTACTACGGTACTACTACTAGACGAAGATGGAGGTATCCACGTCCTCCTCCCTAACAGATGCATCAGGCCTGGAAGGGTCGGATCCTGGCATGCTAGATCAAATAATAATGGCAGATTATCTCTACCCGATCATCCGGCTGGTGGCAGCTCTCATTGTTGTATACTATGCAAGCTTTTCGTACAGGTAAGCGATCATATTACTATTATGAACAACTCGTTTTTCACACCTCGTGTAGTAGGTATCATTTATTTTTGCTGAGTCGCTCACACATCGTTATTCCTCGCCGTTGAATCCGACAAATAAAAATAACAATCGAAAAAAAAAAAACGAAAACACCAGCAACCCTCGGCTCTTTTCCGGAATTCTAGCAGCCGCCATGTCTGGTTTCTTGACGTTTACCTTTCTCGAACCTCTCTTTGAACCTGTCGGATTGGAACTGGCCCATGTGGCGCATTACGTCCTGGCGATTAATGGTTCCCTGGTCGGAATGTGTCTCGGTGTTATGCTTCCAACCTTGTTTCCTGGACTTTGTTTTGGTGCCTCTCTGGTTCTATTTGTAGGATCCTTCATGGCTGCCTCGTTTCCTCTGTATTTCCCCGTTGTCGGAGGAGCTCTGGCGCTCATTTCGGCATTCGTCTCCGTTCGGTACGTTCACGAATACACCAAGGAGTAGTGCGAGGAATAAGATTGCCGCAAAAACCTTTGCTTTTCCTCACTTTTTATTATTCCGCACTTTTTTTCCGAAACAATAGATGCTCGAAAGCTTTCATGCTAGCTCTGGCTAGTATTTTGGAACTGGGAGCCATTGTCGCATCTCTTGTCATAAAGAAGCTCATGCCTCATATTATGGATACGGCCCGAGGATATTCCTACTACCCACCCTCGGAGGAAGGCGGCTGGTTAGCAGGAATTCCGATCCCCGAGCATGTTCTGATGGGCATTGTGTGGACGGCTGCTTGTCTGCTGGTTTTTGCTGCCATGGTCCACCGTGATGGGCACTACAATTATCTCAACCTTCGAACCATCTTCGGAACGTCTTACCACGCCGTATCTACGAACGACGAATCAAAGTTGACAAACAAATCAAGCTTTGTGCGTGATCCTCCACCAGTAGCCCCAGATGCATACAACATGTTTGACCCAGCCGACTTGCCACCCAGACTTGCTGAGTATGCCAACATGGTTTATTCCGCTTGCGAAGATCTTGGCAACTTTTTTGGATTCCAGGACTCTTCCGTGCGCAATCAGGCCGAGCATTTGCTGATTCTACTCAGCAACAATCGTCGCTACATGAGTTCTCACATCTTGCCGCCTTCGGTGCAACCCCCTAGTCCTATTCATGCGCTGCATGCTAAAGTGTTCTCCAACTACGTGAAGTGGTGTCGTGCCATGGGAATTGCCCCGCATTTTTCGAAAATGAATACGTCCATGAATGCCCCTCCCGCTGTGGCTAGTCGTGTCGTGGATCTTGTACTCTTCTTTTGCCTTTGGGGAGAAGCATCCAATCTCCGTCACATGCCCGAATGTGTGTGGTTTTTGTATCACAAAATGATGGAAGAGTACATCAAAAGTGATGGTTATACCCAGACTCGAAGTCTTTACGCTGGACACTATCTTGATTTTGTTGTGACACCAATCTACAACATTTTAGCCAAGGTAAGAAATCGAAGTCTTGCACCGTTACATGCACCGAAACTCAAACCAGTCAGTGAATACCATAAGCTAACATGGTGCATTTTCCAAACTACCCCCGCAGAATATGTCAAGGGACAAACAGACTGATCACCAGGAAAGATGCAACTATGACGATATCAATGAGTTCTTCTGGTCTCGAAACTGTCTTCGCTATCATTATTCCAGTGGGGATGCACGAGATATGACTGATATCGAGGGCAACATGATGGAACCCGTTGCCGGCGAAAATGCTATTCCTGTTGCAAGCGCTTTGGAAAATGCGCCCAAAACGTTTTTAGAGAAGCGATCGTGGTTCCGTGGCATGTTGGCCCTGAATCGAATTCTGGAATGGCACTTGGTCACCTTTTATCTCCTTGCAGTCGTTGCGTTCGCGCGAGAGCTTGTGTGGGGTTGGGTGTACTCCATACAGGTGGGCTCTGGTATTTTTTGGATTTTTAATGCCTTGCATTTGTTCTGGGCATTTTTGGAGGTCTGGGGAAGTTACCCTGGTATTCAATTGTCGGGCACCGAAGTCTGTGGGTCCATTTTTATCTTGGTCGCTCGCTTCTTGACTTTGGTCTACCAGACCCTCTACATCATATGGGCATTCTCTCCTCAGAAGGGGGTTTACTTCGGTATCGAAGCGGACTCGACGTTCTGGTGGTGGCAATATGTCTGGCTGTCCATGCTGGTGATGATCCCATACGCCCTTGAAACCATTCTTCAGTTCTGGCCAGCTCTGACCACGTATTTATGTACCAGTCAAAACGACTACGTGCAGTCCTTCTTGAATATGCTTTATCCTCTCAGTCGCCTTTACGTTGGAAAGGAAGTCCACGAGTCGATTGGTCATTCGGCAATTTACATTATTTTCTGGCTTACTATGATGACATGGAAACTCTTCTTTTCCTATATCTTTGAAGTTTATTCGATGGTCCTACCGTCGTTAGAGCTTACTGATGATTATGTCAACTATCCAAACCAAAGCTTCCTCAAGATGATGGTGTTGCTGCTCATGAGGTGGTTTCCTCAGTTTATCGTCTATCTCATCGACATGAGTATTTGGTACGCAGCATGGCAGGCTTTCGCCGGAACTTCAGTTGGCTTTTCAGATCACTTGGGTGACGTGAGATCCATTGATGATATCCGCCACAATTTTGGAAGGGCTCCCGAACATTTCTGTAAAAAGATGCTTTCTCCCGATGCGGGTAGTCGTCGTGGATCTTCTGCCAGTTTCTTGGGAAATTCCAAGGGAGACATGACTTCAGAGAGTGCCTCCTTGCTAGGAGCTGACCCACACAAACTCCAAAGCTACGTAAATCGTCTTCTCGATGTGCGAATCCAGAAGTGGGTCATGTTTTCCGCGGCTTGGAACGAAATCATAGACCATTTTCGAGAGGAAGATATAATTTCGAACGACGAAAGCGACAGTCTGAAGTTTAGCCAGTTTGATGGTTTCAGTCAAGCCATTTATCTTCCTGTCTTTCAAACTGCTGGTGTGATTGACGATGTCATGTCAGAACTCGAGCGGCCCAGCGATGAGTACCGAGACCCCAGAACAGGGGCGGTAACCGATGAAGACTTCTTCAAGCCGATTACTGAACACATTACTCGACAGACGGCAGTTTCGGAAGTTTGGGAGTTAGGAGCCTTCCTCTTCCTTCAAATTCTCGGGCCCATGCACAGCGATGATGTGAATGCTATAGCGAGTAATATTACAAAATGGAGCGAAGACTCCACCCTATCGTCTCATATGAAACTCGAAAAAACGAGGACGGTGATGACGCACTTTGTAGGACTTGTCATGACGCTGCAGCAAGGTGCTGGTAAAAGGAAAGCTGCTGCTAAGAAAAGGTCTTTAGGAGCAAAGAAGCCGGAAGTACCAGCCAAGAGCTCTCTCCAGTCCTCTGGACGCATGCGAAGGGTTGTAAGCGCCGCCTCCCTCAATACTTTCGACTCCGACCCTAAAAGTCGTATGGATCCCGCAGAAAAGGCAATTGGCGCTGTTAATGACAAGGCGGAGATCGACGCCCTTCGAGACCAGGTGCGGGATAAGCTGCGTAGTTGCACACACGCTTTGAAGAGTCTTTTGAAGAACTCAGATTCCGACAAACAAAGCCGTGATGTTCTTGACAGACTTACCTTTCTGGGAAGTGTTGAGAATGGATTCTTTTGGGACGACAATTACGCATCTGATCAGCTTGATGAAGTCTGTAAGAACTCTACATTCAATGACGTGCTGAAAAAGTTACACGGATTGCTTTGCATGCACCCAGACGAAGCCGAACCGAAGTCCAAGGAAGCTCGCAGACGTCTGACTTTCTTTGTCAATTCTCTTTTCATGGACATGCCTGATGCTCCGTCAATCCATGATATGTTCTCGTGGAACGTCTTGACGCCGTACTATTCTGAAGATGTTACTTACAGCAAGGCCGACCTTGAGAAACGGTCCGACGCTCTGGGAGTCTCGACATTGCTTTACTTACAGACACTCTTTCGGTCTGATTGGAATAACTTCATCGAGCGTCTCGGTATCACAGACGAAGAGAAAATCTGGTCAAAAAAGTATGTAGAAGAGACTCGGCGTTGGGCCAGTATTCGTTCGCAAACGTTGTCAAGGACCGTCAATGGTCTCATGTACTGCGAAAAGGCTCTCCGTCTGTTGGCCAACTTGGAGCGTCTCGACGAGGACACAACCAACGATTTGATGGGAGAAAAATTTGGCTACATTGTTTCGTGCCAGGTATATGGTAGCATGAAGAGGAATCAGGATCCCAAAGCGGACGACATTGAAGCTCTACTCCATCGCTTTCCGCATATGCGAGTTGCATACATTGACACCATTCGCATCAATCGATCTGGAGCCTCCGTCTATTACTCCGTACTTGTAAAGAGTGATTGTAAAGGAGGTGTCCAGGAAATATATCGTGTGCGATTACCGGGAAACCCTGTGCTTGGAGAGGGCAAGCCCGAGAATCAAAATCATGCCATGATATTTACTCGCGGAGAATTCTTGCAGACGATCGACATGAACCAAGAAGGATACTTTGAAGAAGCCCTTAAGATGCGAAACGTTCTCCAGGAATTTGCTAAAAGAGAAGGTCCTCTCCCCACGACGATAATTGGACTTCGCGAGCATATCTTCACTGGCAGTGTCAGTTCTCTTGCGAATTATATGGCTATGCAAGAAATGTCCTTTGTCACTCTCGGCCAACGAGTTTTGACCCGACCTTTGCGCATTCGTCAGCATTACGGCCACCCTGATGTCTTTGACAAGCTCTTCTTCATCACTCGTGGTGGTATTAGTAAAAGCTCGAAGGGTATCAATCTTTCCGAAGATATTTTTGCCGGATACAACAATACCATCCGTGGCGGTGCTGTTGGATTCAAGGAATATGTTCAAGTCGGTAAAGGCCGCGATGTTGGCATGAGTCAAATTTATACGTTTGAAGCCAAGCTCAGTCAAGGAGCTGCCGAACAGAGTTTGTCTCGTGATGTCTACCGTGTATGCCAGAGATTGGATTTTTTTCGTCTCCTCTCTTTCTATTACGGTGGTATTGGGCATTATTTTTCCAACGTGCTGACCATTCTGACTGTGTACGTTGTTGTCTACTTGATGGCATTCCTTGCTATTTTCAATTTTGAAAAGATTGGCGACCGGGTTATTACTCCTATGGGTACAATCCAAATGCTGCTTGGAGGTCTCGGTCTTTTGCAGACAATTCCTCTCTTTGCTACTCTGGGCGTCGAGCGTGGTTGGTTGGTAGCTATCCAAGAAATCTTTTTAATTTTTGTCACTGGTGGTCCGCTGCACTTTATGTTTCACATCCAGACCAAGGCGATCTACATGGCGCAAACTATTCTTGTTGGTGGTGCCAAGTATCGAGCCACTGGACGCGGATTTGTGACACAGCACACTCCCATGGACGGCCAGTTTCGCTTCTTCGCTTCCAGTCACTTGTATTTGGGAATTGAGCTTGGTGCCGGACTTTTGCTGGTTGCTCTTTTTAGTCACGCCAAGCAGTACTTCGGCCGGACTTGGTCGTTGTGGTTGGCATCTGCATCCTTCATCTGCAGTCCGTTTTGGTTCAATCCCCTTACCTTTGACTGGAACGTGGTTGTGAATGACTACGGCTTATGGGCCCGTTGGATGCAAGGCGCGTCTGGTGGAGCTACGAGGAGCTGGACCATGTGGTGGAACGAAGAGAACGCTTTTTACAAGAGCATGCCGTTTCCATCGAAATTTTTGTATTACATCAAGGTACTTTTGTATCTCATGATGGCTGAAGGCATCCGCCAGTCGAACCTGCTCAAGACAGACATTACTCTGAATACTCCTACCTTTCCGGTTGGGGACGTTGTTATCTTTATCGTGGTTATCTTTGTTGTCGGCCGCCTCTTCCACTCCAGAGAAGCCGGTATGCCATATCCAGTCCGTCGAACTATTGGAATCTTGCTCTTTGCCTTTATGGTCGCTGCTATCATTACGTTATTCCTCGAAGACGCCAATTACGTTCGCTACGCACTGGCAGGCTACTACGGTGTTGGCGCGCTATGCTTGGTTGGTTTGCTCAATGGAGTCAAGATGGTCAAGCCTTTCTACATGGTGCATGATTTGATTTGCGGTCACATCATTTTTATCCCTCTGTTTTTGTTGGCAGCTCTTCAGCTGCCGAATCACATTCAAACATGGTTGTTGTACCACAATGCTCTTTCGTCGGACGTGGTCGTCAGCGACATTTTGCGCTACGCTCGTAAGACTCAAGAATCTAGTGGCGTCGAAGTGGACGAAGATTTGGCCGAACAAGTGTCGGAACTCAAGAAGATTGTTCAGCGTCAGGAGCAGCTCTTGGCCACTGCCGGTTTTGTGCAAGGTGCTGGTCAGACCAACTCGGGTATGAATGATAGCATTGCCAATATTATTGGGACCGAATCTGGAGCACCGTCCACGGCCATCGTGCCGGAACCGGAAATTCCGGTGCGTCAGAGCACGGGTGGTCGTTACGGTCGAGCCTTTAGCATGTCTGGTATGGACGTGTGGGGTGACATGGCCCTGGGTGACATGGCCCTGGGCGATACAACTGATCCGCGTCAAGATATGAGCATGCCAACCGGTGGTGGTCCTATATCGAGCACCAATCCTAGCCACCCAGCTTCCAATATGCAAGGATTTTCCTTCACGCAACCGGATACCATGCCTCCCAGGTAAAGAAAAAAAAGGGCCAAAACCGAACCAATCTAAAAAAAATGAAAAAAAGGGGGTCTAAAGTGAAGTTCCTTTCCCCCAACCTGCCACGTTGTATTTGTATGTTTTTTGTTCGTAAGCAAAGCTAGCTCATTATTATTTACTACCTGGTATCAGAAAAGTAAAAAGATTGAGAGTTCCTACCTGGTAGTACTAGCTAGTAGTAGTAGTCTAGTACTCAACCGAAGTATTTTATCCTGTAGTATTGTTGCGTAGAGTTCCATAGAGTAGTCTAGTAGTACGAGCATTCATTACTTGACTTTGAAAGCCCGGGATATTCCAGCAAGGACTGGCCGGCGTAGACGCCCACTAAGAAAAAAAGACCGCGGCAATGAAGATAAAATTATTAGAGTAATTATTTTGCCCGTTTCAACCTTTTTTTACTATTAATAACCATTATTGCGTTATTTACCTTGCGACAGACATCATCAACAACAATAATAGTATTATATTATTGTAGCGTCACCTGTCCACTTTAGTAGACTACAGTACTTGTCGTGTTGCAAGAGTTTAAAAAAAGATACTGTATTATTTTTTGTGGGCTTGAAACACCCAGAGAGCACGATTCCAGACCTACTAGTAGCTACTGAGAACCAATGAGTACAACGACAGCACAACGACGAAAGCAACCCAAAGCACCGGAATCGCTTTCCTTGGAAACACCCATTGTTGAACCACCCAGCAATGAAAAGACAGCAGCAGCAGTAGTCGTAAAAGCCACGGTTCGACGGCGCAAATTTGGAACGGGACCCTTCGATGAACACTGGTTGAACGTGGACTGTTGTGGTTTAACGTGTGCTCTGATCACGTACGGATTGCATCTGTACGCCGTGTATACGGTGTGTTTTATTATGATCCCTCCCTGGATGAGCAGCAAGGACGATGATGGGATTCGACAGCTAACCGCAGCGGGACACTTTCATCGTGCTGCCTTTACCATCATTGCTGGTTTGGCATGTTTGGCACATTTTAAAGCCATGGTAACGAATCCAGGAGCGGTTCCACCCGATGCCAAACCCGTGCCTTCTCCGGAAGAAATGGAAGCAGCAGCAGCAGCAGCAGCAGCAGCAGCAACAGAAGGAGGAGGAGGAGAAAAAGACAACAACAAAGCACTACTGGGAGATCAGAAAAAGGGTATGCGATTGTGTCGGCGGTGCAATGCATTCAAACCACGACGAGCACACCATTGCAGTGTTTGCCGTCGATGCATTATCAAAATGGACCGTACGTTGATATGTTGTATTTGTCGAGATATCTGTTCGTTGATGGGACGATTTTTGATTTATCGACTTTTTCTTACGATTTTTATTCCTCTTTATTTTTTTAATTGCACGGTCCTGGGCATTCCAACATGATACGATATTGTTTCAAAACGACACAGACCACTGTAAGTTGTTTCGATTGATTGAAGCTTTTCTGATTTTTTGCTTTTGATAATTGTCGTTGCTGACACTTTATTTTCTCGTCGCTTTTTCAATCCAACTGCTGCTGCTGCTGCTGCCTGCTTGCCTGCTTGCCTGCTTGCCTGCTGTACCAAAATCAAATTCCAAAACAAAATCAAATTCCAAAAATATATTCCAAAATTCAAAACAGGTCCTTGGGTCAACAATTGTGTGGGAATTGGCAATCACAAATACTTTTTGCTCTTTATTTTTTACACGTTCTTGTCGTGTGCCTACACCATTGTTATTTTAATTTCGTGGTTCACAATTTGTATGCGACACACCGGACGCGGACGACACGTTCGAGACGTTGCCTGTTTGGATAGTCCCCGCCATTTGCTCAACTTGCTGGGACTGGTGGTCGAAGCAGTACTGTTTGGCATGTTTACCTCTTGCATGATGGTAGATCAGTCCGATGTGATTTCATCTAAAATGACGCACATTGATCGATTGAAGGGCGGGGGCGAAGTAGGTACCGCATCGCTGGGGGGAGTTGCCGAAGTCTTTGGAGTTGGCGAAAAGATAGAACACGGTGCTAATACGTCGAGATTCCGATTCGACTGGCTCTCTCCAATTCACAGGGTGTGTTTCCCTCCAAATTTACGAGACGATGTTATGGGCTTCTGTCGACCGTGTGTTAACATGTCGAACCAGAATGCAGATAATGATACCGAGCTAGTGCCGTTGCGGAGCGGGTTGCGAAGCGTGGCTGAGATTGTTTGAGCAAGGCACCAAGATGTGCTGCCCTTTTTTTGGAATTCCTGCTTTCTCTTTTGCACATGTATATAAGAGACTATTGTTTTGCCATATATTTGTCTTTAGCCAATTAAAGTTCCCAAACAATTGCTGGTATTATTATTTTCTTTTTAAAATATAATTTTTTCCAAACACATTTAATGTAAGTATTCTACAGTTGTGTTCTAACAACTTTGAGAAGTAGTTGAATATCCTTCTTTTCAATCATGAGCATGTCGCTTTGCTTGGATTGCCCGCCCATGAGATTGGAGCCCTGCGAATTTGTGTTTTTATCAAAACGGAAAAAAGAGGTTAGTATGCGCATCCTAGAGAAGATGAAACTTACAAAATCGATCCAGTTGTTACTTACAAAGCCAGTTCCCACATATTTCTCCAAAATGTTATGCACTTTTTCCATACTCAAGAACGGGTAGCGCTTGTTCCTGGCCGATGCATTTTCGGGCATGAGCAAGACAGGAAGATCGCGATCCAGCATGGCTGAAGTCAAATTCTTAATCTCATCAAAGCAATCACGAAGACCTTCTACTCCCGTGTTATCGGCAAAACGAATGAATTCGCTGACATCCAAGGACAAATTCTTGATACCGTACGCATCAATCTTGCTAATGGCAGGAATATTGCCAGCACCCTGGCCACCTTCGCTGGCACGAGCCGTCAGCAATTTTACCAATCGCTCAGCTACGTGGCCGCAGCAAGAAAAGTGCAATCCATTCCTGGAGCCCTCGTCCATGGATCCCAGACTTGCAAAGACATCGGTCATGTAGCCGATAATGGCCTGGCAGTACGCATTGGAAACAGGCCGCTCAGTTTTCGCCACCCAGTTGTGATTCTCGAGACCAATATTGATGTGCGAGTCCAACTTGGTTCTACAAACATCGTAAACCAAGGTGTACATGCTACCCACTTGAGCATCGCAAGCCTTGTTGGCGCCCTTCAGGGTCTTTTCGGCGTAGG
>Ga0100398_1004332_pt1 | contig 11527 bp, 7 predicted proteins | sample CryGeymeta201522_FD_81568 | JGI IMG/M metagenome (GOLD analysis project Ga0100398, IMG submission 81568) | Groundwater microbial communities from Crystal Geyser aquifers in Utah, USA - Crystal Geyser metaG 2015-22 | ecosystem: Environmental > Aquatic > Deep subsurface > Groundwater | place: USA... | reverse complement strand
CTCCGATGGCTGCTGTCGGATTTTGTCTAGCAGCTTGATTCTACAAAGCTTTCGCGAGCACGCCAGCTATTTCCCCTGATTTGGATGAATAAGGCAGGATCAGCCCTGAGCGGGCTTTATCCCCTTGTCTTGCAATACTTCCCTGAACCAGTTGGCGTCGTAGCCGCGGTCCCCGAGCAGCCAGTCGACTTCCGACGGGCTGCCCGGCAGGACCCGCGCCCCGATGTAATCACTGACCCGACCTGCGGTGATGAACAGCTCGAGTGGGCGGCTCTGGCTGTCGCAGATCGCGTGCAGTTTCGTGTTCATACCGCCCTTGGTGCGGCCGATCAGGCGTCCACGCCCCCCCCCTTTTTGCGGCCAGGCTGGTCGCTGTCCGGTTGGGCTTTCAGATAGGTCGCATCGATCATCACCCGAGTCAGGTCGGGTGCTTGAATCACGCTGAACGGGCCGCATCAACCAGATCAATGGGTCCTGAAGGCCTGTGGCTGGAGACACCGGACAAGTCGGGACCGCCCGGGCGCGGCTCAGACCAGCAGAAGCGCGTGATCCAGCTTGCGCGACAGGTGGGGCGAATAGAACGGGTCCTGCGCGAAGAGATCCGGGTGCAGCGCGATGGCCCGGGCGCGCTCGGCGCGGTGGCGGTCGCGCTTCGCGCGGTCCGTGTCCTTGCCGCGGCTGCGGCTTTCGAAATGGGTGAACAGGGGGGCTGCCACGCAGACATTGCGATAGCCCGCCGCCATCAGGTCGGCGCAGAAGACGACGTCGTTATAGGACACGGCAAGGTCTTCGCGCAGCCCGCCCACCGCGTCGAAGGCGCTGCGCGTCACCGCCAGACAGGCTGCGGTCACGGCGCTGACGGACCGGTCCACGGCCGCGAGATGGTTGTAGCCGGGATCGTCCGCGCCGCGCCCGACGAAGACGTGCTGCGCCCCGCCGCGCAGGCCGAGCGCGACCCCGGCATGCTGCACGTCCCCGTCAGGATAAAGCAGCTTGCAGCCCACGGCTCCCACGTCCGGCTGCAGGGCGTGCGCCGCCAGCCGCCGCAGCCAGCCGGGATCGCGCGCGGTCGTGTCGTTGTTGAGCAGCACCAGAAGATCGCCCTGCGCGGCCCGCGCGGCGGCGTTGTTCAGCCGGGCGAAATTGAAATCGCCGTCGTCGCGCATCAGCGTGATCGCGCCCGCGGCCGCCCGGGCGTCGAGTTCCGCCAGCGTCCGGGGGTCGTCCGAGCCGTTGTCGATCACCAGGATCTCCAGCCGGTCGCGGGGCCAGTCGGTCTTCTGCAGCGATGCAAGGCAGGGGCCCAGCAGGTCCCAGCCGTTGCGCGTCGGGATCAGGATCGAGGCGACGGGCAGCGGGTGGTCGGGCAGATGGTCGGGCAGCGTAGGCAAGTCCATCGGCACGGGGGCGGGGGGCGCGCAGACAACGACCGGGGCCATGCAGGGGGTCACCTGCGCGGCGGACAGGTTCCTGGCGAAGGCCGCCATGGCGGCCTGCAACGGCGCCCCGGCGCGCAGCGCGGCCAGCAGGGCGGCCCGGCCCGGCGCGTCCTGCGCCACCGCGACCAGCCCGTGCAGCAGCAGTCCCTGTGCCAGCAGCAGCGGATCGGTGCGCGGCGGCTTCAGCCAATGCCCGGTCACGCGACCGTCCGCATCCGCGAAGAGCGCGTCACCATAGGCGACCACGGCCCCCGGGCTGGCCGCCAGCGCCGCGGTCAGGCGGTCCGCGCCGCCGGCGATCGCGGTCGCATCTCGCGCCAGCAGGAGCATCGCGCCCCGCGCCGGACCCGGCGCGCTGACGATCCGCGCCGCATCCGGGGCGATGACCACCTGCGGACAGGTCTCGGCCCCGTCCCATGGGGGTGCCGTCGCCACGCGCCCGTCCGTCACGGCGATGCCCTGCGCCCCGGCCAGCCAGTTCCCCAGCAGACGCCGCCGGATGCTGTCCTGCCAGGCCTCGGGCAGCCAGCCCCGCGGCGCGCCGCTCGTGCGCAGGAAGACGCGCGACACCAGCCCGTGCCCGCATGCCGTGCGCGGCACGATCCGCGCCACCGCGGCGGCGCGCAGGCGCCCGGAAAGGGGGGGCCGCGTTTGGGGCATCCGTGTTCTCCGTCCGTCCGCACCGTCGTGCCGGATATTGCCCGGCGGAACAAGCCACCGGCCGGCGCCTGCCGCCGGCGGCGGGGGATGGCCCACCGGCCCAGCAGGTTCGGTGGGCGCGGTCCGAGCTGCGGATTTCCGGTTTTCTGTCGGTATCTTGCACATCGGATACGCGGATTGGGCGCGATTTGCAGATGACTTGGAGGCCAGGCCCGACGCGCGAACCCGCGGGGTCGCTGGTCGATCCGTGCGATGCGGGCCGCCCGCAGACCGCCCCCAGACCGCCCCCAGAGGGGTCGATTCCGGCTGAGTGCAGAATGACACCCTAAGGCTCCCGCCCCCATCATTTGCCCCTCGTTTGAGCCCTGTGGTCGCCTTCGTTGTGACGATGAGCTTGCTGCGCCCGTTTGGTGGCTGTGAAGGTGGCAAGATATAGGGATGATTACTTCACAACCTTGCCCCTGCTTGCCGCCGCCACCGGTATTCGCCGGTGAGCAGGATGTGGGCCCATCCGAGCGGCGAGATATGTGCCAGCAGAGCGGGGTCGCAATTCAGCCCGGCCCGCTGCCGCGCGGCGACGGCCTGACCGAGGTGCTTGGTGTTCCAGTAGATGATGATGGCGGCGAGCAGATTGAGACCGGCCATGCGGTAGTGCTGCCCTTCGGCGGTACGATCCCGGATTTCACCCTGCCGTCCGATGCGCAGTGCGTTTTTCAGGGCGTGATGGGCCTCGCCCTTGTTCAGGCCGATCTGAGCCCGGCGCTGCATGTCCGCGTCGAGGAGCCACTCGATGATGAAGAGGGTGCGCTCGACACGGCCGATTTCACGGAGCGCCAGGGCCAGCTCGTGCTGGCGTGGATAGGCCGCGAACTTCTTGAGCAGCTGACTGGGCGGCATGACGCCCGTCACCATCGTGGCGGCGGACCGCAGCACGGGAGGCCAGTTCTGGACGACAAGGCCCTCGCGGATCTTGCCGCCGATCAGGCTGCGCAATTCGTTTGGCACTGACGCTGGGTCGAAGAGGTAGAGCCGTCTGGATGGCAGGTCGCGGATACGCGGGATGAACCGGAACCCAAGCAGCGAGGTTACGGCGAAAACGTGATCGGTGAAGCCGCCGGTGTCGGCATACTGCTCTGTGATCTTCCGCCCGGCCTCGTTCATCAACAGCCCGTCCAGAATGTAGGGCGCTTCGCTCACGGTGGCCGGAATGTTCTGGGTCGCGAACGGGCCGAACTGGTCGGAGACATGGGTATAGGCCTTGAGGCCCGGCTCGGAGCCGTATTTCGCGTTGATGAGGTTCATGGCTTCGCCCTGCCGCGCGGCGGGGAAGAATTGCCCGTCGCTGGAGGCGGTCACGCCACCACCCCAAAACTTGGCTATGGGCAGCCGGGACTGCGCCTCGATCACCATAGCGAGGGCCTGGTTGATGGCGTCGCTCTCCACATGCCATCGCGACAGGCGGGAGAGCTGGAAGTAATCATGGGTGTTGGTCGCCTCGGCCATCTTGCTGAGCCCGAGGTTCAGGCCTTCGGCCAGCAGCACGGTCAGCATTCCGATCTGGTCTTTGCAGGGCGCGCCGGTTTGCGAACTGATGAAGGTTTCCGTGAAGCCGATATCCGCATCGACTTCTTGCATCAGCTCGGTGATCCGTATGGCGGGCAGCCGATCGTAGAGATCGAGCACCAGCTCGTCCGCCCCTTCGGGCACCGCGGCGCTCAAGCGGTCGAGTTTCAGGATGCCGTTCTCGATCGACCCGCCGGGAATGGCCCCCGTGCGCGCCGCCTTGGCCAGCCGCGCCAGGCCGTCGGTCATGCGTGCCTTGCGGTCGGCAAGCCAGGCTTCCGGATCGAGCGGCACGGCCAGTCTTGGTATGTCCTTCACCGCATCGGCGGGAACCAGAGCCTGTTTCAGATCGCTGTAGCGCCGGGAATGAGGCACCCAGATATCGCCGGAGCGGAACGCATCCCGTAGGTGGAACAACACCGCCACTTCCCAGAGCCGGTGGCCATCTTCCTCCTGGGCATTCAGATGGCGATGCCATTTCGAGCCGCGCCGCAAGAAGCCAACCGGTCGTTCCTCGGGTCTTTCATCGCCCGCGATCAGCGTGCTGGCCTGCAGCAAAGGCGCAGTGACACCCGCCGCCTGGATATCCAACGCGCGCAGCATGCGCGGGGCATAGCGCCGGAACCGGTGATAGCCCTGCCCAACATGCGCCAAGGGGTCAGCGGCCATCGTGTCCGTTAACTCTGCGGCGGTAGCAACCAACCCTTCAAGCCGTTCCCACCCGCAGGCCAGCTCCGTCGCCTGATCCAAGGGCGCGCCATCGCTTCTGGCGTCGAGCAAGGCGGCACCAAGGGATTTGAAGGCGCGCAGGGTGTCCTGCACCGCCGTCTTTGCGTCAGAGATTTTGGCATCGCAGAGCTTTTTGGCACCCTGCCATGTCTTGCCGACAATCCGGTCGTGGGTCTCAATCACTGCATCGGCAAGCGCCGCACGCCATGCGACCGCGCAGACCGCGATGATGGCCAGGCGGCGATCACTGCTGATGTCGCGCAGGCCATCGGCAAAATAGCGTTCACCTTGGCGCTGCAGGCGGGTCACTCGATGGGGTGGAATGCCCGCGAGGATGTCAGGCGACAGATTCATCTCCTGTAGGATTTCCAGCCGGTCGAGCAGGCGAGTGGCATCGGCCGAGTTCTGCCCCACCTCGAATTGGCGCAGCCAGACAAACCGGCTGACCTTGCCTTCGACCATCTCAGTGAGCAGGGCATCAAGGCGGGCTTTCAGGGGTTCATCCAATCGGGCTACGATGGCGCTGTCGATCCGGCGTTCCGCCGCGACAAGCGCATCCGCGCAGAGGCGCTCGACCACGGATATACCCGGCAGGACAGTTCGGGTCCGGCGGCACTCGTCGACAAACCGGCAGGCCAGATCATGGTTGGAGGTCGCATTCTCCGCCTCACCCGCCAGCCAGGTCTTCAGTTCTCGTGCGCGATGACCGGAGAACATTCTGAAGCCGTAGAGCTGACGGAGGTCGTGAAGATGTTGCTGACGGGTCTGACGCCGAGCGGCGTAGGGAAGGAACTCATCCCCGGTCATGCCCAATTGGGCCCCGATAAACCGGACGACTGACTCAGGGATCACCTCGCGAGACGATAGCAGGCGGCCCGGATATCGCAGCGCGCATAGCTGTAGCGCGTACCCAAACCGGTTCTCTGAACGCCTGCGCACATTGATGTGCTCCAGGTCCTCATCCGACAACGTGTAGTGATAGAGGATGCTCGCCTCGTCTGTCGGAAGGTCAAACAGCGTCGCGCGTTGCCGCGCGGTCAAGATGGTGCGGTGCGCCATAGTTCTTTTGCTTTCTACAGGGCGTTTGTGTATCTTTGATTTAGATATATATTAAGATTTACTTGGATCCGGATATGCAAGGCCGCGCCAAAGAGCATCGCAAACGACCGTATGAGATAAATCCATGCTGATAGGATATGCCCGGGTCTCGAAAGCCGACGGCAGTCAATCTCTCGATCTGCAGCGAGACGCGCTAATCGAAGCGGGCGTGGGAGCCGATGGCATCTACGAAGATCAGGCGTCAGGTAAGCGTGACACCCGGCCAGGCCTCGATGCATGTCTCAAGGCCCTGCGTAAAGGGGATGTCCTGGTCGTCTGGAAGCTCGACCGCCTCGGCCGCGATCTCAAACACCTCGTGACAATCGTACAGGAGCTGACCGATCGCGAGATCGGCCTACGCGTCCTGACCGGACAAGGGGCGCAGATCGACACCACCACCGCTGCAGGGCGGTTGATATTCGGCATCTTCGCGGCCCTGGCAGAATTTGAAGGGGAACTGATCCGCGAGCGCACCGTCGCCGGCCTCAAGGCAGCCCGGGCGCGAGGGCGAAAAGGGGGGCGTAAATTCGCGCTGACCAAAGCCCAGGTGCGCCTTGCGCAGTCGGCCATGTCGAACCGCGATACCTCCGTCGCGCAACTCGCCAAGGAGCTCGGCGTCAAACCTGTCACCATTTACCGATATGTCGGCCCTAACGGAGAGCTCCGAGAGAACGGAAGACGCGTCCTGGCCGCTTAGGGTGTCATTCTGCACTCAGCCGGAATCGACCCCCCAGACCGCCCGTGACCTGGCCGTGATCTGCGCGTGGCGACAGGGCGCGACAGGGCGCGTCAGGGCGCGCAGGAGCACCGGAATGCCACGGGCGCGACGCGCCCGCCCTTGCACCGATATTCAAACGGTCGTTTGCTGGCCACATACGCAACTGCAAACGGCCCCGCCATGCCCCCGATCGGCTATGGCCGCGTGTGCACCGCGGACCAGCCCCCTGCCCCCAGCCCCCTGTCCCAGTCCTCTGTCCCAGTCCCGCACGCGGACGGCCGCGGGCTGGATGGTGATCGACGCGGAGTACGCCCCGGGTGGGGATCGCCGCCGCCCCGTTTCTGGGGTCCCGTGCTGGGGTCCCGTGCTGCCCTGTGCTGGCCCGCGGGGCGCGCCCAGCCCGTTGATGCGCGTGTCGCGTTTATTCCGTTGATGCGCGTTTCGCGCAATAGGCCAGGAAGGCCCGGGCGGGGCTGCGCAGGCGGGGCCGGCCCGTGGCCACCCAGTAGCGGCGCCAGTCGGCTTCCAGCGCATAGACATCCCAGCCCGGTGCCAGCGCGCGGGCCTCGGCCAGCGTGTCGGCGGCGAGGCGGGGCGCATCGCCGTCATCGATCACCGCAGCGGCCCGGCGCGGGGTGACGACCACCAGATCCCCCGCCGCGACCTCCAGCCGGTAGTCCGGCAGCAGGTCCGCCGCCACCATGTCGCGGATCATCTTGCGGAAGACCCGCAGCGGCGAGGCCGAGCCAGATTTCGCGCACAGCACCTTCATGGACACCTGCCAGCGCGCCTGCCGCCCGCAATGCTTGCGCGCCAGCTCATAGACCCGCCGCTCCAGCGGTTTTCTGAGCGCGAAATACCCCGGCGCCAGCGTCAGCACCGAGCGTGCCAGCACCGCGCGAAACAGCCAGTCCGACAGCGTGACCGATACCGACACCATCCGCCCCGACGTCGTGCGCCGCACGATCGTCCATTCCTCCAGCAGTCCGAAACCGCGCGTCGTGACCGTGTCGCCCGTGGGGATGTTGGTGACGATCCGCGTGCCCGAGAGCCGCTCGAACGCCTGGCACAGGCGGCGGTAGCTGTCGCCGCCGGTCTCGCGCCGGGTCGCCACCAAGAGGTCATGGGCCACCAGTTCGATCCGCCGCGCGACGGGGGCCCCGGCGTTCAGCGCCGCGACAAGCTGGGAGATGCAGTAGATCAGCACGTCCTTGTCGTGGATCGTGGCGAGCCCCTTGACCGACGGCGTGATCTCCACGCTGGTGCCGCCATGGTCGTAGCGCAGCACCCGCCGGTCGGGGCGTGTCGAGAGGGAAAAGACCGGGTGCTCCATCGTCGCCATGTCGTCCTTGAAGACGACGCCCGCGATGTCGCAGACGAAGAAATCCGCCAGCGCCGCGGCGGGCGGCGTCCCGGAAGACGCGGTCTGGGGTCGGGTGCGCTGCATCGACCATGGCCTCGGGTCGGCCCTCTGGCGGGGCCTTGGGGCGCGACGACCGCCCGCAAACGCGGCGCACGGTCATCGTCGTTTCATTGACACCACTCTAGGAACTGCCGCGCGGCCCGTCCAGCCTGCGGCGCCCCGCGGTTCGGGGGTCCGGAATCGCCGCATCGGGGGTCTGGAGTCGCCGCTTCGTCGTTCCGGAGTCGCCCTTCCCCGCAGAAACGCAGTTTTTTCCTTGCGGCACAGGGCATTACGGAAATAGCGCTTTGCCCCTAACATAAATATAACAGATCTATTAACATCGCGCGAAAGTGTCAGCCTGTGCATCCACCCCGGGCACGCATCGGCAAGCCGCTGATTTGCAATGAAAACGACACGCCATGTGCCATTTTTCTTCCATATGCGCAAAATTCGGGTATCTTGGCAAAAAACAGGCATATGACCGAGGCGCGGGCGCGCAGAACCCGGCCAAGGCGGCGCAGACAGCATGGCAGGTCAGACCCGATGACGGACGCGGAACGCATCCCGCCCTATTTCACGATCACCCCGGATGCCGCCCTTGCGGAACTGGGTGACCCGGTGGGCACCGACGGCTTCGCGCAGGCCGCGTCCCAGGCGGCGCAGGGGCGCAGCGATCTGGTGTCGCGCGGGCTGAACCCCGAAGGGCGCAAGGTGCTGCGGCGGTTCTCCACATGGGAGGTCACGCGCTATCTCATCCCGGTGGCCACGCCGCATTTCCGCCGGGTGCTGAAGGCGAACCCCGACCTGCCGCAGGGCACGGCGCAGACCGAGGGCGGCACGCGCTGGTTCTCGCTCGATGAGGTGCTGCGCCTGCGCGCCCATTTCGCCGCCGAAGGGTCGCGCGCGAAACCCTACCTGCCCTATCGCCCCCGCGGCCTGCCGGCCAAGGTCGTGGCGGTGGCCAATTTCAAGGGCGGGGTCGGCAAGACCTCGACCGCGGCGCATCTGGCGATGTCCGCGGCGCTCGACGGCTACCGGGTGCTGGTGGTGGATCTCGACAGCCAAGGGTCGATGACCTCGATCTTCGGGGGCACGGTGGCGGATGAATGGGCGACGGTCTTTCCGCTGCTGGCGCGGGATTACGCGGAATCGTTGCAGGCCGAGAACCGGGCGCGAATGGCGCGGGGCGACACCCCCCTGCCGCTCGACGACATGCTGGCGGCAGCCCTGAAGATCCGCGCCGGGGATCTGGCGCAGCGCACCCATTGGCCCAATATCGACCTGATCGGGGCGCAGTTGAACCTCTACTGGGCGGAGTTCCAGGTGCCGGTGTGGCGCATGGGGCTGAAGGGCTGGAAGTTGTGGGACGCGCTGAGCAATCGGCTCGCCGCCGACGGGATGCTGGACGGCTATGACGTGGTGATCCTCGATACGCCGCCGGCGCTGGGGTATCTCACGATCAACGCGCTGGCGGCGGCGGATATCCTGCTGGTGCCGCTGGGGGCGTCGTTCCTGGAGTTCGACAGCACGGGGCGGTTCTTCGACATGCTGCACGCGACCTTCAGGTCGATCGAGGACGGCGAGAACCTTGCCGCCCGCGCGCTGGGAACGGCCGAGTTGCGGTTCGAGTGGGACGCGGTGCGCGCGGTGATCACGCGGTTCGACGCGTCCCAGCAGATGGAACTGGCGAACCTGATGCAGGCCTATATCGCGCCCTACATGTCGCCCTACCGGCAGGATTACACGGCACTGGTGGGCCAGGCGGGCGAGCAGGTCGCGGGCATCTACGAGGCCGATTACCGCGATTTCAACCGCGAGACCTATATCCGCGGGCGCGAGACCTTCGACGAGACCTATGCCGCCTTCAAGAAGCTGCTGGTGGGGGCGTGGCGTCGCGATGAAATCGCGCAAGACCAAAGGCGCGATGAAATCGCGCAAGGCAAGAGTCGCGATGACATCGCGCTGAACAAGGCGCGGGACGGGCAGGGCGCGGCATGAGCAACGGGGCGCGGGGATGTGGCAGGGTGTTTCGCATGCGAAACACTGGGTTTGACGTGTTTCGCATGCGAAACACTGGGTCCGGTTTGTTTCGCATGCGAAACATCAGAGCGAAAATGTTTCGCGTGCGAAACGGGGGGCAACAGGATCGGACGCCGCCGGCCCTCCGGGCGTTCGTGCCTCAAACGCTCCGGGGGAGCGTTTGCCGGACGCCGCTGGCCCTCCGGGCATTCGCGGCTGAAACGCTCCCCCGGAGCGTTTCCGGGACGCCGCTCATTGTTTCGCGCGCGAAACATCCGCGCCCGCCCGCGCCGACATGAAAGGACACCGCCCATGGCCCGCCGCCGCCGCCTGACCCCCGCCCAGCCCGGGTATCTCGGGCCCGCCAGCTCCGCGCTCGAAACCAAGTCCGCCCTGCCCGGCCCGGCGCTGCTGGCCGACACCGCGCCCCCCGTCGCCCATGGGCCGCTCGTTCCCGGCCAGGTGCCGCGCCCGACCCCGCCGATCGCGGCCGTGTCCGGCCAGTCGGCGGAGGCCGCGGCGCTGCGCGAGATCTCCCAGGGGATCGAGACCGCGCGCGCCACGGGGCGGATGGTGGTGGACGTGCCGCTGGGCGACGTGAGCCAGGGGTATCTCGCGCGCGACCGCATCGCGCTGGACGCCGAGGAGATCGCGGCGCTCAAGGCCTCCATCCGCGCCCATGGGCAGCGGACACCGGCGGAGATCACGCCGCTGCACGGCACGGGCCGCGACGAGACCGACGGCGCGCCGGCGCAGCCCTGGGGGCTGATCTCGGGTTGGCGGCGGCTGCGGGCGCTGTCGGATCTCTACGACGAAACCGGGGAGATGCGCTTTTCGACCCTGCGCGCGCTGGTCCGCCCGCCCGAGGACGCAGCGGCAAGCTATGTCGCCATGGTGGAGGAGAACGAGATCCGCGCCGGGCTGTCCTATTACGAACGCGCCCGCGTGGTGGCCGAAGCTGCGGCGCGGGGCGTGTTTGCCGATCAGTCCGCCGCGCTCAGGTCGATGTTCGCCACGGCGAGCCGCGCGAAACGGTCCAAGATCGGCAGCTTCATCGACCTGCACGAAGGGCTGGGGGATCTCTTGCATTTCCCGGCCGAGATCCCCGAACGGCTGGGGCTGGCGCTGGTGTCGCGGCTGCGGTTGGAAGGGCGGCACCGGCTGCGGGGCGCCCTGCGCGACGCGCGCCCGGCGACGGCCGCCGCGGAACTGGCGCTGCTGGAGAAACTGGCGAAACCGCCGCGCACGGGCGACGTGCCGGGCGGCGATGTTTCGCGCGCGAAACGCCCCCAGCGCGAAACGCTGGCCCCCGGGGTGGATCTGCGCCTGCGCGAGACCGCCGGGCGGCTGGAAGCGACCCTGTCCGGCCCGGGCGTCGATGCTGCGCTTCTGGCGCGGCTGCGGGCGGCGCTGGCATCGGGCGGCGGGCAGGGCGCAGGTGGCTGATTTCCGGGGTGTCGCGTGTGTCGCGTGTGTCTCGGGCGGTCGTTGACGTCGTCTCGCCCCGTTTTGGCCCCCGCTTTGGCCCGTGGCTGCGGGGAGCGCCGCCCGCCCCGCGCATTGTTTCGCGCGCGAAACGCGCGCGTCCCCCATGGCGCTGCGATGCATCGGGGGCGGACGCCCGCGCGCGCGGGCGCCATGTGTATCCCGTGGGTGGGCGCATGCGGGTGCGGCGATTGCGGCTTGCGATCCCGCAGCGGGCTGCTAGGCTTTGAGTGTCAGCTTGCGGTCCCTGGTTTCATGATGTCAGACAGTTTCGCGGTCATCGTGCCGACCTACAACCGCGCGCATCACGTCGGTGCCGCGATCGACAGCATCCTCGCCCAGGACCTCCCCCCCGAGGAGATCATCGTCGTCGACGACGGCTCGACCGACGACACGGCGGGCGTGCTGGCG
>Ga0100398_1004331_pt1 | contig 11527 bp, 15 predicted proteins | sample CryGeymeta201522_FD_81568 | JGI IMG/M metagenome (GOLD analysis project Ga0100398, IMG submission 81568) | Groundwater microbial communities from Crystal Geyser aquifers in Utah, USA - Crystal Geyser metaG 2015-22 | ecosystem: Environmental > Aquatic > Deep subsurface > Groundwater | place: USA... | reverse complement strand
TATCTTTGTTTTCATCTCATAAATCAATCTTTTTTTATTTCCTTTGATTTACATTTTTTACAGATTTTATGGCTATTTTTATTTAACATAGTTAAAAATAAAGGAGTATTTGGCTTTATTATAACAAATATTCCTTATTTTAGCCACACACTTTTTACAATTAAGCCATATTTAAATACAAAAAAAGCAGAGTCTTTTTTTTGGGACTCTACTTTTTAGGGGCCGTTCATTAAGAGTTAGTTTTTTAGTCTATTGGATACAAATATTTTGTTCCAACTATTTGCCACTTTGGATCTTGTTTTTGTAATTGTTCAAGAACTCATTTAAAATGTAATAATCAGTAAGTTATATATATTTTATTATATTCGCTTTTTGAAATTTCATCTACAAGTACTTTATTTCTTCAATTTAATATTACATCAAATAATACTTCATTATTAAAATTTTCACTTAAGACTGATTGTAAACTATCAGATCAAACTATTAAATTTAAAATTGCTTGATTTAGATAAACAAGAATTTTTAATTCTCTATCATTTAGACTTGATAGAGCATTTAATATTTCTTTATTAGCATCAAGAGGTGGAGAATATTTAGATTTTTGCTCTCAAGATGTTATATTTTTTTGTTCATATAATTCCATTATTTGGTTTATATCTAGGTCTACATTGAAATCTAACTCATTTACAAGTCATAATAGATCTTCTTGGTTTTGAAAAGTAACTCAATATAATTTTGAAAAATTTTCATATAAATCACTTTCAAATTCTATACCTATTGCATCATTAAATGTATTCATATTTTCTGGAGTCCCTGGTTTTACTCATTCAAAGAAATATACTCATCAATCTTGTTTAAATTTAGTTAGATTTTTAATAACTTCATCGTAAAAACTTTTTGATGCAATATGAACCATTGCTTGAAATACAACAGTTTTTTCTCAATTACTTATAGTATATTCAGGCATTTTTGCCTTAAATACTTCATTTGATAAATATGCAAATCATCATAGTATAGAAATAGTAACCAATATAAAAATACTTATTCTAAAGATAAAATATTTCATATATTCTAGAGAATCTGTAATTTCTCTTTTTTTAAATTTTTTCCATAAGATATGAAATGTATAAAATAAGATAGTATAAAATCATATGCTTACCAAAAAATCAAGTACTCAAATTATACTGTTGAAATAATATGATATTGCACTAAATATTATCAATATTATAGTAGAAAAAATAAGTTTTAAATTCATATTTGATTATTATTGTTTATAGGTAAATAGTTTATTTATTTTTTGATTTTAATGAAATTTTTTTTATACTTAAATTATATTTTTAGATTTTTACATATTTTTATGAAAAAAATTATTACTTTTTTAGTTTATTTTTTTGTTATATTTTTATTTTGATTTTTAAATCAAACTAATGCATGAATTTTTTCAGATGATAAAACAGAAATACCTTATTGTCCATGAAATGATTGTTGACTAGAACAATGAGTAGATAAAATATGAAAATCAGGGATACAATGATTAGTAACAATATGAACTTGATCAGAATATGTTCAAAGGATTATAGCATTTGCATTATCTTTTTTAGCAATTGTAGCTGTTATATTGATAATCTATGCAGGGTTTAATCTACTTATTTCAATTTGAGATGAAGAAAAAGCTAAAAAATCAAAAACTATAATAGTTTTTGCCATATTGGGTTTACTTATAATATTTCTAGCGAAGCCGATTACTACATTTGTTATAAATGTACTAAGTTCAAATCCTAATCCATAAATTTAAGATTGATTTTATTAAAAGTCAATCTCTTTTTTTTGTTTCTTTTTTTAAAATATGTTATTATTTTCTTGAATATAATTAACTTAATAATATATGAATGAAGTAAATTTTATAACTAATAAGAAAAATGAATTAATTAAACCATTAATTTTTTTATGATTTGTCTTAGTTGTTTCATTAGGGTTGTTTTTATTTAATTGGAGATTAGATTATAATAATTGACAATTAGATCAAAAAATTTTTGAAAGAGAAGTAGATATTAAGGTATTAGAATCAGATCCAAAGATACAAGTTTATTCTTTGATTGAAGCAAATAAATCTACAATTATTGGTTTAGAAAAAAGATCCATGATTACAAAATATGTTAATCATATTAAATCAATTTCTAAAAAGTATGATGTTGCTTTTGAATGATTTACTATTTCAAATTGAATTATAAACACAGTTTCATTAATTTCATCTACAGATAAATGATTAGCTTATGCTAAAACTAGAGATTTTATAAAAAATTATAGATTAGATGATAAAGCTTTATTTAACTTAGAGTTTATAAGTTCAATTGAAGGAGGTGATTCTATGAAAATACCACTTATTTTTAAATTAAAATAATATTATTATTAACCAATTATCAAATGTCAATCTTAAATAAAAGCAATAAAATATATTGATATATTATAATTTTATTATCATTGTTTATTTTTGTTCTATTTACTAGAAATCAAATAACAAATATGCAATTCAAATTTGATGAAAAAGAAGAAAAAGAAAATGTTTTACAATCAAAAAGAGATGAATTACAAAAATTAAATGATATAAAAATAAAAGTAAACTCTGAAGAAAGTGATGTAAATTCTTATATATCTCATTTTTCTGAAGATGAACTTATAGATTATATATATTCAAAAATAGAAGAGGATAATTTAAAATATACTGACTGAGTTAGTATAATAAGAAGTATATCAATGTCAGAATGAAAACTTAATGAAATAGGTTTTATGGAATCTACAATTATGTTAAATTTAAGAATTCCAACTGAAGATAGAATGTTTAAAATCTTAGATTTTTTTATAAAAGATGGTTCAAAATATAAATTTTTTATAGATTCATTTACTTATCCAAAATTAGATTCAGAATCTAGTTATAATATAACTATTCCTTTAAAAATTTTTTATAAATAAATATGGAAAATACAAAAACAATTGAAAATAAAAGTAGTGATATAATTCTTTTTAAAAAAGTAGGTCTTATAGATAAATATAATTTTTATGAATATATATCTGTAATGCTTGATTGAGGTGTTTGAGTTACAGAGTCTTTAGAATCAGTAAATTCAAAAATTTCAAGTCCTTTTTTTAAGGCTAAGATTAGAGAATTAATAACTTATATTTCTTCATGAGATTCTTTTTCAAAATCTATGAGAAAAATACCATCTGTATTTCAATCATCTGAAATTTCCATAATTGAATCTTGAGAATCTACAGGTCAATTATCTAATTCTCTTATGAAACTTAGTGATGATTTAAAAAAAATTTATGATCTTAAAAATAAAATAAAATGAGCATTAACATATCCAATAATTATATTTTTATTTTTATTTTTGGCACTGTGAATTGTTTTAACTTATGTTATTCCTACTATAAAACCATTGTTTGCAGATGCTGGAGTTGAATTGCCTTTAGCAACTAAAGCATTATTAGCAACATCTGATTTTATGATAAATAATGTATGGTTTATATTTTTATTTATTGCTACAGTTATAGTATTTTTTATTTGATATAAAAATACTAAATTATGAAAGATTACAATTGAAAATTTTGTATTTAGTATTCCGCTTATCTGAAAAATATATAAAAATTATATTTTAGCAAATATAGCATCAAATCTTGCGACACTTATTTGATCTTGAATAAATATAGTAAAAGCTCTTACACTTGTATGAAAAGCAACAAATAGTTTTATTTATATGGATCTTTTTTCTGAAATAATAACAAAGGTATCTAAATGAGGTTGAATTGTAAAATCAATGGAAGAAGTAGATCCAGAAAAAGAATATTTTCCATCTGATTACTTACAAATGCTTTCTGTTTGAGAAAGAACAGCAAATCTTGAATCAATATGTTTAAAAATGAATAAACAATATGAAAAAGAAGTAGATTATTCATTAGTAAGACTTACTAAATGGATTGAACCACTTGCAATACTTTTTGCTTGAGTATTTGTATTATGGTTTGCATTTGCTATTTTCTGAGCAATACTAAAGGTAACACAAACAGTTTCATAAATAAAAAACTAAAACTAAAAATTAATTTTAATTTTTAGTTTTTTTCTTATAATCATTTTAAGAATTATAGATTTATAATAATATATGTATTTAGAAAAAAAGGCATTTACACTTTTTGAATTAATTGTAGCAATTTCAATTGTTATGATTCTTATGATGATGACATTTGCACCATATAGTTATTTTCAAAATAAAGCTAAACTAAAACTATCAGCTCGTGAGATTAGTCAAAGTTTTTATGAGGCTAGAAATATGGCTGTCTCATGAATAAAAGATATAAATTGAAATAAATCAATATGAATTTATATGACTACAAATCAACCAGATAATAATAAAATAATATTTTTTTCATATCCTTATAATATAGATGAAAACTCAATAAACAATATAGAACTTTGAGATACAAAAATTTTAAAAATAAAATTACTTCAAGATGGGATAAAAATAAATGATTTATGAGGTAGTAATTCAGTTTTATTTTTTTATAATTCTATTTATTGAGAATCAAAAATTTATAGTTTTGATACAATTCCTAAAACAGAGATAACACTTGATGAAATTTCTATAATTTTTTCATTTAAAAATGCAACTACTGCAAATTTAAGAAAAGAATTAATTTACTTTAAAGGTACAAATATAGTTGATTATAAATAAATTTATTATGAAAAAAAATAAAAAAGCATTTTCTATGATAGAGGTTTTGGTTTGAATACTTATATTTACCATGTGAATAATAAGTGTTTATTCTATAATTAATACAACACTAAATTTAAATGATTATAATAAAAACTATATAATTGCTTCTTATTTAGCTAGGGAACAAGTAGAATTAGTTAGAAATATTAGAGATAGTAATTATAAAAAAATACAAATATATAATCAACTTAATCCTGTTAGTGACAACCATACATTTTTGTTTGAATATTGAAAATATTATAAAATAGAAAACGATTTTAGTTTTACAAATGGTTTCCCAATAAGTATATCTGAAATATCAAATTTTTGAGAATGAGAAAGTGAATTAAATAATAAAATGCAAAATTATAGATTATGTTTAACTACGGATAATATTTATACTTTTGATTGCTCTTGAATATGAGATAAGACTCAATTTTATAAATATATAAAAATAGACAAGGTAGATTACAATGATTGAACTAGTAATAGAACTATAGATGATGCATTTAAAGTTACTTCTAAGGTTATTTGGTATATGAGATGATATCATGAATTTAAACTTAATTCTATTTTTACGGACTTTAAAAGATTTTAATTATGAAAAAAAATATAAATGCCTTTACATTGGTAGAAGTAGTAGTTTCTATAACTATCTTTTCAATTATGATGATATCTATAATATCAATATATATATTAAGTTCAGATACTTCACTTAAATCTGATATAAATAGAGCAATGCATGAAAATATGAAAAGTGTTACTACTGAAATTTCAGAAGATATTATGAAAAATGGTATAATATGAGTTTCAGAAAATACACTTGATACTTGTTCATTTAATGTTTCAACTTCTTATAAACAAGGTTCTAAATTGTGTACTAAATGATTAAATGAATATTATTTGGCAAAAAAAATATGAACTTGATTTATCAGAACTGATAATATAACTTGTGAAAATATTGCTGAACAATGTTATATTGTTAAAAATTGAAAACCATTAACAAATAGTTTAGTTACAGTTAAAAATATAGATTTTTATGTAACTTCTTTATATGTTAATAAAGTTACGGTAAAAATTATTTTACAACCTACTATAAAAGCTTGAGTTAAGCCAAATCTTATAGAAAATAATAAATTAATTTTCCAAACTACAATTAGTGAAAGACCTTTTTAATAAAAATATGAAAAAACTATATATAAATAAAAAATGATATTCAGTTATTCTATCTATTCTATTGATAGGCTTTCTTATGGTGTTATCAATATGAATTCTTAGATTAATATTAAATGAAATGAATAGTAATAGAGCTATGTGAGAATATCTAAAAGCATATGCTTGAGCTGAATCAGCACAAGAATTAGCACTTTTAGATATAAAAAATAAAGGTTATTGATATGATTCTAAGATTGATTTAGATGTTAATAACAAATCTGTTTTATTATCAGATAATTTTTTAAATTCCAGTTTATATCATCCTAAAAAAGATGTTTTAATTTCATATTCTAATAATTGAAAAGCAAATAATTACGATTGAAGTTTAGAACCACTTTGATATAATATAATTCCTCTCTTTTATATAGATGATACTTGAGAGCAAAAAGTTAATGATTTAACTTTGAGTATATCAACTTGAAATCCAAATGACTTGTCTTGGAATGTTATATGAAAATTAAATTGAATTTCTTGAATATGAACTAATTTAGTTTGAACAAATAAAGTATTTACAAATGTTTGATTTACAAAAGCTGAAAAAACTATATGAGAATTTTTATCATCATCAAATACAAATTATTTAGTATTATTTAATGCATGAAATTCTAATGATATATTATATAATTTATCATCAACTAATACAAACGAATATTTTACTAGACCATATTTAGAAATTACATCTATTTGAGAAATATGAGATTACAAACAAAACCTTAAAACAACAGTAGATAACACTAAATTTTTAAATATTTTAAAATATTCTATATATAGTAATTAATAAATAATAATGGCTTATATAAGCCATTATTATTTATTAATATTATTTTGTTCTTGAATTTAAGCGGATTTTTTAAAAAAAGATTTGCAATTGCTTGAAACTTTGCTAAAATATAGATGTTTATATTTATAACATTTTGTTACCATGAAAAAACAAGATTTTATTAAAGCAGTTGCTGCTGATGCTGGTTTAAGCCAAGATGCTGTTTCTAAAGCATTAACATCTATGATTGATGTTATAACTACTGAATTAAAAAAAGGTAGAGAAGTTAATATTACTGGTTTTGGTGCATTTAAAGTTTCTTCTAGAGCTGCTAGAAATTGAGTTAATCCAAGAACTAGAGAATCTATTAAGATTCCTGCTATGAATTCTCCTGTTTTCAGAGCTGGTAAAACTCTTAAAGAATCAGTTAGATAATACATAGAAAAAGTATATTTTTAAAAATATACTTTTTTTTTGTGCTTTTTTTTATTTAATGATATAATATAATTAATTATTACTATGTTTAATTTATGGATGCAATTTATATAGATAAATTATCTAAATGACATAATAAAATAGATATTATTAATTCATTAATTCATGATTGAAAAATCAATGTTGAATTTATATATAAGTCTAAATTTAAAAATACAAAAGACCTAAGAGATTTTGTGTGAGTTATTTGTTTTTTATTTAATTTTTCTGATAAATTAAGATCTAGAATAGTACTTATCACAGATGAATTAAATAATAATGCAATTGAATATTGAAGTAGTTCTAGATGATTTAATACTTTGAGAATAAATATATATAAAGAAGAAGAAAATATTAATTTTAATTTAGAGGTAGAAGATGATTGAAAGTGAAAATCTTCAAAAACTGCACTTGATATGGAAATAATGAGAGCTCATAAATTAAGATTGTGATATTTTTGACATGATTCTATTAGATGAAGATGATTATTTCTTATAATAGTTAAACTTGTAAATAGACTTTATTTTAAAAATTCACATAATTGATGATTAATTGTTTGAGTTAAAATAAAAATATAAAAAGTATCTACTTTCAATAGATACTTTTTATATTTTTATTACATTGTTTAGATAATAATGCTTCACAATAAAATATTTTCTTTTTTATTCTCAAATCAATATAAATAATTTTATTATCTATTATTGAAGAATAATCTTTATTAAAAATAACTAATTTTTCTATTTGTTCCATAGTATCTATATCATCATCAATAGAAAATATGAGATTATTTCAATTTTCTATTTCAATATGAAGTTCTCTTTCATTTTCATAATAATATAGATTTACAATTTTTATATTTATTATATTTTCTTCTAGTTTTTTAATTATATTATTAATTTTTTCTATATAAAAAGGATTAAATATTTGCTTATAATCAATAAATTTATTTTTATCAATATTCATTATTACATTTAGGTTTTTTAATGATTTTGAAGTTTGAGAAGGTATAACAGTACCATTTTCTACTAGTATATAAGTATTATTATTTATCATTACATTAAAAACTTCTTTATATGATTCTGCCTCAATTTTTATTGTATTTGGTAATTGTATTTTTAAATTTATACTTTTTATGTTATCTTGATAATTTTTAAATTTATTAAATACATCAAGTTCATTAATTTTATATAATTTTTCTCATCTTAAATTTTCTACTGATTTATAAGCTATATTCATATTTGTTATATTGTCTTTTTTAATTATTTCTATGTATTTTAAAGTAAAAATAGGTCATAAAACTAAAAAAATAGTTATAAAAATTATGCTAATTCATAAAATAAGATAATAGGGTATATAATTTTTTTTAAAAAATTTAAAATACTCTAAATAATTTATTCTTATATTGAAATTGCTTCTTTTTTTTGTAAAAGATCAACTTTCAATTTTATTTAATATTATTTTAGAGTTATTTTTTTTCTTTTTACTAAATTTATTTTTGATAAAGTATGTAAATAATTTTATTTTACTTAATGGTTTTTCTCTCACTTTTTATTAAATTACTTTATTAATAGTTTCGCATATTTTTTGTCCAACTTCTCATTTTGAGTCATATCTATATCTTATTTTAGGCAATTTTCTTATACTAATAGCTTTATTATATCTTGATTGTATACCATGATTGTGTTTAGCTAAAGTTTTAGCTAATATTTCAGTATTTTTAAATGCACTAACCCAAACATCTAGGTAAGATAAATCAGAACTTATAACTATGTCTGTTATAGTTATAATTCAAAAGATATTTTCACTATCATCTATTTCTTCAAAAATTAATTTACTTATAATTTCTCTTGACATACTTTCTAATTTTTTAATCCTATCTTTATTCATTTTTCTTTTTTATTTTATATATTTAATTATTCTAAATATATAAAAATATTTAGTTTTGACAAATGATATTTGCTAAATATAATTTCAGCACTTTTAGAACTACTAAGAGACTTATTATTTAATTCCTTAAGGGGATAGAAATTATGATTTACGCAGTAAAAAATGATGGTGAAACTAATGAAAAAATGATTTTAAGATATAAAAAATTATTTTTCCAATCAAGAATCGCAAACAAAATCAGAACTGAAAGATATGCAATTTGAGACAAATCTAAGAAAAAAATTAGACACTCAGCTATCGTTAGAGAACATTACAGAATGCTAAATAATAAAGTTTACTTTTAGTGAACAAAAATAAAAGCTAAATTTGATTTTCAAATTTAGCTTTTATTTTTTGCTTTTAAAGTTATAATAAAATTATATTATTTAATAGATTTTTTTATGTTTAAAAAAATAGTTTGATTGTGATTTTCTAGCACTTGAAAAAATGCAAAAGATGTAAAAGAATATATTAATACTCTTGTTTTATGATGAGCTACTGAATTTTTTACATGATATAATCCAGATTACTGGTACACAAAATTTTGATTTGAAGTTAGTCCAAATGGTAGATTTTCAGAACATGAACAAATTACTAGTTTTGAAACATTATTAACTATAGTTGAAGAAGTTCATTCTCATGGTCTAGAGCTTTTTATAAACTTAAATGCTTGGTATTATACTGATGAAACTTTTTCATACATAAAAAGAATGGTAGAAGAATTTATGTCAATTTGAATAGATTGAATTATTTGTGGAAATATATGAATACTTGAATATTTGAAGAGTATAAATTATAATGGAAAAATCAATATTTCAACAATAATGGCTGTTTATAATAAAGAAGCTATATATTTTATGCTTGATAATTATAATGTGAATAAGGTAATTTTAAGTAGGGAAATCACACTTAAAGAAATAGAAAGTATAGTTTTAGAATTTCCAAATGTATTGTTTGAAGTATTTTGAGAATGAGATTTTTGTAGATATAATAATTGATTATGTTATGCAGAACACAAGTATTGAAGCAAAGATATTTGTACAGTTGTAGTAAATGATTTAGTTATAAAAAAGAGATTTAGACCTGATTTCAAGGAAATAATATTAAATAATGAATTATCAAATGAAGATAAAATAAATATCTTAGATGATAGTTATGATGATATTTTTTCTCAAATTGAATGATTATTATGAAAAATTGATCTATGATTTTTGGATATTGAAACTCAAAAAAAAGAATTAATCAAGATTATAAATTTATCAAAAAATAGAGTAGATTTATTTTTTGATGCACTTCAACCTATAAATTCAAAAAGAAATACAAATATTTTTATTTATTTAAGAGCATTAAAACTTTTAAATTTAGATGAATTCTCTTCTTTAAAAGAAGAGATTGAAAATTCAATAAAAACTGGAATAGAGTATTTATCTAAAAAAACAAAGGATATTTGATGAAATGCAAAATTGAGAGCTTTAGAACTTTGAAGTTTTTATGCAAGAAGTGATAACTTAAATCTATATACTTATCTTTTTTTCTCAAAATTTAAAAATATAGAAACAGTTAAATTTCCAACTAGATGAAGAAATCACAATGAAAAACTTAAATTAATAAGTTATGTTATTGAAAAACAAAAAATTGATAAATCTGTTTTAGATAGATGAATAAGTATAGAAAGAGCACATTATGATTTAACTTATTTATTTTGAGATAAATTATGGTTTAGAAATATGTTAAAAGAATTTAACTAATATTTGCAAAAAAAATAATTTGTATAAAATAAAAATAATTTTTTAAAATTTAAGAGTAAGTTTATGTGAAGATGACCAGTAGTTCAAGCTAGAAAAAATGCTGTAAATTTTGTAAAAGGTAAAGTATTTAGTATACATGCTAAATTAATATCAATTGCTGCAGTTAAATGATGAGATCCAGATTCAAATCCATCACTTTATGCAGCAGTTCATTCTGCAAAAAAAGCATGAGTTCCAAATGAAAATATAGATAGAGCTATTAAAAAATGAACTTGAGAAGATAAAAGTGCTATAGCACTTTCAGAAATCGTTTATGAATGATACGCTCCAGGTTGAATAGCTGTTATGGTTTCTACAATTACAGACAATAAAAATAGAACAGTAGCAAATATGAGACATATTTTTTCAAAATATTGATGAACTTTATGAGAGAGTTGAGCAGTTTGTTGGATGTTTCATAGAAAATGAGTTTTATTTATAGATCCAAAAGAAAATAGTTTTGAAAAAATAGAGGAACTTACATATGAAACAAGTGCTGAAGATATAATTTTGACAGATGATTATATAAAAATAATTACTTCTGTAGATGATTTTCTAGAAATAGAAAAATTTTTCAATGAAAAATGAGTTGAAATAATAGAATCTAAGCTTGATTT
>Ga0100398_1004325_pt1 | contig 11534 bp, 8 predicted proteins | sample CryGeymeta201522_FD_81568 | JGI IMG/M metagenome (GOLD analysis project Ga0100398, IMG submission 81568) | Groundwater microbial communities from Crystal Geyser aquifers in Utah, USA - Crystal Geyser metaG 2015-22 | ecosystem: Environmental > Aquatic > Deep subsurface > Groundwater | place: USA... | reverse complement strand
CCAAAGCAACCAACGAAAGATTCTGTAGTAGCCAGGTAAAGTAGGTAAAGTCATATATTTCAGGTTACGACTTTTATCATAGGTCCATATCTTTGAGTTAAGGTTTGAGTTAACTCTGAAAAAGAGTGGTTGGCGTACCCCCCGCCAGGGGCCATTGATTTCAGAATCCCTTGTAATCCACTACTCAAGCATTCGCTAGCTAGTAGTAGCTACTCAGAGTAGTACCTGGTAGTAGACTACTATGGTACTAGACTACAACTAACTAAATACACCACCAGTATGAATACCACGTTGTAGTAGACTACTACCAGGTACACTGTAGTACAACGTAGTAGTACTGCTTTATTCTAGCTACTACAACTACTACTGGTACTACTAGCTACTAGTACTGTAGTAACCAATGAAACATCATCTCAACCTCAAGGAAAGTCAAGCACAAACTACCATCAACACCACCTCAAGTAACGTCGTTTTATCAAAACCGAAAGAACAAGCATGTTATCTGCTCCACGAATTGCCCACCGAGTAGTGTCAAAACAGCTGCTCCGAGCAGCTACATTATCATCGTCAGTTTGTAATGCAAAGATGCCACCGTCCCTCCAAGCGCAACAACAGATACCCCAAGCGAACTTTCAACAAATTCGTTGCAAGCATTCGCAACGTCAAATTAAGCGTCTTTTTCGAAAACATCCTGCCATTTTGCGAGTGGAAGCGCGTCAAGGTATCGACAGAACACCAGATGCGCCTCCGCCTCCCAAATTTGAAGCAGTCTTTGAACCCAAAATTTTGCACAATGGATGGTCAGCACCTCCTCCCTCGGACTGGCAACGGCCCGAGTATCCCTTTACGGTCACAAGAACCAAAAACAAGCCCAACAATGCCGCAGGATTTTTGCCAGTCTATTCGACGTTTCGGTACGTATCGGAAAAATAAATTATAATGTCATGGTGGATTATTGCACGTTGTAGTGGATTTGATACGGCATATCGACAAGGCATGAGATCATTACTTGCAGTAGTCGCTTGATGTTCACGCCACTGAATTCACTTGTATTATTTTCTCATTACTTTGTCTTTTTCCATTGCTATTTTTTGTTTGTTTGATGTCGTGCCTTCTTTTTTTTAATTTGTTGCAGCGCGGATGGGTCCAGAGCGACGACTCGCGTGAAAAAGGTGACGGGTGATCGCGATTTGTTTATCCAGGAATTGAGATCCGTTTGCAACCTACCCGCGCCCAAAAATGGAGACCCACGTCTGGATCCGATTCGTCTGCGAGTGGGAGGTACCATCGAAGTCAAGGGCAAACGAGTTCGTGAAATTACCAACTGGTTGGCAAGTCTTGGATTTTGAGTAGAACACACGCACAATACCATTTGGAAGTGCATTTCGCTGTTGGAGGAGTGCTACAGTATTCTTGAACCCAATTAGGTAACGATATCGTAGATAGAAAATTGCCCTACTACTTACTGATGAGTACTTCGGAATAGTTCTTCCTCCTAGCTAGCAACATAATATTTAAATATCAAGCCATTGTAATGAATTAAATTAGCCCGTTTCTTCCACATTGACTTGGCCTGCCACTACTACTTCTTGTAGTGGTGGCTGGTCTACGAGTACGTACTGTAGCTATTCACATGAACTTTGTCCACCCGGGCAATCACCTTCAAGCGGTTCACCAAATTCTTTGATGAAAAATTGCTGCAAAACAGCAAGCGTGCATGAAGAGAGGAAAACAGCCCTCCCTACTACAGTTAGACTCTACTATCCTGGTAGAGCAAACAAGAATTAATTGTAGATTAACCCTGCGAGTAGCATCATGGAAGAGCATGAATCTGTCATGGAGGACGCTAGCAGACGCAGACGCAGGCGTAAAATCTCTCTATCGGAAGATAATGATGATGAAGAAGAAGCGGCAGGCTACAATATGGGCGAACGTTTGTTTGAAATTCTCTTTCGTTATCTACGATGTTATTATTATGCTTCGAGCGTTCATAAAAGCTGTCCAGATGCAGTAGACTTTCAAACATCGACACAATCTGCAACCTCATCAGACCACAAAGGATTTGATAATGTACAAGATATTTTGTCCCAGCATAATTTAGAGCTGATTCCCAGCACGAGCAGCAGCAGCAGCATGGATACCGCAGATTTGCCCACCTGTTGCTTTGCTAACCAAGACTGTTTTGTGAAGTCCATAGCCTTTATGGGTCGACTCCAAACGGCGATTTGGTTGTTGGGTTGCGAACTGGGATTGATTGCTCAAGGCTCGACCTCTCACGTCCAATCCTGGGTGGACCATCATGTCCCACTAGCCTTTCATTCTCGAGCCAAACAATTAACCGTGAGTCTGCTGTGGTCCTACGGTCTAGCCGTCGTGGCACTGGCTACCTTTTGGATTTGTCAATCTACTGTGCGATATTTCCTGCATGATTTGATGCAGCTGCACTTGGAACTTTGGTCTGAGGACATCGAATATAATGGAGACGAGCACTTTCATTATTTGGAAGGAGACCAAAGAAATAGTGCCATGCACGACAACAGTAGCGAACACGACAAGGGGCACTACAACCACGACTTTTCCAAGCACTCATCCAACAGCCATCCCCTGTTGGAAGAATGGACCATTGACCTTCAATGCAAATTCGTCCAGGGTACTACCGTAGGAGTCTTGGTGGCATGGATGGCTGTGGATGTTTATATTTTACAATTTCAGACACGCGTTGTCTATGGTGGAGTACTACTCTTGTTGGCACTCTGGATACTCATGGTACAGATATGGAGAAAACATAATCGTCTAATATACAACCCGTCTTATGGCGACGACAAGGGAAAATCTCGCAAGTCGCCAAGGAATACCAGCACTGCTGCTACCACTAGTGACGAGCACCAAGACCAGTTCGAGGTTTTGAGGAATCGTGATCATATTATTATGGAAACAGGTGTCCATCATAGATTTACTCGCACACCGGTTGTCATCAAAGAGTCTGTCTCTTTGGAAAATGCAAAGTTTCAGTCGTTGTAGGCCTTTCAGCCAAAGTACTATATACGCAGAGTACATATATATTAAATGTAATTATACCACTAGAATCTTATTTATGCAAGTTTGTCTCTATCTGAATTGTTCTACAGGATTGGTTTTCCTGGATCGGCTTCCTCCTCCTTCTCGTTCCGCGGATTGGATGGCGTGCGTTTCTTTGGAGTCACTTCAAGAGAGGGTACTTGCATCATCGTCGCTTTGTCGACCACTCCCCGTTGTGTCAAGAGGAACTTCCGCACGTGAAATCTAAGCATGCGAGGCGAGTTGCTACCGCGACGGGGAAAATGACGATGTGAGGTTTGTGACTGCAACTTGCGGTCGAGAAATTCGGGAGGTTCTCGGTTCTCGTCTTCACACCATTGAGCATTGTTGTGAAAGCTTTCGCTGTCGCTACTTTGTGTGGCATGCGATTCATAGAGTAGCATGGAAGATAGCTTTCTCGTAGGAGGACGAAATTTGCCAGTCTCAAACAAATGTTGGCGGTCGGCGGTAGGCGATGGTCCATGAGCTGCTGTGTGCGTTGTGTCTTGCTTTCTGTGAGGGCTCATTGTGTTAGCAATGGTGTTGATGGCTTAGTTGGTTATTGAGTATTGAGCGAATGTGCACATTAACGATTTGTACGTGTTCATCTTGTGAAATATTGTGATCTAGCAACTGTCCTACCTTTCTCTAACTGGTGAGAGAATGTATGCTTTATGCTGCTGTTTGCAGTCAAGCTTGGTTTCACAGTTTTCTTGTTTCTTCTTGTCGGAAGCACGATTGAAAAGGGTAAGAGCTCTGGTACCTGGTACCAGGTAATAGCTCGCCAGTTAATTACAGTTACGACTCACAGTAATGATACTTGGGAATTACTAATATTTATTTCACGTGCGAGTAGTCTACCATACTTCCGTACTACTCCAGCAACTCCTCTTATTGTTTCTACTGATCTCGTCAAGAATATCCCCACGAATCTTACCTCTGGACAAACTTTAATGAAAATAACACATTTTGGCTGACAAACTTTAATCAAGATAACACACGTCTTGCTTATTGGGAATAATATTTCCTCCAAAAATGTGCATGGACGCAAAAATAGCATTATTGAATAGGGAATGGGATTGGCTGTGCTGCCACTTTGACATTGGAATCGTATTGGAAGTGCCGCTGCTAGCTTGGCCATGACCTAACGATCTTTTGTCGCTCTACTATACAACCATCGAACAAGTGGGCTGGATTTTACACTGCAGGATAGTGGACAGCGGCGCCATTCCAACACCTGTATCCTACAGTAACACTCATATCATCGAAAAGACATGCCGGCTATATCTAGCCCTCTTCTCATGTTTCTAGATCGCTTCTTAAGAATCCTCTGGGTGTCTCCGCCTTTCTTTGTTCGTTGTACCCATCAACTATCCACACTTATCTGAAGCCAGTGCGTGGAATGCTTTGGTTAAAGTTTTTTACTTTAGATAGTACAGTATTGTTCCCTATTAGTAGGACTCGCTACCTGGTAATCAAGTACTAGTAGTAGTAGAGCTAAGAATACTGTACTGGTAGTCTATTGTTCGTATGCATTAAAAGCAAAGGAGACCTACTCGAGTACTCTACTCTACTACCTGAGGTAGTACTCTGCTTCGCAATCACGAGCACGATTAAATTGAATGAATGTCTTTAGGGTTGGAGTGCTCTCACGAAACCGTCGAGAAGGCATTCAAGTCGTGTGCAATGCTATCCTTTTGCTGTCGTTTCGGAACCTCACACCGAGTTCCTTGAGTCAAAGAAAGATTTGAAGTCGGCGGAATGGGAGTCACGGAGCGTGTTAATAAGAAAGATATCCATCATTTCCTCGCTACGTTGCATGCATCCTCCATCACCACAGCAAGCGATATGAAAATAATAATATACCGAAACACTGATCAAACGAAACCACTCACACTTATATCTTTCACGATTGTCATACTCGCCGTTTAGCAATACATGATAAGCTGGCTTGCCACAGTGACTTGACTTGTAGCTTACCCAAAGGAATACTTCACGCTGCCGAAGCAACCGCACGACCCAAGGAGCGAAGAAATTTTATTTTGTTTATCTTTTCGCCGAAAACAAAAATAAATAGACTTTGCTCATTCTTTTCGAAATCTATTTTTAAAGTTTTCCTTTTATATATTCTCTTTCCCAAGATAAAATCAATTTCTTTCAATAACCAAACAAGCATGATGTTTTCATTCTTCAAGTTCGTCCCCGCGTCTCTCTCATTTCTGACCTTGGCTCTTGTGGTTCATTCTTCCTCAACGGTGGGTGCCTCGACTCTCGAGTACTTGGCGGAACCGAAGTTGATCTGGGAAGCCCAGACAGGTGTAATTATGGATAGCAATGGTGTATTTATTAATCCAAGTGACACGGTCACTGTCGTTACTGAAGCCAGTGGTAACTTGCATGCCTTCGATCCCTTTTCTGGAGACGAACTGTGGACCTTTACGCCACCCAGCAATGATAATCTTCCCGTTGGCTGCCGTGGGGGGGCTACCTTTTCAACGACAGGAACTAAGGAGTACATCACTTATTCTGTGATTGATGATCCCAATGGCCTTGATCCCTTTACGTAAGTATTTTTCCTCTCTGTGACGCTCCTTTGTTTGCCTTGGAAATATTTCTTGGCTAACTCCATCCGTACCATGTCGTCTGTTCCTTATTTTAGGCGTGTCATGTCTCTGAACATGAACGGAACTTTGCAGTGGGTATCGACTCCTTTGGAAGGCATCGCTGCTGGGAGTCCTGTCGCTTCTTTCGACGGTCGATACATTTTCTTGACGCACAACTCCAACGTCGAAACCGTGGGGCATTTTTCCGTGTTGGACTCGTTGGATGCTCAGGTCGACATTGACGTTTTGCCTTTCTACAGTGAAATCAACGACGCCAACCCGTTCACTCCACCTGGCATTTATCACAACCCCGAGGAAGGATACTTTGATGGGGGCCAGTTCAACACCAACGATATCATTGTCTGGGCACATGCACCAAGCCCTTTGCAAGTTGGAGTCGGAACGGGAGCATCCTTTGCCTTCCAATTTCCAATCGGCTTTGTCAGTCCTAGTTTCGCTGTTGGACGTCAAGCATCGGGCGGTCTCTCTTCGATTCTTTTGAGTAAAACTACACAGGATTGGCAAGCTATTTCAGCTCCTGCCATGACGAACAAAGGACGCAGTTTATATTGGAGTGTCTCCCGAGGCCAATTTCGTTCTTGGGTTGGCAAGGCTGGTGAAAATGTGAACCGATTCGACCGTCTCAAGACAAACGACCCTGAGTTTGCCCGTGGCAATCCACGTTGGTCGGCGCCTCCAAATACACCTACTCTCAGCAGCGATCCAGAAAAGCCTATGATTTTTGCGGGAAGTGCGTCGAATCAATTCATCAAGATGGATTACTTGATGGATCCAGCCACTGCTTTAGTGCGCGACACTGCATCTCCCATCTGGTCCCGAGCTATCGTTTCTCCAGACGACAAATTCGTCTACTTTGCGGAGTTTTCTGGAACTGTCCACCAAGCCAATACTACCGATTTGGTGGATACATGGGCCATCCCCGACTTTGGCGCTTTGGATGGAGAAATGTCGCTGACATCTGATGGCTCCATGCTCATTGTTGGAGACTTGTCTGGAAAGGTATCTGCATTTCAGGTAGCCCAAGGTCCTACCTCAGCTCCTACCTCTTCTCCCACCCAGTCGCCCACGCAGACGACAGCTGAGCCTTCTACAGCTCCATCGGTGACCGCGCCTACTGGATTTCGTCCAACTGTCAAGCCAATTCTACAGCCCACATCTCGTCCAACCCGCGCCCCTGTTGCCAAACCCACAGCTTCACCGACACTTCCTGTTGTCAACTCCATTTCAGGAGCGAAAGCACGCGCATCTGTGTTTGCTTTGGTCATGAGTGGCTTATTAGCTTTGTCGCTCTAAGCCATTGCTCTCAATGACTGCTCTCAGCAATTTGAAAAAGGCCGAACTTGCTTACGGGCGACTTTAGGTGTGCCGATAAATTCCCCGAAATGTTAAGTACTTTACCGGAAAGACATTGCATTCGTAGTAATACCTATAACACCTAGAACGTAAGTTTTTAGATTGAGATATACATTCAACAGTAGACAACGTATCTAGGAAAATATGAGGTCGCGGTAGCCAGGTGCAATCATAGCTATATCTCCGTTGACCAGACAAACGTAAGGTAACTTGGCAATAAGGGAAAATAATACGGCATGATATCATTGCTTGTTGTAACGGTTGCTGTACCTGAGATGTTTGACGAGCCTATTGCTTCGCTCAATGAAGACATGCCTGATAGATCAATAATATCGAGCGTGGGAGCTAATTAAAGAGCTTAGTTATGAGCTTAGATATGTGAGCTTGTGAGTACCACCTCCGCTGCGGCCACTTCATTCTTTCCGTATCTCACAGCAAAGAATGTTTTCAGGATATCCATTAAGAATAAGAGTGAAGTTCCCAACTTCGTATGTGCCGCAAGCTTCTTCCTTGTTGCACTTTGCATTTTACATTTCGTTGTTGCTCTTGCAAGTCAACCAAACTAATTGCCATTGCCACAGCAGCAAAAACTCTTTCTGCCACCTCTTTTGACCAGGAAAAGTCCCTTGTTCGTATGCACCGCCAGTGACCCTATCATTGTTCTTGGAAACCTTATGAAAACTAAAAATATCACAATACACAATCGCAACGTGAACATGTAAATGATTTCGTATAGATTCTATAATTTTTTATGAATTTGACGCGTAAATTAATGCATTCGGTTATGATGAGACTTTTGAAATTGGAATTCAGTACTGGCAGCACGCCGGTTAGGAACGGCTTGGAAAAGGGGGGCTGAGGGTCATGGGAGAGACATCATTGACAACTGGCACCGTTGCTTCTGACAATCGCCTGCGACGCTTGGCTGCTGGAGACGATCCACTAAGCTGACGTAAAGGATTGCTTTGGCTGCTGTAGTTTCCTTGAAAACTATACTGGCTCGCCTGACTTTCATCTGTCGATGAACGCTTTCGATTGGCACGAATGCTTGGTGGACCACTTGATTTCATGGGCGCATATTCTTGATTGATTTGCCACAGCGGAGGGGCTGTGGTTTGAGGGGAGGCATGGAATACAAAGTAAGGAGAAGCCATTTTGAGGAATCTGATTTTTTAAAGGAAATAAAAACAATGGGAAGAAACTTTGAAGTAGTACTGTTTGTGAGATTATTTTTGAACTGTTCCGTCGTTTCATTTTTCTTGAGTGTTGCTTGTTCACCGTAGGATTTGTACCGGGATTAACCTTGGTCGTGCCGCCTCGCCAAATCCCGAGCACGATGTTGTTCCGATTGCATCGCTAAGCTTAGATCTAACCAGCACAGGAATCAAGTCCTACTACTATCAACTAGGCTCAGCAATCTTTTCGTTTTAGTATTTAAAGAAGCGGATGTTCCGTATGTGCGAAATAGTAGTGAATTAATGAAGTTGGTCTTGTTCCAAGAAAAACGAGAGTTCCGTCTCCTTCCGGATAGTGGTTTCTAGAAGGGCAGCAGATACTATTCCTCACACAAACACGCGCAATCATGTAGTAAGATATACGACTTTGTCTTGTTAGCCTGCCTTGTGTACGCCAAAATACGATGACCTTGCCTTATTAGGAACAAAGCGATTGTTTTGTATTTTTAGTCAAAATAATTCGGAGAGATTTTGACCAGTCGACAAACTTTGACCAAAGCAATAAATAATGCATTATTTGCCGGCAACAGAGTTTCCATGTTCGTTACACTGAAGAGCTGTTTTATCCAAAGAGGGGACCCAATCGAAAGGATACCGCTGCTACTGGTAATACAAAAATATGGGCGCATTTGCCGTACTGTTGACGACGACAAGCAGGAGAGCAGGCTTCTCCTGAGTAAGCTGCTTCTGCATTCACTCAGTCTTCAACAGCCTTGATATTGCAGGAGGGGGCGGCTATCTTGGCATGGCGATCAATTTCTTATTTATCCATTGAAGACAAGCGACATTCTTTTCACTCATTGTAGAGGCTGTGGTACAAGTATGTCAAAATAGACAGAAATTATGAAAATTTCTCCTGAATGAAAAAGATAATCTTGGGCAAGAATTACAGATTATTTATTTAATTTTAGCGTGCACCCATGCCGTGTTTTAGGAGGCCTACAAGAGGAACACTAGTGCTTCAGATCGTAGCGAGGGCTGCTCGCAATTAAAGTGCTTATCCTGGCCCAAAGCTGTTGGTATGACAGATTCTAATTTTCCAGAGACTTGTCGTCGCAAAGGTTGCTTTCTTCTCATGTTCTGGTCAAAACACAACTTTTGTTTCTGCTGCTGCCACTGCTATTATTTGCTCGGAATCTTGGTTGCTACTCGCGGAGTGTTGGTAGCGACGAGGGCACGTTTACACGCATATTTGTTTTATAGACCAAATTGCTAAAACCGATAGGACCCTTAGGATCACTGTTCCTTATGTGGCTTCATTGGGAATCCTGCGTCTTCTAGACACTCCAGAATATAGTCTTGAGACATGTTTGCACTGCATTTTACCGTCAAGATACTCGTCTCCATATTCGAATCCATATCTATGAAGCCATCTGAATTCTTCAGTGCCTGTTGAATGGCAACGAGGCAAGCCGTGCATCCCACGTTTGTCATTTTAAATTGATATTCCGTGGCTTTGGTTGGCGTCGCGTCATTGTATGCGCTTTTTCTTTCAGTAGGCTTCCGTTTGAAACAGTAATGCATCATTTCGGGTAAGAATGCCAAAGTCAAGACGACCACGGTAGATGTGGCGGTCGGTGCCCATTGGTACGGTCGATTCCAGGCTACCTTCCAACACCCTATTTGTATCGAAACAGTCCAAGCCAAGGCGGTAGGTCGCCAGGGTCCCAGCACGGTGTTAAATCCAGCACAGCCCAGTCCTGCCATATTCAACAAAATTTGCAAGGCACAACAAGAACTGCTCAGAAGTCCCAGTATGGACCACCAGGCGTATCGGTGTGCCGTGGCCAGCATGAAATTGTTGATGTGATAGTATCCTTCAATCGCCGCTTCTCGTAGGAACGGAATGGTGAACACTAGAGCAGCCAGGCAAGAAAGAGTCAAGAGCTGTACTGCAAATTTATGAAAGAAACCATCCTCCGTCAGCAGATACAATGATTTCTTTTTTTTCAAGTTTTCAGAGGCACACATGCTTTCTGGATACTATTCAATCGCATGTTCTCATCGATTGCCTGTGTTGAATATTGAATGTTGGACGTTGGACAGCTAAGTTGCTCATATTTTAAAGAAAAACTCACAGATGAATGTGTTGGCATGCTGTTCTCTTTTCAAAGAGGGAGTTCCGGAAAACGTATTACAATAAAATGTGATCATTTTAACTATTTCCTCCGTATTCCTCTTTCTGACTCATTCATCTGCCTACCTTTTTCGGGTCAAGAAGTATGGTAGTCTACCAGAGTAGTGGTAATCAGAAATACAGTAATACTGTAGTTCTTTATTTGCATATCCTGCAATCTGCAAAGTGAACATGCCAAAAGCACAGAGCATAATCAAATCCGCCGAATACCTTCCAGGTCCTTACGCAAGATTAATTCACAATGCCTATTTTGACCAAGAATAGGCAAAAGGTAATCTCGCATCTCTTTCTGCTATTTGCACTTTTTCTTGTGGCAAGGAAGGCATGGGCGAAAGCCACCACTGGTGTAGTACACGGTACGGATGTCAACAAAGAAATTGATCCTTGGCCTCCCGCGACATCTCGTAACCCCTCCGTTCACGATCTGTTCCAAGAGTACAATACTATATTCAGACACGGCAATCGCAATGCAGCCTCGCATCTTTGGAGTACCTTTTTGCTCGATCGAGCTTCGCAAATGAGCCTCAGTCGATTGCGGTTTTTCTTTTCTGCTTTTTGTTCCGTGTCGGGATCGCAAGTACGTCCCTCCGATTACAATCGATACCGATTAACATTGCCTTTGGTGGGCAGTAATGCTACAGTACGGATGTCAGGGTTTATGCACTATTGTTGTTGGCCCTGTGTTTGTGATACACAAGATTTTATTCGGGTAGATACGCGTAACGTTACATCCTCTGACGGTGTTACCCGATCGCAGTATTTTGCCGTTATTGGTAATCCTTGTGACCATCCCGAACAACTAGATGAACCATTCGAACAGCCCTTTTCGTATGCACGTGGACGAAAAACGACGTTGGCCGTGGCGGCACCGGAATTAAAATGTGTACAAGGTCAAAGGTTACAAGGTGCAACGGTTTCGGATCACGGGTACATTATAATTGGCATGTTTTTTGATGCCTCGCCAGTAGAAGGAGATCAAGGTGAAAGGCTCCTGCAATCCTTTGATACACGTTTACAAACTCCTGGTCGTGTCATGACAATGGAGGTTGCATCAACCAACACTGGAGATCGGGAGGGCGGATCTAGGTCTATCTTGTACCAGGATGAACGAGATTGGGAAGGACAATG
>Ga0100398_1004311_pt1 | contig 11553 bp, 8 predicted proteins | sample CryGeymeta201522_FD_81568 | JGI IMG/M metagenome (GOLD analysis project Ga0100398, IMG submission 81568) | Groundwater microbial communities from Crystal Geyser aquifers in Utah, USA - Crystal Geyser metaG 2015-22 | ecosystem: Environmental > Aquatic > Deep subsurface > Groundwater | place: USA... | reverse complement strand
GCCGTGGAATTCTTTCACGCCGCGGGCATGATCCCGATTGGTTCCGGGTAGGTCAGGGTGTGCGGAGCACTCCCTGACGATTTGGGGGTTGGCGCGCGGATTGGAGGCGTTGGCGAATCGTCGGGTAGCTCCCGCTGGTCGCAACCCGACCTACGATCTCATATCTGACTTCAAAGTCAGCACTCGCCGTTCAGGCGGGCCGAAGGCCGTTGGCAGCAATGGATTCCCGCTGAAGACCGCGGGAATGACGGGAATGACGGGATGCCTGTAGGCCTGAATATATCGGTTTAGGATAAGACCTTTCATTAGCAAAGGCGGGCAAGATGCCCGCGCTCCCGGGAAAGGGCCCACGCCAAATGCAGGTTTTTGGCCTCAACAAGCATAACGTTTCCTGGCCCGGCGCCCTTGGGAACAGCACTTTGCCGGCGGCGGGAAACCGGATTGCCGGTAACCCGATGCGGTCCCCCGGAGCGGTTCCGCCGGCCCCGGCGGAATCCGGATCGGCCATCGTGATCTGCCTGCTGGTGCTGGTTTTGCTGTCTCTGTTGGGGGTCTACGCCACCCAGACCACGACCCTGGAAGTGCGCATTGCGGCCCATCGGAAGCAGGCCACGGAAGCTTTTTACGCCGCCGAATCGGCCATCAGCGAAGGCCGCGCCCGGTTGAGCGAACTCACCGCCGGGGCCTTCCCGGCCACCACCACCTGGCGGGGCTATCTGGGCTTCCCGCAAGTGGCCCAACTCCCACAAATCGCGGCGGAACTCAGCGGCTACCAGGAAGCCGACCTGGTTGCAAGCGCCCAGATTGAGGTCCCGTTTCTTGTGGAAATCCGTCATCTCAATGAAGAAGACCGCGGCATTGATCTGTGCGGCGGCGGTCTGCAAGCGGAAGACGTCCGGTTCTGGGGGGACCTCGACGGCGACGGCCGGTTCGAAGAAAACCCGGTGGCCTGCGGCGGGCCGACCGCCGGCACCCCGATCGCGGTGTTGACCGGGTGGGGCATCGCCGGAGCCGTCAGCGGGTCGGCTCCGAGCGTCAAGAAAATAACGGTGGAAGCGCGTAGGGAACCGCTGAAACCGGTATTGTTCGGCGATCTGCTGCTCGATATCCAGACCACCGCTGCGATCACCGCCGGCACCGGGGCCCCCGACAGCGCCCACATCGCCGGCAACACTCAGATCCGGCTGGCCACCGGGATTGCAGTGGAAGGAGAAATCCTGCTCGGGCGGCAGAACGACGGCACCGCCGCCGTCTTCACCGTGACCGATGGTTCCGCCGTCAACGCCCACGGCGGCATTCACCAGCGGGACCGCCTGGACCCGGACCCGCTGGGTCTTACCGGCGGGATCCTGGCTGAAGCCCTGGAAACGAGCCGCACCATCAACGACAACCTGATGGGCGCCAGCCCGGCCATTACCGACCAGAGCATCCAGTTGAGCGCCGCCAGTCCCCAGGGGACCGCCATGACGCTGGCCCCCGGCACCTACCATCTCACCGCCATCGCTCTGGCGGAAAACAGCACCCTCACCATCGATAACAGCACCGGCACCGTCACGGTGTTTCTTGAAGGGCCGCTCCAGACCGCGGTTGGTTCGAAGCTGCGGGTGCTGGGCGCGGCGTCTCGGTTGATCATTTACGGCGCCACCGAAGACCCGCTCAACCTGGCCCACACGGGCGATTTCAAGGGCTGCATCCATGCCCCGAAGAGCACCGTCACCCTCGCCAACAGTGGCCAGGTCACCGGCATGATCTGGGGTGCCCGGACCATTTTGGCAAACAGCGGGGAGTTTGCTTACGATCCTGGAGCGCGCGGCCGCTTCATCCATTCCCGGGCAAGGCTGGTCAGCTGGCGCGGGCCGTAAGGTTAACGGACCAGGATCAGCGTTTCGGCCAATGCGAAAAGCTCTCACCACAGGGGCACAGCGCAGCCAAAGGCCGTAACCAAAAACTAACCACGGAGGCACAGAGGACACAGAGAAAGATTTCTTTTTGCAGATCGGGAGATGCCGATCTGCAAAAAAGTACTCCCCCTTCGGGTAGAGATTTTTCCCCGGCCCTCGTCTCCGGGCCGGGAAAAAATAGTCTCCTCTGTGCCCTCCGTGTCTCTGTGGTAAATCTTGTTTGAAATGGCCCTGACGATGATCAAGACCGTTCAGTGGGAATCACTCGCGTTCGTGCCGAGCAGGCCCTGAAACAAGGCGTGATAACGGGAGGCGATAACGCGCCAATCGAAGCGGGTCCGCGCTCGCTCCCGACCGGCCCGCGCCAGCCGTCGGCCCAGATCGGGATCTGCGATCAGACGCCGCATCGCCAGCGCCAGCGCGGCTGCGTCCCCCGGCGGCACCAGCAGCCCGGTTTCGCCATGAGTGATGATATCCCGCACCGCCGGGACCTCGCCCGCGATCACCGGGCAGCCGCACCCAAGGGCTTCGACCACCACCAGGCCAAACCCCTCCCGATCGCCGTCGGAACCCACCACGAAGGGAAAAACCGCCATGACGGCCCGTCGGTAAAGGTCCGGCAGCCGGCGATTTTCCACCCCGCCCAGGAATCTGACCCGCGCCGCCACGCCCAGACGCAGCGCCAGCCGTTCCAGTTCCGGCCGCAGCGGGCCCGCGCCAACCACGTGCAGTTCCCAGGGGTGCCGCTGGTCCTGCCCGTGCTGTTCGTCCTGGATCCGGGCAAAGGCCTCGAGTAGAAACCTCAGCCCTTTCTTTTCCACCAGCCGGCCCACGAACAAGATCGTCCGGGTCCGTTGAACGGTGGACTCCGGTGCCGGGGTGAAGCTCCCTTCGAGATCGACCCCCATGGGCACCACCTCCAGCACCGGCACCCGGCGGTACAGCGTGAGTACCGTTTCGCGCATGGCCCGGCTGACCACGCTGAGGGCATCCACGCGGCGCAGCGCCCAGCGCTTCAGCGCCGTGGAAAGCGGGTCCCGGAGCGCATACAGGTCCCCGCCGTGACTGGTGCACAGGACCGGGACCCGGCGCCCCGCCAGGCGCCGCGCGATCAGCGCCAGCAGCCCCTGGGGCAGCAGCCAGTGGGCGTGGATCAGAGCGATCGGTTCGCGCCGGATGAGACGCGCCGCGGCCATCAGTTCGGACCAGAGAAACAGCGGCAGGAGCAGTGCGGTCCAGCGCCGGGTCTTGAGCGCGGCCAGGATCCCGCCCTGGTAGGCGAGCCGTTCCCAGGGTTCGAAAAAGTACCGGAAGCGCACCACTTCCACCCCGCCAAGGAACTCCCGCCGCTTCAGCTTCGGCCCGTGAGGCGCCAGCACCAGCACCGAGTACCAATCCCGCAGCCGTCGGCTCAGGTCGAGCACGAAGGCCGGTTCGCTATCGCCGGCCCAGCGCGGAAAGGTCGAAGTGAGGACCAGCAGCTTCGGCTTCATGTGGATCGACCGGGTTGCGTCCGCCACCGGCTAGCCTCCGCTTTCCACCCGATCGTAACGCAGTTGGGTGATTTGCTCGCTCACCAGGCCGAGCATGAAAAGAATCAGGGAGGTGATGAAAAACAGCGCCGACATGTTGGTGAATCGCCCTCGGGTGAAATAGGTGAAGGCGTAATTGCCGGCGCCCAGGAAAAAGCACGCCAGGCTCACCGGCAGGAAGATCCGGAGCGGCGAAAACAGGGTGGTGATCTTCAAGATGATGAGCAGAAACCGGGTCCCGTCTCGGAGCGGCTTGATCTTGCTCTTCCCGGTTCGGCGCCGGGTGCTGATGGGCACGTAGCAGACCGTGCGGCCGCTTCTGAGATAGGCCATGGTGAGGGTGGTGGGATAGGAAAAGGTGTTGGGCAATAGATACAGGTAGCGGAGCACGGTTTCCCGGTCGAGCACTCGAAAACCGGAAGTCAGGTCCTTGATCGGGAAGCGGGTGGCATAGCGGGCGAGCCGGTTATAGAGCGCATTGGCGAGTCGCCGACTCCAGTTGGCGTGGCCGCCGGCGTCTCGGCTCCCCACCACCATGTCGTAGCGTTCGGCCGCTTCCAGCAGGCGCGCGATGTCGGTCGGCTGATGCTGGCCGTCGCCGTCCATGAGCACGATCTTATCGCCGGTAGCCAGCCGCAGCCCGGTTTTCACCGCCGCGCCGTTACCCATGTTGTAGGGATGCGACCAGACGTAGGCGCCGGCGTCCCGGGCCCGGCCGGCGGTGTCGTCGCTGGAACCATCGTCCACCACCAGGATTTCGGCGTCCGGGTAGAGCCCATGGATGGTCCGCACCGTATCGCCAATCACCGGCCCTTCATTGTAGGCTGGAATCACCACCGATAGACTCATGCCTCACCCCTGCTTTCGGTTCATCGCCGCCCCCGCCCATCCCCCTGGGGCCGCCAAGGTTCAGGTTTTTCTAGCACAACTCCGACGATAAGAACATGGGCTCGTGGTGTCGCCGTCAGGCGCCGACGGCGTACCCGAAAGCTCGGTCCATGGCAGGCCGGTAGGCGTCGAACGCCCTTACGGGCGCACTACGAACGTATGCCGGTTTAGGGCGTGTGAGCTTTCATCACCAGATGCGGGCAAGATGCCCGCGCTCCCGGGACACACCGCTCCAATCGGGCACGGATATTGCTCGGTCTTGTAAGCGGATAGGATTCCAAACTCGGCAATGGCCGGCAGCCCAGTGGCCGGTTGGGAGACGCCTTCAATTGCATTACATTATTAATTACATTAACGCAATTCATTGTGATTGCCTCCGGCTCGATAGCCGGATGGAATCCTGAAGCGCAGGATCCCAGCCATGAAAGCCCTCAACGCCAGGCCCGATCAACTCACCGGAAACCGATGGTCGCGGCGGTTTCGGGCCCTCGGGCCGGCCGGTCGCCTCGGGCCGAACCGGCCGGGTCGCGGCTGTTCGCCCGGAGCCGACGCCATGACCGGGGCGGGGCCGCCGGCTTCACTCTGATCGAGTTGATGGTGGTGGTGGGCCTGCTGGCTATTCTCGCCATTCTCGCTTCCAACGTGCTCATGGATAGCGCCGGATGGCTGGCCCATTACCGGCTGCGCTCGGCCGCCAAGACCATCGCCATGGTGTTCCAGGCCGCCAAGATGGAAGCGATCAAGAGCAACATGGCGTGCACGGTAACTTTCGATCAAACCCTCGATGACACAAAGCATTACGATTGCGTTGCCTTTATCGACGCCAACAACGATCTCAAGTACGACAGCCTTGAACGGGTGCTGAAGCGCCTCGATCTTTCCTTCTATCAGGGGATCCAATTCGATCCCGATGGAGGCGACGACGTCGTCCGCCCCTTCCCCGTCAATGCCGTCGGGAAACCGGCGATTTCATTCAATCCCAGGGGATTGCCGCGAGACAGCACGGGCGGGTCGGTGAACGACGGCGCTTTTCTGGTGAACGATCGTGGCAGTCGGCTGAAAATTGTGGTGAACAACGCAGGGTCGATACGCATTGAAAAAAACTGATCCCATAAACCGGGCGCAACGGCTCGATTCGACCGCGGCGCCGACAGCGGCCGGCTTCACCCTGGTGGAACTGCTGGTGGCCCTGGCCATGTCGGCCCTGGTGATGGCGGCGATCTTTCGGCTGTCGATGGATCAGCAAAAGGTCCATACCGCCCAGGACCAGGTGGCCGAACTGCAGCAGAACATTCGGGCCGCCCTGGATCTTCTGGTGAAGGACATCCGCATGGCCGGCTACAACCCCACCAGGACCGCCGGAGACGGTTGCGTCACGGCAGGGGCCGCGCAGTTCCAGTTCAGGGCGGACCTCAATGCGGACGGCGATTACGGCGATGCCAACGAGGATGTCACCCTTTCCTTGATTACGGGAACGGGCGGCGTTCAGGGCCTGCGTCGAAAGATCACGGCCGCGGATGATGATAAAACCGTGGCCGCGGAAACCGTGATCCCATCCGTCGAGAATTTGGAATTCTACTACACCCTGGCGGACGGTACTCGCACCACCACTCCGCCCACGCCGGCCGATGTCCGTCTGGTGCAGATTTCCCTGCTGGTGCGGGCCCCACTCCAGGACGACAATCTGGAGAACACCGCGAGCTACACCACCCCCTCCGGGGCGGTCTGGGGACCTTACAATGACCACTATCGGCGGCGTTTTCTGAGTACTTCGGTGGCGTGTCGGAACATGGGTCTGATTTGACCGGCCGCGCCGTGCCCGGGAGAGGATATGGTGCATTTGAAAAGCAGCCAAAACGGGTTCACCCTGATCGAAGTCTTTGCCGCCATGGTGGTCTTTGCGCTGGGCCTGCTGGCCTTGACCAAGCTTCAGGTCACTTCCATCGCCGCCAACAGCTTTGCCAACGACCTGAGTCAGGCCGCCACCCTGGCGGAAAACACCATGGAACAACTGATGGCTCTAGCCTACACGGCGCCGGAACTCCTGGACAGCGATCAGGATGGAACCACCCAAGACAGCAACAGCAACGGCATCGACGACGACGATGAAGGCATTTCGACCGACGGGGTCGCCCAATTCGGCCTGGATGACGCCACCGCGGCATCCGCCGATCACCTGCTCACCAATCAAGGTCCGAACCAACGCTACACCGTCTATTGGAACGTGGCCATCGATCAGCCCAACATCAACAACAAGAGGATTCGGGTGAGCGTTGACTACCGCGACCAGAAGAATCGGCTCCATCGGATAGCGATTGAAAGCATCAAGAGCGATATCATTTAGCGACCATCGGAGGCTGTCCTTGATGCGGCAACAATCCGACTCAGCCGACGGGACCCATTGGACCTATAAGACCTATAGGGCCCATGGGACGATCCGCGGTTCCATTAAATCCTGTGAATCCTGTCTCAACAACAAGCCCATCATCAGAGCGCGATTCATGGCCGCGCGAAGCATGGGAGGTCATCGGCATGGCAAGTGTGCTCAAATCGGAACACGGATCGGCCCTGATTCTGGCTCTGCTCATGATCACGCTGCTGGCCCTGGTGGGGCTCTGGTCCACTCAGACCAGCGTGGTGGAAACCCGTATCTCGGGCAACGAAAAGCTGCACAAGATCGCCTTCCACAAGGCCAACGGCGGGACTGAAGCGGGGCTCGAACTGGTGGAGCAGAACATCGAGGAACGCGGCTTTGGGGATGTTTGCTTCCGGCAGGGCATCGGATTCCCCCCGGTGGATCCGGATAGTCCGGGGCTGTGCCTCGCCAGTTTCTACGCCAATGCCGATATCGGCACGCAGAAACCCAGTTGCACCAATCGCGACGCCTTCATTCCCCGGGAAGCCGACTGCACCCCGCCCATCAAAAACCTCACCAATCTCAGGATCGGCGGCAGCACCACCCTCTCGACCGGCGGCGCCATTCAGATGATCGCCGGCTATGAAGGCAAGGGCAAGGGATCGGCCGGGGGCGGGGCCTGGGTCACTTACGACATTCGCGCCCAACACCTGGGCGCCGATCACAGCGAGTCGGTGGTCAATCTGCGCTGGCGGCATGTGCTGTAGGACTAACGGGAGAGCAACCATGAATCCGAAGCGAACCATTCTGTTCGGCGTCCTCTGTCTGGTCATGCTTGCGGCCGTCGGGGTCCAACCCGCTCCGGCCCGCACCATCTGGCAGGATGGGGTGATCACCCGCGGTCCCTGGACGGAGCGCCACCTGCACCTGGAAATCAACGGGGACTTGTACACCCTGATGCCCGAGGTCCGCATCTGCCGCATGGAAACGAACTCGACGGGAGGCGTTCAGGAACAACCCGCATCCTTGACCGCCCTGGCCCAGGGGCGGCAGGTCAAGATCCGCGTTCAGGGACGGCGAATTTACGAGCTGCTGGTTTTCTGAAGCTTTGATGGTCGCTGCCCGCTGCCCATGCCGGGAAACGAATCCGCCCACGCCAATCGATGCCCCCAGGGGGAACCGGCGGCGGCAGGGCGCTGATTCCAATCAAAGGCGCCGAGCGAACCCCTCGAGAGGATGACCACGATGAAGCGAACCCTGGTGCTCACCTTGATTGCCATTACCATCGGTCTGATCAGGGTACCGTCGGCACCGGCGGAAACCGCCGCCGACTACAACCTGATCCCTCCCTTCGTCACCGCCGGGGTACCGCCCCTGGTCATGTTGGTACTCGGCCGCGATCACAAACTCTATTATGAAGCCTACAACGATGCCTCGGACCTGAACGGAGACGGTACCCTCGATGTCGGCTATCGACCGACCATCGACTACTATGGTTATTTCGACACCCACAAGTGCTACACTTACAGCAGCGCCCAAAACCGATTTGAACCCACCAGCCCGACGGAAACCAAGAAGTGCTCGGGAACCGGTGAATGGGGCGGGGACTACCTCAACTACCTCACCACCTCGCGGATGGATGCCATGCGCAAGGTGCTTTACGGCGGCTACCGCTCCGTCGACACCAGTACGGAAACCGTTCTGGAGCGGGTTTTCATTCCTCAGGATGCCCACACCTGGGGCAAGGAATACGAAAGCATCCAGCGCGACGGCTTCGACATCCGCGAATACAGCCCGCTCGACCTGCCCAATTCGGGCACCCGCCACCTGTTCGCTTCCACCACCCTGGCCAACGATGGGGCGCCGCTCTTACGGATGATGACCAACAACACCCACCGCATCTGGGAATGGGTTTCCAAGGAACGACCGGTGGCGGACGGTTCCCTGGTGAGCGCCGGCGGGCAGTTCACGGCCCATCCGAACAATCACCTGGAATTCGAGGATATGGTGATCCAGTTCGCCGCCCCGTCCCACGAACAGGGTTCGGGGACCCCGGCCAACGGCTGGATCGACGGCAGCGGCAATCCGTTCGGAGGCGATGACTATTACATCACCATTTTCACCGGGGAACTCTTGATCACCACCGGCGGCGATTATCAATTCGCCGTGGACGGCGACGACGCGGTGGAAGTGATCATCGACGGCACCACGGTGGCCGGCTGGTACGGCGGCCACGGCAAGTGCGGTTGCCAAGACCACGACGGCACCATCACCCTGGCGGCCGGCGCTCACAGCGTCGAATTCAGGCAGGAAGAAGTGACCGGCGGAGACAATTACTACCTGTGGTGGAAAGGCCCCGACAGCACCGAGCAAAGTTGGGAAATCGTGCCGGCAGCTCACTATCGAGATCTCACCATGAGCGTTTATGACAAGCTGATCGGCGCCTCCACCATCACCGATTATCAGGCGCGGGTGCGGGTCTGCGTCAACAGCGGCGACATCACCCCGGAAAGCAACTGCAAGAAATACCCGAGCGGGGTTTACAAGCCCATTGGATTGCTGCAAAAGCACGGGGAATCGGAACGCATGTACTTCGGCCTGATGACCGGCTCCCATGCCAAGAACACCTCGGGCGGCGTGGTTCGGAAAAACGTCGGCCCGATCACCGACGAAATCAACAGCGATACCGGCCAGATCACCGCCGTGAACGGGATCATCCAGACCATCAACAAGCTGCGGACGGTCGGCTACGACTACAGTTCCTATTCTTACAATCAGAACTGCGGCTGGATCACCACCCATCCGATCCATGAAGGCCAGTGCCGGATGTGGGGCAATCCCATCGCTGAGATGATGTATGAAACGCTGCGTTATTTCGCAGGGGAAAGTGGCGCCACCGCCGATTTCCTCTATTCGGGGACCACCGACGACGCAACGCTTGGCCTGCCGCTGGCTTCCTGGCAAGATCCCTATGATCCCGGTACCGGCTACTCCTATTGCGCCAAGCCCTTCATGATCGTGATCAGCGATATCAATCCGTCGTTCGATACCGATCAATTGCCGGGCAGCAGCTTCGGCTCCTTTTCCGGTTCGTTCGGGAGCCTCGATGTGACCGCTCTCACCGCCACCATTTCCAGCTCCGAACAGATTTCCGGCACCTATTTTATCGGCGACAGCCAGGCCAGCACCCCCAATTCCGACAGTTCCTGTTCGCCCAAAACGGTAACGGGCCTCGATAGCATCCGCGGCCTCTGCCCCGAGGACCCAACCAAGCAGGGCGGTTATTATTCCTCGGCCGTGGCCTATTACGGGCAAAAAGACGATCTCAGGCCGAACGATCCGGCCGACGAACCAACGTATCAGACCCAGGTGGCGACCCTGGCCGTGGCCATGGCTTCCCCGCTGCCGCAAATCGATATCCCCGTGGGCAGCCGGACCATTTCCTTCGTGCCCTTCGCCAAATCGGTGGGCGGCTACAGCATTTCCACCACCCGCGGCGCTTTCCAGCCGACCAACACGATCGTCGATCTCTATGTCGACACCATCACCCCCACCCATGGCAAATTCCGGATCAATTTCGAAGATGTGGAACAAGGTGCCGACCACGACATGGACGCCATCGTGGTCTACCAGTATCAGGTGCTGAACGACGCCGGGGAACCGGTGACCGATCCGGCCCAGGGCGCCAAGGTGGGGATCCGCCTCACCTCCGAATACGCCGCCGGCTCCATCATTCAGCACCTGGGTTACATCATTTCCGGCTCCAGCGCCGACGGGACCTATCTGGAAGTCCGCGACGTCGATACCGGGTCCGCCAGCGACCCCGATTACTTTCTCGATACCCCGCCCGGGATCGGCCCCAACCAGGGCGCCGGCGACACCCAATGGGACGACGATCAGGCGCTGCCGCTCGATACCTATCGGGTATTCACGCCGGGAACCACCGGTTCGGCCGCGCTGCTCAAGAATCCCCTCTGGTACGCCGCCAAATGGGGCGGATTCGAGGACATCAACGGCAACCATCTGCCCGATCTCCGGATCGAATGGGATAAGGACCTGGACGACATCCCCGACACCTATTACTACGTGAACAATCCCACCCGGTTCGAGGAACAGATGAACCGCTCCTTTTCGGAGATCCTCCGGCGCACTTCTTCCGGCACCGAGGCTTCGGTCATTTCCAGTTCCCGATCCGGGGAAGGCGCGGTTTATCAGGCCGTGTTCTATCCCATCTTTCGCGGTCCTCTCGGTAACACCGTGAGCTGGGCCGGTGAAGTCCATGCGCTGCTGATCGACGCCTACGGCAACATGCGCGAAGACACCTGCCGGGAAAATTGCCCGAGCGCCGGCGACGACGGCACCCATCGACTGGATGTCTTCGATGACCTCATCATCGAATTCAGCCCCACTTTCGTCGGCACCATTTATAAATACCGGGATTCGAACGGCAACGGCGAACTCGATCCGATGGAAAAGTACCAGGACACCAACGGCAACGGCCGGATCGATTCGGGTGAAACCACCCCCAATCCGTTTGCGGTCGGGACCATGCGCAACATCGAGTACCTCTGGGACAGCAGCGCCTGGCTGAACGAAATGACCGAAAACGACGTGGTCGAACAGCGCGCCGCCTACCTCAACAATGAACAGAAGCGCTTCCTCTTCACCTTTGTCGACCAAAACCAGAGCATGATTCCGGAAGCCGGCGGATCGCTCGACGACAGCATCGACGACACCGGCGAGCTGGTGACCTTGACCCATTCGGTCAGCGCCATCTTTCCCTATTTACACGTGTACCCGCCGTTCGGATCTAGCGCCCCCGCCTACATCGAAGGCATCCGCCAGAATTATGCCACGGCGCCCGCCCCCTTCGATG
>Ga0100398_1004302_pt1 | contig 11574 bp, 13 predicted proteins | sample CryGeymeta201522_FD_81568 | JGI IMG/M metagenome (GOLD analysis project Ga0100398, IMG submission 81568) | Groundwater microbial communities from Crystal Geyser aquifers in Utah, USA - Crystal Geyser metaG 2015-22 | ecosystem: Environmental > Aquatic > Deep subsurface > Groundwater | place: USA... | reverse complement strand
GGCGGTGACACCTTTCAGATCGGTTTCAATGATCTTGGGGATGTATACCTTCGGATCGGTCGAATTAGCGCGCTTCATTGCATCAACCAAAACAAAGGTCGCGTCATAGGTGTACGGGCTGTATATTTGGAATTGGCCTGGGAACTTGCTGTCGTACTTGGCTTTCCAGGCAACACCACCAGGCATCTTGGCCAGCGTTGCACCACCTTCTGCACAAATCACGTTGTCGAGGCTCTTGGCACCAGAGGCGATCTTGATGATCTCGGGTGTGCAGATGCCGTCTCCACCAAAATACTTCACGTTGGTCAGGCCAAGTTGATCCATTTGACGCAACATGGCGCCAGCTTGGGCGTCCATACCACCAAAGAAAATGCCGTCAGGCTTCTTGGCTTTGATGGCAGTCAAGATTGCCATAAAGTCAGTCGCCTTGTCGGTCGTGAACTGTTGGTCAACAATTTCAACGCCTTTGGTCTTGGCGATCTTTGCAAACACCTCGGCAACGCCCTGGCCGTAAGCAGTACGGTCGTCGATGACAGCGATTTTCTTTAGCTTGAGCGTATCTGCCGCGTAAGACGCCAACCCAGCACCCAAGGAAAGGTCGTTGGCGATGATTCGGTAGGTCGTCTTGTAGCCAGGCTTGGTCAGGTTGGGATTGGTGGCAGCGCCCGTCACCATCGGGATACCGCAGTTGTTGTAAATCTTGGAAGCAGGGATGGTTGTGCCCGAATTCAGGTGACCGACCACGCCGGCAACCTTGGCGTCGCACAGTTTTTGTGCAACAGCGGTGCCCTGTTTCGGGTCAGCTGCATCATCTTCGGCCGCAATTTCAAACTTGATGGTTTTGCCACCAATTTTGATCTTCTGGGCGTTCAGGTCTTCAATGGCCATGCGAACGCCGTTTTCATTGTCCTTGCCGTAGTGGGCTTGTGACCCGGACATGGGCGCAACGTGGCCAATTTTGACAACCATGTCTTGTGCCACGGCAACACCAGCAGCAGCAGCAACTGCAGCAGCAACGGTCAATTTCAATTTCATTTGCATAAACAACTCCAGGTTAATAAAGGTTGTGAATTGAATAATTCAGCAGCCCGAACGATACAGCAAATTTTGGGCCAATTACAGTGAACAAACGCTTGCGCGCTTGGTAGAAACCCTAGGAGCTGGTATCTTCCTGGGGCGATACATGGCGTTGGCGCAAACAGTCGGTCACGGTTTGCGTAATCAACGACTCCATTTCACCGTGCAAGCGCTGACCGATTTCGTCCCAGGGTTCGGTGACCAGGCTTTTGACAAGCCGCTCGTACTCTTGCTGCAAGCGACGTTCAAAGGCCGGGCGCAATTGGCGCCGCACCTCTTCTACCAGCGCCTGCACGCCAGGGGCAGGTTGGTCAGGGCCGTAGTCCAGCGTGGCCGGGTCAACCACTTCGGTCAGGGTCGGTATGAAGCGCGGCACATGGCGGGGATCGGTGCTCATGTTGTTCCCCTGCCCTGCGCGTCATGGCGCAGCAGTTCAACGCCGACTTGGACATAGTGCCGCCAGCGCTGGCGTGCGGCCTGACGGCTGGGTTCATCCAAAGCCACCACTTCGATCACCCGTTCAAATGCAGTGATGCCTTCGGGGGCGCGCTCGCACAAATTGACCAGTACGTTGCCGCGTGGGATGAGCGTCAAAACTGACGACAAGACAACAGGGGAACGCGCAAGTACACGGTTGGCAGCGTTTGACCTGCAATGCGGCAAAAACTCGACAGGCGATAGCTGCCACAGTTCATGATCGAACTGATCCAGTTCGTCCGCAGGAACAATTAACAGCAGCCTGGTTCCAGTCGAAACGCCTTTACGAACCAGTCGGCAGGTGTAGTCCAACCTGTTGTTGACGTTGAAATGGAAAACAACGCTAGTCACGCGTCAATGACCTTGATCCGCTACCGACAAAAGGTAGTTCAACAGCAAACCCACCGGACGTCCGGTAGCACCCTTCGCTATGCCACTTTTCCATGCAGTGCCGGCAATGTCCAGATGCGCCCAAGGCTGCTTGCCGGCAAATCGTTGCAGGAACTTGGCCGCTGTGATGGCTCCACCGGCACGTCCGGCGACGTTGGCAACATCGGCGAAACTGGTTTTAAGACCCTCGGCGTAGTCGTCGTCCAGCGGCATGGGCCAGCACAGGTCCTGTGACGAATCACCCGCTTTGAGCAGCGCCGTGGACATCGCTTCGTCCGTACAAAAGAAACCGCTGCGCACGGCACCCAACGCAATGACGCAGGCGCCGGTCAGAGTCGCCACGTCAAGGATCGCACGCGGTTTGAAGCGCTGGGCGTAAGTGAGCGCGTCGCACAGAACCAAACGCCCTTCGGCGTCTGTATTGAGGACTTCAACGGTCTGACCACTCATGCTGGTCACCACGTCGCCCGGTTTGACCGAACGACCACTCGGCAAGTTCTCACATTAAGGTATCAACCCAATAACGTTGATCTGCGGCTGCAACTGCGCCAGTGCCTTGAACACGCCCAGCACGCTGGCAGCGCCGCACATGTCGAATTTCATCTCGTCCATTTCCGCTGCAGGCTTGATCGAGATGCCGCCACTGTCAAACGTGATCCCTTTACCGACCAGCACGACAGGCGCAATTGCTTTGGCGGCCCCCATGTACTGCAACACAATGAAGCGCAAGGGCTGATCCGATCCTTGGGCGACGGCCTGGAAAGCACACATTCCCAATTTGTCAACCTCCTTGGGGCCAAGTACTTGGCATTTGACGCCTGGCAACCTGGCCAAAGCTCGTGCCGCCAACGCGAGATGGCTTGGTGTGGCGTGATTGGCTGGTCGATTGCCCCACTCTTTTGCGAACTCGATGCCCATGACGGCTGCCACTGCGTGTTCAAACGCATCACGCACGCTCTTGTCGAGTGGGCCAAGCAGCGTGACATCGCGCAACGTACGTCCCTCAGGCTTTGAATTTGTGGTGGTATACGTGTAACTGGCCTCGGACAGCGTAGTAAGCGCCATTCGCACCGCCAACGCCGAGGGCTTTTTTAAAAAACACAGCGTCAAGCGCTGCGGTTTGGTCGATTTGATGCTGGCAAAAGCGGCTGTGACCGCCTTTTTGACGTCGGCGACCCCGCCTGAACCAATCTGCGCCAGCACCAAGTGGGTGGCGGCAATTCCTTCGGACCGATAAATATCCAGAATTTGCCCTGATGTGGCCTGAAAATCACCCGCTTTCATCGCCCTTTGGATGGAACGGGACACGGCGTCGTGCATTGTTACGAAAGAGTCGTCAACAAAAACGATCAAAACGTCGGTTTTTTCTGCGGCGAGGATTTGCAGGCGTAAGGGTTTAAGGAGAAAGTTCATAATAGGTCATTCATTTTTACCGAGCGATGTTATTCCATTCCTCTGTCCGCAAAGAACTGGCTCGCAGCTTTGGTGCAGTGTTGGTAGTGCTCGTCACAGTGGTAATGACCATGACGCTGATTCGTACGCTCGGACAGGCCTCACGTGGTAATTTCAACCCGGCTGACGTCACCCAGATCATGGGCTATACCGTGCTTGCTTACATGCCGACCCTGCTGTCCATGAGCCTGTTTATTGCGGTGATTTCAACCTTGTCACGCATGTATCGCGATAGCGAAATGGTGATCTGGTTTGGCAGTGGCGAAGGGCTGTTATCGCTATTGAAACCGCTGATGCGCTTTTCCTGGCCGATTTTCATGGTGGTTGGGATACTGGCGCTTCTGGTTTTGCCATGGAGCAATCAACGTATCGAGGCCTTGAAATTCCAATACGAGCGACGCGGTGACCTGGACCGCATCAAGCCGGGGCAGTTTCAGGAGTCGGCCAACGGAGAACGCGTTTTCTTTGTTGAAAAAAACACGCAAAGCCAAAGTACAGGCTCCAACGTGTTTATTGCCGCCACCGAGCGCGGCAAGGAAACAGTGACTTCTGCACGCGGCGGCCGCATCGAGCAGTTGTCCCAGGGACAGTTTTTGATGCTCAACAACGGCCAGAGACTGGAGCGTGTCATCGGTACAACCGACCTCAAACTCAGTGAATTTGTCGTTTACGGCACCCGCATCGGTGGCGACGCGCAAAGTCTGGCGGCATACATCCCGGTGAACACCATGTCGACACTGACTTTGATGAAAAATCCTGTTTTGACCAGCCTGGGGGAATTGTCCTGGCGCTGGGGGTTGCTGCTGGCGGCGTTCAACTTTGTCGTCATCGGAATTGGCGTATCCAATGTCAACCCCAGACTCAACAAAAGCGTCAACTTGGTCTTTGCCATGTTCACTTTTGTAGTCTATTTCAATCTGCTGAATTTGGGTCAGAGTTGGATTGCTTCAGGTCGGGTTCCCTTCTGGATGTTTTTGCTTGCGCTGCACGGAGGGGTCTTGTTGGTCGCCGCGCTGTGGTTGGCTAAAGAGCACAACAACTGGCGGTTGAGCCTTCTGCTGGGGCACAACAGGCGATCTGCCCAATACTTGGGAGCCCGCGATTGAAGACACTACGCCGCCTGATTTATGGTGAGGTACTGCAAGCCGTTGCCTTTGTTACCCTGGGATTTTTATCGCTGTTTTTTTTCTTTGACTTTGTTGAAGAAGTTCAAAGTGTCAGCCGGCACGCTGCAACAGGGTACAAGTTAGGGCACGCGTTGAGCTATGTCGCGTTGATGATTCCAAACCATCTCTATGAATTAATCCCGATTGCAGTACTGATTGGCACCATTTTTGTCATGGCCAGACTGGCGCAAAGTTCTGAATACACGATTTTGCGTACCAGCGGTCTGGACCCGTGGCGTGCATTACGGACTTTACTGTTGTTGGGTTTGGGTTTCGTGATCTTTACGCTTGCTGTGGGCGACTATATTGCCCCAGTGGCCGACCGTGCGGCGCAGTTGCTTAAAGCCAAGTACACCGGTCGTATCACCGTCGGACAAACCGGCGCCTGGCTTAAGGAACGCCAAGCCTACAGTAATTATGCGGTCAATGTGGGCGAGCTGGCCTCCGACGGGGGGTTGCACAGTGTGCGTATTTTTGAATTCGACAACCGGGGCATGCTGGCATCCATGACACAGGCTGAATCCGCTGTGATCAGAGACGACGACGCCTGGTTGTTGCAGCAAGTCAACCGGACCGAGTTTGCCATGGTTGATGGTAAAAACGCCCAAATTGACCGCGTCAAACTGGAGCGTTTGCGTTGGCCGAATAAGATTTCTGCTGAGATGGTGTCTGCGGCGCTGCTCAAGCCCGAGCGGATGAACACGGTCGATCTTTATCAATACATCGAGCATCTGCAAAACAATGCCCAGACAGCGCAGCGCTATGAAATTGAGTTCTGGAAGAAGGTGTTCTACCCCTTGAGCTGCCTGGTGATGGTGGTGCTGGCGTTGCCGTTTGCCTACTTTCATTTTCGCTCGGGGGGCTTGGCAAGCTATGTCTTTGGTGGTGTCATGGCTGGCATCAGCTTCTTCCTGCTCAACAATGTATTTGGCTACATGGGCAACCTGCAAAACTGGCAGCCTTGGCTGGCCGCCGCCCTGCCTGGCCTGATTTATTCGGTGTTGTCGCTGAGCGCTTTTGCTTGGCTGGTTTTCAGGCACTGACCACTACTATGCGCGCCACCTTGTTCTTTGCTCATGGTTCCCGAGATTCGGCTTGGCGCGGCTGTGTCGACAAGGTGGTTGAGCGTGCGCTGGAACTCGACCCGGGGGCTGTGGTTGGGTGCGCATTTTTAGAACTGATGCAACCTGATTTGAAGAGTGCCGTCAGTCGGCTGCATGACTTGGGTGCGACGGAGATTGTCATCTTGCCGCTGTTTCTGGGCCTTGGCAAGCACGCGCGCGAAGACACGCCCAAGTTGGTTGCAAAGCTCGCAAGCGCCTACCCGGGTCTGCGGCTGGTACTGAAGCGCTCCGTTGGTGAAGAACCTGAAGTGATCGATTTATTGGCGAAAATGGCGCTACTGCACCCCTGACCTTCCTTAAGACCTGCCGATGAATTTGCACCAGTTTCGCTTTGTTCAGGAAGCTGTCCGACGCGACCTCAATCTGACCGAGGCGGCCAAGGCGCTGCACACCTCACAGCCCGGTGTGTCAAAAGCGATCATTGAACTGGAAGACGAACTGGGCATCGAGATTTTTGCGCGTCACGGCAAGCGTCTCAAACGCATCACCGAACCGGGTCAGGAAGTCGTCAAAAGCATTAACGTCATCATGCGCGAGGTGGGCAATCTCAAGCGCATTGGCGAGCAGTATTGCATGGGTGACAGTGGTACCCTGTCGATCGCCACCACCCACACTCAGGCGCGCTACGTGTTGCCAGAGCCGGTCGCCAAGCTGCGCAAAGCTTTTCCCAAGGTCAACATCAGTTTGCACCAAGGCTCGCCGGATCAGGTTGCCCGCATGCTAATCGATGAAGTGGCTGAAATTGGTATTGCGACCGAGTCGATTGCCTCTTACGACGAATTGGTGACCCTGCCATGCTACGAATGGCAACATGTGTTGGTACTGCCAGCAGGACACGCTTTATGCAGCAAAGAACACATCACCCTGGAGGATATCGCCACCGAACCGATCATTACCTACCATCCGTCGTATACCGGGCGCACCCGGATCGATCACGCCTTTGCGACCCGCAAACTGGAACCGCATATCGCTCTGGAAGCGATTGATTCGGACGTGATCAAAACCTATGTCCGACTGGGTTTGGGCATAGGTATCGCCGCAGAAATGTCGGTACGAGACGTGCTGGAAGACGGCGTCAAAAGTGACTTGGTGGTTCGTCCGATGGGTCAACTGTTTGGTCAGAACGTCGCGCGTGTGGCGTTCAAGCGGGGTGCCTACCTGCGGCAGTTTGTGTTCCAGTTTGCTGAAATGCTCAGCAGCCGGCTGGATCGTCACCTGGTGCTCAGGGCCATGGAGGGCCACATCAACGACTACGAGTTGTAACCATGACCACACCTGTTTTGCAATCGCGCTTGCCCAAGGTCGGCACCACCATCTTTACGGTGATGTCAGCCCTTGCGGCTGAAAAAAAGGCCGTCAATCTGGGGCAGGGTTTTCCGGACTTTGACTGTGACCCCGGCTTGGTCGACGCGGTAACGCGAGCCATGCGGGGCGGTCTGAACCAGTACCCACCGATGGCAGGCGTGCCTGTACTGCGTGCCGTCATTGCTTCCAAGATTGAAGCGCTTTATCACCGCAAATACTCTGCCAGCGATGAAATAACCGTTACAGCCGGAGCGACGCAGGCGATTCTGACAGCCATTCTGGCGGTGGTCCACCCGGGCGACGAGGTGATCGTGCTGGAACCTTGCTACGACAGTTATGTTCCCAATATTGAGCTTGCCGGGGGTGTCGCTGTCAGGGTGCCGCTGACGCCGGGTACATTCCGCCCGGATTTTGAAAAAATCATCGCCGCCATCACTTCACGCACGCGCGCGATCATTATCAATTCACCGCATAACCCGAGCGGCACTGTTTGGTCTACCAACGACATGCGTCGCCTGGAGCAACTGCTTTCACCCACTTCCATTCTGCTCGTCAGTGACGAAGTGTACGAACACATGGTGTTTGACGGTCAAGCGCACCAAAGCGCGGCGCTGTTTGGTGGTTTAGCCGAACGCGCTTTTGTCGTGTCGAGTTTTGGTAAAACCTACCATGTGACGGGCTGGAAGGTCGGCTACGTCGCCGCGCCAGCGGCGCTGACGCACGAGTTTCGCAAGGCCCACCAGTTCAATGTTTTTACGGTGAACACGCCCGTTCAGTATGCATTGGCCGAGTACATGCAGAACCCTGCGCCCTACTTGGCATTGAGCGACTTCTACCAGCAAAAGCGCGATCTGTTTCGCGCTGGTTTGGCCCATACCCGTTTTCGCTTGCTGCCTTGCGAGGGGACTTATTTCCAGAGCGTCGACACCCGCGCCATCAACGATCTGAATGAAGCTGATTTCTGCAAGTGGCTCACCACCGAAATTGGCGTGGCGGCGATTCCGTTGTCGGCGTTTTACGGCAACGGTTTCGACCAGCATACGGTACGGTTTTGTTTTGCCAAGAAGACGGAAACCCTGCAGTTGGCGCTGGACAAGTTACAAACCCTGTGATGTTCCGTCTGCGCGCGCGTCCGTCGCGCTGAGCGACCGCAATGACGCAGCAATTCGGCCGATAATGGAGGCGCATCTCGCACCACCTCACTCCACTGGAGACACGCCATGGCCAAAGGACAGCAAAACAGCAACAAGATGGTGAAAAAGCCCAAAAAAGATACTTCGCCGCCCAAGCCTGTGTCCACCGATGCGGTGCGACCGAGCATCACCACCTTGGTCCCCGTGCGTGGCAAGTTGAAAAACGTCCAACGTTGATTACGTTTGCAGTGCAGTGAGGGCAAGTAAAAGGTCACTGCTGGGTGGCCCCGAGCGGCGCGCAGGCCGCCGCAAGGGATATCTGCCGCGCTCCAAGCTGGTCGACGACCTGCGGCACTACCAGTCTGAACTGGAAATACAGAACAAGGCACTGCGCTTCAGCCAGAGCGCGGCCGAAGCTGCCTACGAGCGCTTTGTCACCCTCTTCTCCAGCGTGCCCTTGGCGCTGATGGTGGTTGACAGTCGCGGCCAAATTTTGCAAAACAACGCGCGGACCCTGGCTTTGCTACGTCCCGAAGAGACTGATCCACCACTGACTTATTTTCTGCCGCTCATTGCCGAGACCGACACAGCCCGGGTGCAAGCGGGTTTTGCAAGCGCCCGGGACGAGGGCATCTGCGAGTTGGTGGAAGTGTCCATTCGGGCCGGGCTAGGTCGTCATCTCACCGGCGACCTGCACATTGCCCGGCTCGACGGCACAGAGATGGGGGGCGACCAGTTTATCTGTGCCATCATTGACCAGAGTCCGTTGCTCGCCCAGCGAAGCGCTTTGCAGTCCAGCGCTGAAGCGTTGCAGCACCGCAATGCGCAGTTGCTGCAAAACCGCAGCCGTCTGGCCGCCATCATCGATGCCTCGCTCGATGCAATTATTTCAACCGACGCCGCGCAGCGAATTACCGTGTTCAATCCGGCGGCGCAGGCGCTGTTTGGCTACACCCGTGCGCAGGTTCTCGGGCGACCTGTTTCTCTTTTGTTGCCAGACGCTGGTGCGGCATTGACGCAAACAGATGCCCACGCACCGGTTCAACTGGGCGAAATGTCCGCGCGCAATCACCAGGCTGAGTCGATTGCGGTTGAAGTCAGTCTTTCGCTGGAGCACCACCCGGACGGTGCAAGCGCCACCTTGTTTGTACATGACCTCACGACCCGGAAGAAGATGGAGGCCCAACGTTCGGCGTTGGAATTGCAACTGCGTGAGTCACAAAAAATGCAGGCTATTGGCACTTTGGCCGGTGGCATTGCCCACGATTTCAACAACATCATTGGCGCCATCCTGGGTAATTTGGCGCTGGCCAAGCAGGACGTCCTGGACAAATCGCAGGCTATGACCAGCCTGCATGAAATCGAAAAAGCGGGTCGACGCGCACGTGACCTGGTACGCCAAATACTCACCTTCAGCCGCAACGAAAAACCGCATCGCATCCCCCTGTTTCTACCCGAGGTGGTCCAAGAGTCCGTGCGCCTGTTCCGGGTGAGCCTGCCGCCAAACGTCAGTTTGACAAGCGATATTGATGCATACACTCCCGCGGTGCTTGCAGACCCGACCCAGATCGAACAAGTCTTGCTCAATCTGCTGACCAACGCCATGCATGCCGTCGGGCAGCAGCCCGGCAAGATATCTGTGGCGTTGACGTGCAACCTGGCCGGGCCTGATTTGCCAACGGCCGACCCCAAGAGCCCTGTTGTCCTGCGTGTCAGCGATACCGGTTGCGGCATGAACGCCGCCACGCAGGAACGTATTTTTGAGCCCTTTTTCACAACCAAGCCCGTCGGCCAAGGAACGGGGCTTGGCTTGTCTGTTGTGCACGGCATCATGCAAGCGCACGGTGGCAAAGTCAGCGTTGAGAGTCAACCTGGCCAGGGTACCTGCTTCACGCTGTACTTTCCGCAGACAGCCCGGTCTTGTGTCGTAAATGCCGCGTCGGTTTCGGTCAGTTTCGCGCCAAAAGGCCAGGGCCAGCGCGTGATGGTGGTCGACGACGACGAAGCCCAGCTTTTTTTGGTCCGGCGGTTGCTCAGTCGTAATGGCTACCAGGTCATTGCCTTTTCAGATCCAAAAGCGGCAATCGAGGCGCTGGCGCACGGGCCCGGCCAGTGCGATGTCATGGTCACAGATTTCAACATGCCCGGTTTCAGCGGCGTTGACCTGTTGCGCGCAGTTCACGCCCTTCGGCCTGACTTGCCGATGGCTTTGGCCTCGGGTTATGTCACACCAGAAATTGAACATGATGCACTGGCGGCCGGTGCACGTGCGCTTATTCACAAGCCCAACGACGCAGATGAACTGTGCCAAGTTGTGGCAACCCTGCTCATCGGCGCTGATCGGTGATCAATCTGCCAGTGGGTATCGCAGTGGTTTATGCCGACGACGCAATGGTGGTGCTTGACAAGCCCGCGGGTCTGCTCAGCGTTCCCGGGCGAGGCGCTGACAAACAAGATTGTCTGAGTTCGCGCGCGGCGCTGCACTATGCCGACGCAAGCATCGTGCATCGGCTTGACATGGCGACCTCCGGCTTGCTGCTGATGGCCCGTGGCGCTGAAAATCAACGCCGATTGGGCATGGCCTTTGCCAACCGTCAAATTCAAAAATGCTATGAGGCGTTGGTCGACGGATTAATCGAACCAACAGTCAACCCCGACGATTGGCAACGCATCGACCTGTCAATAGCCCTGGATTGGCCGCGGCGGCCCCTGCGCATTATCGACCCCTGCCATGGGAAATCCAGTCAGACGCTCTGGCACGCCGTTGCCTCTGATATAGGCCAACACACCAGTCGATTGCTGCTGAAACCCGTCACAGGCCGTTCACACCAGTTGCGGGTGCACTTGGCAGCCGTCGGGCTTCCCATCCTGGGCGACACCCTGTACGCACCATCTGATGTCGTCAAACGCAGCACACGGTTGCTATTGCATGCCACCAGATTGAATTTCAGTCACCCGGTCAGCGGTGAACCCATGCAATTTGTCAGCCCTGCGCCATTTTGATCATCAGACTTTGCCAGTCGCACGACCGACTGTGCTGTCGATGAGTCGCCCCAATTTTTCCGCTCCGCCTTCAATGGCCTGGTTCAAATTGGCGCCCAGATGTTTGACCACCAGCGGTTGATGGCCTTCCAGGCGCGCTTCCATGGTGCATTGAATGCTCCCGGTAGTGTTCTTTTTGCCACCGTTGAGGTCGCTCAGATGGGCTTCAACGCGGGTGATTTTGCCGCTAAACCTTGTCAACGTGGCTTTGATAGACGCACTCGCCCATTTGGCCATGGCGTCGGTTCCTTCGATGTGGTTGTCAGTGCGGACTTGGACTTGCATGTTTTTCTCCTATTAAAGTAACGACCCCGGTTGAGATACATCATAGCCATACCGACTCTGCAAATTTTGATTGCCATCAAATCATGAGAAAACATCTCTACATCATCACCGGCGCTTCGCGGG
>Ga0100398_1004298_pt1 | contig 11579 bp, 9 predicted proteins | sample CryGeymeta201522_FD_81568 | JGI IMG/M metagenome (GOLD analysis project Ga0100398, IMG submission 81568) | Groundwater microbial communities from Crystal Geyser aquifers in Utah, USA - Crystal Geyser metaG 2015-22 | ecosystem: Environmental > Aquatic > Deep subsurface > Groundwater | place: USA... | reverse complement strand
ATGCAAGGGTCCGATTCCCTTCTGCGCCTCTAGTATCTAATTTGGGCAATTGGTTTAGCGGTAGAACGCTTTCCTGACCATACCCGCCGTACCGCGGGCTGTTAGCTCAGCCGGTTAGAGCGCTTATCTGATAAGTAAGAGGTCCTTGGTTCAAATCCAAGACAGCCCACCAAAATTAGAGTTCAGAATTAGGATTTAATTACCGTCTCAAGACCGCGAAGATAACGGAACACACTTTGCGCAGCAATAGCTCCCTCAGCGGCGGAAGTTACCTGCTGATGCAGTTGGTTTGAACCATTATTCAAATCCCCCGCACAAAAAACGCCACCCACACTCGCCGCCATCGCCTCATTAACCTTTACATACCCATAATCCGTTAACTCGCAATTAAGCTCTTTCGCCAACTCGTTATTAGGCGCGTACCCTGCCTGCACAAAAACCCCGTCCACCATAAGCTTTTTCTCCCCATTAAACGGTTTGTCCAATAAAACATACTGCACAAACTTCTCCCCTCCAATTTCTATAATGTTGGTATTTGGCACCTCCACAATCTTTTTGTCCTTCTTAAGGTTTTCTATATACAAAGGCGCCGCCTTAAGTCCGCTTCTATAAATTATATAAACCCGTTCTGCATTAACAGCTAAGTCCTGCGCCCCCTCAACCGCGCTATTGCCCCCACCCACAACCGCAACCGTTCTCCCCCTAAAAAACGGGCCGTCACAGGTTGCGCAGTAACTCACGCCTCTGCCCTCAAATTCCTTTTCACCCATAACCCCTAATCGCTTATGCGTAGTGCCCATTGCCAAAATTACAGATTTTGAAAAATAAGTTTTCCCGCCAGCTGTCCCCACCGAAAAACGAAACGATTCCACATTACAAACTTTAGTAACCACATCTGAAACAAATTCAGCGCCTAAACTTTTCGCCTGCTCTAAAAAATTATGCGCCAGCTCACGCCCTCCAATTTTCAAAAACCCCGGATAGTTTTCTACTTCTAAAGCTTCCGTGATAAGACCTCCGGGCAAGCTGCCCCCTACAAGCAAAGTCTTAAGGGCGTATCTGGTAGCATATATGGCAGACGAACATCCCGCCGCTCCGGCACCAATTATAATAACATCATAAATCATACCTCTAATCCTTTAACTAACTTAACCTCTTTGCCCTCAATAAATCCTAAAATGTTCTCCACAGTTACATCTAAAATTCTAAATAACGCTTCCTTGGAGTTGAAGGCGTTATGAGGCGTAATAACAACATTTGGCAAAAGCATTAAAATATGATTCTCCAGCGCAGTTTTAATAACAGGCGCTTCGTTATTTTTATACAGAAGCTCCGCTTCCTCTTTCAAAAAACTTTCCTCCTCTAAAACATCAAGCCCCGCGCCCCCAAGCTTTTTATCCTTCAGAGCCAAAAAAAGCGCGGCGGTATCCACCACTCCCCGCGCGAAGTGTTTATTAAATACGCCCCTTTCTTCATAAGAGCCATCTTTTCACTGTTTACCAAATGGTGCGTTTCTTTTCCGTAAGGTATATGCAAAGTTACTATATCTGATATATTTAATAAATTATCCAAGGAAACATATTCAAAATTTTCCTCTTTCCTCTTCTCTTCATTAGGGTTGACATCATACGCCACAACCTTCATAGAAAAACCGTTGGCTATTTTTATTACACTCATTCCTATTTTACCCGTGCCAATTACCCCTATTGTTTTGCCTTTTAAATCTATGCCCGTTAAACCCTCCGGACTGAAATTTCCTTCTTTTACCCTTTTTACCGATTCGGAAAATCTTTTGGCTAAAGCTAGTATCAGCATAAAAGTGTGCTCCGCCACCGTGTCCGAGCCGTACTGCGGAACATTAAAAACCTTAATACCCCGCTTTTGACAGTATTCAATATCTATATGGTCAAAACCTGTGCTTCTTGTGGCAATGCATCTCAGGTTGGGAAACTTGCTAAGAGTTACGGCATTAAGCTTTGAATAAATAAAAACGGAAATAATATCTGCATCCTTAACCATACCTGCATTATCCGAAGTTAGTTCTTCAGAAAAGAATTGGCATCCGCAGGATTTTAACCTGCCTGATATGTAATCCTTCTCCCAGTCTTTTATCTCAAAAAAAGCCGTTTTCATAAAATTATAATAACTTAAAATTTTGCGGAAGGACACCACTTATTCACCGGGCAGTTTAGACATTTAGGGTTTTTAGCAAGGCACACATACCTCCCATGCAAAACAATCTGAACACCAAAATCTTTCCAAAATTTTTTAGGGACTATATTCATTAAATCTTTTTCTATCTTCTCGGCAGTTTTCTCTTTGGTAAATTTAAGCCTTTGGGAAACGCGAGTAACATGAGTATCAACCACAATTCCCTCAACCACATTAAAAATCTCTTGGGAAATAACATTGGCGCTCTTTCTAGCAATGCCGGGTATTTTAACTAAATCCGAAACATCGGAAGGCACTTTCCCGTTAAAATTGGCAACCAAATATTGGCAGGCTTTAGTAATTCTTTCGGCTTTGGTTTTATAAAAATTTATGGAACGGATAAAAGCGGATACATCATCTACAGACGCGCTACCGTAATCTTTTGCCGTTTTAAACTTTTCAAAAAGCGAGGGGGTTGCCAGATTTACGCTTTTATCGGTTGCCTGCGCGGATAAAATAACCGCCACCATAAACTCCAAGGGGTTTTTGTGAGTAAGTTCGGATTTAGCGTTCGGGCGGGATTTTTTTAAGGCCTCTGTTATGCTCTCCGCCCGCTCTGTATTATTCATTTTACCATCTAAAATGCGCAAAGGCGCGGTTGGCTTCCGCCATTTTATGGATATCGTCCCTTTTCTTTACCGCCTCGCCTTGACTTTTTGACGCGGCAAGTATTTCATTATACAACTTTTCGCTCATAGTCCTGCCTTTTCGCTTTCGGCACACCCCTATAATCCAGCGCACCGCCAACGCCTCACTGCGGTCGTGTTTTAAAGGTGTTGGCACCTGATAAGTCGCCCCGCCCACTCTTCTGCTTCGCACTTCTATTTTAGGCATAACATTTTTAACCGCGTCCTCAAAAATTTTAACCGCTAACTTTCTATCCTCACCCAATTTTGAAAGCGCGGAATATACAACTTCCTCCGCCGTGGACATTTTTCCATTCAGCATAAGCCTGTTTATAAAACGAGCCACCACCCTTGATTTATAGAGAAAATCCGATTCAATTATTCTTTTTTGTATCTTCTTATGTCTAGGCACTATTTAAAAATTCAAAATCCAAATAACGAAATTCAAATGTTTCAAATATTTGAGTTTTGTCATTTGTCATTTCTGTTTCTTTGTACCGTAGTTGCTCCGCTCATTTTTTCTGCCTTCCACCCCCGCTGTATCGTATGTTCCCCTAACAATAGTGTATTTAACCCCGGGCAAATCTTTTACCCTTCCGCCCCGCACCAAAACTACCGAGTGCTCCTGCAGATTATGCCCCTCGCCCGGAATATACGCCGTAACCTCCTTTTTATTGGAAAGCCTAACTCTGGCAATTTTTCTCAACGCCGAATTCGGCTTTCTAGGCGTGGTTGTTCTAACCACTAAACACACTCCCTTTTTGAAAGGCGAATTAAGCCTTTTAGACCTTCTATTAACTACCGAAAAAAAATCCGACAACGCTTTAGTTTTGGCGCGCTTTACCTTTTTTTTTCGTCCTTTTTTTACTAATTGGTTTATTGTTGCCATTTTCTACTCCAACTTCGCCTTATCCCCAACCGGAATAAGCCGCCCTATTATAACATTTTCCTTTAATCCTAAAAGTTTATCCACTCTTCCGCTTGCGGCAGCGTCTGTTAGTATCCTTGTAGTTTCCTGGAAGCTTGCCGCCGACAAGAAACTGTCTGTTTCCAAAGACGCTTTGGTTATCCCAAGCAGAATAACCCTTGCTTCAGCAGGGTCTCCCCCCTCCGCCAAAACTTTTTCATTCTCCTCCTCAAACGACGCCCTTGTAACTATTTCGCCCGACAAGAAAGTGGTATCGCCCATACTCTCTATCATAAGTTTGCTGAACATCTGTTTTACTATAACCTCAATATGCTTGTCATTTATGGCTACCCCCTGCGAAGAATACACTTTTTGAATTTCATTCACAATATATTTCTGCGTTTCTTTAACCCCGGCAATGCTCATTAAATCGCTTAAACCCAAATACCCTAAAGTTAAAGCTGTTCCCGCTTCCACCATATCTCCATCTTTTACCACTACCTCATCCACCGGATCAATGTTATACATAACATCAGAGACTTCCCCCTTGGTATTTTTTGCCTTAATTTCAATTGCTCTTTTGTTCCCATCCTTATGTATTTTCACCTTGCCAGAAATTTCTGCCATTACCGCTAAACTTTTTGGCGTTCGCGCTTCAACAAGCTCTTCCACTCTCGGCAGACCCTGCGTTATATCTTTAACCACTATCCCCCCCGTATGAAATGTTCTAAGCGTAAGCTGAGTACCCGGCTCTCCAATAGACTGCGCCGCCGCAACCCCTACCGGAACACCCATACCAACAATCTTTGTAGTCATTAAGTCCACCCCATAACATTTACTGCATACCCCATACCTCGTTTCGCAAGAAAGGGGCGAACGAATTTCTATTTCAGGAATCTGCCTTTTTTCAATGTCTTTGGCAATATCCGCAGTTACCAAAGTATCTTTTTTGTAAATGATTTTATTCTTATCTTTAATATCCTTTAATAGAAATCTTCCGATAATTCTCTCCGCAAAAGAAACCAGCATTGTTTTTTCCGAAAGTTTAATAACGCGCCCTTCATCGGTTTTGCAATCCTCCTCTCTAACAATAACATCCTGCGCTACATCTACCATTCTCCTAGTTAGATACCCCGCATCCGCGGTTTTTAGAGCCTTATCAGTTAAACCTTTTCTGGCGCCTCGGGATGCCGCAAAGTATTCAAATCCCGTTAAACCCTCTTTGTAATTCCCTATAATGGGCATCTCCACTATTCTCCCCATAGGGTCGGTAACCAGCCCTTTCATGGCGCTTATCTGCTTTAATTGGTCTCTAGACGCCCTATTGGCACCGGAATTTAATATCATTTTAATAGGATTTTCCTCCGTTAAAGAATCCCAAGTGGCTTGGTCAAGCTTATCCGTAGTTTCAAGCCAAAGGCTAATATGCAAACCGGAGCTTTCGGATTTTGTAATAAGACCCCTTCTGTAGTTTTGGTCTATTTCCTCCGACTTTTTGTAAGCTTCACCCAAAAGTTTTTCCCGCTCGGCTGGTTCTGTACAATCCGTAACCGCTAAGGAGATGCCGGATGTGGTGGCATACTTAAAACCAAGCTCTTTCATATCGTCTATCAGCTTTACTGTAGTGTCCACAGTATCGTTGGCAATGGAGTGTTCTATTATTGCAGACATTGCCAAGTTTCCACCTTTTTCCGATTTGGCAACGGGACTGTTTATATACTTAAAAGAAAGCGGCAGAACTTCATTAAAAATAATTCTCCCCGCGGAAGTTTCAATAAGTTTGCCAGCCATAAAAACCTCTATTTTTTGGCGGAGTTTTATACGATAGTTGTCAAGAGCAAGCAAAACTTCACCAAAATCTCCAAAAACCTGTTTGGATTTTTCCAAAGCCGGGTCAATGCTTGTTAAGTAATAAGTGCCAAGCAACATATCTTTTGTAGGAAGAGATATTAAACTGCCGTCCGCGGGTCTAAACAGGTTATTTGACGAAAGCATTATTTCTTTAGCCTCCAAAACCGCCTTTTTTGACAACGGGACATGCACCGCCATTTGGTCGCCGTCAAAGTCGGCGTTGAACCCGGCGCAAACGCAAGGGTGAAGTTGAATAGCATTGCCGTCTATCAGCTTTGGATAAAATGCCTGTATCCCTAATCGCCACAAAGTTGGAGCGCGATTTAGCAAAATAGGCCTTTCTTTAACCACTTCTTCCAAAATATCCCAAACTTCCCCGCCTTTTTCGTCAAGAACATATTTTGCGCTTTTAACATTAGGCGCAAGCCCTCGTATTAGAATTTCTCTAAGGACAAACGGTTTAAACAACTCCAATGCCATCTCTTTAGGCAATCCGCATTCGGTAATTTTTAAATCGGGGCCAACAACAATAACCGCCCTTCCCGAATAGTCAACCCTTTTACCCAAAAGGTTCTGCCTAAACCTTCCCTGCTTGCCTTTCAAAAGGTCGGAAAGGGAGCGCAGTTCCTTTTTGCCTCGCGAAACCGGCCGCTTTGTTCTCTGCCTTGAAGAATCTATAAGCGCGTCAACCGCTTCCTGCAACATTCTTTTTTCGTTTCTCACAATAATTTCCGGCGCACCCAGCTCCAAAAGCCTTTTGAGGCGGTTATTTCTATTGATTACCCTTCGGTACAAATCATTTAAATCGCTCGTGGCAAAACGCCCGCCTTCCAGCTGAACCATAGGGCGGATATCCGGAGGAACAACGGGAATATAGTTTATAATCATCCAGCTTGGGTCTATTTTTTCTTTTCTAAATCCTTCAACTACCCGCAGCCTTTTTGCCAATTTTATAAATTTCTGCCCCTCGGCTTTTTCTATTTTTCGGCGAAGGTTTTTGGCGAGCTCGTTCAAATCCAGCTCTTTAAGAATAGAAGCTACCGCCTCCGCGCCTATGCCAACTTCGCAAAACTCGTCCACATATTTCCCTAAATCAAGATACTCCACATCCGCCATTATTGTAAGCCGTTTAATGCTTTCAAGTTTTTTCAAAATTATGTCGTACCTTTTTGTAATTTCCTCTTTTTCCGCCACAGTTTCCTCTCTACCCCGCGCTATTTGCTTTGCATACTTTAACCGCGCCTCCTCGCCTGCAATTTCTTTCTGCTCCTTTGATTTTATGTTAAGCTCTTTTACTTTATCGGCGCTTTCCTTCGCAAGCTCAATTATTTTTTTATCCATCTCCTCCTGCGCTTCCTTTAATCTCTCCGCTTTTTCCGCTTCCACTTTAGACAAAACCTCAGCTTTTTTATCCAAATTTGCAGAAATTACTATAAAGGACGAAAAATATATTACCGCCTCCAGATTTCTTGGGGATATTTGAAGAAGCGTACTCATTTTTGAAGGGATGCCCCTAAAAAACCACACATGAGCAACAGGAGAGACAAGCGCTATATGCCCCATTCTTTCCCGCCTTACACGGGAATGCGTAACCTCAACTCCGCATTTGTCGCAAACCACACCTTTATATCGAATCCTTTTGTATTTTCCACAATAGCACTCATAATCTTTAACCGGCCCAAAAATTCTTTCGTCAAACAACCCCTCTTTTTCGGACCTAAATGAGCGGTAATTTATGGTCTCGGGCTTGGTTACCTCCCCATGCGACCAAGACAAAATATCCTCTGGCGCCGCCAAAGTTATTTTTAAGGCGCTAAATGATTTAAGTTCCGATAAATTTTTCATAATTTAATATCTAAATCTACAGGCTTTTCTTCGCTCGCTTTCTCAAGCGCCTCAGACAATGGGTCCTTTCCGTTTTCCTCTTCGTCGCTGCCCAAAGGCTTTATATTTAACCCAAGCCCGTTTAATTCTCTAACTAAAAGTTTAAACGACTCCGGAACCGCGCTTTCCGGTATCTCTGCGCCCTGCAAAATAGCGCGGTATGCAAAGGTTCTACCAATAACATCATCCGATTTTATTGTCAACAATTCCTTTAATAGATACGCGGCGCTGTACGATTGCAAAGCCCAAACTTCCATTTCTCCAAATCGCTGACCCCCAAACTGCGCTTTTCCTCCAAGGGGCTGTTGAGTTATTAGAGAATAAGGACCAATAGACCGCGCATGCATTTTGTCTTCCGCTAGATGATGCAATTTTAATATATAAGCTGTCCCAACCACCACATCTTGGTCAAAATATTCTCCTGTGCGGCCGTCTATTAACCTAACTTTTCCCGACTCCGGCAAATCGGCCTTTTTTAGAAAATTTCTCAAATCCTTTTCCATAAATTTTGTAAAAACTGGAATATCGTATTTTTCGCCCCTAATTTCGGCAACCCGCCCAAGATGAGACTCCAATAGCTGGCCAACATTCATACGGGCAACCACAGACGCGGGGGAAAGAATAATATCAAGAGGCGTGCCATCCTCAAGGCAGGGCATCTCCTCAATAGGAACAATTTTTGCAATAACCCCCTTGTTTCCATGCCTTCCCGAAAGCTTATCCCCCACCATAATTTTTCTCTGCTGGGCAATAAAAACAGTTATCTCCTCCAACACCCCGTTAAGCAAAACATTTTCGTTGTCCGCTGAAATCCTTTTTATTCCTATCACCGTTCCATATTCGCCATGAGGCAAAGTTAAAGAATTATTTTTAACATCTTTCGCTTTTTCTCCAAAAATAGCTCTTAACAGCCTCTCCTCGGCAGAAAGCTCGCTTTCACCTTTGGGAGCGACTTTTCCAACTAAAATATCGCCTGATTTAACTTTGGAACCAATAGCCACAATACCCTCCTCATCTAAATTCCTTAAAACTTCCTCCGCCACATTTGGAATATCTCTGGTAATTTCCTCCGGCCCAAGTTTAGTTTCCAAAACCTGCACGGTGTGGTCGGTTATGTGGATGGATGTTAAAATATCCTCCTTCACCACTCTTTCGGATAACAGGATAGAGTCTTCGTAATTAAAACCTTCCCAAATCATATACCCAACCTTAAGGTTGGCGCCCAAAGATAACACACCGTTGGAAGAGGAAGGCCCTTCCATTAAAACCTGCCCTTTTTTAACGGTATCTCCCGCAGAAACTACCACCCTTTGGTTAAAGCAGGTATCCATATTGGACTGCACAAATTTTAGCGGGGTGTACTTTTTCTTTTCACCGTTTTTGGTTTTTACAATAACTTCCAAAGCAGAGGCGTACTCAATCTTCCCATCTTCTTCGGCAATTGCCAAAGTCCCCGAATTTTCGGCAACGGCGGACTCTACACCAGTGCCCACCAACGGCTCTTCCGGATTTATTAAAGGCACCGCCTGCGTAGCGTGCTGGGTTCCCATAAGTGAACGGTTCACATCGTCGTTTGATAAAAATGGTATTAAAGCCGCCGCAACTCCTACAACCTGCTGGGGGCTTACATCCACATACTCTGCTGTGGCAATGTTGCCTATAATAAACTCCCCGCCTTTTCTAAGAGGCACTAAAGTATCTTGGACATAACCGTTTTTGTCTACTTTAGGGGAGGACGCAATAAAAAACTTTTCCTCGTCATACGGCGCTAAAAAAACTACTTCATCGGTAACTTTTACCTTACCATTTTTTTCTTTTACCAATTTTCGGTAAGCCGTTTCCAAAAACCCATATTCATTAACTCTAGCAAATAAAGATAAATAACTTATAAGACCTATATTAGGGCCTTCCGGAGTTCTAACCGGACAGATTCTTCCATAATGGCTGTAATGCACATCCCTAACCGAAAAGCTTGCCCTTTCTTTAGAAAGCCCTCCGGGACCGAGAACGGATAATCTCCTTAAATGGTCAAGCCCGGTTAAAGGGTTTGACTGGTCTTGGTACTGAGACAACTGCCCCAGAGCAAAAAAGTAGTGCACCCTAGCCTGCACAGGACGAGTAGATATTAATGTTTGGGGTTCGCATAAAAGGCCCCTTGGCTGAAGAGACATTCGCTCCTTAATATTTCTTTCCATTTGGATAAAACCAACCCTAACCTGCATCTGCAAAAGCTCGCCCACTGAGCGCACCCTTCGGTTGGAAAGGCTGTCTATATCATCCGGCTCCATAACACCATTATTAAGTCCAATAACTTTAGAAATTACCGCCACCAAATCTTCCTTTGTTAAAAGCCAATTTTCTTTGTTGTTTGGGAACGAAAATCCAAGCCTTTGGTTTAATTTAAACCTGCCCACTTTGCCGAGGCTGTATCTACGGGGGTTAAAAAAGATGGTTTCCACCAAAGCTTTGGCATTCTCCAGAACCAAAGGTTCCCCGGGCCTCATTTTTCGGTAAATTTCAAGCAAAGCTTCGTTATAAGATTTGGCGGGGTCTTTCCCGAGGGTAATGTCTATGAAACTTCTTTTAGAGTTGGAATCCACCCCCTCAAAAGCTTTGGTTATTTGGGAATCTTCCGCCAGCCCAAAAACCCTAAGCAGGGTGGTGGCGGCTATTTTTCGTTTTCTGTCTATTTTAACGGTAATAACTCCGCTTTTGGCCGTTTCAAATTCAAGCCAAGCGCCGTTTTTGGGTAAAATTTTCGCGCCGCCCAAAACTTTTCCGGTAGAGGAATCTTCGGAGGAAACAAAAAACACGCCAAAAGAGCGTGTTAGTTGTGACACCACAACTTTTTCTATACCGTTAATAATAAAGGTTCCCTTGGAAGTTATTAAGGGGATTTCCCCAACATAAATTTCCTGCGATTTTTCCTGATTGGTGGATTTGTCTTTAAGACTTGCCGTTAAAAACCACGAGGCGCTGTAAGTGGCGCCTTTTTCTATGGCGGATTCAATGGTGTTTGAAGGCTTGGCAATTCTTGACCTTGAAAAAGAAAGCTCCCAATTTCTGCCTGTATAATCTTCTATTGAAGAAATCTCGTCTAAAATTTCGGTTATGCCTTCTTTTAGAAACCAATTAAAAGAATCTAGCTGTACACTAGATAAATTGGGCAAAGGAAATTTTGACCCCGCTGGATTTAAGGATATTCGCATTTATTTAAACTTCCGATAATGACAATTTTAAAAAGCGTACTAATATTATTTATGTGTACGCCAGACCACCAACCGTGTCAAGCACTTTATCATTACTTTTTATCCTTGTCAATATCCTGGCGCAGAACCCTATAATATTCATTAGGTTTCATTAGGGTTTAACCCAAATGGGTTAAACCCTATACAAACCCTATACAAAATTGGAGGAGGAGTAATCAAAACCTTTAAGCCTTATGTGTTTTCTAAAATGGAAAGAGGGCATTTACTATATTATACAAAAAGAAAAGCCCGAAAAGAAAGCTAACAAACAGCTTTCTCCCCGGGCTGAACCTGGCTTCTCAACACTTCTCCGAAGAAAGCCAGGCCACTGTCGCTGTCGCGTAAACTACTACCGCGCTAGCTATCCAGTACCAAAACCCCCACAAGGCTGGGGTTTCTACCGAGAGACGGAAGTGCGGCAGAACTGCGCTCGCCCACCAAATGGCGAGCAGACTGCCGAACACGATCTCGACAACTGCTCCCGCCCCCTGCCACAGAACTGTCTCTCCTGTGGAAGGAGTGGAAGAGGGTCCCCATCTCCTCTCCGCCCTCTTATCAAGGGTGACAGCGACCCCACACAATACCAAAACGGGGGCCACTAAAGGGGCGAAGAGAGTTACTCCCCAGACGAGGATATATACTATCCCCGTCACCAGCCCACCCCCCAAGGTGAGCAACAAATCCCCCCAAATCCGAAAGATGTCCATTATTTTTCTCCTTTCATTCGTTTGAATGGACAAAAAACTCCCGTTTAAGATTGCTAACTAAATTAAACATCCTTAAATGGAAGCCCGAGGGAGGGGAATTGAAAGCTGTAAAAGCCTTTCAACTCTCCCTCGCCTCGGACACGAT
>Ga0100398_1004293_pt1 | contig 11588 bp, 10 predicted proteins | sample CryGeymeta201522_FD_81568 | JGI IMG/M metagenome (GOLD analysis project Ga0100398, IMG submission 81568) | Groundwater microbial communities from Crystal Geyser aquifers in Utah, USA - Crystal Geyser metaG 2015-22 | ecosystem: Environmental > Aquatic > Deep subsurface > Groundwater | place: USA... | reverse complement strand
GCGCGGCATCTCGGCGGTGATCGTGGAGGACGGGGCCGAGGGGCTGTCTTTCGGCGGGCTGGAAGACAAGATGGGCTGGCGATCGCAGCCCACACGCGCGGTGCAACTGGATGGCTGCGCGGTGCCTGCCGGCAACTTGCTGGGGGAAGAGGGCAAGGGCTTCCGCTATGCCATGGCGGGGCTTGACGGCGGGCGGCTCAACATCGCGGCCTGTTCGCTTGGGGCGGCGCAGGCGGCGCTGCGCGCGACGCTGGCCTATATGGGCGAGCGGCAGGCCTTCGGGCAGAGCATCGACCAGTTCCAGGCGCTGCAGTTCCGGCTGGCGGATATGGAGATCGAGCTTGAGGCCGCGCGGGTCTTTCTGCGGCAGGCGGCCTGGAAGCTCGATACCGGCGCGCCGGATGCCACCAAGGCTTGCGCGATGGCCAAGAAGTTCTGCACCGAGGCCGGCAGCCGGGTGGCGGATCAGTGCCTGCAACTGCATGGGGGCTACGGATATCTCGCCGATTACGGGATCGAGAAGATCGTGCGCGACCTGCGGGTGCATCAGATCCTGGAAGGCACCAACGAGATCATGCGGATGATCGTGGCGCGGCAGATGTTGGCGGAGCGGGCCTGAGGCGGTGGTGCTTGGGGAGAGAGTGGAATTGAGTTTTTCTGCCAAGATGAATGGGGGGGGCGGAGTGAACAATGAGTGGTGACATCGACATCCGCATCGAGGGGCGCGCCGGGCGGATCACGCTGAACCGGCCGCAGGCGCTCAATGCCGCGACCTACCAGATGTGCCGCGCGATCGACGCCGCGCTGGTCGCCTGGGCGTCGGACGACGCGGTGGCGCTGGTGATGATCGACGCCGTGGGCGCGCGCGCGTTCTGTTCGGGCGGCGACATCCAGGAGATGTATGACACCGGGACGGCGGGCGATTTCGATTACGGACGGCGGTTCTGGGCGGATGAATACCGGATGAACGCCCGGATGTTCGGCTTCCCCAAGCCCGTGGTGACGTTCCTGCAGGGCTATACGATGGGCGGCGGCGTCGGGATCGGGTGCCACGGGTCGCACCGGATCGTGTGCGAAAGCTCCAAGATCGCGATGCCGGAATGCGGGATCGGACTGGTTCCGGATGTGGGGGGCACGCTGCTGCTGGCGCGTGCGCCGGGGCGTTTGGGCGAATATCTCGGCGTGACAGCGGCGCGGATGGGACCGGGGGACGCGGTGCATGCGGGCTTTGCCGACTACTTCGTGCCGGAGGCCGGATGGAATGATCTGAAGACATCTCTGATCGCGTCGGGCGATTGGGAGGCGGTGGACCGCGCGGCGCAGACCCCTCCCGACAGCGCAATGGCGGCGCGGCAGAACGAGATTGACTCGCTGTTCGGCGGCGAAACCCTGCGTGACGTGATGAACATGCTGGTTCACAGGGAAAGCGACGTGGCACGGGAGGCTTTGGGGATGATCGCCAAGAACTCTCCGCTGGCGATGGCCTGTGCCTTGGAGCTGGTCCACCGGGCGCGCTTGCGCGACGATATCGTTGCCGCCTTGCGCAACGAGTACCGCTTCACCTTCCGCGCGATGGAGCACGGAGACTTCCTGGAGGGGATCCGCGCGGCGATCATCGATAAGGATCGCCAGCCGGCGTGGCGCCATGACGGACCGATGGACGTGCCTGCGGTAGCGGTCGCCAACATGTTGCGGCCCCTCGGAGCCGATGAATGGACGCCATGAAGGGAGAGCGAAGATGAAGATCGGATTTATCGGGCTGGGAAACATGGGCGCGCCCATGGCAGCCAATCTTGTCGCGGCGGGCCACGAGGTCGTGGGCTTCGACACGGTGGCGGGTGCGCCCGATAGCGTGATGCGCGCGGGATCGGCGGCGGAAGCCGTAGCCGGAGTGGAAGTGGCGATCACGATGTTGCCCAATGGCGCGATCCTGCGGGCTGTCGCGGGCGAAGTCATTCCCGCCATGGCAGCGGGCGCGGTGCTGGTGGATTGTTCGACCGTCGAGGTGGAAGCGGCGCGGCATGTGGCGGGCCTTGCCCAAGAGGCGGGCCTGGGCTGGCTCGACGCGCCTGTCTCGGGCGGGATCGGAGGTGCTGCGGCCGGTACGCTGACCTTCATGGTCGGCGGCTCGGAAGAAGCCTTCGCGCGGGTTGGGCCGCTGTTCGACATCATGGGCCAGAAGGCGGTTCTGTGCGGGCCCGCAGGCAACGGGCAGGCGGCCAAGATCTGCAATAACATGATCCTCGGCGTCACCATGATCGCGACGTGCGAGGCCTTCGCCATGGCCGACAAGTTGGGCCTGTCGCGGAGTGCCATGTTTGACGTCGTCTCGACCTCGTCAGGCTATAGCTGGACGATGAACGCCTATTGCCCGGCGCCGGGCGTGGGACCGAAAAGCCCTGCCGACAACGACTACAAGCCGGGCTTTGCGGCGGAGTTGATGTTGAAGGATCTCGGCCTGTCGCAAAGTGCCGCGGAGGCGGCGGATGCGGATACGCCGATGGGGGCGCTGGCGCTGGCGCTTTACCGCAGATGGGTGGAGGAAGAAGACGGGCGCGGGCGCGACTTCTCGGCGATGTTGCCCCGCTTCGAAGGCCGCGGACGGATGGCGACTTGAGGGCGACCGGGACCGAAGCGTCATACCGGACCATCTTGGAAATGCTTGAAGCGACTCGATTTATTTTTCTTCCACATGTTGCCGAAATGTGGCACATTATCACCAGACACTCCAAGATATGTCCGCCAAGACGGTCCGACCTGCTGCATATTGAAGGTGCACCTCGTCATTGCTGCACGGATCGCGGATCCCCTCGTGTCAAGAGAACGCCTCGCGAGCAACCGCGGGGCGTTTTTCTGTTTCGGGTCAGGTGAGCCTCGGGGCGGCGCGATTCAACTCGCGAGAAACGAATCGAGGCCCTGTTAGCTGGCTTCCATCCCGTCGGTCATGCCGCTTGAGACCGCCGCTTCGCGATCCTCGGCACTGGCACAGGTCATGCGGGTCACGACCTCGGTTCCGGCTGACACCTCTGTAGATGTCACGGTCACATGCGCTTCACCGCCCGTCTCTCCCCCCATGTTGCCAAGGTCGAACACCTCGGCATGGCGCAGGAGACGGTTTGGCTGCACGTCCTGAAACGTGACGGAGAAGCCGAATTCAGCCATGCCGTCGGCCTTGCACCATCGCCAGCGAAAGGCCCCGCCTTCGCGCAGGTCCATCTCGCAGACCGACATGGTCCAGCCCGACGGCCCCAGCATCCAGCGTGTCAGGATCGCGGGTTCAGTGAAGGCGCGCCAGACCATTGCCGGGCGCCCCGCGAAAGTCCGGGTGACGCCGACCGAGCGAGTGTCGGGTCGGGGCCAAGGGCGCGAGATCCTGAACCGTCGCCTTCCCCTCACCCAGTCGGCGCAGAATGGCGCGGCGCGTGGGATCGGACTCGGCGGCAAATCGACGGTCGAGTGCGGACCTGGCAGTTGGCTCCTTATATGACTTTCTTCTTATTTGACGTGATAGAAGCATCGGCACTCCGCCTCATGTAAAAAAGAGTCACTTACCCCTTGCGAGCCCCTGCGCGTCTCCCATATGAGTTAATGTGATTAACATTTACATTCACCCAACCGGAACACGAGGAGACATTTCCGATGACCACCACAACTGCCCCTACCATCGCCACTGAGGCCAAAGGTTGGTTCTCGCGCGCCGAAGGCTGGCTTGACGCCCGTGGCAAGGGCGCCTGGATTGCCGCCATGGTGCTGGGATTCATCTTGTTCTGGCCCATCGGCCTCGCCCTTCTCGCCTATATGATATGGAACAAACGCATGTTCAACGGATCCTGTTCGTCGCGCCGCCACAGCCACGGCCACAGCTTCCGCACTTCCGGCAACACGGCCTTCGACGCCTACAAGGCCGACACCCTGCGTCGGCTGGAAGAGGAACAAGGCGCATTCGAGGCGTTCCTGGAGCGCCTGCGTGCCGCCAAGGACAAGTCCGAATTCGACCAGTTCATGGACGACCGCGCCAAGGTCGCCAAGGCCGGCCCGGACACGGCCGAAGCCTGAGCGCGGCCAAGGCCGGGGCCGTTGTCCCCCTGCCCCGGCCTCAGCCCCTTGCGATCTCTCCCCTGGTCGCAAGGGGACTTTTCCAGATTTTGCCCTTTTCAACGCATCGAGCATTCCCCATGTCCCGATCCATGACCCGTTCGCCCCTTCCCGATCCGACCCATGACCCCGCCTTCTACGACGGCGTGCTGCCCAAGCGCCTATTCGCCTGGATGATCGATGTAGGCCTGATCATGGCCGTGATGTTGATCCTTTCGATCCTGAGCGCGGGCATCTTCTTTCTGCTGTGGCTGCCGATCCACGCGGCGGTGAGCTTCCTCTATCGCTGGCAGACGTTGAAGACACGCTCGGCCACGTTGGGTATGCGCGTGATGAACATAGAGCTTCGCGGCCCCTCCGGCGCGCCTCTCACCGGGCCGCAGGCGGCGCTGCACACGGCCACCTACTTGATCGGCGCGACCATGTTGGTAGTGCAACTGATCTCCATCGCGATGATGATCGGGCGGCCATTCGGACGTGGCCTCCCGGACGAATTGGTCGGCACGGTGATGATCAACCGCCCGGCCTGAACGGGCGTCGACCGCCGACGTATTCGTCCCTCGTAACCATGCCTGAAAAAGCTGTTGCTCACATCGGGGCGCATAAGGCAGGCTGGTCCCGATAATCGCCCGGACCCTGACCCCATGCGCCACACACTGCCCATTGCGCCGCAATTCTACGTGACGGCACCGCAGACCTGCCCCTATCTGGATGGCCGGCGGGAGAGGAAGCTGTTCACGGCGTTGCATGGCGACCAGGCCGAGACCCTGAACAACGCGTTGTCCAAGCAAGGATTCCGCCGTTCGCAGAACGTGCTTTACCGTCCGTCCTGTACCGATTGTGCCGCCTGCCTGTCGGCCCGCATTCGTGTCGCGGATTTCGAACCGAAGCGCGGCCAGAAGCGGATCGCAAAGCGCAACGCTCACCTGACACGCACCCCCCGCTCGGCTTGGGCCACGGAGGAGCAGTATGCACTGTTCCGACGCTATCTCGACCGGCGCCACGCCGATGGCGGCATGGCCGATATGGACGTGTTCGAATTCGCCGCGATGATCGAGGAAACGCCGGTCCGCACCCGTGTGATCGAGTACCGGGACCCGCGCGATGTTCCGTCACGGCCAGAGGGGCGCGCGCGCGATACCGATCGTTCCGGCGCGCTGGCCGCCGTGTGCCTAACCGATATCCTCGATGACGGTTTCAGCCTCGTATATTCCTTCTTCGAACCCGAGTTGCAGTCATCCTCTCTCGGAACCTACGTGATCCTGGATCACGTCACCCTGGCAAGGGAGGCAGGGCTGCCTTATGTCTATCTAGGCTATTGGGTGCCGGGCAGCCCGAAGATGGGATACAAATCCAACTTCTCGGCGCTGGAGGTGCATGTCGGCGGTCAATGGCAACCGATCGGAGATTTGGACAGCTATTCGACCCAGACCCACCCGCTTTCGACCGATCCGATCGCACAACAGGTCGCCCAGATCACCCTGCCCGATCTGCGCGGCGACACGTGACGCCGGGACAGCGCCCAGGGCCATGCGGCTGACGCTCGTTACGCTTGTGGTTCCGGATTACGAGTCCGCCGTTGCGTTCTTCGTCGAGGGGCTTGGCTGGCACCTTCTGGCGGACGAGGATCAGGGGCGCAAGCGATGGGTCACCGTGGCCCCGCAGGAAGACGGCCCGGCGCTGGTGCTGGCCCGCGCGGACACATCCGCACAACAGGCCGCTATCGGCGCCCAGACCGGCGGGCGCGTCGGCTTTTTCCTGCAGACCGATGATTTCGTCCGCGACGCGGCGCGGATAACCAGCGCCGGCGGCACCCTGATCGAGACGCCCCGACACGAGCCCTATGGCACCGTCGCGCAATGGCGTGACCCCTGGGGGAACCTCTGGGACCTGATCGAACCGGCGCGATGAGGCGCCCGGCCCTCTTTCATCCTGGCCAAAGACGCCGGGGGCGCCGAAGGCACGGGTTGCCCCCCCCTCCTCCGCCAGCCGCCGTCCAATCTCGACGGGTGGGCTGTCGATCCCACGTCTTGCACGAGATGCACCGGCCGTCAGTTCGGCAGAAGATCCGGCACGATGGTCACGATCCCCGGGAACAGCCACAGGATCGCCAGCCCCAGGACCTGGATTCCGACGAAGGGGATCACGCCCCGATAGATGTGGCCGGTCGTCACGCTTTTGGGGGCCACGCCCCTCAGGTAGAACAGCGCGAAGCCGAAGGGCGGTGTCAGGAAGCTGGTCTGCAGGTTGACCGCGATCATGATCGTCACCCATTTCGGGTCCAGCGTGCCGCCATAGATCACCGGCCCGACGATCGGGATCACGATGTAGATGATCTCGAGGAAATCGAGCACGAAGCCGAGGATGAACAGGATCAGCATCACCAGAAGGAAGACGACCAGTTCGTTGTCGAAGGCGCGCAGGAAGTCCTGGATGTAATGCTCGCCTCCGAAGGAAATCAGCACCAGGTTCAATAGCTGCGAACCGATCAGGATGGTGAAAACCATGCTCGTGACCTTTGCCGTTTCCCGCACCACCGGTGGCAGAACGGATTTCCGGTACAGGACCCAACAGGCATAGAGCATCCCGAAAAAGGCGAAGTGATAGGCCGCCTGCGCCACGATATAGGCGACCCAATCCTCGAAGGGGACAACGGCTCGGGTGACACGCAGATCGAAATTGACGCCGACGAGGATCATGATGACAATGGCAAAGCTGGCGTAGATGATGATCTTCGACCAGCCATCCTCTTCCTTCAGCTTGCGATAGGCCGCCAGCATGATGGCCCCTGCCGCCCCCAGCGCCGCAGCGGGCGTGGGGTTGGTGATGCCGCCGAGGATCGAGCCCAGAACCGCCACGATCAGGATCAGCGGCGGGAACACCACGCGCAGAAGTTCGTTCTGCGACAGCCGCCCCATGGCGATACGCACCCCCCAAAGCGTCACGATGAGCGGCATTGCCATGATAAGGAACGTCGCCCCGGACCCGGTCAGCGGCCCGATGAACAGCACGTCCGCCAGCAGCATCAGGACGACGCCAAGTCCGCCCACGATCAGCGGAGTCGGGCTCGACGACGGCGAGATGCCGCGCGCGAGGATCAGGACAATTGCCAGAATCGTGGCCATGATCCCGATACCGGTCCCGATGGCGGGCGCATTGACCAGTGCGTTGGCCCGGGCTTCGACCAGTTCTTCTTCCGTCAGCAGTTGCGCGCCATCGCGCGCCCCCGCCCCTTGCGCGGCGCGGATGGCAACGGACTCGTCCCAGGCCTCCTGCCCATGCAATTCGATCATGGCCGCCTGACAAACGGGTGACACGTTGGTGCGCAGGGCCGTGCCGCCCTGTTGCTCGGCATAGTCCGACACCACAAGGGACTGGCTGCCGACGACACCGACCATACAGCCGATCACAACGGCACCGATCAGCGCCACGGGCGCGAGCAGGAACCATGTCAGGCCCTCGTTGCGCGTGATGACTTCGCCGCTGGAGGCCGCGAGCTGTACCGGCGGCGCCGATGCGGGCCGCACCATGGCGAAGAGGAAGGCATAGAGGCCGTAGAGGAACGCAAGGAACAGGCCAGGCAGAAGCGCCGCCTGGAACAGCGTCCCGACAGACAGAACCGCGGGCTCGCCCAGGTAGGTCAGCGCGTCGCCGCAGCCCGCAAGTTGCGCGCGGGTTTCCTGCCCCGTGGCATAGAGATCGCCCACCAGCGTGCCGAGCAGAACGATCACGATCGACGGCGGAATGATCTGCCCCAACGTGCCCGACGCGGCAATCACACCTGTCGCCAGTTCCGGGGAATAGTTGTTGCGCAGCATCGTCGGCAGCGCCAGCAGTCCCATTGTCACGACCGTCGCGCCGACGATCCCTGTCGACGCAGCAAGGAACGCACCTACCAGCACGATGGATACGGCGAGGCCGCCGGGCAGCGGCCCGAAGACCCGCGCCATGGTGGTCAGCAGATCCTCGGCGATCTTGGAGCGTTCCAGCGTGATGCCCATCATCACGAACATGAGCACGGCCAGCAGGGTCTCGATCGACTGGCCCGCGATTACGCGTTCGTTCATTCGGTTCACGATGAACGACAGGTTGCGGTCGATGGCCTGTTCCCAGCCGCCGACGAAGAGCGGCTCTTCCATGCGAGGCAGTTCAGGGTATCGGAAGACGGAAATGGCGTCGCGCGCCACGCCCTCGGCCAGAATGGCTGCGTATTCCGCCGACCCGGTATCGATGGCCTGGTGGATCAGCAGCCCCGCACTGTCCAATGCCGCGATGATCGCGAACGAGATGATGCCCGCCCCGCCGATGGCGAAAGCCACCGGAAAACCCGTCATGATCCCCGCGAAGAGAGTCAGGAAAACGATGATCAGACCGATCTCGATCCCGTCCAAACCGAAAAGCATTTTGCAGCTGTCCCTTACTTGTGCGCCGTGCGGGGCGCTTCGTTTTTCTGCGGCGCCGTGCTGGCACCCTTATCTTGTCGCGCCCCCGGGCGCATGGTCCATGACGGTCGCGGCGTCCCGCCGGATCCGCGACCGCGCTGTTCGCGGATCATGTGGATCCGGAATGGATCGCGTGTTCCATGTCTTCCGCATCGTCGCCCAAGTCGTCGCGGTCAAAATATTTTCCCTCGCTTTCTTCCCCTTCCAGCCATTCCAGGTAGGAGCGCCAGAAGAAGCAGACAGCCTGCAGGAAGACCATCACGCAGAAGGCCACGATCAGGACCTTGAAGAGGAAATAGGCGTTGAAGCCGTTGGGGCTGAAACCGATGGTCTCCACGTTCCAGCGCATCACGCGGGCCTGCATCAGCATCCGGTCCAGCGCGCCCGAGGCGGAAGGGTTGGGCACGACAAGGTGGCGCCACATGAAGAACCAGGCATACATATAGGTCAGCACCACAACCGGCATCATGAAGAAGAGGCTGCCGAACATGTCGATCAGGCGCTTGGTGCGAAAGCTGACGGCGGAATAGACAAGGTCCACCCGCACATGGCCACCCTGCACGAAGGTGTAGCTGACGCAGAGACAGACAACGAGCGCGTTGTAAAGCTTCAGTTCCTCCCCCCACCAGCTGAGATCTTGCGTGAAGGCGGTGCCGAGGGGGCCAAGCTGGATCTCGGACACGCGGAAGATCCGTTGCAGGAAGACGATCATCACCTGTTGCAGCACCATCAGCAGGCCCGCCCAGGCGGCAATGCGACCAACGCCATTGGCGAACCATTCGAGGCCGCGCACGCAGGCCCAGAGGATCTCGCGCTTCCAGGCCATGCCGAGCGCGGTGATCACGAGGAAGGTGACGAAGACGACGAAGAAGAATTCTACCGACCCGCCGTAATAGATGAAGCGAACCAGCGCTTCGCGGTTTTCCCAGAACAGCCAGTCGCTTGGGTGGGTCAGGGCATAAAAGAGATGATACGGAGCGAGCGCCAGATTTTGCAGCACCCAGAGAATGGCATCGAGCATTAGGCTGTCCCTCGGCGGCCCTGAAAGGGCGTCACACGCGTGCCAACGGGCACGGCGCTTGAGTGAGAAGAAACGGACGTGTCCCGCCCGGCAGCCGGGGCCACGGGCGGGACTTGGAGTGAGAGCTTAGCGATCAGCCCGCGTTCACGCGGTTGCGCTGGCGAGTGTATTCGCCGTCCGCAATATCGAACCATTCTGCCGATTCCTGCATCGACGCGAAGTAGCTGTTGGCGATGTTCGCATAGATTTCGTCACCCATGTTCTCCTCGCGGACCTCCGCAGCGGCGCGGCCGAACGCGTCCCATACGTCTTCCGGGAACTGGCGGATCTGGACGCCACCGGCTTCCAGACGGGCAAGTGCCGCGCCGTTTTCGGCCAGCGACAGCGCGGTGTTCTGGGCATGCGCCGCTTCGCAGGCGACCTTGCAGATCGTCTGCTGTTGGGGCGTCAGCGATTCCCAGATTTCCTGGTTGAAGACCAGGTGCAGGGCGGAACCCGGCTCGTGGAACCCTGCGGCATAGTAGATGTTGGTGACTTCCTGGAAGCCCATCCGCTCATCCGCGTAGGGGCCGATCCATTCCGCACCGTCGATCTGGCCCGAGGACAGCGCCTGGTAGATCTCGCCACCGGGGATGTTCTGCACCGACGCACCAAGACGTCCGATAACCTGCCCACCCTGGCCCGGCATCCGGAAGCGCAGGCCCTGAAGATCTTCGGCCGAGTTGATCTCGACGTTGAACCAGCCGCCGGGCTGCATCGCGGTCATGCCGACCATCAGGGGCTTCAGACCGAAAAGTGCCGACAGGTCGTCATGCAGTTCCTGACCGCCGCGGCGGTAGTACCAGTTCGCCATTTCCTGGGCTGTCATGCCGAACGGCACGGAGGTCATGAAGGCGAAGGCGGGATGCTGGTTGAGGAAGTAGTATTCGGCCGAGTGATAGACATCCGCCTGCCCCGAGGACACGGCGTCGAACACTTCGAACGCCCCCACGAGCGAGCCAGCGGAGTTCTTGTTGAACGTCAGCTGTCCGTCGGTCATGGTGGCGATGTAGTCGATGGCAAGTTGCACCGCGTCGTCGAAGATCGCGAAGCCGTCCGGCACCGAGGTGACGAGTGTGAGAGCACGGTTGCCCTGTGCGTAAAGCGGTGCCGCAAGCGTGGCGGATGCAGCAGCGGCTGCGCCCCCGACAGCGGACGTGCGCAGGAATGAACGACGATCCATGTGGTATTATCCTCCCTTGGTGGATTGTCCTTTCCGTGCCCTCCCTTTGGGTCACGGATGATTAGACGTGCTCGCACGTTAGCGAAGAGCCTTCGTAACGAAAACAGGTTTTCTTGCCTGAAGGGGGTATTTTTGTAAAATTTTCTTACCAATTTCGGCAGGAGGCTCGACAAGCGCCTCTGGATGCAGGGCTGTTTGCGCTATCATCGCCCCGGTGGCGATTTGCTGAAAATGGGGAAGACCTTTGCCTGAAAATCGGGCGAAACGGTCATGCCGGGCAGCAGAGCGCGCACTGGCATGCGCGAATCGGCCGTTGTCCCCGATGTCCCCGACGGCCCTGACAAACCCGAAAGGCCCTTCAAGAGAAAGGGGCCACGAAATCGCGGCCCCCCTTGGTCGACGTCCGAACAGACGCAGATCAGCCGATGACAGCGCCATCCTCGCGCCAGACGGCGATGACGGACGAGCGCGGCAGCGCGTCGCCGCCATCGGGCCAGGTGCCGCCGGGATGCTGGATGCCCACGAAGGCTACCGTGCGGTCGGTGTTCCAGGTCAGGCCCGTCACTTCCGAGCCGCTGGGGCCGGTGAGGAAGCGAGCGATTTCGCCCGTTTCGGGGTGGCCGATCAGCATCTGGTTGTTGCCCATGCCGGTGTAGGGGCCCTCGTTGCTGTCGTCGCCATCGGTCTGGATCCAGATCATGCCGGCGGTGTCCACCATCATCCCGTCGGGCGAGTTGAACATGTTGCCCTCCGTCACGTTGTCGGAGCCTGCGTATTCCCCAAGACCCACAACCGGGTTGCCCGCCAT
>Ga0100398_1004290_pt1 | contig 11593 bp, 11 predicted proteins | sample CryGeymeta201522_FD_81568 | JGI IMG/M metagenome (GOLD analysis project Ga0100398, IMG submission 81568) | Groundwater microbial communities from Crystal Geyser aquifers in Utah, USA - Crystal Geyser metaG 2015-22 | ecosystem: Environmental > Aquatic > Deep subsurface > Groundwater | place: USA... | reverse complement strand
GCATGGGCTGTTCAGGTTGCAGGGGAAAATCTCGCGATATAATACCTTCGTTTTTTCGTAACCGGTAAAATAGCGCGAGAATTTAAACAGAAATAATGAGATTTAAATGCGAGAATTCACACTGTAGAACTTCAGCGGAACCTCTCGGAATTTTCTCAGGGAATTTTGCCAGCAGGGTGAGTTGGCCTGAGTTCATTGAAAACCGAATGAGTTTGAGTGCCTGCCAAAGGTCTGGCAGGCCCTTGACGGAGAACCGTGACACCACCCTGGGTATTCCTTGATGTCAAATTCACTGACCACGGCCGCTGTTCGTGGGATCAAGGAAATTCCTGCCCGTTTGATCATGTTTCGGATTTCGGCCGAACAGAATGACCCGTTTCTTTTCAAACATGATTAATCCCTGATTGGTACATTCCCCTGGATGGATTTTTCTCATGAATAATAGATTGTGACGTTGAAACCTTCAGTTCGAAAAAGATTCGTGGATCCCCACTAATCGTGTTGGCCCCATACGGGATGAATCTGAAGTTGAAAAATCAGGCCGCCGGGTTTTGCCTTTTTTCAAGGGATTGGCCGGAAAAGTTAGCCCTTCCCTTTCCCGACTTCTCCAGAAAGGAAAACATGGATTGCTAACCAATTGATAGCGAATTTACAACGTCAGTTCCCACACCTTGCCCACGAAGGTCTGATCACTGACCAAACAAGATTTGGTCTTCGGGGGTGACTGTGGAAAAATCATTCGAGGAGGTCGGTTGTGTACTGTTCGCGGTATCTTTCCGGCCGACCGGGACTGATTGAAGTCATTGGTTTGATTCCATAAGAACGGCCGGTTGGGTTTTTCAGTTATTTTTTTCGAGTATTTTATAGATGGTCGGCCGGGAAAGACCGGTCATCCGGGCGATGACACTTATCTTTTTTCCGGTGGCCTTCATATTCCCAACGGTTTCGATGTGGTCCTCGGTGACCTTATAGTGCCTACCTTTCACGGACCCGCCCCAGGTCCGACCGGCGGCCTTTGCGGCGGCGATCCCGGCCATCTGCCGCTCTCTGCGGACCTCCGATTCGAAAACTGCAACACTGGTGAGGATATTCGCCATAAACCGACCATTAGAGGTGCTGAGGTACAGGTCGTCTTTGAGCGAAACAAGGTTGATCTTTCGCTTTATAAGATCGTCGAAAAGTGTCACCAACCCACGGGCATTCCGGCCCAACCTGTCTAACCGCCAGCAAGCTACAGTGCCAATTTTCCCGGCGACGATGTCATCCATAAGTCGATCCATCCCAGGTCGTTTCATTGAAGCGCCTGAAGCCTTGTCTTTGTACCACACGATCTGATCGGACTGATTCTCCGCCCAGGCTTTTAAATCAGGCAGCTGCGAGGCGAAGTCCTGGCCCTCGGAACTGACCCGCAAGTAAATCGCGATGACCTTGCCCATCTGTCCTCCTGGAATTATTGGATTGATAAGAAGGTATCCCTGGAGGCACATTATGTCAAATATGAAGTATACATGAAAAATTACAGTAAATCGAGAAGAACTGGTTATTGATTTGAACAGCGTTTCAGCAGCCGGAATCCGTGAGACTTCACAATTTTCAATTCTGGCCCGTACGTCGTTCGAAGAACGGCAATAAAGTTAAACACTTATTTCGGGTGACCCTCAGGCTGCCCTATGAGGGATTATTATGGTTCCTATCTTTTTTCTGGGTCGCCACTTCCAACTCCCGGAAGAGATGGCTGTCTCCTCCAGGGAAAAGAGGGCGTAATGATTTCCAGGCTCTGAAAATCGGCCTGCCCATTTTTCTGAAGGATCTTGTCGTCATAGGTGAAGAACCATAGGGCTTTGGAATCTACGGCGGTGGCGAGATGAACCGCATCGAGCCCTTTGATACCGGGGACAGCTTCCAACAGCCCCGCGCTTTATGGGCGATGGAGATATCCAAACTTATCTTCCGAAAAAACGCATGATCAAACAACAACCCCGAATCTGCCTTAGATCCGGGGGGATTCCGGGTTTCAGCAATGACGGCCGTGGAAATGACGGCTTGTACCTTCCCGTCCTTCACATCTTCAAGAACACCGAGGCAAGTTTCTGCACGACCCTTTTCGTTATTGAACAGGGCGACAAAAAAACAACTGTCCAGATAAACGATAGGGAGTTCAGTCATCCCGAAGACCCCGGATGTAATCTTCCCCAGAAACCTTAAGGTCCCAGATCCCAATGAAAGATTTTAAATCCACCCCACCCTCTGGTTTCAGGATTTTTATCTCCCGGACGGTTACCGTCAGAGGATTCCCGGAAGAAGAGAATTGAACCTCTCCCCGAACTCGGACTTTTTCACCCCAACCTCGTCGGACTTCCTCAGTGAGATCGTCTGGATAGAAACACTCGATGATCCGTTCATGATCATCATAAAGGCGGAACCTCTTCCCGCTTCGAACCCTGGCCATGTCCAGATAACCGTCGATCGAATCGATGGCACTGCATTTCGCTCGGGTCAAACTATCTATAGAGGCGGCCGTTTGGCGAGTGACCAGTTGATTATCGATGGAAACCTCAAGGTTTCTGTTCGTTCTATTTGCCAGGGTCTTTAATTTGTTGAAAGATCGCTCGGAGAAGTAAAGGGGATTCTGCGAACACTTTGTCTCCAGCATTTCGAGCCCGCTTTTGACAAAGCCCACAACATTTTCAGCGGCGGATAGGAATTTGATGCTTTTGGGAACCCCCTCGACTATCGCAGCCGCGCTTCCATTCTGAAGTTCGGAAATCTGCCAATTAACCCGGGACCTCCCGTTGCAGTTCCGATCAACGTCGCCGCCAACCTCCAATACCGCTTCCAATGCTGCGAGAAAGGTCCGCAGAGGAACATTTCCCCTGTGATCTTTTACGAAGATGCGGATTTGTGTCTTTTTCATGGTGAGCCCTCCTGTTGTGGAGGCGGCCGGATGTATGCCGGTGCCCCACCCTTGTAGGATTGTAACATGCCTGGATCATGTTTTCCGAAAAATGAGGAAGAAATCCATTGTCCTGGAAAATGTTGCCCAACGACCGATGGGGACCGATTCCCCAGACTCGTTCTTCAAGGTCACCCAGGAAGTCGCGGCTCTGGCCGAGTACTGGCTCAAGGTCTTCGGGGATTTCGACTCCCAGGATGTGGGGGCCATGGGTAGTTCCCAAAGTTTTTGGCCCGGCGCCCCTAAAGGGAGGGCGCCTTCGGAAGCATTGCAGTACGGCCGCCGGTGAAGTAATCTTTTCCCACCAACACCGTAGGAGGGATTTGTGAAATACTGGATCATCCTATTTACCCAAGAGACCTATGAGATTGTAAAATCCAAGTCGTTGATCGGCGTCCGATCGAACGTCTGGAAGGCATTCTCCGAGAGCATGAAGGTCGGAGATCATTTCATCTCCTATGTTTCCAAGAAGATGACCTTTGACGGCTTTGGTGCGATCACAGGAGAGGCGGTTTTTGAAGATACCAAAATTTTCCACGAAGAAAAGTGGTTTCCATGTCGCCGGAGGGTGAGGTTCGAAAAGGTCGGCTTGGCCAAACCGTCAGGGGATCTGTTTCATGGAATACCACCCTTCAACGCGGTCAACACCGGCCCCGGCAACTACCTGATGTGCAAGGGCGGATTCGTGGAGGTCACAAAGAAAGACTACCACTGGCTCTTGAGTCAGATTCAAAAGTGAAGACTGGAGTCTTCCATCTTCTGGCCGGTAATCGAACCATCCCCGAAGCAACACCGAAATAGACAGGATTCAAAAATGGCGAACCCTTTCTTCGAGCGTCCCATACTTGATTCCCCTTACGAATACCCAAAAAGGCACTGGGAACTTGATGCCCAGGTCAGCCGACCCAAAAGATCATCGAAGACCGGCGCAGAGCTGAGTTTATCAACCCGATTCCAAAACCGGAGAATTCCAAGAAGAACCAGGCTGCGCTGGTGTTTGATGAAGGCGAGGGAATTTCCACCGCCGAGCAGCAGTATGAGTCAACATGGTTGATCAACGAGGTGCGTCGTTTGGTTAACCGCTGGCGGGAGGTTCCCAATCCCAGCCACTGGCGAGTAACCCCGGAGACCGCACGGCTTCTGCAACACTGGCGAAGCCATAAGTTCATCGGGCTCCGTCCCTTTTTCTGCCAGGTTGAAGCGATCGAGACATTGATCTATTTGACCGAGGTTGCCCCCCAGTTGAAGGAAGGGAAAGATGTCCTTCAGCGTATGGAGACGGCCAGCAAGGCGGCGAACCCCTAGCTTCGCCGCCTCGCACTGAAACTGGCGACCGGGGCCGGAAAAACGACTGTCATGGCGATGATCATCGCCTGGCAGACGGTCAATTCCGTACGCAACCCCAACAGCAAAAAATTCACTCGTGGGTTTCTCGTCGTGGCAGCGGGGTTGACCATCAAAGACCGGCTCCGCGTTTTAAAATTCAATGATCCTGATAGTTACTATGGCAGCCGCGAACTTGTGCCAGGAGACATGCTCGAACATGTTAATCGGGCAAAGATCGTCATCACCAATTTCCACGGATTCAAGCTCCGGGATCAACTCCAACTTTCGAAGGGGGGCCGCTAACTTCTTCAAGGTCATGGTCCTGAGCTTGATACGATCGAAACCGATGGCCGGATGATCCAGCGTGTGATGCCAGATTTAATGGGCTTGAAGAACATTATGGTGCTCGATGATGAGGCACATCATTGCTACCGGGCCAAACCCAAAGACTCAGAAGATGAAGACCTTAAAGGTGGTGAAAAAAAAGAGGCTGAGAAAAATAATGAATCCGCCCGCCTCTGGATCTCCGGTCTTGAAGCTGTCAACCGTACACTCGGCCTGAATCGCGTGGTTGATCTGTCCGCCACACCGTTCTTTCTTCGTGGGTCTGGATATGCCGAAGGAACCCTGTTTCCCTGGGCGGTCAGTGACTTTTCGTTGATGGATGCCATCGAATGTGGAATCGTGAAGCTCCCTCGGGTTCCCATCGCTGACGGGGTCTCTGGCGAGGAGATGCCGATCTTCCGCAATCTCTGGGAGAACATCCGGAAGGATATGCCCAAAAAAGGGCGAGGAAAGTCCGACGATCTCGATCCGCTCAAGCTCCCCGTTCGCCTTCAAACAGCCCTTCAGGCTCTCTACGGCCACTATGAAAAGACATCCAAACTCTGGAAAAACTCGGGGATCAAGGTTCCCCCATGTTTTATCATCGTCTGTCAAAACACGTCCATCTCAAAATTGGTCTATGACTACGTTTCCGGGTTTCAACGCGAAAATGAGGATGGAACCATAACATTAGTGAACGGCTGTCTTTCCCTGTTCCGGAACTTCGATGAGACGACTGGAAATCCTTTACCCCGGCCTAATACGCTCCTTATCGATAGCGAACAACTTGAAGCCAGTGATGCCCTGGATGAAAACTTCCGGAAGATGGCTGCCGACGAAATCGAACGTTTTCGCCGGGAAATAGCCGAGCGAACCGGTGATATGCGAAAGGCTGAGAGTATCACCGATCAGGAGTTGCTTCGAGAGGTAATGAACACCGTCGGAAAGTTCAACCAGCTGGGTGGTGGAATCAGATGCGTTGTTTCGGTTTCCATGCTGACGGAAGGATGGGACGCCAACACCGTCACTCACGTTCTGGGAATCCGGGCATTCGGAACACAGCTTCTATGTGAGCAGGTGATCGGACGAGCCCTCCAGCGGCAGTCATACGACCTCAACGAAAGAGGATTGTTCAACCCCGAATACGCCGATGTATTCGGAATCCCCTTCGACTTCGCGGCGAAGCCCGCCATCGCTCCCCCACAACCCCCTCGCGAGACCATCCAGGTAAAAGCCGTACGTCCCGACAGGGATGCCCTTGAAATTCGCTTCCCAAGGGTTGAAGGATACAGGGCGGAACTTCCCAACGACGGCTTGACGGCTAAATTCACCGAAGATTCGATCTTCGAGCTTACCCCCAAAATTGTCGGCCCCTCCGTTACAAAGAACGCCGGGATCATCGGACTGACCGTCGATATGACCTTGCAGCATCTTGAAGACGTACGGTATTCGACGGTTCTCTTTCACCTGACGAAGCATTTGATTTCGACAAAGTGGCGTGACGCGGGGGAAGATCCAAAGCTCTACCTCTTCGGTCAACTCAAGCGGATTGCGAAGCAGTGGCTCGATACCTGCCTAAAATGCAAGGACGGAACATTCCCTGCACAACTTATGTATCAGGAGCTGGCGGATATCGCCTGCAACAAAATCACTGCGGGAATCAATCGAGCCCTTCAAGAAACTCATCCAATCAAAGCCCTCCTCGATCCTTACAACCCCACAGGATCTACCTGCAATGTACGGTTCAACACATCAAAAACCCTTCGCCTTGAACCAAAGGCCGACCGCTGTCACCTGAACTGGATCATCCTTGATAGCACCTGGGAAGGCAAATTCTGCCATGTGGTGGAGGCTCATCCCAAGGTCCGGGCATACGTAAAAAATCAGAACCTTGGGTTCGAGGTTCCATATCGAATGGGGTCACAGGCCAGGAAGTATCTTCCCGATTTCATAGTTCTCATCGATGATAGGCATGGTGATAAGGATCTGCTCAATCTTGTCGTCGAAATCAAGGGGTATCGGGGAGAGGATTCCAAGGCCAAAAAGGACACGATGGAAACTTACTGGGTTCCCGGGGTAAATCATCTTGGAACCTATGGTCGTTGGGATTTCGCCGAGTTTTCTGAGATCAACCAACTTGAAGCCGATTTCGACGCCAAAATCTCAGGTGAATTCGATCTGCTCGTCAAAAGCGCCTCCAAGAAGGCTTGAAGAGCAAGGGGACATAAACAATGGCCAAGAAAGCCAGTAGATTATCTGTAGAAACAATCATCCATGATGACGAAAAACGGAAGAACATTCCTACGGCAGAGTGTCAGCCCCTTGTTAAGAAAGAAGCCGAGGATCCCCCTCGAATTTCCTATGAACGCCGGAATCGGGATCTCGACCCTCAACTGGTCTGGCGAGGGAAAGATGAACAGGACTGGAGTGATCTCGTCGTCCACGTCCCCCCGATTTACATTCAAGAGAAGGTCCATCCCAAAGTACTAATCGACGACCTCGTGAGACAAATGGGGGCAGAGGATAAGGTCGAGCGTCAATTGTACCTTTTCGCTGATTTCAACGGCATTCCCAAGGGGGCCGATAAAACCGACTTCTACCATCACGACCAGAACTGGTCAAACCGGATGATCCTTGGCGATTCTCTGCAAGTCATGGCCAGCCTGGCTGAACGGGAAGGGTTACGCGGGAAGGTTCAGTGCATCTACCTTGACCCGCCCTACGGCATCAAGTTCAACAGCAACTTCCAATGGTCCACAACCAGTCGCGATGTAAAAGACGGCAATGCTGCTCATATTACCCGGGAGCCTGAGCAGGTCAAAGCCTTCCGCGACACGTGGCGAGATGGCATTCACAGCTACTTAACCTACCTGCAGGATCGGCGCACCGTCGCCCGCGATCTCCTCACTGATTCCGGCTCCATCTTCGTGCAGATCGGAGATGAAAATGTTCACTGCGTCCGGACTGTGATGGATGAGGTGTTCGGAGAAACGAACCTGGTGTCGTCCATCGCATTTAAGAAGACCTCAGGCACTGGCTCCAACTTCTTGGAGAACATCTACGACTACGCTCTGTGGTATGCGAAGGATCTCTCGCGAATGAAATACCGGCAACCACTCGCTGAGAAAGGGAGCATTCTTCTTGAAACGCAATACACCGGCAGCGACGGTTTACGTGAGCTTACTAAGCACAGAGACCCTCGCTTCATGGCTGGAGATATGAGTTCACAGGGGGCGAGTGAATCTGGCACGTAACCTTTCTCGTTTCAGGGCCAAAATTTCAACCTCCCGCCGAACACACACTGGAAGGCGTCCCGAGTTGGAATGCCAAGATTAGCAATGTCGGGGCGTTTGATCGGCATCGGGCAACGGCTTAGGTATAGGCGATATGCTGACGATTATCCGGTCGTCACATTTTCCAACTCATGGGATGACACGATAGTTTCGGGTTACGCCGACCCGAAAATTTATGTCGTGCAAACATCCACGAAAGTAATCCAGCGTTGTCTTTTGATGGCCACCGACCCCGGCGACCTTGTTCTCGACCCGACTTGCGGTTCTGGTACGACGGCTACAGTTGCCGAACAATGGGGCCGCCGCTGGATTACAATTGACACGTCACGGGTGGCACTGGCCCTAGCACGTGCCCGGATTATGGGCGCCCGTTTTCCATATTACCTCCTGGCAGATTCTCGGGAAGGCCAGACAAAGGAAGCAGCGATAACCGGTGGGGTGCCACCTTTGCGAACAACCCACCACAACATCAAGCAAGGCTTTGTTTCCGAGCGTGTTCCACACATTACTCTGAAATCCATTGCCAACAATGCAGAGATTGATGTGATTTGGGAAAAGTGGCAAACGAAACTCGAACCTCTCCGAGAAGCGTTGACCAAAGCGCTGAAAAAATCCTGGCAGGAATGGGAAATTCCTGGAGAAGTCGAAGATAAGTGGCCGGAGATGGTGAAAAAGCTTCACGGAGACTGGTGGAAAGCCCGAATTGCCAGACAAAAGGAAATTGATTCATCGATCGCTGCCAAGGCGGAGTTTGAGTATCTTTACGACCGGCCCTACGAAGACAAGAAAAAGGTACGGGTGGCCGGACCGTTCACCGTGGAGAGTCTTTCGCCTCACCGGGTCCTTGGAGTTGATGAAAACGACGATCCGATTGATCCCTTGGATCAGAAGGCGGCGGAGGTAGGGGCTGATTACGTTCCAAGGCCCACCTTCCCACAGATGATCCTCGAAAACCTCAAGACCGCAGGAGTCCAGCAGGCACGCAAAGCAGATCGAATCACATTTACCACTCTCACTCCCTGGCCCGGCAAATGGGTTTGCGCGGAAGGGCAATTCCGGGAAGGTGGAGAAGGCGGTAAGGAGAAAAGGGCGGCAATCTTTTTCGGGCCGGAGTTTGGTACTGTCACACGCCCCGATCTGGTAGAAGCAGCCCGGGAAGCCGCAGATGCCGATTTCGATGTTCTTGTCGCCTGCGCCTTCAACTATGAGGCACATACGACTGAGTTCAACAAGCTCGGGCGCATCCCAGTCCTCAAGGCACGTATGAATGCCGACCTCCACATGGCCGATGAACTCAAGAACACAGGTAAGGGAAACCTTTTCGTGATTTTCGGCGAACCCGACATTGAACTCATCCGTGAGAAGGGTGGAAAGCTCCGTGTAAAGGTCAAGGGCGTGGATGTTTTCCACCCCAGCACAGGAGAAGTGCGTAGTGACGGGGTCGAAGGGATCGCCTGCTGGTTCATCGATACGGATTACAACGAAGAAAGCTTCTTTGTCCGCCAAGCGTACTTTCTCGGGGCAAACGACCCCCACAAAGCCCTGAAGACCACCCTCAAAGCTGAGATCAATGCAGAGGCATGGGCATCCTTGAACAGCGATACCTCTCGCCCCTTCGAAACCCCAAAGTCAGGACGCATTGCGGTGAAGATTATCAACCACCTCGGTGACGAGGTGATGAAAGTGTTCAGGGTGTAAAACGATGGAATTCCGCATAGCAGACACATTTACCGACAGTCTGTCCCGCCTGACCGGTGACGAACAAAAGGCCGTCAAAACTACAGCTTTTGACCTCCAGATGAATCCTGCCAGTCCCGGACTCAGTTTCCATAAATTGGATAAGGCCAAGGATAAAAACTTCTGGTCCGTCCGAGTAAGCGAAGACATTCGCTTGATCGTTCACCGTACGGGCGAAAGCATCCTTCTCTGCTATGTTGACCACCACCACAAAGCGTATTCATGGGCTGAGCGGCGGAAACTCCAGACCCACCCAAAGACGGGGGCCGCCCAGTTCGTAGAAATTCGGGAGACTGTCCAGGAAATTTTCATCCCCACTTATGTTGAGGTCGAAGCCCCACCACCTAAGAAAGCGAAGGGTACCCTCTTCAAAGATCTGAACGACGATGACCTTCTGGGTTACGGAGTTCCATCGGAATGGCTGTCGGATGTCCGGGCCGCCACAGAAGATTCCATTCTCTCGTTGGTTGAAAATCTCCCGCATGAAGCGGCAGAGGCGTTGCTCGAACTCGCCACCGGCGGGAAGCCCATCGTGGTTCAGCCGACGGCAGGTACCGGGAATCCCTTCGATCATCCCAACGCCCAGCGGCGTTTCCGCGTGATGAAGAACGTGGAAGAACTGCAACGTGCTCTCGAATTCCCCTGGGATAAATGGACCATCTTCCTGCATCCCGAGCAGCGGGAGTGGGAGTGGGTGGAGCGCGACCAAAGCGGTCCCGCCCGTGTTTCTGGCTCGGCCGGTACTGGGAAGACAATCGTGGCCCTTCACCGGGCCGTTCATCTTGCTCGAAGGAATCCTGAATCGCGGGTACTTTTGACCACCTTTTCCGAACCCCTGGCAAATGCCCTCAAGATCAAATTGGCCCGACTGGTAAGCAGCGAGCCGCGTCTGGCAGAACGAATCGATGTCTATTCCCTCGATGTTCTCGGCGAACATTTATTCAAGTCTCACTGTGGGAAGTTCTCGATTGCTGACCAGGCGACAGTTCGAGGTTTCATGAAGGCCGCCTCGAAGAACGTAGGCGGTCATAAGTTCAGCCATCATTTTCTGGTGACCGAATGGGAACAGATCGTTGATGCCTGGCAGTTGTCCACCTGGGAGGAGTACCGTGATGTAGCCAGGCTCGGCCGAAAAACCCGACTTCCGGAAAACCAGCGGAAAATCCTCTGGGCAGTTTTTGAAGAGGTTCATTCCAAACTAAAGGCGTGGGGCCTCGTCACCCGAGCAGGTTTATTCACTAATCTCGCGGCTGCGTTGAAGAAAGCAAAAAACCCGCCCTTCGAATTCGTAGTTTGTGACGAGGCTCAGGATATCGGGATCCCCCACCTGAAGATGTTCGCCGCATTGGGGGTTGGGCGTCCCAATTCCTTGTTCTTCGCCGGGGACCAGGGACAACGCATCTTCCAGCAGCCGTTTTCGTGGAAGGCATTGGGAGTGGACATCCGGGGTCGAGCACGAAACCTCTGGGTCAACTACCGGACCTCCCACCAAATTCGTAAGCAAGCCGACCGTCTTCTCGGGCAACAGATGATCGATATTGACGGCAATGCCGAGCAAAGATCAGACACCGTTTCGGTATTCAATGGTCCACCCCCGGAGATTCGAGTTTTGAAAACTGAAGGCAAAGAATCCGAAGCTGTGGGGAAATGGTTGGCCTGTCTGGTCAAAACCGGCCACCAACCCCATGAATGCGGGTTATTCGTCCGATCTGAGAGACAAATCGAACGAGCAAAGGCGGCTGCTAAGCAGGCGGGTCTTCCCTTCAAGGTTTTGGATGACCGGGTTGAAGGGGCTCCGGGCCATCTATCGATCGGGATCATGCACGTTGCCAAGGGTTTGGAGTTCAGGGCGGTTGTTGTGATGGCCTGCGACGATGAGATCATCCCACTCCAGGAACGGATCGAATCGGTCGGTGATGAATCCGATCTTCAGGAAGTCTACGACACCGAGCGTCATCTT
>Ga0100398_1004282_pt1 | contig 11602 bp, 12 predicted proteins | sample CryGeymeta201522_FD_81568 | JGI IMG/M metagenome (GOLD analysis project Ga0100398, IMG submission 81568) | Groundwater microbial communities from Crystal Geyser aquifers in Utah, USA - Crystal Geyser metaG 2015-22 | ecosystem: Environmental > Aquatic > Deep subsurface > Groundwater | place: USA... | reverse complement strand
GGCCGGCTCTCGGCGGAGATCGGCCATGGCGGGGCGGACCTCCAGATCGCGGCGACCGCCCTCGTCGCGGGCTTCACGGTCGCGACGCGCAACACGCGCCACTATGCGCCAACGGGTGTCGGGGTAGTGGATCCGTTCGAGAGCTAGGCGCACAGTGATGTACATGAGAAATCAATATTATCACAGCGCTCATGCGCAAGAACATGTCTTTTTGCGCGTTACTCATGGTTTCCCAAAGTGCGATCCTGATTGCCGATAAGATGCTCTTATCGACAATCGGACAAAGATGGAACATACAGGCTGGTGCCGCCGGTTTCGCACGGATCAAACAAAGGGTGTCGAAACTCGCTTACCTGTTTACCCGCATGCGCGTGCAGCCAGACGCCCCGCCAACCCGTTTACTGGCTGCGGTCCGCCAAGAATCCGGCGTGCGCCGCAGAACACGGTCCGCCTCGCGCGCAAGCGTGGCGGCGGTGACGGGCGCGCCGCGTTCCGCCAGCATCCGCCGGGCCTGCGCGATCGCGGCGTCGACCCGCCTGGAGAGGCCATCGAGCAGGCGCGATTGTGTCGTGTCCTGTCGGGCCGACTCGATGGAGCGGAGTGATGCGGGCGTAGGATCGCCAAGGACGCCGGCGTCGACCGCCGCGGCCAGGAATGCGGCGAGGCGATCGCGCTCGTCCCCGGCGTCCGAGGCTGTGGCTCCCGCTTTCTCCCGGGCAAAGGTGATCAGACGGCACCAGCGCGCCTCCGGAAGGTCGATCGGGGTCGCGAGGCGCGGAAGACGGGCCTCGCCGCGTCCGGCGAAGCGCGCGAGGCCGAGGTCGATCACGCCCAGAACCTCCGTGATCGCAGCTGGATAGGGCTCGGGTCGGGCCGTGGCGAAGGGCGTCGCGCAGCGCCCGCAGATCGCCGAGGGCGAGAGCGGACGGGCGTCCTGCACGGCGCCGCAGCCCGGGCAGCGGCGCTCGAGCCAGACGCCATGCCGGAAGCAGACAGGGGCCCCGAGCCGCCATGAAAGCGGCCAGAGCGCGCTGTCCGCGCCGAGACAGCACGGACGCCAGCGCCGCGCGTCCTCGTAAAGCGGCGCGCCCGCCATCCACCACGCGCCGCGGCGGCTGCGCGACACCCCAGGCGGGGTCGGATCGGGAGCAGGGGCTACATGGAGCACGGTGCGCCGGAGCACCGCTGTCGGCAGCCCGTCGCCCGGCGGAGGGTGGCGAGAAGCCCGGCCTCAGGGCGATCAGCGTCGTACGGCGACGGCCCTGCGCCGATGGCGCGCAAGAAACCGACCGGACTGGCCGCGTAGAGCGCCGACAGCCGGCCGAGCCAGCCCGAGAAGCTCTCCCCCGCGCGCGGCGGGGGGACGGCGGGCAGGACGGGCCGTCTCACGCGATCTCCCGGCGGATGTCGTGGCCCGTGTCGCGCCAGGCGCCGCGCGCGACGGCCTCGACAGCGTCCGCCGTGACGCGCTCGGCCGCGCCCACGGCGTCGTGGGCGGCCGTGACCAGGAGATGAAACACCTCGCCGGTCACGCCGCCGGAATGCTGGAGCGCCGTCCTGACCAGCGTTCGGTCCACGCCGGCGCCCGTGTCGCGCAGCGGCATTGCAGCGAGGATGCTGGCGACGAGATCGGCGAAATCGGGCGCATCACGCCAGAGCGGCAGCGGATGCTTGAGGAACCGGCTGTCGAGCTGGCGGTCGGTCTTGACCCCGTGCAGGGCCGCGTCCGTGCCGAAGCCGATCACCGGCGCAGCGAGGTCGTTGGCGAGGAACTTGATCAGGTTGAGCATGGCCTGCGCGTCGCGCGCCGAGGCCGCGCCGAGATGCTGGAACTCGTCGAGCAGGAAAGCCGCCGGCCGCAGATGCCGCAAGAGCTTGATCGTCGCGATCTCGACCTGGTGCAGGGTGTCGCGCGGGCGCGGCGGCGCCCCGAGCGCGTCGAGCAGATGCGCGAAGAAGCGCCGCTCGTCGGGACGCGCGGGCATCTGCAGGCTGACCAGCGGCCGCGGCGCCTCGCACGGCACGACCGGGAAACCCGCTGGATAGTCGCGCTCGATCTTTAGCCGGATCAATGTCTTGCCCATGCCGCTGTCGCCATGCACGAGGAGCGACCGCATCCGGCTGACCCGCGGACGGCGCAAGAGCTCCACGATGCGCGCCACCGTGCCCGCCGCAAGCGGATAGCCGATCCAGCGATCCGACAGGATCAGCCGACGCCGCGCGGCGTCGTCGAGCCCGGCTGGGAGCCCCACCGGCGCGCTCACCATTCCTCCGCGGCGTAGATGCGCACTGGGACAGGCCTTTCGCTCTCGGAGCCGGCTTCGGCGGCCCCCTCCCCTGCCCGCGCCGCGGCCTCGCCAACCCCGGCATGGGCGTCTTCGCGGCGCTGGCGGGCCCGACAGGCCTCGCGGCTGCGCGCCTCGGCCTCGGCGACTCGCCGACGGCCATCCTCTATGGCCGCGAACAACGCCTCCTCGTTCACCGCCGCGCGGCCTTCGGCGCGCAGCGCGGCGCTGGCCGCACGATGCTCCCAGAGCGTGATCGGCGGCCGGTCGACACGCTTGCACGCCAATCGCTCCAACGCGCCGTCGGGCGTCTCGAGCCAGACCTGCGAGAGGTCCCGCGGGTCGTAGCGCACCGGCCAGCGCGGGGAACCGGCGCCCATCCGCGCCTCGGCCGCCCAGACGGCCATCCGCTCGTGCCAGTAGGCGATGTTGAACAGCCGCAGCCCGTCGCGACAGGGCGCGCGCTGCGCCATCGGCAGAAAATCCAGCAGCAGCCGTGCCTCGTCCCGCAGCAGGCGCGCCGACCAGCCCGCCGCTTCGGCCGCCCGCCACGCCGCCAGCGGGCTTGTGCCGAGCGCGCCGTGCAGGCGGTTGTGATAGACGCCTGCGATCTGGCCGGCGAGCCACGCCTCGAGCTCGGCCCGGGTCATCGCGGCCATGGCGTCGCTGTCGTAGACGCCCCGCGTCCCGGTGTCGGCGAAGGTGGCGCCGGGCAGGAGCCTGCAGAGCCCCATCAGCGTGCCCATCAGCCGCTCGACGTGGCCGCCATACCACGGCGCGCCGGGCGGGCGGTGATCGAGCGTGACGCCGTACTGCTCGCAGGCCCGACGCAGCGCATGGGCGTGGAACTCGGCGGCGTTGTCGAGCTTCAGCACCGAGAACAGCCCCGCACAGGGCCAGTCCGCCGCCACGTCCCGCGCCGCCAGCCAAGCGGTCTTGGACCCCACCGCATGCGCGATCGCCAGGGCGGTCGACAACTGCGAGGGCGGGTCCAGCGACAGCAGGAACCCCAGCGCCATCCGCGTATGCACGTCCACCACAAGCGTCAACCACGGGCGCCCGATCGGCGCGCGGCGCACCGGATCGACCACGATCACGTCGACAAGCGTATGATCCACCTGCACGATCTCGAGCGGTGCCGAGGCCTCCAGCGAACCGCCCGACGGCCCAAGCCGCGCCTGCGCCGCCGCGCGCCCCTCCCGCCTGCGGGCCAGCGCCAACTGGTCGGTCGCGCGCACGCGACGCCGCACGGTCTCGGCCCCCGGCGGCGACAGTCCCGCCTCGCGGCACCGCCGCGCCACCTCCCTCACTGTGGCCGCCAGCGTGGGCTTCTGCCGCGACCCGTAGAAGCCCGCGATCACCGCCGCGATGATGGCCTCGGCGCCGGGCGCGAGCAGTCTCGCGCCCCGCCGCCGCCCGCCCGGCGCCGGCGTCAGCGCCACCGTGCGCGGGTCGGCCTCGAACCGCCGACGCAGCCGGTAGAGCCAGATGACCGAACAGCCCAGTGCGTCCGCCGCCTCAGCCATCTCCCGCCGACTGACAGGTCGTCCGGATAGCGAACGCAGCACCCGCTCGCGGTCACGGGCGCGATCCCAGACCGCTGCATCGATCGCCTGGAGATCAGACGGTTTGTTCACTATATGTGCCAATCTGCCGCACGCCCCCCCCTCCCCCCAGTAAACGCGATTGCGAGGCGAAAACCCTGCCAGTAAACAGGTTAGTGAGGCGTGAAGGACCCGAAGGCCTATCTACGGTGCTGAAATCGCTCGATGTCGAGTAAAGGCGTTAGGGAGTTTCGACAGAAGGGATTGACGATCTCGAGCGCGCCGAAACGCCGTCCCGCCTGCATGTCCTCGCTGAGAAGCCGACGCGCGCCCGCCTCCAGCGCCGAGGCCACGATCAGCGCGTCGTAGAACGACAGGCCGTCCTGCGCCGCCAGGTCGAGCGCGCGCGCGTGGGTGGCGACCGTCAGCGGCTGGACCACGTCCGCCAGCGTCAGCACGTCGTCGAGCACGGCGGCGATCTCCGGCCAGTCCAGCCCCGCCTTGCGGCGCAGCACGCTCGCGCATTCGTTCAGCACCTGAACGCTGATCACGCCGCCCTGCGCCAGAACTGTCCTTGCGGCGTCGGCCTTCGGCCCCTCGGTCTGGGCGTAGATGACCACGTTGGTGTCGATGAAGTCGGTCAGCGGCGCGGCTCCGCCGCAGGGGCGTCCACGCCGCGCGCGTGCGCCGCGTTGCGGTCGAACCGATAATTCTCCGGAAGGCGCAGCTTGCGCGCCTGCATCCGCGCCAGCGCGTCCGCCCGCCGCGTGTCGCGGGCGAGCGTCACCCGGCCGTCGTCCACCGCCACCACCGTCAGCGCGTCGCCGGCCGCGAGGCCGAGCCGCGCGACCAGATCCTTTGGCAAACGCACCGCCAGACTGTTGCCCCACCGGCTGACCTGCATCGCCGCCTCCCTATCCTGTCATAAAGTATATACATTTTATCCGGGATATCCACAAGGCCGCTCGACAGCAGCACAAAGATCGAACATTGTGTCACCGCAGGCCGTTGGACGACCTGCGCGACGCCGCCGGGAGGAGACGCTCATGGCTGACGGACCGCCTGACCCCCCGCCCCCATCCCGCGCCTCGGCGCTGGCGCAGATCGTCGGTCCGCGCGAGGGCCTGCCGCCGATCTACCGCGACCTGATCGAGCGGCTGGCGCGCGAGACCATCCCCGCCAACACCCGCCGCGCGCTGGAGAGCGATCTGCGCTATCTCGCCGCCTGGAAGCGCGCCACAATGGGGGCCGATCTCGCGTTCCCCGAGAGCGAGGACGTGGTGGCCCGCTTCATCCTCGACCACAGCGCCGATCTGGAAGGCATGGCGCCCGACGATCCGCCGCGTCTTGTCGCCGATATCCTGCTCGACCTTGGCCTGAGGCGCAGCCGCGCCCTGCCCCGGCCCAGCACGCTGGAGCGCAGACTCGCGTCCTGGCGGCGGCTGCACGGGGCGCGCAATCTCGCGGGGCCCTTCGGGTCCCCTGCCCTGCGTTCGCTGCTGGCGCGCGCCCGCGCCGCCGGGCGCGCCGTCCACGGCCACGCGGCGAAGAAGTCAGCCAACCCGGTGGACCGCGCGCTACTCGACCGGCTGGTGGCGGCGCGCGGCCCCGGCCTGCACGGCCTGCGCGACGCGGCGCTGATCGAGACCGCCTGGGCCACCGGCGGGCGGCGGCGGTCGGAGCTCGCCGCCCTGCGCGTCGAAGACCTCGACCGGACCACCTTCGCCATGGACGGGACCATCGCGCTGCGCCTGCGCGAGACCAAGACCCACAAGGAGAGCGCGCCGCCGCCGCTCATGCTGACCGGGCGCGCGGCGAAGGCGCTCGACCTCTGGCTGCGGGCGTCAGGGGTGACGGACGGCGCGGTGTTCCCCGCGCTGACGCGGCCCGACCGGGCGGGCAGGGCGCGGGTGCTCGACCGGGGCCTGACGCCGACGGCGATCAGGGCGGCCTTCGCGCGGCTGGTGCAGGCGGCAGGGCTGCCCGAGGGCTATGCGTCGCCGCACGGGCTGCGATCAGGCTTCATCACCGAGGCCGCGCGCGCCGGGATCGCCGTCGAGGCGGTGATGCGGGTGACGCTGCATCGCTCCCGCGATCAGGTGGCGGCGTATTATCACGAGCTCGACCTGGCCAGGAACCCGGCTACAAGGCTGCGAGACGGCTAGGGGGTTTCCCGCGGGAAACCCGCCGCGCGCCCTGAGGGTTTCCTGCGGGAAACCCTCAGGAAAGCAGGCTGTCGCGAAACGCCGAGATCGCCGCCTCCAGCCGCTCACGCGACATGCCGACGAAATCCTCATCGCAGCGAATGAGGATCTCGCCCGAGCGCGCCGTCACCTTCATGCCCGCATGATGAAACTCGAACTTGCGCCGGGCACCCGACGCCGCAGCCCCTGCCCTCACCGCCGCCACCTCAGCCGCGCCTTCCGGCGGCTGCGGATCAAGAATCGAAACCAGCGCCGCGTTCTGCGCCACCGCGTCCGTCGCCCTCGCCAGGCGCGCCCGCAGCTCCGCCTTCAACGCCGGGCGCTGCGTCAGCAGCCGCGCCACATCGGCGCCGAGGTTCTTGGGCACCGCACGCGGCGCCGTCAGCAGATCGCCAACCGCCTGCAAAAGCTCCACAAAGCGGCGAATATTGCTCCGCTTGGATTTCTGCAGCGCGCCATACAGCCGGTCCACCGCTTCGTCGGGGTTGCTCGCCACCGTCTGCGGATCCCGCGCCATCTGGATCGCCACATGCGCCATCTCCGCGAAGGACACATCCTCACGGATCGCGTTCTCCTCGACCATGCAGACATAGAGCCCGTCGCGATCGGCGGCGTCGCCCACCACGCGCGCAATCACGGTTGCAAAGCGCGCATCGCCAGTCTCGCCGTAGAGCTGACGCAACGCCTCCAACCGCCGCCAGCCGGACTTGAGCTCCCAGACCGACCCACCTGCCGCCCAGACCTCGATCGCCTCACGTTGGCCCCGGCTACGGATCGACGCCTTCAACTCCTCCATCTCCGGCGCCGCCGCCACCGCCTCAAGCGCCATACGGTCTCGCGGCAAACTGTCGGTGCGCACCGCGTCGATCGGCAGCCGCTCCAGCACCAGCCCTTGCTTGCGCGTGCTTCGAAACAGATCGGCCTCCTGCGCGTTGCGCCGACGCTGCTCGGCCTGATCCTCCGCCAGCCGCGTCAGCGACTCCGCGCTTTCGCGCCCGGCGACCGCCATCGGCCCGGGGCGACGAACACCCTCGCCGCTCTGCGCGGCGCCCGCCGCCGGCCCGGCGATCTTCGGCATGGCGAAGCGCCCGCCGCGTGTCTTGTCCTGGCTCATGTCACGCCGCCTCCCGCGCCGCGTTGCGCGCGGCCCATGCCGCCAGCGCCACCTTGCGAAACTCACCATACGCGTTGTCGAACGATACCCGCGCGCGCTTCCACGTCTCCCGCGTCATCTCGCGATAGTCCTGCTCATAGACCGACATCTGGAAACGCCCGGCCTGCTCCACCGCGCGGCTGAGCTCGATGGGGTTGGCGCAGACCGAGGCGCCGAACAGGTCGCGGTAGGCGGCGAACATGCTCTGGTGCAGTTCGTTGGACGGCTCGAACCGCGTCAGCAGCACGCGCAGCGCGTCAAAGCTTTTCGACGCAGAATAGCCCCAGCGCCGCGCCGCCTCCCCGAAGCCGGACTCGATATCCTCCAGCGCATCGGCGAGCTGGCCGAGAAAACTCGTCGTCGAGTCATATTCCCAATAGCCCGGCCCGGTAGGGATGTAGAGCACATCGGCCGCGAACGCCGCGTTCAGCGACTGATAGCCGATGGCAGGCGGGCAGTCGAAGATCACGAAATCGTACTGATCCTCAGGCAATTCGTCGAGGTAGCGCGCCACGCACAGGAAGAACGTCCACGCCGGATGCACCGCGCGATACTGCGCCGAGGCGAACTCGACGAAAGCAGCGTTGGCGCAGCTTGGGATGATGTCGATGGTCGGCCAGCAGGTGCGCTGGATAAACTCGTCAACACGGCGCGGCCCGATCGCCACGACGCCCTCGGGCAGGTCGTCGCCAAAAGGGTAGGGGCAATCCTCGATGCGGTCATAGCTGGCGGCGATGCGCGCCGCCTCGCGATAGAGATCGCGGCACATCACGCCCCAGACAGTGTTTTCCTCATCGACCTCGGTCAGCCCCATGGCGTGGGTGACAGTGGCCTGCGGATCGAAGTCCACCACCAGCACGCGATAACCGTCCAGCGCAGCCGCGTTCGCGAAGTGCTGCGCCACCACCGACTTGCCAACACCGCCCTTGAAGTTCGAGATCGCAACCCGCAGCGCGCGCCCCGGCGGGCGAGGCGGCAACAGCTTCTTGCCGCGCACCTTGAGGCGGCGGCGCAGCGTCGCGATTTCGGCGAGGGAGAACCAGCGCTGCCGTCCGTCCTCGGTCAGCACCTGGCCTTGCGGCAGCGAGGGATCATCAGAAAGGTGCTTGCGCATGGTGTCAGCCGACATGTCGAACATGAACGACGCAATCTCCCAGATGGAGAACGGCCGCAGCGTCTTGGTCTCCTCCGGCGAGAACGTCGCCTTGCGCACGGCGGCCTGCTGAGCGAGGCTGCGACTGTTCATGGCGTGGAGAAAATGGTGATCCGCTGACACGTCAGCCCCCTGTTTCATTGCACGTCCGGAAATTAGCCGTTTTGGCGATTTCAAGAAAGCCTAATTTCGGCGATGGCGCCAAAAACGGGGATCAAGGAAAAAAGCGGTGCCGACACGAGCCGCTAGCGGCGCAATGGCGTGACAGATTCCGCAGTTTTTTGCCGATGAGGCACCATAAGCGCCACGATGGGGAGCCATACGTGGTGACGCCTTTCACCTTATTTACCAGATTTATTTTGAAGAGGGGAAAATTGGATGCCCAACCGGTTTATTCTCTTTCTCTTGACAAAAAAGCCGTATCAACAGCACCATGATGACAGATTCGAGCAGACCGACCGGCAGTCGGCGTACAACAGCCCGTAAAGGGTGGTCCAACAGGGCCGCCCCGACAACGAGCGGCGACGGAGACATGGCCCAGCGGCCGTCGATCCAAGATTGAGGCGCAGCGCCTTTCGGGGCGAACAGGAGAGCGGCACGATGGCGATGACGCGACGACAGCCCTGCATCGTGGGGCCGGGCGCCGGAGCGCGCAAATACGATCTGCTGACGTGGCTCGCGGTTGCGGGGCTGCACGACCGTGCCCTGTCACCAGTGCTGGCGCTGCGGCTGATCGCGCTGGTGACGGCGCGCTACAACTGGGCGCTGGACATGGCTTCGATCGGCCATGAGGAGCTGGCGCGGCTCTGGGGCGTCAGCCGTCGCACCGTGATCCGCGACATCGAAAAGCTGCGAGCGGCGGGGCTGATCGCGGTGGCGCGACCGGCGCGGCGGGGCAGGGTGGCGGCTTATCGCCTCGACCAAGCCGCTTTCGCCGCACTGGCGGCCCCGCTCGGCGGCGCTCTGGCCCCCGATCTCGCGGCGCGAATAGCCGTTGCCGGTCAGGGCCCGGAGGCTGCGTCGGATGGCGCGGCCGACGGTGCGGCGGGGCAGGGGTCCGCGCCCAACGTGGTGGCGCTGTTTCCCGGCGCGGCGGCGTCCGCCGACCCCGATCATGCGCTGTGGCGACGCATCCTCGCCGAGATGGAGGGGTTCGCCGCGCCGGTCGCGCTTGAGCGCTGGCTGGCGCCGCTGGTGTGCGAAGGTCTGCGCGACGGCGTGATGGCGCTGCGCGCGCCGTCGCCGTTTCATGCCAGCTATGTGAACCGGACCTATGGCGAGCGGCTGGGGCGCATAGCGGCGGCGCTTGGACCGCTGAAACTGAGCATAGGCGGGCAGGCGCCGTCGCGGAGCGGCGAGGCGCCTTCCTGAGCTTGTCGCGACAAAAATGGCGTCGCAGCGCTCCGTCAACGGGCCTTCGCGCGCTCCGGGCGGCTTGGCGGTGACAGCGTCGCGCCTCTCGAAACCGCGACTGCTGAGGTACTGTAACCTAACGTCTGGAAATTCTGTCTTGCGGCGGCTGCACGCGCCTGCCGGGGCATGCTCCGGCAGGCGCGCGCTCATCCGGGTATTCCATGGAGTTGCAACGCTGCCATGGAGAGACGCGAATGGACGGACGCAAGGATACGGTGATCGAGGCGGTTCTGGAACATCTGATTGAGCATGGCCCCGATGACATCGCCACGGTCTTTGGCCGGGCGTTCGAGCTCGCCATGCAAGTCGAGCGCGAGCGGTTTCTGCGCGCGGGCTCCTATGAGCGGACGTCGGAGCGGCGGGGCTATGCCAACGGCTACAAGCCCAAGCGCATCGATACGCCGGCGGGCACGGTCACCGTCGACGTTCCCAAGACCGCCGGCCATGAGGGGGAGCCATTCTACCCGCATACCCCAACCGGCCGCGATCACCCCGGCGCGCCCGACCCAGTGGGTCGTTGGACGCGCCGGCGCCGGTGGCGGACCTACGGTCCGCCACCGGCGCCGCGCTCTCATCCTGATCGTCGCGCCCGTCGCATCCTGATTGTCGCGCCGCAATAGGTCGCGCCGCCCGCGTCGCGCATCACGTCCATCGCGGCGAACACGTCGTAGAGCCTCGCCATGCCGGGAATGCGGCTGGCGTCGAGCGGCTGGATCAGGCTCGAGCGGACGTATTGCGTCATCTCCGAGAGCGACGGCGTGACGGCGTCAAACGCCGCGCCGGTGCGCAGCGCGGCGAACTGGGCGTCGTTGCCGGTCATGTTGGCCTGCCGGATGGCGACGCCCTGCGCCGCCTCGAACGCTTTCACATAGGACGGATCGCCATTAGGTCCCCAGACCTACCAGATCAGATCGCCGGTAGCCGCGCGCGCGGCGTCCGCGCCGACAAGCGGCGCCGCAGCGATGGCGGACAGGGCGCCGAGGACGGCGCGGCGGGAACAGAGACCTGCGCGAGACATGCTGCGTGCTCCTTGCATATGATCGAACCGATGCAGACGATCGCGCCCCGCGGAGACTCATCCTAACCGCTATAGGCCCGCAGATGTCCCACAGGCCGCTTTTATGGCTGGTATCAGATCGCGGTTATGGGCGGTCGCCCCGGACTGCCGCGCCTGCGACAACGCGTTCGCCGAATGCGTCATCGGCCTTTGTAAAACCGAAGGTGTCAACCAGACCCGCCTCTCAGATCCACGCGCGACGTCGAACGCAAAACCCTGACATTGGTCAACCGGCGTAACAACCGCCGCCTGACCGGCCCGATCCGATAGATTCCGCCAAAAGACGCAAAAGCTGCGTTTTTTGCAAATCTGAACACACTCGGTTTAGACGCTTGAGCGTACTGGAAGCTCGGCTACGCCTTCCAAATCGCCATCTTCGGACGCTCGAAGCCGCTAGACGCATCGCGGGCCGTTCCCCCGATTTCCGACGCAAGCCCTGCGGGAGGGCTCCCGAGGGCGCCCGCCTTGAGCCCAGCGTCTGGATTGGTCTCGTAGTGATCCATCATCTTCCTCACGAAAAGGACGAAGTGCTGTAGGACTCGCGCAAGTGACTCGACCCACTCGCCTACGACCGCCAGCATGCGGCCGCCCTCGCAGCTTTCCGGCGCCTGGGCGAGCGCGACGGGTTGCCTCGAGCAGCTCGGGAAAGCAATTCCCGCTTGAAAGCGATTTTGGAACTGACTGGCCAAGTCAACCAGGTACTCCGCGTCGCCTTCGGCATCCGCGGCTTCACCCAGCCCGATTTCCGCGAGATGTCGAGCTGGCTCCTGCCCGTCGCGCTGGCCACGACGCG
>Ga0100398_1004277_pt1 | contig 11610 bp, 6 predicted proteins | sample CryGeymeta201522_FD_81568 | JGI IMG/M metagenome (GOLD analysis project Ga0100398, IMG submission 81568) | Groundwater microbial communities from Crystal Geyser aquifers in Utah, USA - Crystal Geyser metaG 2015-22 | ecosystem: Environmental > Aquatic > Deep subsurface > Groundwater | place: USA... | reverse complement strand
TATCGACCGTCTGTTACGTATTCTTCTCCCTGCACTCCACCCATAGCTAAAGCGGGCCGCACTCGGTCATTTGAAAGATTGAGTTTTTCGTAGATGAGTCCGGCAATCTCTGCAGAACTGATTGGTGCAGTGTCATCTCTTCGCACTGAATGCCGCGGATCATACAACACGAGTGGAACCCATACTAATCCTCGTGTGATTTGATCAGGCATGCGCACGACAATGTTTTCATCGCCCAAAGGCTCGCCATGGTCTGCTGTAACGATAATAAGCGTGCGGGTGTCGAGCCCTTCTTCTCTCAAAAAGATGCGGAACTCATCTAGAAAATCATCGAACGATCTCGCGGCATCATCGTAGCGGTTGCGAAAAGCATTGAGTACATCAAGAAGTTCACCCTGTGGCAAAGTGTTAGGTTTCCATTCACCCCAAACCGACCAGAAATGTTGCACGTCACGCGGCGAAGCAGTCTTGCTCCATAGTCTTCCTTTTTTAGGCGACGCAGTCGACGGCATATGGAGCCTCAGGTCGTGCGCATAAACAAAGAATGGCTGATTCTGATTCTTTGCGCGCTTGATGAAATCGTAAATCTGATTCGCCTGTAGTCGGTTATATTCTCCTTTGACGCGAAAGCCGGTCTGCCGAGTCCATCCGAAAAGAGATGCAGTCAGATATCCGAAAACCCAGCGGTCAGGATGTCCCTCAAGAAAAGACGAGTCGCGCATCTCCCATGAGCCGCGCGAAAATTCGTCGAACGCAGTCTTTGTCAGTCCGCCCGCCTCGTAATATTCCTCCCACATCCAGCCCCCTGTCTTGTATCCCAGCGACCGAAGCCGGCCTGGCAAAGATTGCTCAGGATGAGGATCGACAGCATCAAGCGTCACAAGTTTATGCTCAACCGGAGAAAGGCCGGTAAGAATTGAGGTGACGCTCACCGCCGTAAAAGTATGCGACGATATCGAGCGATGGTATACCGTTGAGGATTCTGCAAGCGAGTTAAGAGCAGGTGTTGTGTTGCGGACATAGCCCTCGATTCCAGTTCGATCCGCGCGCAACGAATCGCAAACGAGAATTACAACATTGAGTCGGTCAACTTGAGGCGCAGCCACATCAGCATGATTAGGCAAGCTCGGATGAATATGAGCAGCAACTGCGGCAATGAGAAGCGCAGCAGGCGCAATCGCCTCTGAAATGCGCCGGCGCCTGAAGAACCATGCGAGAAGCACAACAAGCATCGCCTGCCCCAGCGGCAGTATAAGCGCAGGCCATTGCGAGAAATGATTTATGACGGAAGAAAATTTTCCCTCCATGCGAATTGCTTCTTCAAACCCTCGAGCGAATGTAGGCAAAGCAGGAGCCATTGCGCACACGATAATTCTGCCGCCTCTGCCCGCATTATCAACAAAGGTGCAGTTGAGAAGCCATGCTAGAATCCAAATTAAAAAACTCACGGTTAAAATCTGAAGATAAAAAGAAAACCCATCTGATGAGAAAGGAGAGATTAAAGTTTCCCGATGTAAAAGAAACGCACCGATCGCCGTAATCATAAGTGCAAGCACAGTTGGAGCCGCAAATCGCTGTCTGCTTGCAAAGAAGTGTCCTGTTATAATTCCCGCAACAGCACCGATGGCACAGTAAAGAATGAGTAGTTGAGTCCACGGAATAAATCTTCCTGAGTATTGTTCCTCAAGAATCGCCTCTCCTGCCAAAAGCAGTAGCATTGCAAAAATGCCGTAGACAGCACCCAGAAGCATTTTTCGAGGCAAGGTCAAATTACATTCCACACTTCACGCATCACAATCCATAAACAATTTTCTCGAAAGTATCAAAGTATCAATATAACACTTTTTCTAGGGGAAAGGCATATTTTATAATAGGGCTTGTCCAATTTGCACTTTTCAATTTGCACTTTTCAATTTGTACTTTTCAATTTGCACTTTCCAATTTGCAATTTTCAATTTGCACTTTTCAATTTGTACTTTTCAATTTGCACTTTCCAATTTGCACTTTCCAATTTGCACTTTCCAATTTGCACTTTTCAATTTGTACTTTTCAATTTGCACTTTCCAATTTGCAATTTTCAATTTGCAATTTGTAATTTGCAATTTGTAATTTCAAATATTATCCCTCGCCTGTGCTCGCAATGACAAAATACTGTTTATTGAACAGTCCCATATTTTATAATAGCCTAATAACCGAATGTCTGACCCCATCCAGCTCTTCCTTCGACTTTACTGCTGATTCCCACTTGAGCATGAACTCTAAATCTTCTTCGCCTACATCGAAATCACAGTTTCTCTTATCGATGTTTTGAATTTTAGAAAGATTTCGTTTCGGATTTTTTTTCAAATCTCGAATCGCATCTTCCAATTTCATCTCGTTTGCGCCGAAAATTGATGCTCCGCCCTCAGTAGCATTAATCACATTCACTCTACTTTTTTTAATCTCTCTTTGAAACCACTCCAGCCATCTCGACATGATTATATTTGTCTCTGCTTCTCCGCCACCCCAGCCAAGCACTCGCAATGTTTCGCCCTTTTCTCTACTCGATTCTATTCGCTCCAATGTAGAAAATCTTGACACTGTATCTGCTCTCAGAAAGCCTTTCGTGTGAGTATTATTTCCGAACGCCATATCCATTCCCACTAAAATTATTTTATCCACCTGCATCTTTCTCAAAAGATCGAATCCGATCGTCGAAACGCTTCCCGAAATTAACAGTGAACCGAATTCTATTTTCAATCTCTTTTCGAGCCATTTTTGAATAGGATGCCCGTAAGAAGCGGTAAAACGGCTTTTAAACATTTTCGGAATTCTAGGATCAACAACAGGTACCATCACAAGTGAAACCTCATCAGGAATTTTTCTTATTCCATCAAAATCCTTTACATTCTCAGCTGTCGCATCAACTGCGATAACAATGTCAGGAACTATTCCGTAAGCAAGCAGAGTTCTATATGCCGAATCGACGGCAACTATGTATGTGCTTTCTTGCGCCGCTATTAGCTTATCAACATTTTTATCAAGCGACGGACCTGCTCCAACAAGAATTCCGACTGTTCCTCTTCCCTTTCCAAATAAACTCGATACCGGAGCACTATCGAGCATTGCCGGAATATTTGCGATAATGTTTTTTCTCCAGAGATCAGTAAATGTTGATAGTGTCACTCGATTTCGCTCACTCGTAATTTTTAAAATGCTCCATTCTTCCTCGAATTGTCTTTCGAATTCCAAATCTATTCCAAATGTCGGATGTCGAATTACAGAGTAAGGCGGCAATACAACAAGAGAAGCTGACTTATCCGTATTGAAGTCATAATTTGATTTCAAAGCAGAAACAGCCTTTGCCGCATCGGTTCCTAAATAAAATTCAACTCGTTTATCCAAAATCACTCTGCGCATGTCAAAAAGAGAAAGCATTAAAGCGAATATCGCAAGAGTAGGTTCAACGCAGACAATGCGTTCAATATTTTTTCGAGCCTGCGCGGGTTTCAACAAATATCCCAGCCCACAGCCTTTCAAAATAACCAATCGAATCTTTTCGTTTAGCGAAGCAATTGCATTCTTTGCTTCAAGTCTGGGATCGACTTTATTTTCCAAAGGGCGGTGAGGATTCACATTAGTTTGGAGTAAAAACGGCCAGCCGGAATCTGATTTTGCAACAGCGATTCCTTCTATATTGAAATTAGTTTGAGAAATTATTCGAGCTAAATCAGGTTTGACATGAAATAGAGTTTCAAGATTTAGCGCCAGATAATTTTTATTCTCAGTCAATGTTCCAAGCCCTCTCCGACTCGAATAAGAAACTCTATAGCAGAAATAAGTCCGCTCTCAATCAAACTCTTTCTTTCCGATTCAGAAAAATCTTTACTGCCGATAAATGCCGGCAAAGCCAGCCATTTAGCCATAGGACACTTTTCAAGAATTTCATCGGGCTTTCCACTCAATTTTTTTGCCCGCTCAATCAAATTCGAAAATCGTTTTTCCCAGCCGTGATTTCCAAGTGGTCGAGTTGATTTCATTCGAGCGCGCAGGCTTTCAACATCAAACCGCTCCGAGCCGCAAAGTTCTGCAACGTCGCGAAGTTTCATCGGAATCATGCCATTCTTCTTCGCTCCGCCCTCGGTTGCATCGATAACCTCAAGCCCTTTTGCAAAACCTCGTTCTATCGTCAATTCGAACCAGCCTAAATATTCCCTCATAGTCGAGTTCGTTTGAACTTTTGCGCCGTCCCATGCCTCGACAAAAACCTCGTCGCCTGCGTGCAACTTGAATTCCTGAGACTCTCTCGAACTGAATCTTGAAATCATTTCTGTCATATCATCTTCATAAGCTACGCCGGCGACATGCGTTTTCTTTCCGGTAAACGCAAGATCCTGCCCCGCAAAGATCACTCGCTTCGCCTTCATGATTCCTGCCAATGCAAACGCATTTGTCGAGACCGAACCTCCGCTCTGCCACGAAGGTAAAAATTCTCTTCCGATAATCTCCAAAATTAAATTGTCTAAAGGAAACGATAATGGTAAAGGTTTGCCATCCAAATCCAGCGAAAAGTTAATACATCTCAAAAATGCTTTCGGGCCTTTGAATGCTTGAACGATAGCAGGCGCCGAAATCGTATCGGCTATAAGAATTGAATTCAGCATCTCTTTGCTCAGTCCCCGAACGTCCTTCGCGTTATGTTCATTCGCATCAACAGCAACAGCAATATCCGGCATAATTCCCGCGCGGTCTAGTCTTCGCAATGCAGTATCTACTGCAATGATCGCGGCTTTCCCTCGAAAAAGTTTTAAGTAATTGATATTTTTTTCCAATGAAGGTCCGGCGCATACTATTACTGCTGTTTTGTCTTTTAGAATTCCTTCCAAAAAAGACGCTTCCGGAGAATTTATCCACTCAGACATATTTTTTCGAACTGTTTTTGTCCACAAAGGAAGTTGATAAGAGTATGAAAGCGCATTTAGAGAAACCTCACGCTGAACCTTCAATGCCGTTGTCACTATTGAATGCGCCCATTTGTCATTCAGCGAGGCGTATAAAGGAACTAGCGCAGGTTTGATTCTAAGATGCCGAAATGGATCGAATGCATTGCGGAGCGCTGACATTGTATCAAACCCATCTTCATCCAGAAGCAGAGTCACACCTAAAAGTTGAGAGGTCAGTTCCACTTTATCCAAATACGCTTTCAACATAGATGCGTCGCGTTCGACAACGACAACAGGACGGCACTTCAAAGCAGAAAGAATTGCAGGAGAAAATCCCAGAATCAGCGGCAGATCAGAAGATTCGAATTTCTGATTTTCAATCCAGCGTTTCGCTTCCGTTACCGGTGAGTATCTCGACTCGAGCCATTGCCGATCTGAATTGCGGACTGCTGTCGGAAATCCATCCCGCGAATATTCAATGGTGTACAAATCTTCAGACAGCGAAATCTGTTTTACAAATTCAGACCGATGCGAAAAAATGTTAAGGTTCTGATTTAACATTCTCTGCCGATCCGCTAATCACTTCGTCAAGTATTCTATCTGCCGAACGCAGTTTATCAAAAAGCTCATTCAAAAGTTTTGCCGACAGCTCTTCTCGCTGAGACACTACAGCATAAGGTCGAATGATAGGATCGAAAAAGCCGGAAAGCTCACGCAAAGCTGTCGCATCTCCATTCATCGCAAATTGAAGGGCTATTTTCTCCATCTTAAAAGCCTCAATCAAAAAACGTGAATCGACCGGATGAAAATTCGGGCGATAAAATTCCGGCCTTGCAGTCGAAATAATCTTTTTCAGTTCTGCTCGATCGATGACAGGAACATCTTTCAGCAATCCAAAATCAGCAGTTCGAAAAACCGGTCTCGATGTTTCATAAATCTCCCATTTCATCCACTGAGCATATTGAGCAAGCTGAGATTCAGTTTCAAATCCGTCGCGCTGAATTTGATTCTGCCGGTTCGATGACTCAATGGAAAAGAATCTGCTTTGAATGAGGTCTGTGAAGTGTTCGTAGGCAGTTCCTGAACTATGGCGTCTGCCGTGCCTATGCGCAAAGTCCGCACCAACCAGAATTATTTTTTCGGCTGTCATTCTTCTTGCCAGATCGAAAGCAAAAGTAGTCACTGAACCGCCCGACTTCAATCTTGCAGTTCTTCTTCCGAGCGCAATATCGAACCATGAAAAATGCGGACCATCCAGCGAAAGTATAACCGATTTCTTTGCGAGCTTCCAAAGTTCAGGAGGAATTACGGGAGCTCCCAAAAGAAAATCAGGCTGATCGCCTTCAAAATGCGCGAGCGTCATCTTCTGAGCATCAACTGCAAACACTGCATCAACTCGAATTCCTGCCTTCACAAGAATCGGATAAGCGGTATCGACAGCAAAGCGCAGTCCTCCTTCTCCATCTGCAAATAAATCGAGATTATCGGAAAGTGTAGGACCTGCCGCAAAAATGAAAACCGGAGTTTTGGAAAATGCGCCGAACCACCCTGATGCGTCGGGAAGCTCTGCCCACTCACGATAATTGCGAACCGAATTTTCCCACCAAAGCGGTCCGAAACGCACCATCGAATTAAGCCCTTCAATCTGCATCTCTGCAACTTTACCGATCATCTCTGTAATCTCGGAATAATGCTTATCATCCAGAACAGAGAGCCGCGAAATATATTTAATGCAGGTTGCGGCAGAAGCATCGATGCACCGGGTTATTGCTTCAAAATTACTTTCTCGGTTCTTACCTACTACAAAAAAAATCCGTTCCGATTCCGATATCTGTCTGTTTTCCATCATGAGCCTGTAAATATCAGGATTCGATTCTACCGCTAGAATCTTTGTGTTAGGCAAAATTTTAAGTGCCTCTGTAATTGTGTAGCCGAGTCCTGTCCCCAGAATAACAAGAACGGCAGGATTATCACCTGCAACAGCAGAAATTTCCCTTTGAGCTTCCTTGACGGGATCGTATTTCGAATGAAGATATCTTTCTCCGATAACTAATGTCGGCGCTCCGCTTTTCGATTCAACGATCTTCATACAACTCTCCATTCTTCCGCATTCTCGTACCTGATGGAAGCAAGATATTTGACCTGATAAATGACACCTCATCTGCTTTTACATACTCTATCCCGTCGAGCTCAACAGCATCTTTAGAAAGCTGAAAAAAAGTAATATGAGAATATTTTTTTGCGAGCCTCTGAATTGCTCTGGCGTAAATCATAAGGTTCTTGCGTGTAGGTATAGATTCTCCTCCCACACTTTTCGCAAAGCTTCGCTCACCTTTTGAACAGAGAAAACGTTCACCCAAAATTCCAAAGTTTTCCAATGTTGAAAATCTGCCGAGCACTGCCGCACGCGATAATTCCATAGATGTGCCTTTGACATGAGTTTTCATCATTGGTTCGGCAAAATCAGCTCCTGCTAAAAAAATCCGCTTTGCGCCCATCAGTACGGCAAGTCCAACTGCGCTTGTTATCACACTTCCTCCTGCAGGCAATTCTCCAATTTCTTCTCGAAGAGTCTTCATGCGCTTTCCACCATCGCCTTCGGCAAATGCAGAAATTATTTGAGGAACCGCATTCAGAGTATGAGGAGAGACTGTTGGAAAAACAACAGCAGGCGGAATCACAGAGTTGTCCGGAAAAATAAAATGCCGTGCAATCTCCTCTTGCGGATCTGTCGTCACAGCAAGATGCGGAGTAATTCCCAAAAAGTGTAGAGGCAAAAGAGCTCGGCTTGTCGCAATCCAATCAGCATTATTTCCTATTATTTTTGCGATCTTTTCCAGAGACGGCCCTCCGCCCGCTATAACGGCATCCGACCCGTCCAGCAAATTTCTCAGTTCTGAAACTCCGGGAGCCGACAGGAATCTTTCGCGATTTATCGATTTATTTTTTTTGAGCAAGTCCTCTTGATGAAGCGAAGATTTCATTCGAACCTCTAAATCGGAAAAAAGTTCCTTCAATGCTGAAAGCTTTTCCGGCCACTCCACAGATGGATTGATAATAAATCTGTTAGGTTCATAATTTTTTAAAAGCTCCAATATGCCGGCATTAAATTCATTTGGAGTATTGCAAATAATTATTTGTTTATTTTCCTGTATTTTAATTTTGCCCGCATTTTTTTTTGGATCAAAAGCTAAAGTCACAACTCTGCTGTCGTTTAAAAAATTCCCGGCAGTTTCATTGTCTGCAACTGTTTCCAATATTTCGGCAACAGGTTCGACAACTGCAAGTCTCCCCTCTTTATCGATCACATCCAGAATTGCTCTTGGAAGCTCTCCAGCGCCCATTCCCACCAACAGCACAGTTTCTCCCTTCATCACTCCGTTCTTTTCAACGCGCCTTCTTGCGTCAACTTCAGGAGAATACCTGCTTTCGCACCATCTTCCGTCCGACCGAACTAAAGAAGGCCTGCCGCTTTTTGCAGACGCAATTTTCCAACCGTTGGAAACTGAATCATTCTGATTAGTTTCAACTTTCTGCAATTTCATTCTCCTACATCTTCTGCATAATGTTCAATGCCGCCCGGCGGCTGAAACTCGACTTCCACAACAGAATCTAGCGGTAATAATTCTCCGCTATTAGGCGTCTGTTTGACGGCTACTCCGCTTCCTGACGGTTTAAATGAAAGTGGAAGAGTTGAAATTAGTTCATGCGCCTCTCTGAGAGTGAGCCCAATTAAGTCAGGTATAACTACCTTACCTTCGCGAACTGCGCCACTCTGTCGCGGAGCCTGAACCGTAGCAGGCAAAACTGAGGAAGTATCCGGTGCGCTCGAAGAAATGATATGAAGATATCTCAAAGCCTCTGTCGCTATCCAACCGAAAATTGGAGCCGCAACTGTGCCGCCGTAATATCCTTTCGAAGGGTCCGGTTCTCGGACAACTATCGCCATAGCAAGTACAGGCGCCTCAGACGGAACCCACCCGATAAAAACTGCGTTGTAATGTCCTTTCATGTATCCGCCGGTCGGTCCGGAAATCTGTCCTGTTCCTGTCTTGCCGCTTACATTAAATAATTTTACTGCCGCGAGCTGACCGGTTCCATGACTCACAACACCCTCCATAATATTTCCCATGAGTCTGGAAATTCCTGACGGTATTACCTGAGTTCTAACATGCGGCGGATAAGTGCGAATCGCCTTTCCGCCCGAATTATCGATGCTTCTTATCAATCTCGGTTGCATTAGTCTTCCACCGTTCGCCATCGCTCCGGTTGCCATCGCAAGCTGAATTGCAGTGACAGAAATTTCCTGACCTATAGCTAATGTCGAAAGTGAAAGCTTTGACCAGTCTTTAACAGGTCGTAAAACCCCCTCTTCTTCACCCTGTAATTCTATTCCGGTTCGCTCTCCAAATCCAAAACTGCGAAGCCCATGATACATTACATTCGGGTCCAACCTTTGAGCAACAAGCATTGCGGTGACATTGCACGATGCTTCAATTGCGCGTCGATAATCGAGTGTGCCGTGAGCTTTATGACACTTGATTGAAAAGCCTGCGACGCGCAATACTCCAGGGCAATAAAATGTGTCTTCCGGTTTTACAACTCCTTGCCCCAAGGCAAGCGCTCCGGAAAAAACTTTGAATGTAGATCCCGGTTCGAAAAGATCGGTGATCGCTCTGTTTCTTCGCGCATCAGCTTCATATTTCGATGCAAAATTCGGATCATACGACGGATAGTTCGCCAATCCGAGAATTTCTCCGGTAGCAGGATCGATTACGACTCCGGACGCGCTCTTTGCTCCGTAAGCTTCAGCATTCAGTTTCAAAGCCGTTTCCAAAAATGACTGAATCGTGAGATCAATAGTCAGATGAATTGAATGTCCGTCAAATCTGCGATACTTTAATTCTCCGCGCGGAACAAGATTTCCCATCGGATCAAGAACAAAATTTCCTTCGATCTCCGGCCCTTTCAGTTCATCGTCCATTGCTCGCTCTATTCCTTCAAGCCCTGCGTCATCCAATCCAACAAAACCTAAAATATGCGCCGCAGTTGAATCATGAGGGTAATAACGCTGAAACTCAGTTTGAAAGAAGAGCCCATGAATATTCAATAGCGCAATAGAATCAGCAATATCATCGTTAAGTTTCCGAGCAAGCCAAACGAATTCATTTGGTCTAGACAGCTTGTCCGCAAGTATTTCTTCAGAAATGCCCAATAGTTCAGATAGAGTTTTAGAAACTTTTTTCCTTTCGAGAGGGTCAGTAAACTTTTGTGGATTTGCCGCGAGCGAACGAATTTTAACCGAGACTGCAAGTTCTCTTCCTCTTCGATCATAAATGGTTCCGCGCTGACGTTCAAAACGTTTCGCTGTCTCGTTTTGGTGCATCGAAATTTCTTGAAACTTGCTTCTCTCAAGAACTTGAATCTGAAACAATCTCCCAATTACAGCGATAAATACTGCCATTGTAAAAAAAAGAATTAAATACACTCTGAATTTCATTTAACTTAAATCCAATCTACTCGTTTTATCGGCCAGTATATCATAATTGCTCTTGCTTCAATGCCTGATTCATCAACAAAACCAAAATATCTGGAATCAGCACTCTCCAATCTATTGTCTCCAAGACAATAATACTTTCCTTTTGGAACTACAATAGATCGTATTCCGATTCTGTCGTCTTTGAGCTGAACAATATTCGAAGAGGTTATATCTTTGATTGCAGAGAGCGGGATCGATGAAGGGAGAATTTTTTCAAGCGGTTTTCCGTCAATAAAAACCTGTTCGGATTTGAATCTCAATTTTTTTCCGTCAAGTATCAAAGCAAAGTTCATAGAGGCATCATCTGAACGCGGTTCGTCCATGTACAGATAAGGTTCTTTCAGTTCTATTCCATTGATAATAGCTTTGCCATTTCGCATTGTAATCCTGTCTCCACCTATTCCTATAACTCTCTTTACATACTCACGATGCGGCTCAAAATTTGATATGCCTGCGGAATGAGAAAGAGATTTGTCGAGATTGAAAATAACTATTTCACCTCTAGAAGGTCTTACGAAACGAATAGAAATTTTTTCCGCAACAATATGGTCGAACGGTTCGAGCGTGGCAATCATGGAACCGGACGGAATAAAATATGCCTGAATGACAAAGGCTTTGATTAAAAGAGCGAGAAAAGCAGATAAGATAACCGTCTCTAGAGCTTCTCCAAGAGGAGTCTGCCTAAACTCATTAAATCGCTGAGATATAATAAAATTATTCTGACGCACGCCATTTAGATTATCGGCAGGAAATCAAAAGGAATAATGAAAGAATGAAGAATGAGAATGGAGTCATTTTTGCAATTTAACAATTTTGTTTATAAATCGTGGCGATTATTTCTTTTAACATTAAGAGATTGCTTCGCTGATGCTCGCAATGACATTTTTCTATTTTTGCGCAGATTCTGATTCATCACGTCGTGTAATCCCGACTTCAACACTTTTACGCGTTAAAAAAATAGACCTATTGAAATTTAAGGAGTTGCTACTCAAAAAAACGAAAGTTCCAATGTAGTGCCTAATATTTCAATACCCCCTTGACAAATAATATCTTTTGCTGTATAATAGTTGTATGTTTGTAAGAATTAAAAGAACACCTAATAGCCCTAAAACCGCTGTTCAAATCGTTGAATCTGTTCGGCTCGGTCCC
>Ga0100398_1004273_pt1 | contig 11614 bp, 9 predicted proteins | sample CryGeymeta201522_FD_81568 | JGI IMG/M metagenome (GOLD analysis project Ga0100398, IMG submission 81568) | Groundwater microbial communities from Crystal Geyser aquifers in Utah, USA - Crystal Geyser metaG 2015-22 | ecosystem: Environmental > Aquatic > Deep subsurface > Groundwater | place: USA... | reverse complement strand
AATTATTTAACTTGTAAAAATCCTTTAAAATCAAGTTTTCAACCTATACCTGTTTATAATAATAATATTTGGGAGGCGCCAAGTTTAACAAGAATAATTTCTGTTTCTAATACTTTTTGGCAGATGATTCAACAAGAAAGGCCAGAACAACTAGTAACTTATTCTTCCCATTCTATGCCATTTGAAGCTTTTATTAAAATCGGTTATCCCAAAAATGTTGTTTCGGATGATTCACGAATTTTCTGGAAATCATTTTTTTATTTTAATGGAGATTATCAAGTTGTCCCCTTGTATTATCCGGTCTCAATGGATGTTGTAACTGCTCCTACTTTAATGAGAACTTTAATTAATCAATACAAACAACAGCGAAGATGGGCTTGGGGCTGTACTGAAATTCCTTATATTTTTCTTGGTTTTTTAAAGAATAAAAAGATTTATCAATGGAAAAAATTTTTTTATTCCCTTATTTTATCGTATGGTTTTTGGTCTTGGGCTTGTATGTCTCTTTTAATTTTATTTTTAGGATGGCTTCCTTGGTTGGTAGGAGGAGAAGAATTTAAAATTAGTTTACTTTCTTATAATTTACCTCGTTTAACTGGTAGAATTTTAACCATTGGTATGTTTGGAATGGTTTGCGGAACAATTACTTCTGCTTTTTTTCTCCCACCAAAACCTCGTCATATTTCTTGGTTTAAAAGTTTTACAATGAACATTCAATGGTTATTTTTACCTCTGACTTTAGTTGTTTTTGGCGCTTTCCCTGCTCTTGATGCTTCAATTCGATTGATGTTTGGTAAATATATGGGGTTTTGGTGTACACCAAAGGGAAGGGCTAAAAAGCTAAAAAACTAAAAATCTAAAAAGCTCATTCGAAGTGGATTTTTCGTTGAAAGGTTTTTAATTTTTCTAGGAGAAGAGGATATTTTAAAAGTTCCGGTGATTCCATCAGTAGTTCTTTAGCCGTTTCTCTCACTTTTTCTACTAAAGAGATATTTTTAAGATTTTCCATAGCTAAATCTGGTACTCCCCATTGTTTTATTCCTTCAAGTGTTCCCGGACCTCTAATTCCCAAATCTTTTTGAGCAAGTTTAAAACTATCTTCGGAATCAATTAAAGCCCGAAGACGACGCTGGATTTTTCTCGATTTTAAATCAGTGAAAAGAAAGCAATAAGATTGGAAAAGGGAGCGACCCACTCTTCCTTTTAATTGATAAAGTTGGGCCAAACCAAATCTTTCTGCTCCTTCAATCATCATTATGGTCGCCCGAGGAACATCGATTCCAACTTCTACTACTGAGGTTGAAACTAAAATATCAAGTTTTCCCTTTTTGAATTGTTCCATTATTTTTTCTTTTTCCTTTGCTTTCATTTTTCCATAAAGCATTCCAATTTTTAAATCAGGAAATACCTCTTTTTTTAATTTCTCATATTCTTCTTTTACCGCTTTTACTTCCGCCCAACCTAAGACATCTTCCCCGCCATTATTATTTTTGGCGGGTTCTATTCTTGGACAAATTACAAAGACACCTTTACCATTTTTTACTTCTTTTCTTATAAATTCATAGGTTTCTTTTCTCTTTTCCGGAGAGACAATTTTTGTTTCAATTTTTTTTCTCCCTTTTGGCATTTCATCTAAAATAGAAATATCTAAATCACCATAAATAGTGAGAGCCAAAGTTCGAGGGATAGGAGTAGCAGTCATTGAAAGTAAATGAGGAATTTTTCTTTCTGCGTCAGTTCCACGGGCAACGAGTTTTGCTCGTTGTCCGACTCCAAAACGATGTTGTTCATCAATAATCACTAAAGCTAATTTAAAGAATTTTACTTTATCTTGAATAAGAGAGTGGGTGCCAATAAGAATATCAATTTCTCCTTTTCTCGTTTTTTCCAAAAGTTTATTTTGAGATATTTCTAAAATTTCCCCTTTTAATTTTAAAGAAGTGATTTTATCTTCTTTCGAAGTTAAAAGGGCAATTTTTATTTTAAAAGGAGAAAGGAGTTTTCTGACTTCATTAAAATGTTGTTTGGCTAAAATTTCAGTTGGCGCCATAAAGACAACCTGTCCATTGGCTTTAACTACATTTAAGGCAGTAATCACCGCGACCACAGTTTTTCCTGAACCAACATCTCCTTCCAGCAGTCGCGACATTGGCCTCGATTTTTCTAAATCCTTTAAAATTTGCCAGGCGCATTTTTTTTGGGCGTTGGTTAATTTAAATGGCAAAGAATTAACAAATTTCTGGGTTAATTCAAGATTAAAAGAAATAGGAATCGCCTTTTCTTTTTTAAGTTTTAATCTTTCTTTTAGAACAGAAAGTTCAATTAAAAAAAGTTCTTCAAAAGCAAAACGTTCTTTTGCTTTCTCGGCTAATTTTTTTGAGTTGGGAAAATGAACCTGCCAGATTGCCTCAGAAATGCCTAAAAGTTCATTTTCTTTTCTTATTTTTTCCGGTAAAGTTTCTGGAATTTTATATCGCAATCTTTCTAAAATCGGTTTCAAAATCATTCTTAACCATCGCGAAGAAAGACCTTCGGTTTCCGGATAAACCGGAACAATTCGACCGGTATGGATAAAGTCGGTTCTAAAATATTTTATATCAGATGAGGGAGGAAGTTTTTCATAAATTGGGTTGGATAAATAAAGACCGCTTTTTCCTAAAACAATTTTTCCTGCCAGACATACTTTATCGCCGCTCTTTAAAATTTTTGTTAAATACGGCTGATTAAACCAAATAATTTTAATTGCTCCGCTTTTATCCTGAACAATTGCTTGGGTGAGAAACATTTTCTTTTTCCAGGTCCTGGTATTTTTTATCTCTAAAATTTCTCCTTGAAGACAAGAGGTCTCATTTAATTTAACTTGTAAAATTGGAATAATATTTGAAAAATCTTCATAGTGAGAAGGGAAATGAAAAATCAAATCAGAAATAGTGTTAATTCCTAATTTTTTTAATCTTTTAAGATATATGGGCCCCACTCTTTCTATTTGTTCAATAGAAGTATTAATGTCCATTGTGAATTAAAAGTTTGTATTGTAGAATTATATGAAGAATAAATGTTAAACTCAACTTTTCAATCCGCCAGCTGGCGGAAAAAAATAAAAACTTTCCTTTTCGTAGTTTTATTTTTAAATGTTTTCCCTTTGTTGGTTTTGGCCGGGAGTTATCAAGCCCAACATAATTCTACTAAATTTAAAATAGAATACGAAGGTTTAGTTCCTTGTGGCTGTGTTACTACAACACCGGCGGCAGAAGCAAGAGAGATAGATGAAACTTGCGACAAAGATATTGTTCCCGGTTCAGCCACCAATAAAATTTATCTCCATTGCCAATTCTGCCATTTTTTTGTTGTTTTTAATAATATTGTCAGTTTTATTTTAACTTGGATTATTCCTTCCCTGGCTGTTTTAATGACAGTTATTACTGGCATCCTTTTTATAATTTCTCATATTTCTCAAACTGAAATTCTTCCTCCTGGCGAGAAAGGAGGACCAGCTCTTTTAAAAAAAGCAAAAGAATCCTTTAAATCAATTTTAATAGGTTTAGTGATAATTTACGGTTCTTATTTAATTATCGGGCTTGTTTTAGCTACTTTTGGAGTAGCTGATGGAGTAGCTGAATGGACAACTTTGAATCAGTGGGCTAAACCCGGCTCTAGTTGGTTTACAATAAGTTGTCCAATTGAACTTCGTCCTGCTCCCTTGCCATCTCCACCAGTTATTGGACCAATACCTACACCGTCAGGAGGAGAAGAAATTCCTTGTTCAAACAATGCCTTATGTCAGAGTTTAAATTGGAAGCGTTTAGCTGAATGTCATAATGTTCCTTATCCGAGAAAAACCGATGACCGTTTAACTGCTTTAATAAACTGTGTAAAAGAAAAAATAGAAGAACCCCATTACGTAAAGGGTAAAAAATATAGTGGTGGCAGACTGGGCAGTATTTTCACTTTTGATAATGACTATGAAATATGTAATTATATGCGAGGAGAAAATAATTGGCGAAACAAATGTAATACTACTTGTTCGCATGAACAACATTCTTGCCATTACGGCGGAACAAGCGGGACAACAGGCGCTTTAGCAGTTGATTTCGGTTATAGCGCATTAGCATTACCAGAATGGGTAAAAGTAAATCTAAAGGCGTATGCTGATCAAGTTCGAGAATTAATTTGTTCGGAGATTCCTTGTAAAAGCGAGGATAGGGAAGAAATTAATAACTTTGATGATGCAACATTAGCGAAAATAGCCTTATTAAATAATTTAACAAGTTCCTGCGCTTGGGAAATAGCAAAGAATTTAAGTGTGGACGACTCGAAAAAATATTATCCTTGGAGAACACCAACTTCAGGTCTAGTGGCTGGAGACCTTGGTAAGTTAATTGAAGGCAATCACCTTCATGTAAGCTTTTTCTGCGAAGGGCTTTAATATTTTTTGTGTCCCCAGGAAGAATCGAACTTCCATTTCAGCCTCCGCAGGGCTGCGCTTTATCCGTTAAGCTATGGGGACAAGATATCTAATTTAGTATCATATTTTTTTTTCTAAATCAAGATTGATTTTAAAAATTTTTGTGATAAAATTGGAAAAATCAATGGGTTGACTTGAAGGGTTGGCTGAGTGGGTTCTTCAAGAACGGCCAGCAAAAGCTGGCCAGGAACCACGAAGCCAAACAGTTTTTTAAAGAGTCTTTTGGTGGGTTGGCTGAGTGGTTTAAAGCAGGAGTTTGCTAAACTCCGGGGACCTAAAAAATCCCGCGCAGGTTCGAATCCTGCACCCACCGCTTTTCTGGGAGGGGTCGGGAGCGGTTATCCCAAGCGGTTTTGAAAACCGTTAGGGCCGGAAGGCCCTCGTGAGTTCGAATCTCACCCCCTCCGCGTTTATTCTCTGGCTACTGTAATTCCAAAAACTTCTTTTGTTCCGGCTTTTTTTAAGATACGAGCGCACTCTTCCATTGTGCTGCCGGTAGTAAAAACATCATCAATCAAAAATATTTTTTTCCCTTTGATTAAATTTTCATTTTTAATTATAAATGCTTCTTTAATATTTCCCTCTCGTTTTTCTTTTGAAAGCTCAACTTGAGGTTGAGTTTTTTTAATTTTTATGAGATTGTTTTCTAAAAGAGGAACTTTAAAAAATTCAGAGAGAATTTTAGCAATTTTTTCTGCTTGATTAAACCCTCGCCATTTTTCCCGTGACTTAAATAAAGGAACAGGAATGAAAACCGAATTTGAAAAAATTTTAGAGATTTTTTCTTTTCCTAATAAAATAAAATGTGCTATTATTAAAGAAGCTAAAGAAGGAGAGAGTTCTTTTAGAAATGGCGGATATTTGAATTTTTGAATTAAATTTTTAACTAAAAGATTTTCATAAGAAGTAGCGAAATAAAGACCATTGAGATTCTTTTTTGAATGGAGTTGGCATCTTCTTTCAAACGTTCTTAATCTTATTTTACAAAAAGGACAATATTGATATTCTAAAATTTCAATTGTTGAAAAACAATCGTCACAAAGCCAGCGCCAACTCCCTTCTTTTTTACAACCGAGACAATAAGGAGGGAAAAGAACATCAAAAATAAATTTTATCATTGTTCTTATTTTTTTCACAATTTTGTGTTATTATAATATCATCAATTTAAACTTATGGGATTATTTTCTAAAAGTTGTTTAGGAATAGATATTGGGACTTTCTCAATTAAAATTGTAGAGTTGACGCAAATTGGTAGAAAAAGGAAATTGGGAAATTATATCCAATTTCAAAATACTTTTCAAACTACCTCTCCTTTTAGAAGTTTTGGTAAAGATAGTCCTATTCTTTTATCCGAGGAAGTTGCTGAGGTATTGGAAGCTTTAATTAAAAAAACAAAAATTAAAGAAAAAAGAGCATTTATAGCTATTCCTGATTTTTCTACTTTTTTTACCACTTTTTCTCTTCCCCCAATGACAGAAAGTGAAATTCCTCAAGCAGTAGAATTTGAGGCTCGGCATCATATTCCTATACCTCTTTCTGACGTTACTTTTGATTGGCAAGCAATCGAAACCAAAGAAGAAATGAAAGGAGTTAAAAAGTTAAAGATATTATTAGTGGCTGTGCCTAATTCTGTTATTAATCAATATCAACGAATAGCAACTTTAGCCGGACTTAAATTAGAAGGATTAGAAGCGGAAATATTTGGGTTAGTTAGAGCTTCGATTTGGGGAAAGAAAAATCAAAAAACACTTTGTTTAGTTGACATTGGTTATACATCAGCTACAATAAGTATAATAGATAATGGAATTTTAAAAGAGAGTTATAGCGTTGATATGTCTTCATTAGAATTGACAAAGGCATTAGTTGATTCTTTAAAAATCGAATTTAGCGAAGCAGAAAAACTTAAAGAAACTTACGGTTTGGACCCTAAAAAATTTCCGGTTTTCCAAGTTTTATCTAAACAAATTAATTTATTTTGCCTTGAAATTCAAAGAATTTGCGAGAATTTTTATCAAAACGAAAATAAACAAATTACAAATATAATTTTAGCAGGAGGAACAGCATTTTTACCCGGATTAAAAGAATATTTTAAAGCATTCCTTAAAAAAGAAATTGAAATTTCTAATCCCTTTTTAAACATTTCCGCTCCTCAATTTTTAAAAGAAAGATTAAAAGAATTAGGTCCTTCTTTTAGCATTGCCTTAGGAATGGCTTTAAGAGGAGTAGAAGAATAATTTTATGGCGGAATTAATTCCCAAAGAAAAACCAAAAATTTCTTCCACTGTGAACTTTTTATTTTATTTATTTTTGATTGCTTAATTGTTTTAATTTTCGGGAGTTTAATTTTAAAACAAAAAATCTCTACTACTCAATCCGAGGTCAAAAAGGTAAAAGAGCAAATAACTAAAATTAGAAAAGACAAGAATGAAATTTTAGAAAAAGAAACTTTAACTTTAGTTAATAAAATTAAAGATTTCTCCGAACTTTTAGAAGTTCATAAAATTAATTCTAATTTCTTTAAAATTTTAGAGAATTTAACCCATCCAAATGTCTGGTTTACAAAACTAATTTTAAATAATAAAAATTCTCAAGTTCAATTAATCGGTCAAACCGCAAGTTTAGAGGTTTTAGGCCAGCAAATGCAAATATTTTCCCAGAATGAGAATATTAAAGAACTAAATTTAGCCCAAATTTCTTTTGAAAAAGATGGAAAGGTTAATTTTACTCTAAATTTTATTGCTGATTCAAAAATATTTTAAAAAATGAAACGCATTTCTATTTCAATTTTATTCTTTCTGTTCATTGTTATTTTTTGCTATTTAATTCTGCCGCAATATAAATCATTGATTACAGCGAAAACAGAGCTTAAAAATGAAAATGAGAATTTAGCTCAGCTTAAAAATTATTTTAAAGAAATTGAAGAAGTTTCAGAAAAATTAAAGAGTCATCCAGAAGAATTAACTAAAATAAATGAGGCATTACCAAAAGGTTTTATTTTGTCTTCCTTTTTAGCTTATTTAGAAAAAAGTAGTTCGGAAAACGGAATGATTATTAAAGAAATTAGTTTAATTCCAATTAAAAAAGGGAAAGAAGTAAAGAAAATTTCAGAAACTTCTCTTAATCTTACAGTAGTTGGCGATTATTCTTCCTTTAAAAATTTTCTTAATTCTCTCGAACAATCTTCCCGCCTTATTGAGATTGAAAATATTGAACTAAAAACTGATCCTAAAACTTTACCATCTTACAGTTTATTATTAAAAATTTATTCTTATTAACACTCGCTATGCTCGTTATATTATTTCATAATTAAACCTATGCCAGAAGAAAATAAAATTTTTAAATATTTAACTCTATTTTTAATAATCGCTGCTTTTATTATTTTATTACGAGAAGTGATTTTAAAACCAATAATTCCTTCAAAATCTATTCCCGAAGCCATTTTAAAAATTAAAGTTAATTATGAAATACTTGAGAAGCCAGAAGTTAAAGAATTTTTACCCTATGAGCAGATTTCTCTTCCTGAAAAAGTTGGCCGAGAAAATCCTTTTAGGCCATATTAAAAATCTAAAATGGATTTAATTTTTGAGTTAACAAAAAAAGGAATTCTTGACAAAAAAAGGGGGGCTGATTTAAGGCTAGAATTAAAAAAAACTGGAGAAACCACTGAGGAAATGATTTTAAAAGAAAAAATTGTTTCAGAAGATTTTTTATTTAAGTTAAAAAGTGAAGTCTTAGAAATACCTTTTAAAGAAACACTACCTGAAGAAATTTCTCCCGAGATATTAAAAATAATTCCTAAAGATGCAGTTTCTTATTATAAGCTCATCCCATTTTCAAAGGATAGAAAAGGGGTAGTAGAGATAGGCATGGTTTATCCCGAAAATATCCAGGCCCAGGAGGCGTTAAAGTTTTTGGCTAGACAACAAAAATTATCTTTTAAGGTTTTTTTAATTAAATTATCTGATTTTAAAAGATATTTAGAGAAATACAAAACTCCTAGTGAGGAAATGACAAAAGTAATGGAAAGATTAGAAGAAGAAATAAAGATTGAAGAAAAACCAAGAGGAGTTGAGGGACCAGTTTTTGAAAGATTAGTTGAAGAAGCGCCGATAATAAAAATGGTTTCAGTGATTTTAAGGCAGGCAATAGAAGGAAAGGCCTCCGATATTCATATTGAACCAACTCGAGAAAATTTAAAAATTCGTTATCGTCTAGACGGCATTCTCCATTCAAGTTTAGTTTTACCTTTAAAAGTTCATCCAGCCATTATCGCCAGAATTAAAATTTTATCGGGTCTTAAAATTGACGAAACAAGATTGCCTCAAGATGGTCGTTTTTCCGCTAAGATAAATGAAAAATATATTGATTTCCGTGTTTCTACTTATCCCACTTCTTTAGGAGAAAAAGCAGCTATTCGGGTACTCGATCCTTTAGAAGGTCTTAAACCTTTAGACCAATTGGGATTAAACGAAAGAGATTTTGAGTTAGCAAAAAGAGCTATTGAAAAACCTACCGGAATGATTTTAGCTACTGGACCAACTGGTTCTGGAAAAACAACAACTCTTTATTCAATTCTTCAAATTTTAAATACTGAAGAAGTTAATATTGTTACCCTTGAGGACCCGATAGAATATTTCTTAAACGGACTAAATCAATCTCAGGTAAAACCAGAAATTGATTATACGTTTGCTAGAGGATTACGACAGATTTTAAGACAAGACCCTGATATTATTATGGTGGGAGAGATTCGCGATGAAGAAACGGCTAATTTAGTAATTCACGCTACTTTAACTGGTCATTTAGTTCTTTCAACTTTACATACTTCCGATTCTTTGGGAATAATTCCCCGTCTCATTGATATGGGAATAGCCCCATTTTTAATTCCCTCAACTTTAACTTTAGGATTTAGTCAAAGATTAATCAGAGTATTATGTCCTTTTTGTAAGAAAGAGATTACAGCTTCAGAAAAAATAAAGGAAATAATTTTAAAGAAAATCAACAATCTGCCGGAGAATTTAAAAAAGAAAATTAAAATTCCCGAACCCTTAATTATTTTTGAACCTGTTGGTTGTAAAAAATGTAATTTTAAAGGATATAGCGGTCGCTTAGGAATTTTCGAAGTTTTAACTATGACCGATGGATTATCCGAAATTATTACCAGTGGCAGAATCAGTGAAGCCGAAATTTTAAAAGAAGCGAGAGCGCAAGGGATGATTACAATGAAAGAAGATGGAATTTTAAAAGTTCTTCAAGGCATTACTTCGTTTGAGGAAATAACCAGAGTAGCTGAAGAAGCATAAAAATTATGAATTATTCATTATATTTAAAAAAACTTCTTTCTTTGGTAGGGGAAAAAGGCGCTTCTGATTTACATATTTCTGTTGGGCATCCACCAATTTTAAGAATTAGCGGAGAATTATATAAACTTGAAGAAGAAAATTTACTTAGCCCTGAAGATACCCAAAATTTAGCTTTTATTTTGATGAATGATCTTCAGCGAGAAAAATTTTTAAAAGAAAAAGAAATAGACTTTGCTTACGGTTTTGAGTTAAAAGCCCGCTTTAGGGTGAATATCTATTACCAGAGGGGGTCAATAAGTATTGCTTTGCGAATTGTCTCTGCAAAAATTAAAACAATTGAAGAATTAACTCTACCACCGGTTTTAAAAAAATTTACCGAGGTTCAACAGGGTTTTGTTCTAATTACCGGAGCTTCTTCCCAAGGAAAATCTACAACTTTAGCCGCCTTAATAGATGAAATAAATCATACTCGTTCGGAACATATCATTACTATTGAAGACCCAATTGAATATGTATTTACCGATGATAAATGTATAATTGATCAGCGGGAACTTTATTCTGATACTTTAAGTTTTCCCCGAGCCTTGCGTTCAACTTTGCGAGAAGACCCCGATGTGATTATGGTTGGTGAAATGAGAGATTTAGAAACAATCGCCACTGCTCTAACTGCTGCCGAAACAGGCCATTTGGTTTTTGCCACTCTTCATACCAATTCCGCTGCTCAGACCATTCATCGGATTGTTGATGTTTTCCCGGCCGGTCAACAAAACCAGATTCGAGCCCAATTATCCGGTTCGCTTTTAGGAGTTTTTTCTCAACGTCTTTTACCCCGAATTAAAGAAGGGTTTATTCCTGCTTGCGAAGTGATGATTTGTAATCCAGCAATTGCTAATTTAATCAGGGAAAATAAAATTCATGAAATTCCTTCAATTATTGAAACTTCGGCAAAAGAAGGAATGATTTCCTTAAATCAATATTTAGTTGAATTAGTGAGAAAAAAAGAAATAACTAAAGAAATCGCTCTAAATTATTCGTTAAATTCAAAAGAATTAAAAAGTCGTTTGGAAAAATTATGAAATTTCTTTATCAAGCCAGAACTAAAGAAGGACGGATTCAAAGTGGAACAATTGAAGCATCTTCAAGAAAAGCGACTTTAGATATTTTAGAAAAATACGGCCTTCAAGTTACTTCTTTAACTGCTGAGGCGGGTTCCATTTGGCAAAAAAAAATAGTTTTATCAAAAAAAATTTCTTTAAGAGATATTACTGTTTTTACTCGGCAGCTTTCGGTTATGTTAAAATCAGCAGTGGCGCCGGTTGAGGCCTTAAGGGCCCAAATGATTCAAACCGAGAACCCAAATTTTAAAGAGAAAATTTTGAAAATTGCCGAGACAGTGGAAAGCGGAAACCCTTTAAGCCGCGCTTTTTCTTTTTTTCCAGAAGTTTTTGATTCTTTTTATATCAGTTGTTTGCGTTCTGGCGAGGCCTCGGGAAAAGTGGCCGACTCTCTTAATTATTTAGCCGACCATTTAGAAAGAGAATTTCATCTTCAACAAAAAATAAGAGGGGCGATGATTTATCCTATTTTTGTCATTGTTGTTCTCATTGGTGTTATTTTCCTTGCCGCTTTTTTTATTGTTCCTAACCTTTCAGAAGTTTTAAAAAATTTCGGCACTAAACTTCCTCTTTCAACCAGGGCAATAATTTCTTTTTCTGATTTTATTAAAGAAGGAGGTTGGATTTTAATTTTTGTTATCTTAGGAGCAATATTTATTACTCCTTTTCTATTCAAACGTTCAAAAGAAGGGAAAAAATCTTGGGACAAATTTTCTTTAAAATTGCCAATTCTT
>Ga0100398_1004264_pt1 | contig 11625 bp, 8 predicted proteins | sample CryGeymeta201522_FD_81568 | JGI IMG/M metagenome (GOLD analysis project Ga0100398, IMG submission 81568) | Groundwater microbial communities from Crystal Geyser aquifers in Utah, USA - Crystal Geyser metaG 2015-22 | ecosystem: Environmental > Aquatic > Deep subsurface > Groundwater | place: USA... | reverse complement strand
GGTGACCACTCGGATCGGTGTTCAGGGCATCGCGATGATGGGCGGCTGGATGGTTGATGACGATTTTTCCGCCTTGACCATGGACGCCAAGTTCGGCGCATTCAAGCTGCTCGGCGGCTACATCGCGGCCCGCAACGAAGATTTCACCAGCACTGAAGACAACATCGACGATGTTTTTCTGGGTCTACAGTATGCCAACGGACCTTGGAATGCCGGTCTGATCGGTTTCTATCAATACGCAAGGGATGCAAGCAAGCTGAAGTCTTATAGTCTCCTCCCGGATGGGCTCGATAGCAACCTGTTCAATCTGGGCCTGGAATTGGGTTATGCCACCAAACAGTTTGATGTTAAGGTTCAGGGCATCAAGAACCTCGGTAGCTACGACGACTACCTGACTGGCGACTCTTACGATTATAAAGGCTGGATGGTCGCTGCTGGCGGTAACTACTACATCAATAACTTCACGCTGACTTTGGGTGGTTTCTATACCTCCGGTGATGACGACGCGACTGACGGCGACGTTGACAACTTCGTATACGCCGATGGTCGTTCCCATTACTGGTCGGAACTGATGGGCGCCGGTGCCTTTGGTGTTCAGGATCAACAACTGGTGACGGGGAACGGGTGGGAGGCTAATACCGGTCCCAGCAACCTGTGGACGGCCACCGCCGGCGTAGCCTGGCAGGCCCTGGAAAAGACCAAACTGGGCTTCAATTACTACTACATCGGTACGGCTGAAGACGTGACCGCCGATTTCACCAATGGTGACACCTCGAGTGAAGTGGGTAATGAATTCGACCTGCTGATCGAACAGAAGCTGATCGACGGCTTGAAGCTGCGCATGGTTGGTGCCTACCTGCTGGCCGGTGATGCCCGCACCGATCTCAAAGACGATGACGATGCCTGGCTGCTGGGCGCAAAGCTCGACTGGGCCTTCTAACAGAAGTTGATTGCCACGGTGCCGAATCTCCCTGACACCGCCTGATATGAAAGCCTGCAAGGGGTTGTCTCCTTGCAGGCTTTTTCGTTTTGGTGGAGGCAAATCAAATAAAGTCAGAAAATCCACCACAAAGACACAGAGGGCACAGAGAAAAACCATTGGGTCTTCTCTGTGCCCTCTGTGTCTCTGTGGTGAATGCTTTTCGCCTTAGCTAGGACAGGAAGCGCTGCTTCAGTTTGTCCCAGGGCGCGAACACCGCGAACAACCCGGCGGAAATCAGGTAGAACGCCAGCACCGAAGCCGGAAAGGTGAGAAACAAAAAGCCGTAGACAGGAAACAGGATGGCCAGGGAAAGCCCCAGTTTCACGGCGACTTCAACCCATTTTTTGCGATCTTGCGAGTTTTCCATACCCTATCACTCCAGTTCTGTTCTTTGCCGTGCCAACGGATCATCGCTCCCGCAGTGCCTGCGCGGCCGCGATGCCAGGTCAGCCCGCAACCATCCGCGAGTGACCCGGTCAACGACTAGCGGATCATAGTTCACACAAATCCTATGCGAGATGAAGCGATTTTGCAAGGCTGAAGCCGGCGTTTGTGCCCTTTTTTTCACAAATTCTTCCACCGATGCTCTTCGGGGCATCGGGTAGGTGCTCCGATTCGTTGCCATTTAAAATGGTTATTGGGACCAAGGCGGCCATTTTTTTGTTTGCGCCGCCCCCGGTCATTGTGTATATATGCACATGAACACCTTCACCAGCGCGGATCGGTCGCTTTCCGGGGTATCGGTAAGGGCAGATAAGTGGTCGGAAACTCTGTCGGAACGCCGGCAGGGCCGGAGACACTCTCAATACGCCGAGGAGGAAAAGCATGGCGAAGTCAGTAACTCAAAGCATTCTGGTGGTTGGCGGCGGGATGAGCGGGTTGACCGCCGCGGTCGAAGCCGCCGAAGCCGGCTACGACGTGGTCCTGGTCGAACGCAATCCCTATTTGGGCGGCCGGGTGGCGCAACTCCATCACTATTTCCCGAAGCTCTGCCCGCCCTACTGCGGGCTCGAGATCAACTTCCGCCGGGTGAAGACCAATCCCAGGGTGCGCTTTTTCACCATGGCCGAGGTGGAAAGCATCAGCGGCACCGAAGGTGATTTCGACGTGCGGGTTAGCCTGAAGCCGCGTTACGTGAACGAAAAGTGCACCGCCTGTGGTAAGTGCGCCGAAGCTTGCGGCATGGAAATCGATAATCCCTTCAACTACAACATGGATCGGATCAAAGCGGCGTTCCTGCCCCACGACATGGCTTTCCCGCTGCGTTACGTGCTCGATCCGGCTCTGGTGAAAAGCTCCGAGGCGGCCAAGGTGAAGGAAGCCTGCCCCTACGATGCGATCGATTTGGAGATGGGGGTCCAGACCCTGGATCTCAAAGTCGGCGCGGTGATCTGGGCGACCGGTTGGAAGCCTTACGACGCCAATAAGTTGGTCAATTATCACAGCGATGACTACCCGAACGTGATCAGCAATGTGATGATGGAACGGCTGGCGGCCTGGAACGGCCCGACCCAGGGCAAAATCGTTCGTCCTTCCGACGGTAAGGCCCCGGAAACGGTGGCCTTCATCCAGTGCGCCGGGTCTCGCGACCAGAATCATCTGCCGTTTTGTTCCGGTATCTGCTGTCTCGCTTCCATGAAGCAGGCCACCTACGTGCGGGAACAGTACCCGAACGCCAAGATTTACATCTTCTACATCGATATCCGGGCGACCGATCGGCTGGAGGACTTCTACAGCAAGATCAAAGCCGATGAAAACATCGTTTTCTTTAAGGGCAAAGTGGCCAAAATCGAGCAGGATGCGGACGGCAATAAGCTGATCCTGCGGGTGGAAAACACCATGACCGAGCAGCTCAATGAAATCCCGGTGGACCTGGTGGTCCTGGCCACGGGCATGCAGCCCAACACGTCGTTGGAACCGATTCCGACTCCGGTGCCCTACGACGACTACGGGTTCGTCGCAGCGCAAAACGCCATGCCCGGTGTCTACGCCGCCGGCTGCACCCGGACCCCGGTGGGAGTATCGGAATCGGTTGCGGACGGAACGGCCGCTGCTCTTAAAGCCATTCAGTCGATCGCCAGGAGGTAACTCATGGAAAAGAAGCTCGGAGTCTATATCTGTTCGGGGTGTGGGATCGGGGATGCCCTCGATCTGGAACAGCTGGCCAAGGTCGCGACCAAGGAATGTAAGGCGGCGGTCTGCCGCAACCACGCGAATCTGTGCAGCAAGGAAGGGGTGGACCTGATCAAGGCCGATATCGCCGGAGAAGGCGTGAACACCCTGATGATCGCCGCCTGTTCGCTGCGGGTGATGTACGATGTGTTCAATTTTGACCAATGCCTGATGGAACGGGTGAATCTGCGGGAACAGGTGGCCTGGTGCCAGAAGCCCAACGACGAAGACACTCAGATGATGGCCGAGGATTATCTGCGGATCGCCCACGCCAAGTTGGCGCGCATGGAAATGCCGGAAGCCTACAAGCCGGAAGAAGAATTCTGCAAGGACATCCTGGTGGTGGGTGGTGGTCTGGCCGGGCTGAACGCGGCCCTGGAAGCGTCCAAGGCCGGTTACGCGGTGATCCTGGTGGAAAAGGAGGCGGAACTCGGCGGCTTCCAGAAGCGGGTGAGCAAGAAGGTCACCTTCCCATACAAGGAAATCAAGGACAACGACCTCGGCGCCCTGATCGACAAGGTGCAAAAGGCCGCCAACATCACCGTCTTCACCGGAGCCAAAATCGCGAAGACCCAAGGCGGTCCCGGTATTTTCAAGGTGACCGTCGATCAGGGCGGAAAAACCATCGAAAAGCGCGCCGGCGCCATTGTCCTGGCGGCCGGTTGGGCCCCCTATGATCCCACCAAACTGGATGCCAAGCTGGGCTTCGGCCAATCGCCGAACGTTATCACCAATGTGATGTTCGAGGAACTGTGCGCGGGCGGCAAGGAAATCACCCGGCCGAGCGACGGCCAGGCGGTGACCAATGTGGCCTTCCTGCAATGCGCCGGACAACGTGACCCGGCCCATTTGAGTTACTGTTCCACGGTCTGCTGCCTCACCGCCCTGAAGCAGGCGGTGTCGATCAAGGAAAACAATCCGGACGCCAATGTGTTCATGATCTACAAGGAAATGCGCACCCCGGGGCAGGCGGAGGATTTCTACCGGAAAGCTCAGGACGAAGGGGTGATCTTCATTCGCTGCCAGGACCCGGTGGTGCATGCCGATGGGTCCGTGGTGAAGGTGGAAGCGCTGGACGAACTGCTCGGGGAAACGGTGGAAATCGATCAGCTTGATCTGGTGGTGCTGGCCACCGGCATGGTGCCCATGACCGCCTTCGGCCCGGATGTGAAGGCCAAGGAGGAGAGGGCGGATGAACCGCCGGCGGGCGAATTCACCCTCACTCCGGATGTCATCCATGCCTCCGATCTGCTCAATCTGGAATACCGCCAGGGGCCGGAACTGCCCATGCTGCGCCATGGCTATCCGGACTCGCACTTCATTTGCTTTCCCTATGAAACCCGGCGCACCGGGATCTACGCCGCCGGCTGCGTGCGCAAGGCGATGGGCAGTGCGACCGCCGCCGAAGACGCCGCTGGTGCCGCGCTCAAGGCGATTCAGTGCGTCGAGTTGACGTCCCAGGGCCGAGCGGTGCACCCGCGGGTGGGCGATCTGACCTTTCCGGAATTTTTCATGCAACGCTGCACCCAGTGCAAGCGCTGCACCGAGGAATGTCCGTTCGGGGCGATCAACGAAGACGAAAAGGGCAATCCGCTGCCGCAACCGACCCGGTGCCGGCGCTGCGGTGTGTGCATGGGGGCGTGTCCGGAGCGGATCATTTCGTTCAAGAATTACTCGGTGGGCATGATCGGCGATATGATCAAGTCCATGGAGATCCCCGAGGAAGACGAGGAAAAGCCGAGGATCCTGATCCTGGCCTGCGAAAACGACGCCTACCCGGCGCTCGATATGGCCGGGGTCCGGCACATGAAGTACAACCCCTGGGTGCGGGTGATCTCACTGCGCTGCCTCGGTTCCATGAACCTGATCTGGATTGCCGATGCTCTTTCCAAGGGCATCGATGGGATCATGCTGCTCGGCTGCAAGCACGGCGACGACTATCAGTGCCATTTCGTGAAGGGCAGCGAACTGGCCAACATCCGCCTGAGCAAGGTGAAAGAAACCCTGGATCGGTTGGTGCTGGAATCCGAACGGGTCCGGTTCGAAACCTGTTCCATCATCGATTACCACACCTTGCCGAAGTTGCTGGATGACTTCGCCGAGCAACTAGAAAAGATTGGACCGAACCCCTATAAGGATATGTAGACCTGGAGGGGCGGAGAATATCGGGCTGACACCTCCGACCCTCCGCTTGGCCAAGGCCGAGCGGCGGTCGGAGTGCAATAACGGTTCCGAGCGCGTGGGCTGGTTGTTGATCATTACAGGTGGTCGATTGGAGACCAGGAGGCTTCAGCATGAGTGTTAAGGTGGATCCTAATTTGATGAAGGATCTGAAAGCATTTGGGCTCAAAGACGCCAACAAATGCTTTCATTGTGGGAATTGCACGGCGACCTGCCCGCTGTCGACGCCCGGCAACGAATTCCCTCGCAAGTTCATGAAATACGCCCAGATGGGGTTGAAAGAAAAAATCGTCAGTTCTCCGGAACCCTGGCTCTGCTACTACTGCGGCAATTGTTCCGTTGAATGCCCGCGCGGCGCCGATCCCGGGGAAACCATGATGGTCATGCGCCGATATCTCACTTCAATTTACGATTGGACCGGATTTTCGCGGAAGTTCTACACCAGTGAAAAATTCGAAATCATGGCCCTGGTGATCGTCGGCCTGCTGGTGGGTCTGGGCATGCTGGTGTTCCATGGTGAATGGGATATGCAGCGGGTATCGTTGCAGAAAGCCTGGCCTGCGGAAAAAATGGAAATCGCCGATATGGTGATGGCCAGCATCCTGACCTTCTTCCTGCTGAGCAACGTGTTCCGGTCGGCCAAGATCATGATGGGGGATCTGCTCACCAAGATCCCACTCAAGCTCTACGCGAGCGAACTCAAGGAACTGCTGCTCAACTTCCTGACCCAAAAACGCTTCGGCCAGTGCGATGACCGGACCCAGTGGTTCGTCCACCTGATGCTGATGACGGGGTATTCCACGGCGTTTCTTCTGGTGGCCGTGTTCCTGGCCGGCGGGATTCATGTGGTTGGGCTGTCCTGGGAACCGCTGCGTTTCCAGCGGGATGTCTTCTATCCCTTCTTCCACCCGATCCGCCTGCTCGGTTACTATGCCACCTTCGCCATCTTTTACGGCGCCACCTATGCCATGATCGGACGCCTCAAGAAAAGCAAACCGGCGTACCAGAATTCGCATTCCACCGACTGGGTGTTTCTGATCCTCTTGCAGCTCACCACCCTGACCGGTATTCTGGTGCACTTCGGTCGCCACCTCAACATGCCTTTCGCCACCTACTCGATTTACATCATCCACCTGATGATCGCGGTCCCCATGCTGGTGCTGGAAGTGCCGTTCGCCAAATGGGCCCACCTGGCGTATCGGCCGGTGGCCCTGTTCCTGGTTCGGGTCAAGGCCAAGTACGAACAGCAGCAGGCCGAGTAAAAACCATCTGACCTGGGCCAACCAGGGCCGGACCCGAGTTGTTGCTCCTTATTGCCCCTGCCCCCCGTTCCGAGGGGCAGGGGTTTTTTGTTGCTGCTTTTCCCGGCTCCAGGCATCCCGATCGGGCTGATATTTTCCGCAGGTGCCATGGACGGGTCTCCTCGTTTCCGCTCATTCGGCGGGTATCCGCTGCTACATGGCAGGAACCGGCCGGACTGAAAAAATGTTTATAGATAGTTGCAGCAAAAAAGCGTTGAAAAGCAAAGTGATTTGTGCATAGATGAGCAAGGTATAAAGTGAAATGCCTTTCAACTGCTGGAGTTCGGGAATGGATAAGTCATTGTTGGAACTGGCCGCGGAAATTGTGCAGGCAGAGGTCACCGGAGCGCGTATGGATGTGGATGCGGTGGAGCAAGCGCTCATGATGGTCTACAACACGCTGCGCCGGATCCGGGCGGCCGAGGATGAAAACCGGATGCTGAGCGATGGTCCTGCTGGGGGCGTGGGCGTGGCCCCGGTAGCGGCAACCCAGGTGCGGATGAGCCCGGCGGAATCGATCCAGGAGAACCAGGTGGTGTGCCTGGAGTGCGGCGCCGCCTTTCGCCAAGTGACCGCCAGCCATCTGCGCAGCCACGATCTGACTCCACGCGAATACAAGAAAAAGTATGGTTTTCCGCTGAAGCAGCCGCTGTCGGCCAAAGCCCTGACGGCCCTGCGCAGCGAACAGGCCAAACAACGAGGCCTGCCGGAAAATCTGCGGGCGCTTCAGGCGCGGCGTCAGGAAGCTAAGCGACAAGAGCGCTCGGGGAAAGCTTAGGGCTCGACCGGTCGAGGGCGGAAGCCGGCGCGGCTGAGCGTTTGGGTTCGTAGTGGCGCCGTCAGGCGTTGACAGCGTGCCCGAAAGCTCGGTCGACGGCGGGTCGGTAGGCGCTGCCCGCCCTTACGGGCGCACTACGAACGCATGACCGCCCTTACGGGCGCACTACCAGCGCGTTGCCCCCTTATGGGCGTACCAACGCATCAGCGCCAAATCGCTCCAGGTAGGCGGCTTCCAGGTCCGGCCTGGCCGCGCGTATGGTGGTGAGAGCCTGGATGGGTTCGTAGTGGCGCCGTCAGGCGTTGACAGCGTATCCGAAAGCTCGGTCGACGGCAGATCGGTAGGCGCTGCCCGCCCTTACGGGCGCACTACGAACGCATGCCCGCCCTTACGGGCGCACTACGAACGCATCACCGCCCTTACGGGCGCACTACCAACTTGCCTGCACTCATGGCCGGCTCACGGCTTCGCCATGGAATCGACCAGGCTGTCCGGCAGCATCGGGGCCAGGGGGCAGCCGCCGCAGCCGGGGACCTTCCGGCAATGCAGGTGCCCCACCCGGACCAGCAGCGCGTGGAACTCCTGGAAAAAATCGACCTCGGGCTCCAATACGTCCATGAAGAAATCGCGCAGCCGATGATAGTCGTAGTCTTCGGGGACCCAGTTGTGGCGGGAACAAACCCGCTGGGTGTAGAGATCGACCACGAAAGAAGGCTGGTTCGCGGCGTAGAGGATGATGCTGTCGGCGGTTTCCGGGCCAATGCCCCGAAGGCTCAGCAGTTCTTCCCGTAAAGCGCCAAGCGGCTGGGCCAGAAACGCTTCCAGATCGCGCTGCCAGTGCTGCTCCAGATGCTCGAAAAAAAGCTTCAGGCGGTGGGCCTTCTGATTGTAATAACCGCTTGGTCGGATCAGTTGGCGAAGCCGCGCTTCGTCCACCAGGGTCATGGCGGGGATAGTTAGAAGGTCGGCCTGGCGAAGTTGCGCGATGGCCTTGGCGACATTGGTCCAGGCGGTGTTTTGGGTGAGGATGGCGCCGATGATCACTTCCAGCGCGGTTTCCGCCGGCCACCAGTGTTGCGGACCGAAGGCCTCGAGCAGACGCTGGAACACCTGGTGGATCAAATCAGCTCGGAGCTTCTTGATCATTGCAGCCCGACTCCGGCGATCGCCGCGCCGCAGCGGCGGCAGTGGCCGCCGGTCAGATGCCGCCACTTGATGGTAAAACCGAAGCGCTCGATGAGCACCTCGCCACACTGGGGGCAAAAGGTGTGCTCGCCGTTGTCTCCCGGGATATTACCGGTGTAGACGTAATGGAGGCCGGCTTCCAGGCCGATTTCGCGGGCCCGGCGCAGGGTGGCGACCGGGGTGGGAGGGCGATCGGTGAGCTCATGGGTGGGATGGAAACGGCTCACATGCCAGGGCGTATCGGCGCCGAGGGAGGCGATGAACCGAGCCAATTCGCGCAGTTCGTCGGGATCGTCGTTGAGACCCGGAATGATCAGCGTGGTGACTTCGAGCCAGACCCCGGCGGCCTTCATCCGTTCCAGGGTGTCGAGCACCGGCTGCAGATGGGCGCCGCACTGTTCCTGGTAAAAGGAATCCCGGAACGCCTTGAGATCGATATTGGCGGCATCCAGGCAGGGCCTGATCCCGGCGAAGCCTTCGGCGCTGGTGTAGCCGTTACTCACGAAGATGTTGGCAATTCCGCGCCGGCGGGCCAGGCGCGCCACCGCAATGGCGTATTCCATGAATACGGTGGGCTCGGTGTAGGTGTAAGCGATGGTGGCGCACTGCTCGGCGGCGGCGTCCTCGACCACCTGCTCGGGAGTGACAAGATCACCGAGGATCTGCTGCCGGTGGTGCGGCGGCTGGGAAATGTCCGCGTTCTGGCAGAACCGGCAGCGGAAATTGCAGCCCATGGTGGCAATGGAATAGCTCCGCGTGCCGGGCCGGAAATGAAATAAGGGTTTCTTTTCGATGGGGTCCACGTGGCGGGCGATCAACCGCCCGTAAACCAGGGTTTCGAGCACTCCCGCATGGTTTTCCCGCACTCCGCAGCGGCCCCGCTTGCCGGCCGCGATGCGGCAGTGGTGGGCGCACAGCCGGCACTCCACCTGGAGGTCTTCAAGCCGGCGATAGAAGGCTGCTTCCTGCATCGTTCTTGGTCCTCGAAGCGGGTGGCGGGAGGTCCGGGGCTGCCGTGGTGAGCGCTGTCACCGGGCCGGACCGCGGACTGCCGGGCCGCGGCTGCTGCGCAACCCGCTGCCGCGGTCGTTGCGGCTGCCGCGCCCGCCAGCAGGAGGCGTGCAGGTGGGCGGCTTTGGCTCCGGGCGCGACTTCGGCCAGGAGCGGGTCCTGCACGGCTTGCAGGGTATAGACCGGATCGATCCGCACCACCAGGATGTGGCCGAATGGTTGGCACTGACAGAATCGGGACCGCTCCATTTGGCCGAGATAGGCGAGGGTCCAGTAGGGCAGCAGCAGGCAACTGCGCCAACTGGTGGAGCCGGCGGCGGCCTGGCTCGAACGAATGAAGCGGCGGATGGCGAGGATCGAATGGGACCGCCCTTTCGGGAACAGGGGCGGGTGCCAGAACGAACGCAAGAATTCGAGTCCGGTGATGAGCGACAGACGATTGTACACCGACACCAGCACCGATTTGCGTGCCACCCGGCAGGCTTCATCGATGGCCGCGGCCGGATCATCAGCGAACTCCAGGGCGTGGATCAGGGCCACCGTATCGAATTCATCGTCTTCATAGGGCAGGTCCCAGGCCGAACCCTGGCGCACATCGATATTGGGCGGCAGCCGTCGGCGCGACCATTGGACCGCCGCCGGGGAAGCTACCAGGGTGGTCAGTTGATGCTGACCGCGGGCGAACCATTCGGCAAAACCACCGGGGCTTTCGCCGATCATCAGCACCCGCTGTCGGGTGGGCGCTGCCCAGAGGCGCTGGAGCAGTTGCTTTTCAAGTTCCACCGCCGTCCGCCCCGGTTCATTGCGCGCCCAGTTCTCAGCCTGTTCGGCCTGGTCCAGGCGAAAGGATCGCAGCACGGTTCCGCCTCCCGCTCACCGTTCAACCCAGTTTGAATACGGCGCCCTTGGCGCCGGAACCGACCTGCTGAGCGTAGCGCGCCAGATAACCGGTTTTGACCCTGGGTTCGGGCAGCTTCAGGGCCTGTCGACGCCGGGCCAGGGTGGCTTCATCCACTTCCAAATCGATTCGTTTGTTGGGGATATCGATGGCAATCCGATCGCCTTCCTCGATCAGGGCAATCGGCCCACCGGCTGCCGCTTCCGGCGAAATGTGCCCGATCGCGGCTCCCTGACTACCGCCGCTGAACCGGCCATCGGTGATGAGCGCCACCTCCTTGCCCAGGCCCATGCCCATGATGGCGGCCGTGGGGGTGAGCATTTCCTGCATGCCGGGGCCGCCCTTCGGGCCTTCGTAGCGGATCACCACCACGTCCCCGGCTACGATGGCCCCTCCCAGGATAGCGGCGGCGGCTTCCGGTTCGCTGTCAAAAACCCGCGCGCGGCCATTGCGCTTGAGCATTTCCGGGGCCACCGCGGCCTGCTTCACCACCGCTCCCTCGGGGGCCAGGTTACCGTAAAGGATGGCGATTCCGCCTTGCTGATGGTAGGGATTTTCCAGCGGGCGAATCACGGTCGGATCGAGCACCGCGGCGGCGGCCAGGTTCTCGGCCACGGTCGCGCCGGTGGCGGTGATGCAGTCGAGATGAATCAAATCGCGTCCGGCCAGTTCCTTCATCACCGCCGGGACCCCGCCGGCGGCATTGAGGTCTTCCAGAAAGTGCGGTCCCGCCGGGCGCAGGAAGCAAAGATGCGGGGTGCGGGCGCTCACCTGGTTGAATCGGTCGAGTTCCAACGCGATGCCGGCTTCATGGGCGATGGCGGGAACATGGAGCACGGTGTTGGTGGAGCAGCCCAGGGCCATGTCCACCGCCATGGCGTTTTCGAAGGCTTCGACGGTGGCGATATCGCGCGGGCGGATCTGACGCCGGACCAGTTCCATGATCTGCATACCGGCTTCCTTGGCCAGGCGGATCCGCGCTCCAGTGACCGCGGGGATGGTGCCGTTGCCGGGGAGCGCCAGGCCCAGGGCTTCACTGAGGCAATTCATGGAATTGGCGGTGAACATGCCGGCGCAGGATCCACATCCCGGGCAGGCCTGCTCCTCCAGCAGCGCC